>VFQM010000003.1_pt1 | contig 342860 bp, 343 predicted proteins | sample 3512391 | NCBI WGS metagenome assembly VFQM01 (sample SAMN10412369, study PRJNA504923) | tailings metagenome | isolation source: Replicate 1 from Balatoc abandoned mine | place: Philippines
TCCTTGTTGAAGCACCCCCACTCCGGTTTGCTGCGCAAACCACCTCTCCCCCTGCTCGGGGGAGAGGAACCGCCGGCCGCGACCTACGCGCCCTTCCTCTCCCCCGTCGATCGGGGGAGAGGTGTCGACGCGTAGCCGAGACGGAGTGGGGGTCGACGACATGATCGTGCTCAATAGACCGGCGGCGCCACGACCCAGATGACCACCGCCGGCACGAAGCCGGGGTTTCGCCAGCGGAACGGCTTGTGGTCGAAGCGGAAGCTGTCCCCTACGCCCAGGCTGTGCCAGGTGCCGTCGATCTCGATGTCGAACGCTCCCGAGACGACGTAACCGGCCTCCTCGGTGGGGCGCGTCGCCGGTACGGCCAGTTCGGCGCCGGGTGCAAAGATCGAGCGCACCATCTCGAAACTGCCGCCGAGGTCGGGTGACAGGAGTTCTTCGACCAGCCCCGAATCGCTCGTTCCGAGCTTCCGTCGCCGGCCCGAACGTACGATGGCGCCGCGTTCCGCCTCGTTCGTGGCTTCATGCGCGAAGAACAGGCTGATCGGCACGCCGAAAAGTTCGGCAAATGCCCGGAGGTCGCCGATCGATGGTGTGGACAGGCCGCGCTCCACCTGGCTGACCCAACCGACCGAGCGGCCGAGTTTCAGCGCGACTTCGGTAAGTGTGAGCCCGCGCGACTTGCGCAGGGCGCGCAAGTCGGCGGCCAGCAGGTCGCCGTTGACCTCGCCTTGGATCGGCGCTGAGGGGGATGCTGCCGGTTTCAAGTATGAAATTTCCTATTGTAATTTCATTTGATGGCAGCGCCGTGAAATTTTCAAGCCAAATTTCATGTGCCAGCAAGTTTCGCTTGCGGGATTCCTGGCTACGGTGCAAAGGCTGGCGCATGGACGGCGGGAGGGGCGTCCGCAGCAGCGATGCCATGGGGACCGCCGAAATGCTGGCACCGGAAAACAGACCGCAGGACATTGACGAGACGGCGATTGTCGACGAGGCGATCGTGTCGCGGCGCTCCGTGCGCGCCTTCCTGCCCACACCGGTGGACGAGACGGTCATCCGCGACATCCTCGATGTGGCGGCGCGTGCGCCATCGGGCACCAACATGCAGCCGTGGAAGGTCTACGTCACCACGGGCGAGGTCAAGCAGCGGCTGAGCGACGCGATCCTCAATTCGGGCGTGCGCGCCGAAAAGGCCGTCTGGGACGAGTACAAATATTATCCCGACCAGTTCTTCGAGCCCTATCTCGGTCGGCGCCGGGCCAATGGATTCGGGCTCTACGGGGTGCTCGGCATCGGCCGGCGCGACGTCGACCGCATGCGTGCCCAGCACGACCGCAACTTCGTCTTCTTCGACGCACCGGTGGGCATGATCTTCACCATCGACCGCCGGCTCAACCAGGGCTCCTGGGTCGACTACGGGATGTTCCTGCAGAACATCATGATCGCGGCGCGGGCGAGGGGCCTGCACACTTGCCCGCAGGCGGCTTTCGCACCCTATCACCGCCAGATCCGGCCGGTGCTCGGCATCCCGGACGAGGAGGTGGTGGTCTGCGGCATTGCGCTCGGCCACGAGGACACCACCAAGCCGGAGAATACTTTCCGCACAGATCGTGCACCGCAGGAAGAGTGGGTGCAGTTCCTGAAGTAGGTCAGGCCTTGGGCCGATTGCCCATGTACGCGCAGCATTCCAGCTCGACCTGAGCGCCGAGGGCCAGGCCGTTGGCGCCGAATGCCGATCGCGCCGGCAGCCGCTCGGGTTCGAAATAGCCGACATAGACCTTGTTGAACTCGGGCCATTTCGACATGTCGGCGAGCATCACCGTGCATTTGAAGATGTCCGCCATTCCGAGGCCGTTCTCCTCGAGAACTGCCTTGATGTTCTCCATCGTCTGCCGCGTTTCGGCCTCCATGCCGCCAGGCACTAGCTCGAGCGTGCCGGGACGATTGCCGAGCGCGCCCGAGAGATAGAGGATATCGCCGACCCGCACGGCCTGGCTGAACGGCAGCTTGAGGGCCTTGGCCCCCGCCGAGTTGATGAATTCCATGGCAATACCCTCCATCCTTGCATAGTGCCTTCAAGCCGGGTGGCCTGCCAACTGGTTGTGAACCGACCTCAACGATCGGCCGCCAATGCCATTGGTAAGACCGACCGGTTTGTGTAGTGTTCCCCGCATGACGTCGGCAGGGCGCGCCAAGCATGCGAGCAATGCGGAGTACATGTGTCTGGCTGGGGGCGATGCTGACGCTTCTCGGCTGCGTTTCACCGCAGATAGACCCTGAAGATCCCGGCGAGGTTTCAGGATATCTGATGGTCTTCTGGGTGGGCGAGGACAAATTCGTCTACTACCCCTACTATTCGGACCCGTTGACCTACAGATTGCCGGCGTCGCAGGCCAAGCGGGTCGGCGCCGAAACCATCAGGCCCGGTGCGATCTACACCGACGGCGGCTCGATACCACGTGCCGTGAGAAACTGGACCGGCTTTTCGCCCTGGGGGTATGGACCCGCCTACATAGTCCACGACTGGCTGTTCATTGCGCGCCACTGCATCCTGAACAACCGGGTCGAGTTGCACGACAGGCGCGACCGGGCCGAAGTCGACAAGGTGCGCAACGTCGACTTCCAGCTTTCGGCCGACATGCTCGCCTCCGTGATCCAGGCTCTGGTCAAGCAGGAGAAGGTGCCTGCGCGCGGCTTTGCACCCTCGGCCATCTACGGCGCCGTCGAATCCGGTGTCGCCAGGCGACTGTGGGATTCACGCGATCCCGCTTCTTGTTCGCCGCCTTCGCCTAAGGTGATTGCCGAGATAGAGCGGAAGCTCCGTGCCGGCGCGGAGCGGGCGGTTTTGCCGGATACGACGGGCGGTCCGGTGCTGGTGTATCAGCAGCGCTTCTGATCTTCGTTTTCGAACAGCCGGAGGATTAGCTCCCGCAACCATTTGTGCGCGGCGTCGCCTTCTCGCCGCTTGTGCCAGATCTGCTCGAACGCGAAGGGCGGTATGGCGAATGGTGGATCGAAGACGACGAGGCCGTCGGCCTGCGGCGTTTCGGGCAGGATGCGGCGAGCCACGGTGAGGATCAAGTCGGTGCCCGCCACCAGGGATGGCGCGACGCCCCAATGGGGCAGGACGAGGCCGATGCGCCGCTTGTGTCCAGCGACGGCAAGGGCAGCGTCCACCTCGCTTTCGACATCGGCCCGCAGGGCGACGAGCGCATGCGGGTGGGCGAGGTAAGTGGGTATGTCCATTCGAGTTTCGCTGCCGAGAGTGCGAGCGTCGGCCAGGCAGGCATAACGCTCCTCGAACAGCGGCTGGGTCCGCATCGACTCGTCCAGGTCGGGAAACACACCGAAGGCGAAATCGATCTCCCCATCCATCACCTGCGCCGCCATTGCCTCGCGGCTCGCCTGGCTGACCATGAGATCGATGCCGGGCGCCTGGCTGCGCAAGAGTGGAATCAGCCGGGGCAGCAGCACAGCTGCGCCATAGTCGGAGATGGCAAGGCGAAAGGTGCGACGCTCAGAGGCCGGATCGAAGCCGGCTGGCGTCAGCAGATTGCGCATGCGGTCGAGTGCTTCGGCGAGTTGCGGCGCAATCTCCCTGGCGCGCGCGGTCGGCTGCAGGCCGCCGCCGTGCCTGACCAGAAGCGGGTCGTTCAGCAGCAACCGCAGGCGGCTCAGCGCGTGGCTGACTGCCGGCTGGCTCTTGTTCAGCCGGATGGCCGCGCGCGACACGTGTCGCTCGTCCAGCAGGGCATCGAGCACCACGAGCAAGTTCAGGTCGATCGTAGTGAGACTATTCATGCGCTGCATATTATGGGTACGGAATGCGAATTTCCTTAAGCGGTGTGGATGGCATAGCCCTTCGGCAGAATAAGGAGACATCCCATGCCGAATCTCGGGCCCTCATCCCTGCTGTTTGCCGCCTTGCTTGCCGGCGCAGCCGTTCCATTCCAGGCCGGCGCCAATGCCACGTTGGGCCGCCTGCTCGGACATCCGCTCTGGGCCACACTGGTTTCGCTCGGCATCAGCCTTGTGCTGGTCATTCCCGTCATGCTGGCATCCAAGGTGCCGGTTCCTATGATCGGAGCACTGCTCAAGGGGCCGTGGTGGATCTGGATCGGCGGTGTGGGCGGTGTGATCTACATCACCGCCGCACTGCTGCTTTCCCCCAAGGTGGGCGCGGCGAGCTTCATCGTCGCCGTCATCGCCGGCCAGATGGCGACGTCCTTGATCATCGATCACTTTGGACTGATGGGATTTGCTGCGCGACCGGTCAGCTTCGTCCGCGTCGCCGGTCTATTGCTGATCGTCGCCGGTCTTACGGTCACCCAGTGGGCAAGTATCGCGAAGGCCGACTAGGGCTGCGTCAAGCCACCTCGTAGCCTACCTCGTCGGCGGCGTGGCAGAGCATCTTCCAGAACGAACGGGCGAACGAGCGGAAGACGTAGAGGTCGAAGCGCTCCGGCCCGCTGCGCTGGATTTGGGCGAAGATGTCGTGGTGGGCGGTCGAGATGCCCGAACCGACCGGAAAGGCCGCCTGTTCGAAATCCACGGCGAACAGCTTGCCGAGCACCCATTCGGCCCTCGCGCCTTCGATGCGGATGGCCGTGCGGCCATGCGAGAGGTCGGTGACCGTGCCGAGGTCTGCCCCGACCGCGCCCGCGAGTGTGGTGGCCAGTCCTTCGGAGGCGTCTGTGACGAGGAATTTGCCGGGCGCGAAGCCGAAGGCAGCGTGACGCTCCGAGACGGCACCGGCTCCCGCGCCATCGGCGAGCTTCAGCCCTGTGACTGAGGCGATGGCCGCCATCATTTTCTTCTCGGAACCCGGCCATGCTGCTGCCTGCACGATCGAGCCGGGCGCGATTTCGGAAAGCGTCACGCCGACGCCGTTGGCGAAGTTTCCATGCGAGCCGGGGCGAAACGCCTGTCCGAGCGGTGAAAGCTGCTCAACCATGCATGCGCTTCCCTTCAGGGTCGAAGAAGTGGTGGCTGACGATCTCGACCGGGCCGAAGCGGTTGCGCAGCGGGTCGGATACCTGGGCGCGCTTGCCGTGCCGCGACTTGCCGGCCGAGACGAGCGCCAGGGCGATGTACTTGCCGAGCATCGGCGAGAAGCATGCGGCGGTGATGTGGCCAAGCGAGCCGTGCGGATTTTCCGGGTCGGCTTCGAGCACGATATGGGCGCCGCCGTTGAGCGGGCGGTTGTCGAGCGAGACAAGGCCGACCAGTTCGAGCCGCTCGGGGGCCGTGAGCCCCTCGCGGTCCATCATCGCCGAACCGATGAACGGCTTCTTCTTGGACAGCATCCAGCCGAGGTGCAGGTCGCGTGCCGTCGTGCGACCGTCGATCTCGGCGCCCGTGACATGGCCCTTTTCGATGCGCATGGTGCCCAGCGCCTCCAGCCCGTAGGGAACCATGCCGAACGGCTTGCCGGCCTCGACCAGGGCCTCCCAAACATGCATGCCGTGGCCGGCGCCCGAATAGACCTCGAAGGCCATTTCGCCGGAGAAGGACAGGCGGCAGATCATCACCGGCGCGCCGGCAATCTCCCCGTGGACGATGCCCATGAAGGGCAACGCCTCGTTGTCGACCCTGGTGCCGGTGACGCAGGAGGCGAGGATTTCGCGCGCCTTCGGCCCGCCGATCGCAGCACCCGCCCACTGGTCTGTGACGGAGGTGACATGCACCTTGAGATCGGGCCAGACGACGTCGAGGAAATATTCGAGATGCTGCATGACCTTGCCGGCATTGGCCGTCGTCGTGGTCATCAGGAAGTCGTTGTCGCCCAGCCGCCAGGTGGTGCCGTCGTCGAAGACCATGCCGTCCTCGCGCAGCATCAGGCCGTAGCGAGCCTTGCCGACCGGCAGGGTGGAAAAAACGTTGCTGTAGACGCGGTCGAGGAACTCGGCCGCGTCGGGCCCCTGCACGGCGATCTTGCCGAGGGTCGAGACGTCGACAATGCCGGCCGCCTCGCGCGTGGTCCTGGCCTCGCGGACATACGCCTGCTCGACGGTCTCACCGGGATCGCCATAGATCATCGGGCGGAACCAGAGGCCCGCCGAATACATGGTCGCGTCATTCTCGATGTGCCAATCGTGCATGGGGGTAAGGCGCTCGGGCTTGAGGTCGCCAAAGCGCTCGGCTGCCAGGGCTCCGACCGAAACCGGGGCGAAGGGCGGGCGGAAGCGGGTGGTGCCGACTTCGGGGATGGGCTTGCCAACGGCTTCGGCCATGATGGCGAGGCCGGGAACGTTGGAGCCCTTGCCCTGGTCGGTCGCCATTCCGAGTGTGGTGTAGCGCTTGAGATGCTCGACCGAGACGAAGCCTTCGAGATGGGCGAGGCGCACGTCGTCGGCGGTGACATCATGCTGGAAGTCGACGAACGACTTGCCCTTGGCCTTGATCTCGAACACCGGGGCAGGGCGCGGGTCGAGTGCGGCGGGCTCGACGTCGGGCCGCGTCTCGACCTCGATCTGTGCCAGCCCCGCGGCCTGGCGGCCCGCAACAAAGCCCTCGACGATGCACTCGGCGGTCGAGAACGATCCCTTGAACGCTCCGGCGCCCAGCCAGCCCTTGTCGGGTTCTGGTGGAAGGAATGCCTGAAGCTCGGCATCCCACACCGGACGCGCACCGGCCTGGCTGGCGAGATGGACGGTCGGCGACCAGCCGCCCGACATGAGGAGGCAATCCGCCTGGATGTTGCGTGCCTCCCCCGGCAGCACACCCGACGCCTTATCGAAATGCGCTACCTTTATGCCCTTGAGCGATTTGCCGCCTTCGGTGCCGATGATCGCGTGCCCGGCAAGCAGTTCTGCCCCGCATTCCCGGGCGAGGTTGCGGCAATCATCGGAGATTTCCGGGCGCAGGTCGGCGATGGCAACGATCGTGGCGCCCGCCTTGTTGAGCGCGGCGGCGGCACGGTAGGCGCTGTCGTTGTTGGTGACGACGGCAATCGTTTCACCCGGCAGGACGCCGAACTGGTTGGCGTAGCGCATCGCGGCAGCCGCCATCATCACGCCCGGCCGGTCGTTTCCTGGGAAAACCAGCGGCCGCTCGAAGGCCCCGGTGGCGAGGACGACAGTCCCGGCGCGGATGACCCAGTGGCGGTGGCGCGGAGCACCCTTGGCGGCTGCAGCCTTGTGGTCGGAAACGCGCTCGAGTGCTGCCAGCGTGTTGCCGTCGTAGTAGCCCCAGACGGTGGTGCGCTTGAGCAGGCGGACGTTTGCGTGCTCCTTCAACTCGCCGACTATGTCGGCAGCCCAGGCGGTTGCAGGCTCGCCGTCTATCGTTTCGCCCGACCAGTTTGCCGAGCCGCCGAACTGCGGGTCGAGTTCCGCCAGAATGACGCGCTTCCCCGAAGCGGCGGCTTCGCGGGCGGCCGATAGCCCGGCCGGACCCGAGCCGACCACGAGCACATCGCAGAAGGCGTTCATGCGTTCGTAGCGCGAGGTGTCGGGCGCCTCGCCGGCGCGGCCGAGACCGGCCGCGCGACGGATGAAGTGCTCGCACATCATCCAGAATCGCGTGCCCTTGAGCGGCCCGATCACCGGTCCCATGAAGGTCTTGTAGTAGAAGCCGGCGGAAAGCACCTTACCGCCGAGCTGGTTGACGGCGCTGACGTCGTAGTTGAGCGACGGAAAGCGGTTCTGGCTGATGGCAACCAGCCCGTCGTGGATCTCGACCATCGTGGCCGGCAGGTTTGGCTCGCGCACGTCGCCGCGAAGCACTGTCACCAGTGCGTTGGGCTCGTCCACGCCGGCAGTAAGAACGCCGCGCGGGCGATGGTACTTGAAGGAGCGGCCCAACAGCGAAACGCCGTTGGCGAGCAGGGCCGAGGCGAGGGTGTCGCCCTGGTGGCCCGTATAGGCGACACCGTCGAAGGTGAAGCGGATGGTGCGCAGCCGGTCGATGCGGCCGCCCGATGGTGTGCGGCGGGGGCTCATGCCTTGGCTCCCGACTTGCGGCGGGCGTGGGCGGGCGCGCCGTGGTCGCGGGCGAAGCGGACGCTGGAAATCTCGTGGGTCACGGTGTCGCGGACGACGGCGAGATGGGCGCGGCAGCCGCCTGCATGCTGCCAGATCTCGTTGTGCCGGCCGGCAGGGTTCAGCCGCTCATAGACATAGGCGTGCCAGGCGTCGCCGTCGGTGGAAGCGGGGTCAGGTCGGATGCGGTTGCCGTCGCCCTGGTAGGCGAATTCGGAGACGTCGCGCGGGCCGCAATAGGGGCAGGTGATGAGCATGGTTTTCGGAGCCTAATGCATGCGGGGCGTCGGCCCCTGGCCCTTGTCGTCGATGACGGTGCCGCGGTTGAAACGGTCGAGGGTGAAGGGTGCGTTGAACTCGTGCGGCGCGTCCTTGGCAATGGTGTGGGCAAAGCAGAAGCCGGATGCCGGTGTTGCCTTGAAGCCGCCGTAGCACCAGCCGCAGTTGAGATACATGCCGGGCAGGGGGCCGGTGGTGATGATCGGCGAGCCGTCCATCGACATGTCGCAAACGCCGCCCCACGAGCGCAGGACGCGTATGGTCGCGAGCGAGGGGAAGACAGCCAGCATCTCGCTCATCACTTCTTCCACGATCGGCAGGTTACCGCGCTGGGCATAGCTGTTGTAGCCGTCGAGGTCGCCGCCATAGATCAGGCCGCCCTTGTCGGACTGGCCGACATAGAAATGGCCCATGCCAAAGGTCAGAACCGTGTTCAGGAAGGGCTTGAGGGATTCGGACACAAAGGCTTGAAGCACATGGCTTTCGATGGGCAGGCGCTCGATGCCGGCCAGCCGCAGGACCTGGCCGGTGCTGCCGGCAACGGCGACTGCAATCTTCTTGGCGCGAATCTCGCCGCGCGAGGTGGTGACGCCGGTGACGCGGTCGCCGTCGCGCAGGAAGCCGGTCACCTCGCAGTTCTCGATGATGTCGACGCCACGGCGGTCCGCGCCGCGGGCGTAACCCCAGGCTACCGCATCGTGGCGCGCGGTTCCGGCGCGTTCCTGCATGAGCCCGCCGACGACCGGGAAGCGGGCGGATTGCGACATGTCGAGGCCGGGAACGCGACGCCCGATTTCGGCCGGCGTCATCAGGTGCGCGTCGACGCCGAGGTGGCGCATGGCGTTGCCCTTGCGGGCGAGATCGTCCATCTGCCCGGGCGTGTGGGCGAGGTTGAGCACGCCGCGCTGGGAGAACATGACGTTGTAGTTGAGGTCGTGGGAGAGGTTCTCCCACATCTTCATCGAGTGCTCGTAGAAGCGGGTGTTCTGCGGCAGCAGGTAGTTCGACCGCACGGCGGTCGTATTGCGGCCGACGTTACCCGAGCCGAGATAGCCCTTTTCGAGCACCGCGACGTTGGTGATGCCGTGTTCCTTGGCGAGATAGTAGGCGGTCGACAGGCCGTGGCCGCCACCGCCGATGACGATGACGTCGTAGGATGGCTTGGGGCTCGGCTTTCGCCAGGCGGGCTTCCATTCGCGGTTGCCGCTGAGCGCATGTCTGAGCAGCGAAAAAGCCGAATATTCCGCCATACTTCGTGTCATCCTTCGGGCTGTGGGCGGACACTATAGGCAGGTTCGACAGTCCAAGGCCAATATTCCGCCATCGCCTTTCGTTAGGCCGACTTTCCCACCGGCATTTTGCGGTCGTCTTGCCCGCAGCAACGCCGGTCTTTATCAATGGCGCGCCTTTGCGCAATCCACCAAGACCGTGAGTCGTAGACCAGACATGTTCGCTTCCGCAGCCCGGCACGTCGCCATATTGCTGATTCTGTTTGCAGCCGCGCTTGCGATGCCGGCCAGCGCCCAGGACGTCGTCAGGGCGCCGTCGGGTGTCATAGCGGACCAGCAGGAGGTCATCGCCAGCCTTACCGCCAAGATCGATGGGCTCGAGCGCAAGCTCGACCAGGGCAAGGAAGACGATGCGAGCCTGGTGGACGTCCGTCTGCAACTCGAGCAGTTGTCGCGCGAACTGTTGCACAGCGGCGTTGCCTTCCGGCCCCGCCTGACGGAGATCAACGCGCGTCTCGAACAGCTCGGCAAGCCACCTGCCGAAGGCCAGCCGCCGGAAGCGGCGGTGGTGACCAGCGAACGCCAATCGCTTTCCGACGAAAAGGCGGAGATCAATGCCGTTCTCGGAGTTGCCGAGAACCAGTCGATCCGGATCAACAAGCTGATCGACCAGATCACCGAAATGCGGCGGGATCTGTTCCAGAACCTGCTGACCAAACGCTACAACATCAATTTCGCGCTCGTCTTCGAGGTCATCGACACGTTCGAGACCGAGATGGGCGACTTCTACCGCACGGTCGGGTCGTGGCTTCGCTTCGTCGTCAGCTTCAAGCTGAATTCGATGCTCGCGGCGACGTTCTTTGCACTGGCAGCGGCTGCGGTCATCATCATCGGCGGCCGGCGCCTGTTCGGGCGGCTATTCGAGCCCGATGCCCGGGTCCAGGATCCAAGCTATCTGAGCCGCCTTTCGGTCGCCTTCTGGTCGACGCTGATGCAGACGACCGCGGTCATCGTCTTCCTGGGCGTCACCTATTTCCTGTACGACTATTTCGGCGTGCTCCGCGGCGACATCGGCGCGATGCTGTCGTCGCTGTTCTACGTCATCGCCGTGGTGTTCTTCGTGTCGCGTCTGGGCACGGCCGTGCTGTCGCCCCGCTTGCCCAACTGGCGGCTCATTCCGGTCGAAAGCCGGGCTGCCCGCTGGCTGATGCTCCTGATCATCGCCACCGCCTTCTTTACCGGCCTCGACTACTTCCTGAGCTCGGTCTACCGCGTGCTCGGCTCACCGATCACGCTGACAGTCGGCGAGGCCCTGGTCCTGACGGTGATCATCGGCGTGCTCGTCATCCTCATCGGAATGGTCCATCCCTTCATCGGCGAGGACGGCCGGCCGAAGCCCTGGCCGAGACTGCTGCGCTACCTGCTGTACTTCCTCGGCGGCACGACGATCGTCGCGGCGCTGCTGGGATATATCGGGCTGGCGCGCTTCGTCTCGCAGCAGATCGTCATCACCGGCACGATCCTGTCCACCATGTATCTCGGCTTCCTGTCCTCGCAGGCGATCAACGAGGACGACGCCTTCGCCAAGACGACGGTCGGACGCCGCATCCAGCGGTATTTCAAGATCGACGACATCACGCTCGACCAGCTCGGCCTTGCCAGCAGCATCTTCATCAACCTGATGGTGCTGGTCATCGGCGTGCCGCTCATCCTGTTCCAGTGGGGCTTCAAGCCCGGCGACATGACGACCTGGCTCTACAAGATCGCGGCCGGTTTCCAGATCGGCTCCATCACCTTCTCGCCGGTCGGTATCCTCTCGGGCATCCTCGTCTTCGCGATCGGCTATTTCCTGACGCGCTGGTTCCAGGGCTGGCTCGACGGTTCGGTGATGGCGCGGGGCAAGGTCGATGCTGGCGTGCGCAATTCGATCCGCACGGCGGTGGGCTATGCGGGTTTGGCGCTGGCGGGCCTGATAGCGATCTCGGCCGCCGGCCTCGATCTCTCGAACCTCGCCCTGGTCGCCGGTGCGCTCTCCCTCGGCATCGGTTTCGGCCTGCAGAACGTCGTCTCCAACTTCGTCTCCGGCCTGATCCTGCTGGCAGAGCGGCCGTTCAAGGTTGGCGACTGGATCGTGGCGGGTGCCGTCTCGGGCACCGTCAAGAAGATCAGCGTGCGCGCCACCGAGATCGAGACCTTCCAGCGGCAGTCGGTGATCCTGCCCAACTCCGAGCTGATCAACAGCGCGGTCGGCAACTGGACCCACCGCAACAAGCTCGGCCGCATCGACATCAAGGTCGGCGTCGCCTACGGCTCCGACGTCAAGCGCGCGCATCAGCTGATGCTGGACATCGCCCGGTCGCATCCGATGGTGCTGAAGAATCCGGAGCCGTTCGTGCTGTTCGTGAATTTCGGACCGGCCGCGCTGGAGTTCGAGGTGCGGTTCTTCCTGGCAGACGTGCTCGCCAGCAACAATGTCCAGAACGACATCCGCTTCGCGATCCTCGAAACCTTCGCGCGCGAACACATCGACATCCCGTCCACGCCGCGCGCGCAGGAGCCCAAGCCCGAAGAGAAATGGCCCGTCGACGACGAACAGGTGGAGGCACAGGTGGCGGAGGAAGAAGAGGCTCGCGACAAGCGGGCCGCCGAAGCGGCGTCCCGACGCAAGCCGGGCAGGTCGAAAAAGGCCGACCCCGAGTAGAAATGCATCCTTCGCTAACCAATTGTGGCATGAACAAGGCATTCAGTTGCCGTTCAGCTTGGAACTCATATAAGCTCATCCGCAAAGGCGAAGATGCCTTGCGTAGATGAACCAGAGGCGGTGGAAACACCGATGATGAAATGAAAAGGTTTCTTGTCGCCGCAGGCGCGCTCCTCCTGGCCTCGTCGGGCGCGGCGCATGCCGCGAGCGCTGTAAACCTGGACTCCGAGCCGCGCACACTGATCGTGACGGAAGGCGGTTCCAAGTCGGAACTGGCGCTCGCCGCCGGCGAGACCGTCGAGTTCTGCCCGAACGGCTGCTTCGTTACCATGCCCAACGGCGACCGCGAGGCGCTGACCGGTTCCGAGACGGTCGAGATTTCGGGCGGCGTGGCCCGCATCAAGTAGGTCGGCATCGACCGCCGCAGATAGGATCATGGCCGGGCATTGCCCGGCCATTTCTATTTCCGGCTTCCGCTTTGGTCTGGTCCGGCCGTTGAGGTCGCGCGCCGTTTTTGCAATGTCGCAAACAGGCTGCAATCGCTCCGCACCGCCCTATAGTGTGCGCGCAATATCATCTCGGAGTCGTGGGAAATGGCAGAGTTTCCGAAAAAGGCGAAGGTCGTCATCATCGGGCTGGGCGGTATCGTGGGCGCGTCGGTTGCGCATCACCTGATCGAGCGCGGCTGGGACGACATCGTCGGCATCGACAAGTCGGGCATCCCGACCGACATCGGCTCGACGGCGCATGCCTCCGACTTCTGCTACATGACCAGCCACGACTTCCTGTCCTGCTGGACCTCGCTCTATTCGCTCGAATTCTACGAGAAGATGGGTCACTACGCCCGTATCGGCGGCCTCGAGGTCGCGCGTGTCGGCGACGACACCCGCATGGACGAGATCAAGCGCAAGGTGACCTCGGGCAAGGCCTTCGGCACACGCGCGCGGCTGATCGAGCCGGCCGAGATCAAGGAAAAATTCCCGCTGATCGAAGAGGGCATGGTGCAGGGCGGCCTCTGGGATCCCGATGCCGGCCTCGTCATCCCGCGGTCGCAGACGGTCGCCGGCAAGCTGGTCGACCAGGGCGTGGCCACGGGCAAGCTGCAGGCCTTCGCTAACACTTCGGCCAAGTCGCTGATCATCGACAACGGCCGCATCAAGGGCGTGGTGACCGAGCGCGGCACAATCATGGCCGACTATGTCGTGGTCTGCGCCGGCCTCTGGGGCCGCCTGATCGCCGAGATGGCGGGCGAGGAGCTGCCGGTCATGCCGGTCGACCATCCGCTCACCTTCTTCGGCCCGTACGACGCGTTCGCCGGCACCGGCAAGGAGATCGGCTGGCCGCTGCTGCGCGACCAGGGCAACTCCGCCTACATGCGCGACACGGGCGATCCCAAGACCGCCGAGGGCGGCCAGATCGAGTGGGGCTACTACGAGGAGACCAATCCGCGTCTCTGCCACCCGCGCGAACTGCTGGAAAAGCACGAGGCACGCCTGTCGCCGTCCCAGCGCGACCTCGAGATGGACCAGATCATGGCGCCGCTCGAGCGCGCCATGGAACTGACCCCTATCCTCGGCGAACTGGGCTACAACGAGAGCCACTCCTTCAACGGCCTGCTGCAGGTCACTGCAGACGGCGGACCCTCGATCGGCGAAAGCCAGAAGGTGAGGGGCCTGTGGTACGCGGTCGCCATCTGGGTCAAGGACGGCCCGGGCTACGGCAAGCTCGTCGCCGACTGGATGACCGACGGCCGCACCTCCATTGACCACGCCAAGATCGACTATTCGCGCTTCTACCCGCACCAGATGGAAGAGAAGTTCGTCGAGGGGCGCTGCGGCGAGGCGGCACAGAAGATCTATACGCCCGCCGTGCATCCGCGCGAGCCCTATGCAACCGGCCGCAACATCCGCCGTTCGCCGTTCTACGAGCGTGAAAAGGAACTCGGCGGCCATTTCATGGAACTCGGCGGCTGGGAGCGTGCTCACGGCTACGCTGCCAACGAGCATTTGCTTGAGAAGTATGGCGACCGGGTGCCCGTGCGCGCCAACGAATGGGACAACCGCCACTTCTGGCGCGTCTCGAACGCCGAGCACCTCGCGATGAGCGAGGATTGCGGCATCGTCAACCTCAGCCATTTCTACATGTTCGACGTCGAGGGCCCCGACCATGTCGAACTGATGGAATGGCTGTGCGCGGCCAAGATCGGCGGCGACGCCAATATCGGCAAGGGCATCTACACCCACTTCCTCGACGACGAGGGCATGGTGCGCGCCGACCTCACCGTCATCCGCATGGCCGACCGCTGCCGCGTGATCGACGGTGCGGATGCCGGTCCGCGCGATTTCCACTACGTGCGCCGAATGGCCGAGGACAAGGGCTTCAACGTCACCGTAACCGACGTGACCGAGAAGTTCGTGACCATAGGCATCTGGGGCCCGAATGCGCGCGCGACCCTGCAGAAGGTGGTCGAGAACCCGGAAGGGCTGGCGCCGGAGCACTTCCCGTTTGCGGCGATCAAGCAGGTGAAGATCGGCGGCAAGGAAGTCACGGCGTTCCGGATTTCCTATGTCGGCGAGCAGGGTTGGGAATTGCATATGCGCTACGAGGACGGCCTCAGCGTCTGGGATGCGCTGCGCTCGACCGGCGTCATGGCCTTCGGCGTCGAGACCTATGCCAACTCACGCCGGATGGAAAAGAGCCTGCGCCTGCAGAACGCCGACCTGTTGACCGAATACAACCTGCTCGAATCCGACCTGCAGCGTCCCAAGGTCAAGGAGGCGGAGTTCCGCGGCAAAGGCAAGCACCTGGAGCATCGCGCCCGCGCCCAGCAGCCGGCCATGCTGTGCACGCTGGTCCTGACGGAGAACGTCGATTCCAACGGCGTTGCCCGCTACCCGGTCGGCATCATGCCGGTGCAGGATCCGGCAAGCGGCGAGACTCTGGTCGACGAACTCGGCCGCCGTTCCTTCACCACCTCGGTGGCTTACGGTCCGACCATCGGCAAGAACATCGCGCTCGCTTATCTGCCCAAGGCATTTGCTCAGGAAGGGCGCAAGCTGCAGGTCGAGTATTTCGGCGAGACTTATCCCGTCGAGGTCGTGGGCGTCGGCTACAAGCCGCTCTACGACCCGGAGAACCTCAAGCCGCGCAGTTGATGGTTGGGAGAGCCGGGGGCGTTGCAGACGCTTCCGGGCAACCGAAACAGGCTGCGTTGGCGGGGGAAAGCTGCGTTACTTCGCAAAAATGTGAATAAAAGGCCCGGCTTTCATGCCGGGCCTTTCTTTTGAAGCGGACAGTTCTCGCTTACCCTTGGGGAATGTCTGCAACGGCCAAAGCTCTCCTCGCAGGCGGCGCCGTGCTGGCGCTGGCGCTTGGGTCGTCGTTGCAATCCACTGCCGCCGAACAGGTGGATGTCGAACTCGTGCTGGCGGTCGACGTCTCGCTTTCGATGTCGCCGGATGAACTCGAGATCCAGCGCCACGGCTACGCCGCTGCACTAACGCACGACCGTGTGCTGGAGGCGATCGCCGAAGGGGCTTACGGAAAGATAGCCGTCACCTATGTCGAATGGGCCGGATCGACCTCCCAGGTTGTCATCGTGCCGTGGACGGTCATCGCCAACCGCGCCGACGCCGAACGCGTGGTGCGCCAACTCACTGCCAAGCCGCCCAACAGCGCCCGGCGCACCTCGATCTCGAGCGCGCTGGAATTCGGCAGTGACCTGTTCGCCGAGAGCGCATTCCGCTCGACCAAGCGCGTGATCGACATTTCCGGCGACGGTCCCAACAACCAGGGGCCGCCGGTCGAACTCATCCGCGACGGTGTCGTCGCCCAGGGCATCACAATCAACGGCCTGCCGCTGATGACCAATGGCGGGTTCGGCAGCGCCTATGACGTCGAGGACCTCGACCGCTATTATACCGACTGCGTGATCGGCGGCCCCGGGGCCTTCATGATCCCGGTCAACGACTGGGCGCAGTTCCCGGAGGCCATTCGCCGCAAGCTGGTGCTGGAACTGGCCGGGCCGGATTCGCCGCAAAGGGCGGCCGAGGAGGCTGCCCATCCGCCGGTGGTGCTTGCCCAGGCCACGCCGAAATATGACTGCCTGATCGGCGAGAAGCTGTGGCGCGACCGCTCGTGGCTGTGGGACAGCAGGTGACGCCCATCCCGGGACCCCGAGATGGGCGGCACGAAGCATTTTGCAGCCAGACGGCATCGTCTGGCGTCGCACAAATGCGACCAACAAAAACAAGCAGAGTGGCGGAATTGCATTCGTCAGAATGCCCGCCGCTCTAAGCATGTCAGGCGGCGATGAGTTGCTTCCGGTCGATCCGCTCCTGCTGAGGCGAGCGCGCGTAGAGCTCACGGTAGCACTTTGAAAAATGCGAGGCGGAGACGAAGCCGCAGGCCACCGCCACCTCGACCACGGGCATGGACGACTGGATCAGCAGGTGCCTGGCCCGGTCGAGCCTGATCTCGAGATAGTAGCGGGCGGGGGAGCGACCCATCTCGGTGCGGAACAGGCGTTCGATCTGGCGCCGCGACAGGCCGACATGGTCGGCGATCTCGATCAGCGACAGCGGCTCGGAGAGATTTGCCTCCATCAATTCGATGATGGTGAGTACCTTCGAATTCTGCACGCCGAGACGCGCCCTGAGCGGCAGGCGCTGGCGGTCGGTCGGGCTGCGGACGCGGTCGGTCAGCACCTGCTCGCAGACGCGGTTGACCAGGTTGTCGTCGAAATCGTCGCCGATCAGCTTGAGCATCATGTCGAGCGCCGCGGTTCCGCCGGCGCAGGTGTAGATGTTCTGGTCCACCTCGAACAAGTCGGCATAGACATTGGCCTTGGGGAAGGCCTCCGAGAAGCCCGGGAGGTTCTCCCAGTGGATGGCGCAACGCTTGTTGGAGAGCAGGCCGGCATTGGCGAGCACATAGGCGCCGGTGCACAGTCCGCCGACGGCCACGCCGCGATTGTACTCTTCCCGCAGCCAGGCGAAGACCGACTTGTTGCTGTAGGTCTCGACATTGATGCCGGTGCAGACGATGACCATGGACGGACGCTCGTGACCGGCCATCTTGCGGCGCTCCTCCTCGAGCGAGGAGTTGACCGCGCATTCGACGCCGTTGGACGCGCGCACGCCCTTGCCGTCGATGCTGGCGAGCCGCCACTTGTAGGCTTCGTAGCCGAGCATGCGGTTTGCGATGCGCAGCGGATCGAGGGCGGTTGCAAAGGCAACCATGGTGAAATCGGGTACGAGGAAGAACACAAGCGATCGTTTGATCGGATGTTTGATGGCGTTCAAGGAACCCTCACGCTGAGCCGGAACGGCGCGAACATCATGTCGCGAATAGCATAGCGTCAACAGCAATTTTCGTTGCTGTCAATGGGGTTGAAGGTGTCGCTAAAATTAAATCTGCGACATGCGCCATTAGCCGGCCACGCATGGTGGTCGTCGATGCATCTAGTCCGCCGCCATTCCTATGCAGCAGGATTGGCGGCGGCGCACAGCTGAATGCGGGCTCAGTGGCCTAGCCGATGAGCATGCCGAGCCGGTTGGCGGCGATGGCGCCCGTCTGCCCAAGCATCGTCCTGGCAAGGCGCTGGCGCTCTATGGTGGTCGTGAGGTTCGCGTCACGACGGACGGCGAAAAGGCGAGCAAAGAACTTCATCGTACTGTCTCCATGCACAAGGTCACACGGGGTGCCTTCGCGTACTGGAGTGGGGCAGCTCGTTCAATGCGCATATAGTGAGTGTCCCACCAGCGGAATGCAGTGAAAGCGAAGCACCTCGCCGCAAAAGCGACATCACCGGTGGTGCGGCGAAATGCACCCGGCGGCCCGTTGGGCCTGCCCTGGTCCGGGCAGGCCACGCAAGCGGTCAGACCGGTTCGCCGCCCCGGCCGTGGCGGTAGCCAGTCTTGGAATCGAAGGCTTCCGGCCAGCCGATGTCCTTCTGCAGGTCGAGCGGCAGCGAGCGGACGGAGCGGGCGGTCTGATAACGGGTGCGTGCTTCGTTGAGTTCTGCGGCGAAGCGACCGATCGTCGAAAGAATGGACATTGCGGTTTCCTTCCTGCTGGGCCGGGTCAAGGCCGGCTTTAGGTGCTCGCCCGGTGGGCACCGCTGGTTTCGAACCGTCTCGCGCATTGCTGCGCTCTTTCTTTCCGGGCACCTCGAAGCGGTGTGTGCTGGCTTCGATGGAGTTGACTATCGCTCCGGGATGCGGTTCAATCAAACGAAATGAAATGATGTCTTCGATCAGAAATATTGAAGGACTGGCTTCATGAACGCGCCACTCAATCATCCGCTGCCACTGCTCGACCTCGACGTCCTGCGCACCTTCGTGGCGATCGCGGAAACGGGGAGTTTCACCACCGCCGCCAACGCGGTCTTCCGGACGCCGTCGGCCGTCTCGATGCAGATCAAGAAGCTCGAGGACATCCTCGGCCGCTCGGTCTTCGTGCGCGACGCGCGCTCGGTGGCGCTCACCACTGACGGCGAGATGCTGCTCGGCTATGCGCGCCGCATGCTGGCGATCAACCGCGAGGCCGTCTCGAAGTTCATCATTCCCGACATCGTTGGCGTCGTGAGGTTGGGCTCACCGGACGATTTCGGCGAACGCGTGCTTCCGCATGTGCTGAAGCGGTTTGCGCAGACTCATCCGGCAATCGCGGTCGACGTCGTGATCGACCAGAGCAGCAACCTGAGGCGCCGCATGGATGACCGCGCGCTCGACATCACGCTGTTGACCAATTCCTGCAAGGCGGTCGCCGCCGGCAGCGAAGTGCTGCTTACCGAACCGATCGTCTGGGCCGGCGCCAAGGGCGGCTGCGCCCACATGCGCGAGCCGCTGCCGGTATCGCTGTGGGAGGAGGGCTGCGCCTGGCGGGCGGGAGCGCTCGAAGCGCTCGGCCGTGAGGGCCGTAACTATCGCGTCGCCTATATGAGCGCGCATACGGCTGGCCAGAGGGCCGCAATCCTGTCCGACCTGGCGGTGGCGCCGCTGCCGAAGTCTTTCCTCGGCGAGGAACTGGTCGAACTCGGTCCGAAGGACGGGATGCCGGAGATCGGCAACTACAGCCTGGCGATGATCGTGGCACCGGAGGCGAGCGCGCCGGTCAAGGCAGCGGCGGAGCACATCCGCGCGGCGTTCGAGACGTTCAATCTGACTGGCAAGTTCTGAGACTCTGGGCTTTGCCGCCCCGCCCCTGGGGCGGCACGGCGGCCGTCGGAGCGAGCCTGGCCTAGGCTGGCAGAACGCCTTCCAGCACGATGATCCTCGTGCGGGCGCTCCGCTCGCGGATCGCCTTGAGGCGTGCGTATTCCGGCGATTCGTACCAGCGCATCAGCGAGTCCATGTCTGGAAACTCCAGGATGATGAGGCGGTGCGGTTGCCAGTCGCCCTCCAGCACCTTGGTCGCGCCACCGCGCGCGAGATATCTTCCGCCATAGCGCTGCTCGGTCGCGGGTACGTCGCGCTTGTACTCTTCGAAAGTGGCGGCGTCGGTGACATCGACATCGGCGATGAGATAGGCAGCCATGGCAGCGCCTCCCTGATGGATGCTCGTCCGACGAAGGTACCCGATTTCGATGGCGGTATGAACCGGGCCTGGCCGTGTCAGCGCCGCATGGCGCCCGACAACGAGCGGTAGACTTTTGCCATGAGCGACGGCGGCGGATTCCAGTCGAGGTCGCGCTGGATCTCGATCGGAAGCGCATTCATGATGCGGGCAGTCTGGCGGGCCCGCCGTGCGTGCCTGTAGCGCGCTCCTGCGCGGCCGAGTTCGTCGAAGAATGGCATCTCGGTGACCATCCCGTGTCCTGTGGTGTCAGCTACGGCGCCGTACCGGCATCGGAGCGATGCGCTGCACCGGCGCGGCCGGACCATGGGGGCCCAAACTGCGGCGAAGCAGCAATATCCTGACCTTGTCGGCGAAGGTCACGCGCAGCGGGCTTTCCGCCCGTCGAAGGCGATGACATTCGCGGCCTTGGCGAGTGGCCCTACCGGCCAGCCCAGTTCCGCCTGTATGTCGATGGGCAGCTTGTCCATCAGCATCGCCACGCGGCCATATTTGTGCACCTGGCCGGCAACCCCGCGTCCATGCGGGTTCGGTCCGTCGATCCAGCCGAGCTCAACCTGCAACTCGCGCGGCAAGCCGTCCATCATCGCCTCGATGCGACTGTCGCGGCGCAAATGCCTGAGCACCGCACCGAACTGGTGGAACTCTCCGATGATGGACATGATGATCTCCCGAAAGAAGGGGCGGCGGCGCTACGCAATACTGAATGCGCCACCGACCCGGCAGAAGATTACATTCGCTTCTGTTTCAGATTGATCTCGCGTAGATGCGATTGTGTTTCAGATTTGGGGTATTTTCGAAACACTTGCCCAGTTAGGGGTCAGCGCTCCGTAACAATGGTCGAAAACAGCGACCGTCTCGGTTCCCCGTCATAGGCGGGCCAGCCGATATCCTTCTGGATTTCGGGGGAAAGCTCGCTGATGGAGCGCACGGTCTTGGCATCGCGACGCGCCTTGCGGATGGCCGCACCATAGCGGCCGATCGAACTCATGATCGACATGGTGTCTTCCTTTCATCCTGGTGCCGATGCGGAGAAGGCCCCCACAGGCGGCGGTTCGATGCTCGGAAGGTAAGTCGACCCTGTTTCGTGCCGATTTCGTTCTGCCGGCAGACGTTGGCAGAACGGTTACGCTACGGAAACATCTCCGCAACGTCTTGTCCACGATAAAAAAAGAAGCGGCGCCGGGGCGCCGCTAGGGGGAGGACCTGATGGTCAGTCCCGGGCTCGCCGTGCGGCGCGCTCCTCGCGCGAGCGCCGCCGTGGAGCGGCTGCGTCGGTTTCCGTCTCGCTCGTCGCCTTGCGCGGCGGCAGCTTGACCTGTTCGGAGAGCTTGGGGAAAGGATCGACCTTGTTCGGCAGCGCCATGGCGTCGATGAAGAGCTGCTGGAAGTGCGGCTCGAGCGCGGTCTCGATCTTCTCGATGCGTCCGACCTCGCGTTCGATCTCGCGGCGATGGTCGCGGTTGAGCAGCGCCATCAGCGCGCCGGTGCCGGCTGCGTTGCCGACGGCCTTGACCTCGGCGAGATCGCAATCGGGGATCAGGCCGAGCACCATCGCGTATTTCGGATCAATGAACGACCCGAAGGCGCCGGCGAAGCGGATCGCGTCGACCGTCTCGGCGCCCTGCTTTTCCATCAGCAGCTTGACGCCGGCATAGAGCGCCGCCTTGGCAAGCTGGATGGCGCGCACGTCGTTCTGCGTGACGGTGATGCGCGGTTCGCCCTGACGGCCTTCGCGCAGCAGGTAGGAGAAGGTGCGTCCGTTCGGGATGATGCGCGGGCTCTTGGCCGCAAGCGAGCCGTCGATGACGCCGTCTTCCGAGATGATTCCGGAAAGGTACATCTCGGCCACGACCTCGATGATCGCCGATCCGCAGATGCCGGTAACCCCGGTCTTCCAGGAGGCTTCGTCGAAACCGGCCTCGTCCGACCACTGCTCGGTGCCGATGACGTGGTAGCGCGGCTCCAGCGTTTCCGGGTCGATGCGGACGCGTTCGATGGCGCCCGGTGCCGCGCGCTGGCCCGAGGAAATCTCGGCGCCCTCGAAGGCGGGGCCGGTCGGGGAAGATGCGGCGACTACGCGGTGCTTGTTGCCCAGCACGATCTCGGCATTGGTGCCGACGTCGACCAGCAGCATCATCTTGTCCTGGCGGTACGGTCCCTCGGACAGCGTTGCGCCCGCGGCGTCGGCGCCGACATGCCCGGCGATGCAGGGCAGGGTGTAGAGGCGCGCGCCGCGGCTGACGTCGATGTCGAGTTCATGCGCCCAGTATTGCAGCGCGCCCGAGACGGCGAGCGCGAACGGCGCCTGTCCGAGCTCCGTCGGGTCGATGCCCAGGAACAGGTGGTGCATGATCGGGTTGGCGACGAACACGCAGTCGAAGATGTCGTGCCGGTCGACACCGCCTTCATCGCAGACCTTGCCGATCAGCGTGTTGACGGCCTCGCGCACGGCCTTGGTCATGGCTTCGCGCCCGTCTGGATTCATCATCACGTAGGACACGCGGCTCATCAGGTCTTCGCCGAAACGGATCTGCGGGTTCGACGTGCCCGAGGAGGCGGCGATGCGGCCGGACAGCAGCGACACGAGGTGCATCGCGATCGTCGTCGAGCCGATGTCGCAGGCGATGCCGTAGGCCTCGTTCTTGAGGCCGGGGTAAAGGCCGATGATAAAGGGCCGCGACGAATCCATGTCGCGGTGGACGACGGCGGTCACCCCCCATTTGCCCGGGCTGACTTCCGGTTGGTCTGGCAGCGTGGTGCGCAGGATCTTCTGGATCTGCGGGATGAGGTGCGGCGCGATCAGCAGTTCCTTCCAGCCCCAGTCCTTCTCGAGCGCGGCCTTCAGGCGGTCGAGGTCGCCGAGCGGCTTGTGCATGTCGGGTTCTTCCACCTCGACATAGCAGAGCTGCACGGCGGCATTGCGCTCGATGACGCGATCGGTGGCCGCCTTGCGCACCACCTGGGCGTTGATGACCGTGTCTTGCGGAACGTCGATGACGAGATCGCCCTGGATGGTGGCGGAGCAGGACAGGCGGCGCCCGTCGGGCAGGCCGCGCACGCGCTCGTAACGCTCCTCCTTGGGGCCCTTGGGCGAGATGTGGTCGTTGGACGAGACGATCTTGTGCTTGGCGAAATTGCCTTCCTGGACCTCGATCTGGCAGCGCCCGCAGGTAGCGCGCCCGCCGCACACGCTCTCGACATAGACGCCGAGCTGGCGAGCCGCGTCGAGCACCGGCGTTCCCACCGGGAACCGGCCGCGCTTGCCCGAGGGCATGAACAGGACCAGCGGGTCGGTGATGTTGGCGGGAGAGTTCATGATCGTGCGTCCTTCCAGGCTCGCTTCGCTCGCACCTCAGGATGAGGGAGGGCGCAGCCGCCCAACGCCAGTCGCGGAGACCTCACAGCAGTGGTATCGTCAACCGTTCGATTTGGGTGCGAAGTTAGCGGGCTTGGCGTATGCAATTCGAGATGACCGTTTACATCCTTCGATGTGCTGACGGCAGTTACTATGTCGGTTCGACGAAACAAGCCATAGAGGCGCGAGTTTGGGAACACAACAACTTGCCCATCGACGGCTATACGGCCCGGCGCAGGCCGGCTGTTCTCGTCTTTACTGAAACGTACGACAGGATCACGGACGCGATTGCCCGTGAACGTCAAATCAAGGGATGGTCGAGAAGAAAAAAGGAAGCGCTCATCGCTTTGGCGTATGAGGCGCTTCCGGCTCTTTCGCGTCGCGGACACTTGGTTCCGAAACAGGGCTGATGCGAAGGATGCGTCCCTCGGTCTCAGAAAGATGGACGTACCGAAGCAGTCCTCATCCTGAGGTGCGAGCCTGAGCCTGTCGAAGGCGAGCCTCAAAGGACGCACCAAATCACTATCCCCTTGCCATGCGGGCTTCACGACCACCGCGGCGGCGGCCGCCTGCGGCAGCGCCGTCGGCCGGCGAGGTCACGGCCACCGGCGCGGGAGCGGCGTGCTCACCCGGCTTGTAGTCCTTGTAGGTCCTGATCCACGTCGTGCAGTCGCGGTCGGTGCCGTTGAGTACGTTGGCCGCGCGCACTGCCTCCATCTCCTGAGGACGAACCGGGTTCATGATCGCCGAGGTCATGCCGGCGCCGATGACCATCGGGATGAAGCCGGCATTGATGCCGTGGCGGTGCGGCAGGCCGAATGAGATGTTCGACAGGCCGCAGGTGGTGTTGACCTTCAATTCGTTGCGCAGGCGGTAGAGGAGTTGGAAGACCTGGCGGCCAGCGTCGCCCAACGCGCCGATCGGCATGACCAGCGGGTCGACGACGATGTCGTGGGCCGGGATGCCGTAGTCGGCGGCGCGCTCGACGATCTTCTTGGCGACCGCGAAGCGCACGTCCGGATCCATGGAAATGCCGGTCTCGTCGTTGGAGATGGCGACGACCGGCACGTTGTACTTCTTGACCAGCGGCAGGATGGCCTCGAGCTTCTCCTCCTCGCCGGTGACGGAGTTGACCAGCGGGCGGCCCTTGGCGACCTTGAGGCCGGCCTCGATGGCGGCGGTGACGGAGCTGTCGATCGACAGCGGCAGGTCGACGAGGTTCTGCACGATCTCCAGCGTCTGCACGAGAAGGCCCGGCTCGGTGGCGTTCGGGTCGACGGCGGTGACACCGGCATTGACGTCGAGCATCGTGGCGCCAGCGGCAGCCTGCTCCAGTGCGTCCTTGATCACGGTCTCGAAGTTGCCGGCCTGCATCTCCGCCGCGAGTTTCTTGCGGCCGGTCGGATTGATGCGCTCGCCGATCACGCAGAAGGGCTGATCGAAGCCGATGATGATTTCCTTGGTTGCCGAGGCAACGATCGTGCGGGTCATGGAACCTCTCCGTAGATATAAAGAGTTCTTTATATCGTTATCTGTTCTTGTTCAAGCGCGAAGGCCGCCCGAAGGGCGTCAATGCGCGGTCTTCACCATGTCGACCTGGGATTCTGTGACGTCGTCGTGCAGAAGGTGGTCGAGCCGGTCGGCGACGAGCTGGTCGTCGCGACGGCTTTCGCGCTTCCATGGCCGGCGGCCCTTCAACACGCCCGATTCGTCGACGATCTCGGCGACATATTCCTCCTGGCGGTAGGCCATCACGTGGACGCCGGAGACGCCTGCGATCTCCTTCACCTCGTTGATGATGTCGATGCAGATCTGCTTACCTTCCTTCTTCTGGTCCTGCGCGCCTTCAAGCCGCGTGATCACCGCATCCGGGATGTGGATGCCCGGCACGTTCGAGCGAATCCACTTGGCGGTCTTGGCCGAGGCGAGCGGCCCGACGCCGCAGAGGATGAAAACCTTCTCTGTGTGGCCGAGATCTCGCGCCTTCTGCATGAAGGTTTTGAACATCGGCACGTCGAAGCAATACTGCGTCTGCACGAACTGCGCGCCGGCGGCGATCTTCTTGCCGAGGTGGATGGGTCGAAAATCGAAGGGCGGGGCAAACGGGTTGACGGCCGCGCCAAGGAACAGCTGTGGCGGGGTCGTCAGTTTACGGCCTGAGAGGAACTTGCCGTTGTCGCGCATGATGCGGATGGTTTCGAGCAGCGACATCGAATCGAGGTCGAAGACCGGCTTGGCGCCGGGCTGGTCGCCGGCCTGGACGCCGTCGCCGGTGAGGCACAGGATGTTGGCCACCCCCATCGCCGCAGCGCCCAGAACGTCGCCCTGGATGGCGATGCGGTTCTTGTCGCGGCATGCGATCTGCATGATCGGGGCGTAGCCCATGCGCGTGAGCAGGGCGCAGATGCCGACCGACGACATGTGGCAGTTGGCGCCGGATGCGTCTACCGCATTGATACCGTCGACCCAGCCGTCGAAGATCTTCGCCCGGTCGTAGACATCTTCCGGATTGGCACTGTCGGGAGGGTTGAGCTCGGTGGTCACGGCGAACTCGCCGCGGCGAAGCACGCGCTCGAGCCGGCCGCGCGATGAATGGCCGGGCTGTGGTTCGAGCGGCAGGTCGATGCCGTGCGGGTTCTCGTCGGGATGGCGCGGGCGAGGCGGGGTCATGCGACTTCCTTGTTGGCGGATTCACGCGCGGCGGCGGCCTGGGCCGTTACCCTCAACCAGGCTGAGGTTTCGCGCAGTGACTGGTCGACCGGTTTCTGGACGTTGAGGATGGCGTCGCCATGCGCCATGTTGCGCGAGCCTTCCCAGGCTTTCACCCATACGCAGGGCATGTCCGGCTCGACCTCGCAGTTGCCGTTCGCCCTGACGCCGCCGCACGGGCCGTTGCGAAGCTGCTTCGGGCAGTTCATCGGGCATGACATGCCGGTCGAGGAGAGCACGCACTGGCCGCACATGCGGCAGTCGAACATGAGGCCCTTCACATGCTTCTCGACGAACTTAACCGGCGCCTCGACGCGGCCGTAGCCGATCTTCTTCCATAGCGGGTGGAGCTTCAGGAAGGCGTCGGCGAAGCGGCCGTAGAACCACTCCAGCAGACGAGAGTTGCGCACGGACCAGAGCCGCACGGTGTAGCTGCGCTGGACGCGTCGCTGGGGCGACACGTCCGCTGGCTTGTAGTCGCTCTTGGGCGCCGCCTTCTTGACCAGCGTCGCCTGAGTGACGACGGGATGAACCGTCGAGTTGGATTTCGGCTGGGTATCAACCATCTTCCTTGCCGCCTGCCTTGACGAGAGCGACCAGCCGCTCCCGCGTGAATTTCGCATCGAGTTCCGCCAGCGCCTTGTCGGCTTCCGCCTCGAGATCGTCGCCGACCGGCAGCGGATCGGCCTTGCGCCACTCCGCCAAGTAGGCGTCCGTGTCGCCGGCCCCCGTGCGCATGGCGCACATGTCGATCGCCTCGGTGAAGCGCAACGGCAGTTCGCGCTTGGCGTTCTGCCGGCCCTTCTTGACGATCACCTGCGCCGGGATGTCGCGCCAGTAAACGATGATCAGGTCTGCCATTTCGGTCTCGCTTTCAGTGTGTTGAGCTTTGCCGCAACCGTTGGGGTGCTGCTTGTTATGGGACGACGCGCGCGCATTCAAAAGCGACGCGGCGTAGTGTCGCAAAGAAGATGGGAAAAGGCGGCCGACGCGCTGCCGAATCCGCAGCACTCGAATCCGCGTCGCGCGGCTCGTGCGCGAACGGAGGCGAGGGCGGTGTTTGCCGTCGGCGGAGTAGCAGGCTCGCTCGTCAGCCGAGCCAGACCATGAGGGCGTGCGTGGCGAAACCGGCGCCGCCGACGACCACGCCGATCAGCGCGAGCGAGGCCGCCCCGACGACGCTGCCGACCGCAAACAGGATGCCGTCGCGTTCGGACAGGGCGAGCCCGAGCAGGGCCGTCGCAAAGGCGGGCAACCAGTTGCCGAGCGGGATCGGCAAGGTGATCGACACCGACAGGATGAGTGCGATGAAGCCGATGACACGGTCGCCCTGTCTGCGCCAGAACGGCCAGTAACGCGGCCGGACCACTTCCTCGAGGCGGATCAGCCTGGGGATGATCCAGTCCGTGACCTTGCGGAACTGTTCGGCGCTCAGCGAGCGTTTGGAGACGAAGCTCGGCAGCCAGGCGCGAGTGCCGCCGAAGGCCATCTGGGCGGCGACGATCAGCAGCGGAAGCCCGAGTACCGCCGATGCACCCGGCGGGAGGGGAAGCAGGTTGAAGCCGGCAAACAGCACCAGCAGCGGCGCAAAGCTGCGCTTGCCGAGCGTATCGCGTATGTCGCCTATGGAAACGTCGCCTTTAGCGTCGCGCGCGAGTTGGGCGAATATCTCGGAAAGACGGCGGCCGCGCCGTCGACGCGGTGCAGCGTCGATATCTCCTCCTTCGAGGCCGTCGAAGTGTTGTTTCATGGACCCTTTCGCCCAATTTCGGCAGCGCCTTTCGGCGTGCCGTCCCCATCGCAGTATGCGACGGCCTGATTAAGCCTTGATGACGCCGGAAGGGCCCAATGTGATGCCGCCGTTCGTCGAATACAACGTCAGCGCTGAAATTCGATGATGTCGAGCTTGGATTCGTATTGCGGGGCAGGGAACTCGATCCTCCATTCGGATGCGCCTGTCCTGAAGGCGTAGCCGACCTGGTCGGTTTCGGGACCTTTGCCATAAGCCGTCGGCTTCTCCCCGGCCACGAAACCGGAACCGAGATAGATCAGCCGCGTGTCGCCGTCGGTATAGAAGCGGCCCTTGGTGCGTTGCGATCCGCTCAGCTTCTCCAGCATCCAGCCCGAGCCGTCGTCGGTGACCCTGCATTTGAACCAGTCGTAGACGACGAGTGCGCCCATGCCACCCGCCTTGATGGTGCGGCACTGCCAATTCCCGGTCATGTCGAAATCCACGAAGGACTGCGGGTGCTTTGCGGCCAAGGCGCCGATGATCGCGACCTCGCGCGGCAGGCCGCCCATCGCTTCCTGCATCGCTTCCTTGCGTGTCGTGTCGTAGTTCTCGAGCCGGGCCTTGTCCGCCGGCGTCATCAGTTTCTGCACCGAGCCATCGGCATGTGCAGCGCCTGCCACGATCACGGCCAGTGCTGCGAGCGTCAATCTCAGGACAACCATCGAGCCCTCCAAAAAAGGCCCGTTCCGGATCGGAATCAGGCGCCCTTGAGATTTGCTTCGGCAGCAGCCGCCTTGGCAAGTGCCTCGGGCAGGTCGCCATAGCTGGTCGCGCGGCGCTCATAAGCGAGGCCGAGCATCCTGGCCGCATCCTCTGCCACCTTGTCGAGAGCCGGGTCGTCGGTCTGGGCGAGGTAGATGAGCTTTTCGTAATTGCCGAAATAGTCCTTCACCAGTTCCGGATGCCGGTCGAGGCCGAGCGGCTTGATGAAGAACGATTCGAACTGGCGGCATAGGAAATCGGTCATGTAGAACGACATCATGTCGGCGTCCGCGACCTGGGCGTAGGCGGCAGCACCCTGGTAGAAGGCGAAACAGTGCGGACCGGCGATGCGTTCGACGCCGTGCTTCTCGCAGACATTGTCGAGCAGGCCGCCGGTGCCGCAGTCGGCATAGCCTACATAGATGTGCTTGTAGCCCTCGGCCTTGGCTTCCTCGATCGCCTTGTCCATGGCAGGCGCGATACGCTCGGGGCGGAAGTGAAAGTCCGCCGGCAGGCAGGTAAGTTCAAGATGATCCAGCCCGAGCTGCTGCTTGACCGCCAACACCTCGCGGGCGATCATGCCGCAGCCTATGACCAGCAGCTTGTTCGCGGGGTCCGGTTTCGTGTTTTGCTTTATGCCCATGGAACCAGTTGAACCGGCCGTCGTTGCGTTAGGGCGAATCTACATGCAGAGGGAAACTCAGTCCATGAAACTGTCACGTCTGGCACCGCTCGTCGTCATCGCTAGCGCACTCGCACTTGCATCATGCGCCAACACCGTTCGCGGCGTCGGCCAGGACGTCAAGGGCACGGTGAACGCTGTCGAGGACACGGTCCGCTAACGGACCTCGCTACGACCAATCTTTCAGATCGGCTGAGGGGCCGCACTGCAAGGTGCGGCCCTTTTTCGTCAGGCCGAATTCGTCAGGCCGAAGCGCGCAGGTTGTGCTTGCGCTTCATGTAGTCCTTGGCCGTCTCGACGGCGACCGCGGCGTCGCGGCAGTAGGCGTCTGCACCGACGGCCTTGCCGAACTCCTCGTTGAGCGGAGCACCACCGACGAGCACGACGAAGTCGTCGCGGATGCCCTTTTCCTTCATCGTGTCGATGACCACCTTCATGTAGGGCATGGTCGTGGTCAGCAGCGCCGACATGCCGATGATGTCGGGCTGATGCTCCTCGATGGCCGCCAGGTAGTTCTCGACCGGGTTGTTGATGCCGAGGTCGATGACGTCGAAGCCGGCGCCCTCCATCATCATGCCGACGAGGTTCTTGCCGATGTCGTGGATGTCGCCCTTGACCGTGCCGATAACCAGCTTGCCCTGCTTGGGAGCGCCGGTCGCGGCCAGCAGCGGGCGCAGGATCGCCATGCCGGCCTTCATGGCGTTCGCCGACAGGAGAACCTCAGGCACGAACAGAATGCCGTCGCGGAAATCCTCGCCGACGATGCGCATGCCCTCGACGAGCGCTTCGGTCAGGACCGCATACGGTGCCCAGCCACGCTCAAGGAGGATGTTGGTGCCTTCCTCGATTTCCTCCTTCAGCCCATCATAGAGGTCGTCGTGCATCTGCTGCACGAGTTCGTCGTCGGAAAGCTCGGAGAGGATGATTTCGTCGTCGGACATCTTTTGGGGCTCCCTCGGGCAGGCCAATCCTGGGTGTGCGGCTATCGCGCTATACCTAGCTTGCAAGTGCTGCAAACCCATAGCTGATTTGCGACTTCCTGCAAGACGAAAGCGACCGACAATCTCGCGGATTTCTTGTCGAATTTGCGACAGGTCTTGGCGCTGACAAGCCGTTTCGCTAAGGGTGCTTGGCTACGATCCGGCAAGGAGCCGCCGAGGGCGGTGTAAATCGGATTCAGGGAAGAAACGATCATGAGCGAGAACCCGTCACTCGATCAAGAGCAGGCAGGCGGCAGGCGGGGGCGTGGCGGCAGCGGCGGCGCGGCCGCGCGGCGTGCTGCTCGCAGTGGCGGCGGTCCAGGTGCGCAGCTCACCTATATCAGGCGCAAGGTGAACGTGTACGAGGTGCTCAACGAGGAGGGCCTCGCTCTCATCGAAAAGAACGCCGACACGGTGCTCGAGGAAATCGGCATCGAGTTTCGCGACGATGCCGAGGCGCTGGCGCTATGGAAGGAAGCCGGCTGCGACGTAAAGGGCGAGCGGGTTCACTTTCCCAAGGGGCTGTGCCGCGAACTGCTGAAGACCGCACCCTCGATCTACACCCAGCATGCGCGTAATCCCGAGCGTTCGGTGCAGATCGGCGGCGACGCAACCGTGTTCGCACCGGTCTACGGCCCGCCCTTCGTGCGCGACCTCGACGGCAACCGCCGCTATGCGACGATCGAGGATTTCCGCAATTTCGTGAAGCTCGCTTACATGGCGCCGTCGATCCACCACTCGGGCGGAACGGTGTGCGAACCGGTCGATATTCCGGTCAACAAGCGCCATCTCGACATGGTCTACAGCCACATCAAATATTCCGACAAGCCGTTCATGGGCTCGGTGACCGCACCGGAGCGCGCCGAGGACACGGTGGCGATGGCCAAGATCGTGTTCGGCGGCGACTTCGTCGAGAACAACACGGTGCTGACCAGCCTGATCAATGCCAACTCGCCGATGGTCTTCGACGAGACCATGCTGGGTGCGGCCAAGGTCTATGCGCGCCACAACCAGGCCTGCATCGTCACCCCGTTCATCCTGGCCGGCGCGATGAGCCCCGTGACTGTCGCGGGCACGCTGACCCAGGTTCTGGCCGAGGTGCTGGCAGGCGCCTCGTTCACGCAGCTGATCCGCAAGGGAGCACCGGTGCTGTTCGGCACCTTCGCCTCGTCGATTTCCATGCAGTCGGGTGCACCGACATTCGGCACGCCGGAGCCGTCGCTCGTCTCCTACGGCGCTGCCCAGCTCGCACGGCGTCTCGGCCTGCCGTTCCGCACCGGCGGTTCGCTCTGCGCCTCGAAGGTACCGGACGCGCAGGCAGCGTATGAAAGTGCCAATACCTTGAACTCGACGCTGCTCGCCGGCACCAACTTCGTTCTGCATTCTGCGGGCTGGCTCGAGGGCGGTCTCGCCTCCTGCTACGAGAAGTTCATGATGGACATCGACCAGCTCGGCATGCAGCAGAAACTTGCCGAAGGCGTCGATCTCTCCGAGAATGGCCAGGCCATGGACGCCATCCGCCAGGTCGGGCCGGGCAGCCACTTCCTCGGCTGCGATCACACCCAGGCGAATTTCCAGACGGCGTTCTACCGCTCCAACATCGCCGACAACAATTCCTACGAGCAGTGGCTGGCCGAGGGCCAGAAGACAGCGCCGCAGCGCGCCAACGAACTGGCCAGGCGCTGGCTCGAAAGCTACGAGGCGCCGCATCTCGACCAGGGCATCGACGACGGCCTCAATGACTTCATCGCCAGGAGGAAGGAGTCGATGCCCGACGCCTTCACTTGAAGAGAGCCCGTTACAGGCCGGGCTAAAGTGGCCAACATCATCCACAAGGAAGTCTGGCGGAGCGCATTTTCCGACCCGGACCCGAAGGGGTGACGCTTGATGTGTTCGCTCTGCCCCTCACCCTTACCCTCTCCCCGTAAACAGGGAGAGGGAGTCGCCACCCTCGCGACAGGCCTCCTTCTCCCCGTTCACGGGGAGAAGGTCCCGGCAGGGGGATGAGGGGGCAATGCGCGTTGTCCAAGATGTTGCCGCCGCGCTGGCCCGGCATGGGCTGATCCACCGCGGCGGTTTCGTGTTCGGCGATGCCGACACTGTGCCGGATGGGCCGTCGGGGCCTGCGCATTCGGTGCTGCTGGTAGGGCAGGCGGGAGCCGCACCCTGGCCGCATTTCGAGCGATGGCGCGAGGCGCAGGCCGCTGACCTGGAGAATCCCCTCGACACATGGTCGCGCGAGGTGATCGGACATGTCGCAAGCGAGTTCGGTGGGCGGGCCGTTTCGCCGTCGGACAAGCCCTACCTGCCGTTCCAGCAATGGGCGATGCGGGCCGAGGGGCTGAGGCCATCGCCGCTCGGCATCCTCATGCACCCTGACTACGGCCTCTGGCACGCCTATCGCGGCGCGCTGCTGTTCGACGCCGACATCGGTATCCGGGAAGTTCGCAATCAGAGTCACCTTTGCGATCTATGTATCGGAAAACCCTGTCTTAAATCTTGTCCGGCGTCGGCCCATTCGGATACGGGGTTCGCCCACGGGGAGTGCCTCCGTCATGTTCTGGCACCTGCAGGCGAGGCTTGCCGAAGCAGTGGCTGCCTCGACCGCAACGCCTGTCCCATCGGCGCGGGTTATCGCTATCCGGCGGCGGTGCAGGCCTTCCACATGAAGAGTTTTGCCGGGCTCTGATGGGCGGCTGACAGCCCGTTCTTCCCGTTGAGCCAGTGCGATCGAAGGTTGACGCCGCGTGACGTCGGGATTATTCGCCAAAGTCATCCGATGATTTGATGAATTGTCCAATGCAACCGGCGATCCGAACGAACCTTGCCGATAGTGCCGCCCACAACCTGCGCCTCGAAATCACCGACGGCAGGTGGGGCATCGGCGAACGCATCCCCAACGAATTGACGCTTGCCGAATTGCTTTCGGTGAGCCGTGGCACCGTTCGTGAGGCTGTGCGGATGCTCGTGTCGCAAGGCATGCTCGAAACCAGGCAGGGTTCGGGCACCTATGTGCGCTCGGCGGTCGATCCGGCCGCGGCGCTCGATCGGGTCAAGCGGGCGAGCCTGCGCGACCAGTGGGAGGCTCGCGCCGCGCTGGACGTGGAGGCGGCACGCCTGGCGGCCTTGCGCCACGTGCCGGCCGACCTCGAAAGGATGCGGGGGCTGCTCGCGGCGCGCGGCACTGTGGCGGATGGTGGACGCGACGCGTTCATCCGCCGCGACATCGCCTTCCATCGCTCCATCGTCGATGCGTCCGGCAACCGCGCCATGCTCGACCTCTATGACTTCTTCACGGCGGCCATTGCGGAAACCATCCAGTCGACGATCGCCAGCCATCTTCCCGAGCCCGATGTGCAGGCCCACGGCGCAATCGTCGACGGTGTCGCCTCCGGCGATCCGGACCGGGCCGCGGCAGCTGTCCGCGCTTTCATGGCGCCCGTGCTACTCGAACTCGATCGGCTTCTCACGCAATGAACCAGACCTTTCGCCAGCCCGCCCCGCAGGCTCCAGTCGCGGCCATGGACGGGCTCGAAGACCAACTGATAGACGCCGAAGCCGACAGCCTGCCGCCTCCGCAGGCGCCGGTATTGCGGAGCGGCACTGCCCGTTTCGTGCTCGGCGCGAGCCTGGTGCTGATCGCCTTCAATCTCAGGCCGTTGTTTTCGAGCCTGTCGGTACTGCTGCCGGAAGTGATGCAGGCGACGGGCCTGTCGCCCGCCGGCGCCAGTTTGCTGACGACCTTGCCGGTGCTCTGCCTCGGCCTGTTTGCGCCGCTTGCGCCGAGGCTCGCCCACAGGTTCGGTGCCGAGCGGACGCTGCTGTTTGCGTTGCTGCTTTTGGCGACGGGGACTGCGTTGCGCGGGTTCGGCACCGCGCCGCTGCTGTTTGTGGCAAGCTTCATGGCAGGTGCTGCGATCGCCATCGGCAACGTGCTCTTGCCGGGGCTGGTCAAGCGCGACTTTCCCGACAAGACGGCGATGATGACGGGTCTCTACACCATGGCCCTCTGCGCCGGCGCCGCCTCGGCATCCGGGCTCACGCTGCCGATCGAGCATGGGCTGACCGGCTCGTGGTCCGGAGCGCTCGCCGTCTGGGCGGTGCCGGCCTTCATCGTCCTGCTCATCTGGACGCCGCAGGCGCTGGGCAGCCGCCGGCAGGCGAGCCACAGCGGTTTTCGCGTGGTCGGCCTCTGGCGCGACCGTCTCGCCTGGCAGGTGACGCTGTTTATGGGACTGCAGTCGGCACTCGCCTATTGCGTGTTCGGCTGGCTGGCGCCCATCCTGCGCGAGCGCGGCTTCGACCCGACCACTGCCGGGGCGATCGTGTCGGTGTCGGTGATGGCGCAGGTCGTCACCTGCCTCGCCGTGCCCTCGATCGCCATCCGCCGCAAGGACCAGCGCGGTGTCAACTTGGTGCTCATCGTCGCCGCCGTCGTCGCCTTGCTCGGCATCCTGTTCGCCCCCACCTCCACCGTGCTGTTCTGGGCCATTCTCCAGGGCGTGGGTCAAGGCGGGCTCATTGCTGCCGCGATGACGCTGATCGTGCTTCGTTCGCCCGACCCGCACGTGGCAGCGCATCTTTCGGGAATGGCCCAGGGTGTTGGTTACACGATTGCCGCCATGGGGCCACTGGTCGTCGGCATCATCCGCGATTGGACCGGCGGCTTCGAGGCGGCCGCGTTCCTGTTCGTCGCGCTCGGCCTCGGCGCAGCCGTCATGGGCATGGGGGCGGGCCGCGCGCTTCACGTCGGGGCGAGGACAATCCGAGTGCCTGACCGGGCATGAGCCGGGCAGCTCGACGTTGCCGGCCGGGGATATGTTCCTATCTCTGGTGCAGTGCCCAGCAGAAGGAGACCAGCCATGGCCAAGCGGGATATCGAGATCAAGACGGCTGACGGCGTTGCCAGGGCAGGGCTGTTCAGTCCGGCTGAAAAGGCCCGCGCCGGCGTCATCCTCTACATGGACGCCTTCGGGCCGCGCCCGGCGCTCTCCCAGATGGCCGAAAGGCTTGCTGGACCGGGCTATGCCGTGCTCGTGCCCGATCTTTTCTACCGCTCCGGAGCCTATGGCCCGTTCGATGCCAAGACGGCATTTTCGGTCGACAAGACCCGCGTTGAGTTGCGGGCGCTGATCGGCGGCACGACCCAGGACATGACGATGCGCGACACCGGGGCGTTCATCGAAACACTCACCGCCGAGGGCGTTTCAGGCCTGATCGGAACCGTCGGATATTGCATGGGAGGTTCGCGCGCCCTGAACGCGGCTGCCGCGCATCCCGGCCGTATCGTGGCGGCTGCGAGCTTCCATGGCGGCAATCTGGCGAGCGATGCCCCAGACAGCCCGCACCGCAACGCCGCCCGGCTCAACGCGCGCGTCTATGTCGGCATGGCGGGCGTCGATGGCAGCTTTCCTCCTGAACAGTCGGCGCTGTTCGTCCAGACGCTGCGCACCGCAGGCGTCGACCACACAATCGAAAACTATGTCGGCATGGGGCACGGCTGGTGCGTTTCCGACCATGGCGTCTACGATGTGGCGGGCGCCGAGCGACACTGGAAGCGGCTGGTGACGCTGTTCGGTGAGACGCTGGGGTAATCCGACGAACTTTGCCATTTCTGCCGCGTTCGGCTATCAGGCCGGCGAAACGGCCCCTGGCTCAACCGGGCGCCGACGATTTCGCCAGCGGAAAGTCTAGATGCAATCCTTCGATGTCGTGGTGATCGGCGCGGGCGCGGCCGGCATGATGTGCGCGGCCGAGGCCGGCAAGCGCGGCCGCTCGGTCCTGATCATCGATCATGCCGCAGCACCGGGCGAGAAGATACGCATTTCCGGCGGCGGCCGCTGCAACTTCACCAACATCAACGCGGCGCCGAAGAATTTTCTCTCCAGCAATCCGCATTTCTGCATCTCGCCGCTCAGCCGCTACACGCAGCGCAACTTCATCGGCCTCGTCGAGCGCTACGGCATCGCCTATCACGAAAAGACGCTCGGCCAGCTCTTCTGCGACGGCTCGGCGCGCCAGATCATCGACATGCTGGTGACCGAAATGCGCGATGGCGGCGTCGAGATGCGGCTCGCCACTACTGTCGAGAGCGTCGCGCAGATGGCTGATGGCTTCGAACTGAAGCTCAACGCCGGCAAGCTGCGCTGCAAGTCGCTGGTGGTTGCCTGCGGCGGCAAGTCGATCCCCAAGATGGGCGCGACCGGCTTTGGCTACGACATCGCCGAACAGTTCGGGCTCCCCATCGTCGAGACGCGGCCTGCTCTGGTGCCGCTCACCTTCGACGCCAACACCCTTGCGAAGCTTGCACCGCTCTCCGGCGTCGCCGTCGATGCGGAGGTCTCCTGTGGCAAGACCAGCTTCGCCGAGGCGATGCTGTTCACACACCGGGGCATCAGCGGCCCGTCGATCCTGCAGATCTCGTCCTATTGGCGCGAGGGCGACGAGATCGCAATCTCGATGCTGCCGGGCGCCGACGTCGCCGGCATCCTACGGGACGCCAAGCGGGTGAACGGTCGCCAGGCCGTGCAGACTGTGCTTGCAGCGCATCTGCCGAAGAAGCTGGCGCAGACGATCGCCGAGCGCCTCGGCCTCAATGGCAATCTCGCCGATCTTAACGACGCGCACCTGAAATCGGTCGATGCCGCCGTCAACAACTGGCGCATCAAGCCGGCGGGTTCGGAGGGCTATCGCACTGCCGAGGTCACGCTAGGCGGCGTCGACACGCGCGCGCTCGACCAGAAGACCATGCAGGCGAAGACGGTGCCCGGGCTCTATTTCATCGGCGAGGTGGTCGACGTGACCGGCTGGCTCGGCGGCTACAATTTCCAGTGGGCCTGGTCGTCGGGCTGGGTGGCTGGGCAGGCCGTCTGAAAATTTTCTTTTGATGCCCCCAAGGATCGTCCAAAAGCTTTCGTCCAAGGGGCAATGATGGCGATGATGCTGGACGAGGGCGAGGCCTCCGACGCCGAACTGGTCGGACGTGCTTGCGATGGCGACAGGCAGGCTTTCGGCGAACTCGTCGGAAGGCACTACGATTTCATCCATCGCATCGCCTGGCGCTGGTGCGGCAACGCATCGGATGCCGAGGACATCGCCCAAGAGGTCTGCGTGCGGCTTGGCCGCGCCATCCGTGATTATCGCGGTGGCTCGGCCTTCACCACCTGGCTCTACGCCATGACGCTGAATGCGGCGCGCGATGCCTTGCGCAAGACGTCGCGGGAGGCTGCGAAGACTGCTGCATATGGCATCCACGCACTGGTTGCGGGTGAGGCTGCCCCAGCCGAGGATCCGGCCGAAAGGCTATGGGCCGCCGTTCGCCAATTGCCCGACAAGCAGCGCGACGCCGTACTGCTGGTCTATGGCGAGGGCCTGTCGCATGCGGATGCGGCCGAGGCGATGGCGGTCGCCGAGGCCACCGTCTCCTGGCACATCCATGAAGCGAAGAAACGGCTGAAGCTGCTCATGCGCTCGGCCGGGGAAGAATGATCATGGTCGACGATAACGAACTCGACATGCTCGGAAACATGCAGGCGCCGGCTCCGAGCGCCGGGGCGAAGGCGCGCGCGCTTGCGGCCGCCATGTCCGCCTACGACGAAGAAAAAATCGCACCAGTGACCCAAGGAACGGGCGAGGGAAATCGTCTCACCGAACGAGCAAGGAAGCTCTGGAGAGACATCATGCAGAAGAAGCTGATCGCGGCGCCGGCACTCGCCGGCCTCGTCGCCCTGCCGATCGCCGGCTACGCCACGTTTTACCTGATGGAGCAGTCGCCGTTCCAGTTCTCGGCCCCCGAGGAGACCGAGCTGGTGCGTCAGCGTACCGAAGCGCCTGTGACCATGGCCGAGCCCCAGCAAAAGACGGACGCAGAGCTCGGCGCCGTCAAGCCGCTGGCCGCCTTGCAACAATCCAAGCAGAAGGCGGAGGCCGCAAACGACGAGGTCGCGGTCATGGGCGAGGTTACGCCCGCCAGCCCCGCGCCGGCACCGATGGCCGATCAGGTGGCCCGAATGAGCGCACAGAACATGCCGACGCTGATGGCGCAGCCCGAGGCTGCCATCGCGCCCACCGATATGCCGATGCCGCCGGTGGAAAACCGCGACCGCGTCCAGGATTTCAAGACCAACCCGGTGCGATCGGCGCTGGAGGATCCGGTCTCGACCTTCTCCATCGACGTCGACACCGCGTCCTACTCCTTCGTCCGGCGCTCGCTGAAGGAAGGTGTGCTTCCGCAGGCTGACGCGGTTCACGTCGAGGAAATGGTCAATTACTTCCCCTACGACTGGAAGGGGCCGGAACAGGCGTCGGTGCCGTTCAACACGACGGTCAGCGTCATGCCGACGCCGTGGAACGAGCAGACCAAACTGATGCACGTCGCGATCAAGGGCTATGACGTGCAGCCGGCCGCGCGGCCGAAGGCCAATCTGGTGTTCCTGATCGACGTGTCGGGCTCGATGGACGAGCCGGACAAGCTGCCGCTCTTGCGCTCGGCCTTCCGGTTGCTGGTCAACAAGCTCGCGGCCGACGACACCGTTTCCATTGTCACCTATGCCGGGGACGCCGGAACCGTGCTCGAGCCGACCAAGGCGTCGGAGCGTGACAAGATACTGGCGGCCATCGACACACTGGCGCCGGGCGGGTCGACCGCCGGCGAGGCCGGCATCCGCGAAGCCTACAGGTTGGCGCAGAAGTCCTTCGTAAAGGATGGCATCAACCGGGTGATGCTCGCCACCGACGGCGACTTCAACGTTGGCGAGACCGATGACGACGATCTCAAGCGGCTGATCGAGGACAAGCGCAAGTCGGGCGTGTTCCTATCGGTGTTCGGCTTCGGCCGCGGCAACCTCAACGACCAGATGATGCAGACCATCGCCCAGAACGGCAACGGCACCGCCGCCTATATCGACACCCTCGCGGAGGCCGAAAAGGTGCTGGTTCAGGATGCGTCGTCGACGCTGTTCCCGATTGCCAAGGACGTGAAGATCCAGGTCGAGTTCAATCCGGCGGCGGTCGCCGAATACCGGCTGATCGGCTACGAGACCCGGGCGCTGAACCGCGAGGACTTCAACAACGACCGCGTTGATGCCGGCGAGATCGGCTCGGGCCACTCGGTGACGGCGATTTATGAGATCACGCCCAAGGACAGCGCGGCGCTGGCGATGGACCCGCTGCGTTACGGCCAGGCCTCGACCGGCAATGGCGGCGTTGCCAACGCCGACGAATATGCCTTCGTGAAGATCCGCTACAAGGCGCCCGACGGCGACGTCAGCAAACTGATCACCACGCCGGTGACCAAGGCGAACGAAGTCGCGAGCTTCGATGCGGTCGGCACCGACCAGCGCTTCTCGGTGGCGGTTGCCGCCTTCGGTCAGAAGCTGCGCGACGAGGATGCGACCGCGAAGTTCGGTTTCGACCGGATCGCCGAGATCGCCTCGGCGGCGCGTGGGGAAGACCCCTACGGCTATCGCGCCGAGTTCCTGTCGTTGGTGCGGCTGGCATCGTCGCTCCAGGGCAGCAAGCAGTAGCACGGCACCAGGCAAGGGCAGGTGGGCAGGCCGGCGGAAAGGGGGCTTTCCGCCGGCCGTTCTTTTGTGATCTCTAGGCGGCTGGCCGAAATCGGCGCATTGGAGAATTGGATGGCAGACCGGCAACTGGATGAATGGGATATCGCGCATGGCGGCCTGCGTTCGCTGTCGTCGCGCGAGATCAAGGCGTTCTGGGACGGCTATCTGGCGCGCCGACAGGATCCGCGCATCCGCCATGGCAGCCTCTACTCCCGCTGGCGGCATGTCTCCGACGATCTGGTGGTTTCGCTCTACCTGACCAATCGTAGCGTCGGGCTGTTCGTCCGGGGCCAGCGCGGCGAGGGTTATGCCACCACCTTGAACCGGCTTTCGGCCTTCGAGCCCGCGTTGGGTGAGGCGCTCGGCGTCAGCCTGCGTGGCGAGTACGCTCTCTGCTACCTGTCCAACCATCCGGTGGCGATGATCGATTCCGGCAACTGGCCGCAGGCATATGAGTGGCTGGAACGGCAGGAAGAGCACTTCAGTAGTGTCCTGAGCGACATGGTTGTCGGCGCCTAGGCATCAAGCGGCGCGAATTATCGCTCAGTGGCCGTTATCCGCGCCAGGCCACCATGATCCGTCCGTAAGTGACGGAAAACAAATTGATAATCGACTTTGCGACAGGTCGCCGAGGGCGCTCCTTGCTGGCCAGTTGCCGCGCGCAACGCTGGCTTGGAAGCGAAAATCCATACGTTCTATCTTGCAAAAGATATATCTTTGAATAGATATAGCGGTATGAAGCAAACATCCTGGAGAGGTACTCACATGTTCAATCACCCCAATTTCAATCATCGTTGCCGCGGAGAATGGTCCATGTCAGGCCAGCATGAAGGCGGCAGGGGCGGCGGCCGGCATGGCCGCGGCGGTCCCTTCGGCCGTCATCGCGGCGGACCCTTCGGCGGGCGCGGACCACGCATGTTCGATCCTGGCGCGTTGCGCCTGGTCGTGCTCGGCCTGATCGCCGAGGAGCCGCGCCACGGCTACGACATCATCAAGGCGCTGGAGGCCAAGTTCCAGGGCGCCTACAGCCCGAGCCCGGGCGCGATCTATCCGATGCTGCAGATGCTGGAGGAGGCCGACCTCGTGTTGTCGACCGCCAACGGCAACAAGCGGCTCTATTCGATCACCGAGCAGGGCAAGGCCTATCTCGAGGAGAACGCGGCGGAACTCGCCAAGATCAACGCTCAGATCGACGAGGCGTCGACCCAGGTGAGCGGGGTCGCCCTCGGCGATGAAGTCAAGGCGCTGAACTTCGCCGTGTTCAGCCGGCTGCGCAGCGGCTCGCTGACAGCGGCACAGGCCGAAAAGGCGCGCGAGATCCTCAAGAAGGCGCGGCGCGACCTCGAAGACCTGTGAGCGTCGAGCGATGCGACGGGTCCTCGCGTTCAGGCGATGGCCCCGCCTACAGTCATAAGTTCATGAATTCGTGAGAATTCGATTCAAAGGCACGGCCCGGATAAAACGTCCTGGAAAGGAACGGCCTGCTAAAGTGCAGGAACGGATCAAGGGCTGGGCATACGCATGAAAATTGGTGGCGCGATGAATGGCGCGGGCAGCTTTGCTCGGGCCAGGGAGCACTCGATGCCGGTCGAGTCGATGGACGCCCGGAGGTCCTCGCAGCCGATCGGCCGCCCGGGCGAGCAGGCAAGCGTTGCAACTTACGTCCACGTGCCCACCACGCCTGTCGCCATCATCGGCGTGAAGGCTGCCGAGGCATCTGACCGACCCTCACTGAGCGGGCTCGACGACGCCCATCGCACCGCATTGTCGGCGCTGAGGAATGACAGGTTCCGCGAGGCGTTGGACCGCCTTGCGGACATGCGGATACCCGATGCGCTCTCCGCCGCGCGCCCGGCTCAGAGCGCGGGCACCGACACGCGGTCAGCGATCGCGCGCTATCAGGAAAACAGCTGACCCTGTTTCAGCCGCGGCGTCCGCGCCTCTCGCGCCGGCCTTCACCAGCTTCGCCTGCGTCGGCCAGCTTGTTGCGCATCGGGCCGATGCGCTCGACGATGGTCTCGACCGTTGGGCGCGTGTCCTTCTTGTGCGCGTCGAGCGCCTTGCGCATCGCGGCCAGGTGCTCGAACGACGTGCCGCAGCAGCCGCCGATGATCCTGGCGCCGCCGTCGATGGCGAGGCGGACGTAGTCCGACATCAGGTCCGGCGTGCCGGAATAGTGGATCTCCGTCCCGCGGAATTCGGGGATGCCGCAATTGCCCTTGACGATCACGGTCGCCTCCGGCTTGGCGGCGGTCATGTCAAGAAGCGAGGCAAGGATGTCGGACGCGCCGACGCCGCAATTGGCGCCCACGCCGACGGGCGCCTGCGCCAGGCCGTCGGCCACGGCGTGGATGTCCTTGGGCAGCAGGCCCATCATGGTGCGGCCGGCGGTGTCGAACGAACCGGTATAGGTGTAGGGCAGCCCGACGCGGATGGCAGCTTCCGCGGCTGCGCGGATCTCACCGGGGGCGGACATGGTTTCGATCCAGGCGACTTCGGCGCCACCTGCCTTGAGACCCTCGATCTGCTCGGCGAAGGCATCCACCGCCTGTTCGTAGGTCAGCGCACCGAGCGGCACCAAAAGCTCGCCGGTCGGGCCGACGGAGCCGGCGACGATAACCCGGCGGCCGGCCTTGTCGGCCACCGCACGCGCGATCTCGGCGGCGCGCTTGTTGAGCTCGAAGACGCGGTCCTGGGCGTGGTGCAGCTTCAGGCGATGGCGCGTCCCGCCGAACGAATTGGTGAGAATGATGTCGGCGCCGGCGTCGACGAATTTCTGGTGCAGCGTCTCGATCTTCTCGGGTGCGCTCTCGTTCCACAGCTCAGGCGCTTCGCCAGCCTCGAGGCCCATGCCGAACAGGTTGGTTCCGGTGGCGCCATCGGCAAGCAGGATGCCTTTTTCGGCGAGCAGGGCGTCGATCGGATTGGCGGTCATCGAGACGGCTTTCATAAATCTGGAGGATGGATAAGGATATAAAGAAGTCTTTATGTCTAGTCAATGTCCGGCACGCGGATGTCTCGGATATCCCTTGTTGCGGCGGGCATACCGTCTGACTGCGGCGAATGCCAACCGGCCAGCTATGCGGTTTCAGCTGGCGAAGCGTCAGGCGGCCAACGCGCGTGCGAATGCGGCCGTCTCGTGCGGATTGATTTCGGCCGCGCGAATAAGGTTCTCGAAGTGCCGGGTCAGGGTTCGGATCGGCTCGGTCGCATAGAGCACCAGATACATGTCGCCGACATAGAGGGCGGCGCGGGCCTGGCCGAAGATCGTGTAGGGGACCGAGTAGCGCAGCCGGCCATCGTAGAGAAACAGCCGGAAGGTCGGATAGAGTTCGTCCAGCAGGTCCGCCATGTGGCGCAGCTGGGCCTTGCGGTCGCGATCCGAGAAGCCCGACCATACGCCCAGGCCCCGCGCGAAGATTTCCAGCGTGTGGCGGGGCATGCAGACTTCCATGTCGGTCTCGGGCCGCCGGTTGTAGTCGATGCGGTACTGCGTCTCGCCTGCCTGGATCTCGCGGCTCTTGTTGGAGATGTCCGCCTCGTAGTCGATCAGCGCCTCGGTCCTGAGGAGGTCGGGTATGCCCGCAGGCACGTAGCGTATCTTGGTTCCGGCGGCTTCGGCATGCCACTTGGCGATGAGCGTGCGTTCGAAGCCGCCCGACGCCTCCTCGATCTCGAGGCTCTCGCGGATCTCGCCCGTGACCCCTTCGTCCTGGCTGAGGCCGAGGAGCCAGTCGAGCGAGACCTTGTGCGTGGACGCGATCGTCAGGAGCGTCTCTGCGCGGGGCAGGCGGACGGTCGCCCCCGACAGCAGCTGCGAAAGCGCCGAGCGGTCGATCCCGACCGAGACCGCGAAAGCCGACTGGTTCAGACCGGAGCGCTGCACCAGCGTCCTGAGCCGCTCCCTGAAGACTTCCGATAGATCGCGTTTGTCCATTGCCTGCCTGTCGGTGGATTCAGATTTCCCTAAGGGCAGAAGCCGTCCAGGAAATTAGATTCATCTTGCCGTATGTTTACTAAGCGCAACATTTGCAGCGTAAGGAGCGCAATGTAAACGCTTTATGCGCATTGTCGCGTTGAAGCAGCGCATGATTACTGACAACATTCTGTCAGGAATCATCGAGTTCCGGGCTTCACAAAGGCAGCAGGCATAGCATGGCAAAGCGGGGAAACAGGCGCGGCACGGCCAATGCGGTCGAATGGCCGACAATGTTTCTCATCGCTGCATGCTACGGAGCCTGGCTAGCCGCGGGCCTGTACCTCTGGCCATCATACCCCATCCTTGCATTGCTGGTCCTGGCTGTGACGGTGGCGCTCCAGTCCTCGATTGTCCATGAGGTGCTGCACGGACATCCGACCCGGAACGCACTCGTCAACGAGGCGCTGGTGTCGTTGCCGATCGGGCTCATCTGGCCATACCGCCGCTTCAAGACCATCCATCTGCGCCATCACGCCGACGAGAAGCTGACCGATCCGTTCGACGATCCGGAAAGCTACTATCGGGCGCTTTGGCAGCATGAGGACCTGCCGCAGGCGATGAAGCTTCTGCTCAGGATCAACAATACCATGGCAGGGCGTTTCGTGCTGGGACCGCTGCTGTCCTGCATCGGCTTCTTCGCCGACGACGCCAAGGCGATCGTTGCGGGCGACAAGGCCATCCGCAAGGCGTGGCTGCTGCACGGGGCGGGCCTTGCGATCGTCCTTCCCGTCATCCAATTCTGGTTCGGCATGCCTCTCTGGCTCTACCTGCTCGTACCGGTCTGGCTCGGGCATTCGCTGATCTCGATCCGCACATTCGCCGAGCACCAGTGGTCCGAGCATCCCGAGGGACGTACGATCATCGTCGAACGGTCGCCGCTGTCGCTGCTCTTCCTCAACAACAACCTGCACTTCGTCCACCACAAGAGCCCCACGGTCGCCTGGTACAGGCTGCCGGCGCTGTTCCAGGAGCGGCGCGAAGAGTGGCTGCGCATGAACAAGAGCTATGCCTATCCGAACTACCTGGCGCTGATCCGGGCCTATGCCTTCCGTGCCAAGGAGCCGGTCTGCCATCCGGCCCTGCGACGTTCGCCCGAAGCCGGGCGAGCATTCACGCCTCGTGTCCGGGCGCGCAATGTCGGCGGATTGGGCACGGCACCCGTACCGGCCGAACCGCCCAAGGAATGAACCTCCGTTCGCTTGCCAATCAACGTGTTCAGGCCTGAAATCGCATCATGAGCGACTGGATCGCAGCACTGCCCATGTATGACTGGCCGGAAGTGCGGTCGGAAGTCGATGCGCAGTGGCTGGCTCTGCGCAAGGCCCTGCTTGGGGCGGGCATCGACGCTCCGGAAAGCCTCGTCCGGCGCAACGGCGACATGCCGCCGGTGCAGGGCGGAATCCGCAATGCCGCCGGCGCCGTGATCGCACCCGATCCGGCCACGCTTCCCCCCGACGAATTCGACCTGCCGACGCTGTGGCGGCATCCCAGACTGCTGTTCGGCCAGACCTGCTGGGGTCCAATGGAGACGACGGGCCTTGCAGGGGAGGTTAGGGTCATCGGCCAGCCCAGCTATGACGGCATCGAGGGCGGGCGAGGGGAGCAATACTCGAGCGCCATCGTCATGCACCGCGGGAGCATCGCCACCGACTTGCCAGCGCCGGCCGGGGACGGGGCCGTGGTGCCGCTTGATCTCATCCGCGGAAAGCGCTTGGCCTTCAACAGCCATGACTCGATGTCCGGCTATATCGGCATCTCGCGCGACCTCGCCCTCGGCGAGGGGCTGGAGATATTCTCGGAGCGTATCGAGAGCGGCGGCCACCGTTCCTCGATCGTGGCAATCGCAGAGGGCCGCGCGGATGTCGCAACGATCGATTGCCGCAGCCTGGAACTTGCCCGCCGATTCGAGCCGGCCGCCCGGGAAATCGCAGTCGTTGGGTGGACGGCCAAGCGCAGGGGCCTGCCGTTTATCACGGCCCTTTCCTCACCATTGACCAGGATGCCGGCTTAGCTTGCCGGAATTCGTCCCGCCAACTCTTTGATTTTCTTACGTTGCGGCATCTGAAAAATGTCGCGAGAGGGCCGTTTTGGGTTGCCAATCGGCAAAATTGGCGGGACAAGCGCGCAACTTTCTGTCGCGCTGCGGCGAAGGCCATCCTCCCCCAAGAAGAATCCTCCCAAGGACCTCGACGTGAAAACCATTGCTGCATTCTCAAATTTCATCGGCCGCAGTTTCGCCATCTGGGTGATCGTGTTCGCCGTTCTCGGCTTCGTGCTGCCTTCGACCTTCAGTGTCTTCGCGCCGTGGATCGTCGTGCTGCTCGGCATAATCATGTTCGGCATGGGCCTCACCATTTCGGCCAAGGACTTTTCCGAGGTCGCCCGCCGGCCGTTCGACGTCTCCATCGGCGTGCTTGGCCAGTTCCTCATCATGCCACTCCTAGCCGTGCTCCTGACCCGCATCATCCCGATGTCGCCGGAGGTCGCTGCCGGCGTGATCCTGGTCGGCTCCTGCCCCGGCGGTACCGCCAGTAACGTCATGACCTACCTCGCCAAGGGCGACGTGGCGCTCAGTGTCGCCTGCACCAGCGTGACCACCCTGCTTGCGCCCATCGTCACGCCGTTCCTTGTGTGGATGTTTGCGAGCCAGTACCTGCCGGTCGATGCGATGAGCATGTTCATGTCGATTGTGAAGGTCATCCTCGTGCCGCTGGCCGGCGGCTTCATCCTGCAGAAGCTTGCGCCGTCGCTGGTGAAAGCGGCCGAACCCACGCTGCCGCTCGTCAGCGTCGTCGGCATCGTGCTCATCGTGGCGTCTGTCGTCGCCGTCAACAAGGCCGCCATCAGCCAGTCCGGCCTGCTGATTTTCGCGGTCGTCGTGCTGCACAACGGCTTGGGCCTGACGCTCGGCTACTTAGCGGCTCGCGCCGCCGGCCTGTCGCTCGCCAAGCGGAAGGCGATCGCCATCGAGGTGGGCATGCAGAACAGCGGCCTGGGTGCTGCACTCGCAAGTGCGCATTTCTCCCCGCTGGCGGCGGTGCCGAGCGCGGTGTTCAGCGTCTGGCACAACATCTCCGGGGCGCTTGTCGCGAACTATTTTTCGCGCATGCAAGACAACGATGTGAAAGCAAAGGCGGCCACGCAGAAGGCGTAGACCGCAGCCACATTTGGCATCGACGACGCCGGGGTTGCCCCGGCGTTTTCGTTTTGGCTGACAGGTTACTTCGGGCGCGAACTCAGCCGGCGATCGCGTAGTTTACCGGCAACGTGATCTCTGGCCGGTAGCGATACGGAATGGAGGTTCGGCGCACGTCCTGCGGCGAGAGTTCGATGTCCGCCGCCTCAAGCATCCTGGCCAGGTTTTCAGGCATCTTTTTCCCGGCCCAGATGACGAGGGCCGGACGGGTGATGCGCGACAAGGCGTTCGGCATTTCGGCATGCACTGGCTGCAGAAGCGGGTCGAAGAGCTTCAGGTTTCCGACCAACTGTGGCCTGTCCGAAATGGCCGTGCTGAAGCTGCCGAGCGCAACCGTTTCCGCATGGAGCCTCTCATAGTCCAACTGCCCGAGTGGCGGCTTTCTGAGGCTGCCATAGGTCAGATTGACAGCGAGGGCCGGGATCACCAGGAGCGCCACCACGCCACCCGAGATGGCGATCCCGCGCAGGGGAGCGGCGGTGCTCCGGACGCGCGCGATCCAAGCGGCGAGTGCGAGGGGGGCGAGGAACAGCACTGGCTGGAACCACCGGTCCTTCACGATGGTCGTGCCGCTGATGACAACGGCAGCGGCCACCAGAACAAGCCCGAACAAGACGATGCGCTGGACCAGGAGTTCGCCGTCGGAGGCTGGGGCCGGAGCACCGACCTTGTCGCGGCGGCTCCGCCACATGCCCACACCGAAGATGACCAACGCCAGCAGGAGGAAGAACACGGCGGCTTGGACTGCATCGGCCAAGCCGATCACGCGGTTCACCAGGACGTTCCCGCTGGCTTCGACGCCGAACTTGTGCACCCGGCTGAAGACGCTCTCGCTGTTGTTGAGCATCCAGAGCACGGGTGGCGTCAGGGTGGCGGCGAACGCCGCGAGCGTCACTTTGGACTTGCTGGAGAACAGCACCGGCCGGTAGGCCGGTATGGTCATGGCGGCAAGAACGAGCCCGCCGACGAAGAAGCCCGCATTGAACTTGCCGAGCAGGGCAAGCGCCATCGTCAGCCCCAGCAGGGCGGCCGAAGCCCAGCCGCGCGAACGCATGTGCCAGGCGAAAGCGAGGAACGCCCAGGCACAGCCGGCCGTTCCGGCCACCGAGTGCGTGAGGGCCCGTTGGGATTCCCAGGCTATCTGGGGCAGCAGGAACATGCCGAGCATGCCAGCTGCGGCCACGATGCTCGGCAGGCCGAGCAATCGCGCGCCGGCGTAGACGCTCAGGAACATGCTGGCGAGCAGGGCGAACTTGACGATTTGCAGCGTGAGGAAGTTGGTCCCGAGCACATCGGCGACCGCGGTCAGGATCCAGGTGTAGAGGGGAGGCTGCGAGCCGCCATAACCCCATTCGAAATCGCCGATGTAACTCAGCTGTTCGGCATCGTCCAAACCGGCGCCGTTGGAGATGAAGGCGATGAATGCGGCCTGGAAGGCAAAGTAGAGCAAGATGAGCGCCACAACATTGACGCGCAGACCGGTCGCATTGACCTCGGCGGCCGAAAAAGATCTGAAAATGCTCATTTCACATGTTCTAAGGTCATCAAAATCGACCCCGTTCTTTCAGACATTCAGCGAAAAGGCAAACAAGCGAACTACCGCTCGCGGTCATCGCCGGGATGCCTCGCTGCCGGGCTTTGTGCCAGGTGGTTCAATCGGACAGCAGGCGCGCATCCAGCGGATAGCTTGATAGCTGCTCGTGTCCGGACTCGGTAATGAGCACCTGCTCCTCGATCTTGACGCCTTCGTGGCCGCCGAGCCGTCCGATGTAGCTTTCCACGCATAAAACCATGCCTGGCGCCAACTCGCCGTCCGGGGTGTCGGCAGTCCAGTCGGTTGCGTGGGGCAGGGTGGGATACTCGTCGGCAAGGCCGACGCCGTGGAACAGCACGCCATAGCGCGCCGGGAAACAGTCTGGCGGCGGCACGGCGGCGCGCTCGACCAGTTCACGGAAGCCGATGCCGGGGCCGAGCAGTGCCGTGTTGTGGGCGATCTGGTCAGCGGCGATCCTGTAGAGGTTGCGCTGCTCGTCGGTGGGCTTGCCATCGCCGCACAGCCAGGTGCGCGACAGGTCGGCGCAGAAACCGTAGGGGCCGATGAGATCGGTGTCGAAGGCGACGAGATCGCCTGCTTCGACCACGCGCGACGAGCACTCCTGGAACCAGGGATTGGTGCGCGGGCCTGATGCCAGCAGGCGCGTCTCGATCCATTCGCCGCCGCGGGCGATGTTGCCGCGGTGCAATTCGGCCCAGAGTTCGTTTTCGGAGATGCCTGGGCGGAGGGCCGCTTCCATCTCGGCCATCGCCGCCTCGCAGGCGACGATCGAGCGGCGCATGCAGAGGATTTCGTCCGGTGACTTGATCAGGCGGGCGTTCTCCATCACCGCCTCGCCATTGCCGACCGAAACGCCGAGCTGGGCAAGTGCTGCAACGCCCTCGTGGTCGAGATGGTCGACGGCGATGCGCCTGTTGCCGCCGCCGTGCTCGCGGACGATGTCGGCGATGCCCTGAGCCCAGCGTTCGACCTTCATGCCGGTCAGTTCGCCGCTGTAGAGATACATCCACGACACGGCCGGGCGGACCTCGTCGACGACGCCGGAATGGTCCGACAGGTGCTCGCAGGAAAAATAGTCGAACAGCACCACCGGGCCGTCCGTGGCGACAAAGCAGTGGCGGGTCGGGTTGTGCGCCACCCAAAGCTGCATGTTGGTGGAGTCGGTGGCGTAGCGGATGTTGACGGGATCGTAGAGCAGGGCGCCGGCATAGCCGCGCCGCGCGAGCTCAGTGCGGATGCGGTCGAGGCGGTATTTGCGCATGGCCGGCATGTCGGGCGCCGCGATGCCGGCGGCCGCCCATTCGGCTTCGGCTTGCGCGCCATAGCCGAGAACGTGTTGGTTGAGTTCCGCTGCCTTGGCTCGGGCTTGCGCGCGCAAGTCCTCCACTGAGCCGGGCTCGAAGGGCATTATCTTGCGGTGGCGACCGAAGTTGCCTTTTGCGGGGGTGTCCATCAGCGACATCCCGCCAATAGCCGAACTTGGCGCTCTTGCGCGCACCCCTCTGTCCTGCCGGACATCTCCCCCACAAGGGGGGAGATTGGCTGTCCGGTCTGCCTCGCCCAACCTTCAACTGTCCAGAAAGGGTGCCAATCCCTCAGCCGCCAATCTCCCCCCTTGTGGGGGAGATGTCCGGCAGGACAGAGGGGGGCAACGTAGAGCATGTGCGTTCCCCTGCTTGGGGTCTTACCCCCGCATCTTGTCGCCCGACGGATCAAACGGCGGTTCGACATTGATGCGCGCGGGGCGGCGCTTGCCGAGGATTTCGATCTCGAACAGCCCGTCCGCCTCGTTTTCAGCGAGCACTGCAGGCACGTAGCCTTGGGCCATCGACTTGCCGACATAGTGGGCATAGCCGCCCGACGTCACCCAGCCGACGACGCGCCAGTCACCATCGACGATGCCGCGCACCGCCGAGGCGCCGGTGGCGGCGTCCGAGCCGCGGACTTCCTTGCCGGTCTCGTCAAAACGCGGCGCGCCATAGCCATGCGGCTTCTCGACGGTGCCAAAGTCCTTGGCGCCGACCTTGGCCCAGATCGGCTCGTCGCCCATCACGTCGGCATCCTGGGCATCTACATAGAACGAGACGCGGCGCAGCTTTGGCCCCTCGGCGTGCTCCTTCGCGGCTGCCTCGCGGCCGATGAAGTCGTTCTTCTCGAGCTTGATGAAGCGCTCCATCGAGCCTTCGAACGGCCCGTAGATCGGGCGCAATTCGCGGAACCAGGTCGGGAAGTTCTTTTCGAGGCGCATCGACAGCAGCGCCCGCATGCCAAAGTCGACAATGCCGAACTCCTCGCCGGCGTCCTTGATCGCCTTGTAGACCAGACGCTGGTAGGCCGGCGCCATCCAGATCTCGTAGCCGAGGTCGCCCGTGTAGGTGATGCGGTTGACCATGCAGGGCGCGCCGCCGACGGCCATCTCGCGGAAGTCCATGAAGCGGAAGGCCTTGCTCGACACGTCGACGTCGACCAGCTTCTGCAGCAGCGCCTGCGATTTCGGCCCGGCGATGGACAGGCCGACGAGCGTCTGGTCGAAGCGGTGGATGCGCACCGACCCGTCCTTGGGCAAGTGCTTTTCGAACCAGCGCATGTGGTACTTCTGCGCTGCCGACGAGCCCCAGATCATGAACTTGTCGTCGCCCGTCTTGGCGATCGTGAAGTCGCCGATCAGGCGACCGAATTCGTTCAGCATCGGCGTCAGCACGATGCGACCCTTCTTCGGCATGCGGTTGGTCATCAGTCGGTTGAGGAAATCCTCCGCGGCCGGGCCGGACACCTCGTACTTGGCGAAGTTGGCGATTTCGGTGACGCCGACGCGTTCACGCGTCGCGCGAACTTCGTTGCCGATGTGCTCAAAATCGTTGGAGCGGTGGAAAGAGACAATATCCTTGGGCTCGGTGCCCTTCGGCGCGAACCACAGTGGCGTCTCCAGGCCCCAGCTGTCGCCCATGACGGCGTTGTTGGCGACCATGGTGTCGTAGAGTGGAGTCGTTTGTGCCGGACGTGCCGCCGGCAGTTCTTCATTGGGGAAGCGGATCGAGAAGCGGCGCGAGTAGTTTTCGCGGACCTTGGCGTTGGTGTAGCGCAGGCTGGCCCATTCGCCCCAGCGCGCCACGTCCATGCCCCAGACGTCGAAGCCCGGATCGCCGTTGACCATCCAGTTCGACAGTGCAAGGCCGACGCCGCCGCCCTGGCTGAAGCCAGCCATGACGCCGCAGGCGACCCAGAAATTGGTCAGGTCTTGGACAGGGCCGACAAGTGGGTTGCCGTCGGGGGCGAAGGTGAATGGGCCGTTGATGACTTGCTTGATGCCGGCATTTGCGATGCCGGGGAAGTGCTGGAAGCCGATCTCCAGTGAGGGCGCGATGCGATCGAGGTCGGGCGCGAGCAGTTCGTGGCCGAAATCCCATGGCGTGTTGACGGGCGACCACGGCTTGCAGGCCTTCTCATAGGTGCCGAGCAGGATGCCGTTGCGCTCCTGGCGGGTGTAGATCTCGCCCTTGAAATCGAGCACGCCGATCATCTCGCGGCCGGTTTCCTTGTTGAAGGCCTCGACCTCCGGCATCGGCTCGGTGAGCAGGTACATGTGCTCCATGGCGAGCACCGGCAGCTCGACGCCGACCATGCGGCCGACCTCGCGCGCCCACAGGCCACCGCAGTTGACGACGTGCTCGGCCCGGACCGTGCCCTGTTCGGTGACGACGTTCCACGTGCCGTCGGGGTCCTGCGTCAGCTCCTTGACCGGATTGCGCAGCACGATCTCTGCGCCGAGCTTCTTCGCAGCCTTTGCGTAGGCATGCGTCGTGCCCGACGGGTCGAGATGGCCCTCGACCGGATCCCACATGGCGCCGACGAAGTGCTTCTCGTCCATCAGCGGGAACATCTTCTTGGCTTCGGACGGCGTGATCAGCTCGGTGTCCATGCCGAGATAGCGGCCCTTGGCGTGTGCCAGGCGCAGGAAGTCCATGCGCTCCGGGCTGTCGGCGAGCATGACGCCGCCGGTCAGGTGCAGCGAGCAGGACTGGCCGGAAATCTCCTCCAGCTCCTTGTAGAGCTGAACCGTGTAGGCCTGCAGCTTGGCGACGTTGGGATCGCCGTTGAGAGTGTGGAAGCCGCCGGCGGCATGCCAGGACGAGCCGGAGGTCAGCTCCGAGCGCTCGATCAGCATGATGTCGGTCCAGCCGGCGCGGGCGAGGTGGTAAAGCACCGAGCAGCCAACGACGCCGCCACCGATGACAACTGCTTTCACATGGGATTTCATAAGGTTATGTCCGGTTGTGCGTAAGATGAGTCAATGAAATGGACAGGCGTATCAGGCCGTTGCTATGCCTTCGATTTCGAGCAGCCAGGACTCGTCGAAGATGCCGGCAATGACCACGGTCATTGCGATCTTCCTTTCGCCGAGAACCTTTGCCCGCACCCGCCGGTTGTCGAGGGCGTAGGCGCGGTCAGACAGGAAGACCGTGACCTTGACCAGATTGTCGAAGGTCATGCCGGCCGAATGCAGCTGGGCTTCGAGATTGCGCCAGGCGAGCCAGCATTGGCCTTCGAAGTCGTCGGGGATGGCGCCATCCTTGGCGACCGGAATCTGGCCGGAGATGTAAAGCGTGCGGGCGTTGTTGGTTACTTCAATCGCCTGAGCGTAGCCGCCGGCGGGAAGCGGCGCGTCCGGCGAGTTGATTTCGCGCTTGTGCATTGAGCCCTCCTAGAAATCCGTCGGCGCGCCGCCCTCGGCCTTGCGCTTGCCGACGAAGGCGTTGAGCTCTTCGCGGATAGCGGGATCCATCCACGGCTCTTCGTAGGAGGCGAGGCGTTCCTTCCAGACGCGATTGGCCTTTTCCACCGCCGTTGGACTACCGGCCTCGGCCCAGGTCTCGAAGTTGCGCCAGTCGGAGATGATGGGGGAATAGAAGGCATTCTTGTAGCGCGACTGGGTGTGGGGTGTGCCGAAGAAGTGGCCGCCGGGGCCGACGTCACGGATGGCGTCGACGGCGAGCGCGTCCTCGGACAGGTCGAGCGGGGTCAGGAATTCGGCGACCATCTGCAGCAGGTCGATGTCAAGGATCGTCTTCTCGTAAGAGCAGCGCAGGCCGCCTTCGAGCCAGCCGGCGCCATGGAGCATGAAGTTGGCGCCGGCCTGGACAGCGCCCCACAACGAGAAGACGCTTTCATAGGCGGCCTGGGCGTCGACGGCGTTGGCGGCACAGGTGTTCGACGTGCGGTAAGGGATGTTGTAGCGGCGGGCGAGCTGGCCGCCGACGAGTTGGGCCTTCATGTATTCCGGCGTGCCGAAGGCCGGGGCGCCTGATTTCATGTCGACGTTCGAGGTGAAGCCGCCATAGCCGACGGGCGCGCCCTTCTTGACCATCTGCGTGAAGGCGAGGCCGGATAGCGCCTCGGCGTTCTGCTGCACCAATGCACCCCCGATGGTGACTGGCGCCATCGCACCCGACAGGGTGAAAGGGGTGACGATCACCACCTGGCCCATCGACGACATCTGGATGATGCCTTCCATCATCGGTACGTCGAGCTTCAGCGGCGAGTTGGTGTTGATGATGGTGTAGACCGAGGGCTCCTCCATCATCTGCTCGCGGCTGATGCCGCGGGCGATGCGGGTGATCTCGATGCCGTCGACGTTGCGTTCCTTGCCGAGCGAGTAGATGTGGAAGACCTTGTCGGTCAGCATCGCCAGGTCGCGGATGCATTCGAGGTGGCGGACCGAGGGGTGGATGTCCACGGGCTCAACCGGATAGCCGCCCGTCGTGTTCAGGATGTTGTGCATCTGGGCAAGCTTGAGGAAGTTGCGGTAGTCGGCCTGGTTGCCCGGCCGGCGGCCACGGTCGAGGTCGGAGCAGTTGGGCGCCGACGCCATCTGCGAAATGACGAAATTGTTGCCGCCGAAGCGCACATTGTGCGCGGGATTGCGGGCATGCAGGGTGAATTCGGCCGGCGCATGCGCGATCAGCTCGAGGATCATGTCGGGATCGAAGCGGACTCGCTCGGAGCCGTCGCGCACGTCGGCCCCATGCGCCTTCATGATGCGGCGCGCCTCGTCGTGGAGCACGTCGACGCCGATTTCCCTGAGCACCCGCAGCGACGCCAGGTGGATGGACTCCAACTCGTCGTCGGAAATCAGCCTGGTTGGCGCAAACGGGATCTTGAGCTGGCGGAATGGCGGCTGCTCGAAGGCCTGGGAGCCGCCGGCACGCTTGCCGGCACGGCCACCACGGCGAGCGCGATCGGAGGCGGGAGCCTGTTCGGCTGTTTGCAGGGCCACGGTCATGGTAATCCTCACGGCAGGCGTCTCTATCGCGAGGCATATTGGACTGGGGCGGCGAAGCTCATTGCGGTGGCGGCGACCAGTAGCGCGAGGGAAACGACATCGCCGATGGGACTGGACCGACGTTCTCAGTCGTGGTGAAGCATCCGGCACGTGGCTGACCTCCGTAGGATCGCCGCATATCGATTCTCCTGGTGCCCAACTTGTCCTCTCCCGTTTCCACCGCCGCCGAACCGCCATTGAGATGGGCGCCGCTTGTCGGCGTCACGGCAGCGCTCGCCATGTTCGGCGCGGCCCAGGGGCTGAGCTACCCATTGTTCTCGCTTCTGATGCAGAAGCAGGGCATGTCGCCGGCGATGATCGGACTGTCGGCGGCGATGATGCCAATGGGGCTGATCGCGTCGGCGCCCTTCGTTCCCGCGGCGGTTCGGCTGTTCGGTGGACGCACGCTTGCTGTCGGCTGCTCGATTGCTGCTGCCATCTGCTTCCTGCTCATCGGCTACCTGCAAGACTGGTTCGCCTGGTTCGTCGTGCGCTTCATGATCGGCGTGGTCATCAATCCGCTCTACATCCTTGGCGAGGTGTGGGCGCTGTCGATGGCGCCACCGTCGCGGCGGGGGCGCGTCATGGGCGTGTTCAACACGCTGATGGGTATCGGCTACGCCAGCGGCCCGCTGGTGCTGACTTTCGTCGGCACGGCAGGCTGGACGCCGTTCATCATCGCCATTGTGGGCTTCCTCGCCTGTGCCGCCGTCCTGCGCATCATGTCGGATCTGTCGGGCTTCGAGGATGACGGCCAGTCGAAGGGCGGCGTGCTGGGCTTTGCCGTGCTCGCGCCGGCACTGCTGTTCGCCGTGCTGGTGTCGGCGGCCAACCAGCAGAGCACCTATTCGCTGCTGCCGGTGTTCGGCGCGGCCCATGGGCTGCCTGAAGCCATGCTCGCGGCGATGCTGACGGCGCTGTCGATGGGCAACATCCTGCTGCAGATACCGCTTGGGCTCATGGCCGAGCGGGTTGGGGGACGCACGATGATCTTGTTCTGCGCTGCCGCTACCGCAACTTGCGCGGTGCTGTTGCCACTGCTGATTGCGACACCGCTGATCTGGGCGGTTCTGGTGGTGATGGGGGCGGTCGGCTACGGCGTCTACACCATGGCGCTGGTCGAGCTCGGCAACCGCTTCAACGGCAGCCTGCTGGTTGCCGGCAATGCCGCGTTCGCGCTGATGTGGGGCATGGGCGGCATCGTCGGGCCGCCGAGTTCGGGACTGGTGATGCAGAATTTTGGCCCGATCGGGCTGCCGGCCGTGCTGGTGAGCCTCAACCTCGCCTTGCTCGCCTTCGCCTTCTATCGCGCGGCGGTTCGCAGAAGGAACGCTGCCTGACGGCGGCAGGGCAGGTGGCGCGGCGGCGACCGATCACCGCCGCGCAGCGAGGTCGTCAGTCGGCCTTGGCGACATGCCAGACGCCGCCCTTGCCTTCGCCGGTCACGTCGCCGGCCTTCTTGTCCTGGACGAATGTGTACAGTGGCTTGCCCTCGTAGGCCCACATCTTGGAGCCGTCGTCGCGGGTGACGACGGTCCATTCGCCCTCGTCCTTGGCATCCGCTGCGGCCATCAGGGGCGGCCAGTTCTTGGCGCAGTCCCCGTTGCAGGCCGACTTGCCGGCGCTGTCCTTGTCGTAGGTGTAGAGCGTCATGCCCTTGGCGTCGGTGTAGACCTTGCCTGCCGAACTATCCATGACCATGGCGGGTTCGGCGGCGAGCGTTGCCGCCGTGCTGAGGAACAGGACGGCGAGGGCTGAAGCTACGGTTTTCATGATGGTCGCTCCCTGGCGCTTGGCTCGGCCGGTCGTTCGCCGGCCACAGTCAGTCAACGTTCCGGACGGGGCTGGTATTCCGGCAGTTGCGGTTCGAGCTTGTCGTGTCCGGAAGCGCCGGGTTAAGGTGGCGGCATGAGCGCGTCTCACGCCCATGTTCCTCAGTTGCAGGCTGCATCGAAGCCGTCGCCGCGTACGCGGCATGCCGAGCTTCTGCGGCTTTGCGCGCGCATCGGCTATTCGCCGCCGCGCATCGCTTGAATCCGCCCCGGCACTTGCCGGATTGATTCAAGAGGAAGGTACAACTCCATGACCTATCAGAACTTTTCGCTGAAGCAGCTTCAGCAGATCGACGCCGCGCACCATCTTCACCCCTTCACCGACCACAAGGAACTGCGCGAAATCGGCTCGCGCATGATCACGCGCGCCGAGGGGCCGTTCATCTACGATTCCGAAGGTGTCGAACTGCTCGACGGTATGGCCGGCCTGTGGTGCGTCAACATTGGCTACGGGCGCAACGAACTGGCCGAGGCCGCTTATGCGCAGATGAAGGAGATGCCCTACTACAACTCCTTCTTCAAATGCTCGACGCCGACGCCGGTGCTGCTCTCAAAGAAGCTTGCGGAACTCGCGCCCAAGAACATCAACCAGGTGTTCTACGGTTCGTCGGGATCGGAATCCAACGACACGGCGCTCAGGCTCGTCCGCCACTACTGGGCGCTCGAGGGCAAGCCCGAGAAGAACCGCATCATTTCGCGCAAGATGGCCTATCACGGCTCGACGGTTGCCGGCACGTCGCTCGGCGGCATGGATGGAATGCACCACCAACTCGGTGGCGCAGTGCCGAACATCGTCCATGTGATGATGCCCTATGCCTATGAGCTCGCGCTGCCGGGCGAGAGCGACCACGATTTCGGCCTGCGCGCCGCCAAGGCCGTCGAGGATGCGATCCTCGAGGCGGGTGCCGAGAATGTCGCCGCCTTCATCGGCGAGCCGATCATGGGCGCGGGCGGCGTCAAGATCCCACCGGCGAGCTACTGGCCCGAGATCCAGCGCATCTGCCGCAAATACGACGTGCTCTTGATGCTCGACGAGGTCATCACCGGCTACGGCCGTACTGGCGAGTGGTTCGCCGCCCAGACCTACGGCATCGAGCCCGACACCATCACCACCGCCAAGGCGCTGACGTCCGGCTACCAGCCGCTGTCGGCGCTGCTGGTCGGCGACCGCATCGCCTCGACGCTGGTCGAGAAGGGTGGCGAGTTCTACCACGGCTACACCTATTCCGGTCATCCGGTGGCTTGCGCGGTCGCGCTCAAGAACCTCGAGATCATCGAGCAGGAGGGGCTGGTCGAACGTGTGAAGAACGACACCGGCCCGTATTTCGCCCGGATGCTCAAGGAGCGCATTGCCGGCCATGGCCTGGTCGGTGAGGTCCGGTCCGTCGGCCTGATGGGCGCCATTGAGATCGTCAAGGACAAGGCGACCAAGGAGCGCTTCGCGCCGGTCGGCAGCGCTGCTGTTGTCGTACGCGACCATGCCATCGCCAACGGCATGATGATGCGCGCCACCGGCGATTCCATGATCCTGTCGCCGCCGCTGATCTGGACGCGGGCCACCATCGACATGGCCGGCGACCGCATTCTCAAGGCGCTCGACCTCGCCGAGCGCGACCTGAGGAAGGCCTGAACACCGGGCCGGGCAGGGCAACCTGCCCGGCCGTTCTCTTTGCGGGTGGAGGACAATGATGAGCGGAAAACCGATCGTATCTTTGATCGAGTACGAACAGGCGAGCGATGTCGTCCGCGCCGTCTACGACGACATCATGGCCACCCGGAAGGTCGATTGGGTCAACAATTTCTGGAAGGTGCTGGCGCACGACCCCGCGTTGCTCAAGCGCACCTGGGAGACGCTGCGCGAGGTGATGGCACCCGGCGCGCTCGATCCGCTTACCAAGGAAATGATCTACATCGCCGTGTCGGCGACCAATGGCTGTGAATATTGCACCTACTCGCACACGGCCTCGGCGCGCGCCAAAGGCCTGAGCGAAGCGCAACTTATGGAACTGCTCGCGGTCGTCGGCATGGCCAACGAGACGAACCGGCTTGCCAACGCGCTGCGCCCGCCGGTCGACATGCAGTTCGAACCAAAGGACTAGCCGCATCCGCTTGTACGTGACAGAGGTGCGGTCTATTGTGCGCTGCACAATGCTGTTTCGTCCCGGGCCGATCTGCAACCGGAGTGCGTCGCAATGAGAAGCAAGCGCATTGCAAGAGCCTCGCGTCAGTCGACTGCGATTGCCGGCAGCCTGATGCTGGCGCCCATGGTGGTCGCCATGCGCCTGCCGATGATGGCGACGGAAGCCAGGACCGGTAAGATACTGAGGGGCGAAAGCCTGACGGCGGTCACCGAGAAGACTGCGGCAATGGCCGAAGGCGTGGTTGCCGCGCAGATCTCCTATCTCAATTCGGCCATGCAGTTCTGGCCCGAAGTGCTGGCGGGCAAGACACCGTCGGTGCTGAACGGCGTTGCCGCGCAGCGGTCGGTGGCCGCGGCGCTCAGGCCGGCAAGCAAGCGCGTCAAGGCGAACTTCCGGCGATTGTCGAACGATGGGCAGGGCCGCTAGCGCATTGGTGTGCATCTGCGCCCAACGCAAAAACCGCGTCCTTGCGGAACGCGGCTTTGCCAGAATACGCATGGCCCTTCGCGACGCTCGACTGGCGAAGGTTACGGCTCCGGTACGCGAGACCTGATCCGGAGCTTTGGGCGGTTGCGAAAGCCGCCTTGCCCACCGTTTTAAACGGACATCGTTACCGCACGGTTATCGAAAGCTTAATCAAACCTGAATTTTAGCCTTATTTGGCTAAAACTCGCACGATCTGTCGCGTCAGGACGCTTCGCCACGCAGGAACTTGATGATGCCGGAGAAATCGGTTCCGCCATGGCCCTGGCCGGCGAACAGCGAATAGAGCTGGGTGGCTTCCGCGCCGAGTGGCGTGGCAGCGCCCGCCTGCTGCGCTGCCTCCTGTGACAGTTTCAGGTCCTTGAGCATGAGTGCCGCGGCGAAACCGGGCTGGTAATCGCGGTTCGCCGGCGAATTGGGCACCGGGCCGGGGACCGGGCAGTAGGAGGTCAGCGACCAGCACTGACCGGACGAGGTAGAAGCCACGTCGAACAGCGCCTGATGCGACAGCCCGAGCTTTTCGGCGAGCACGAAGGCTTCCGAGACGCCGATCATCGAAATGCCGAGGATCATGTTGTTGCAGATCTTGGCGGCCTGTCCCGCGCCGGCGTCGCCGCAATGCACGATCCGCCCCGCCATCGGCTTGAGCACGGGTTCGGCCTTGTCGAAAGCAGCCTTGTCTCCGCCTGCCATGAAGGTCAGCGTGCCGGCCGCCGCGCCGCCGGTCCCACCCGAGACCGGCGCATCGACCGAAAGCAGGCCGTATCTCGCGGCGATTGCATGCGCCTTGCGTGCCGATTCGACGTCGATCGTCGAGGAATCGATGAACACCGCGCCGGCTTTGGCCTTGGGTGCGATGTCCTCGTAGACCGACAGCACATGCTTGCCGGCCGGCAGCATGGTGATCACGACGTCCGCGTCCTTCACCGCCGACACCGCATTGGCCATCACCACCACGCCGTTGTTCTTCGCCGTCTCGAGGTGCTCCGGCATGAGGTCGAAGCCGTGGACGACGTGTCCGGCCTTGACCAGGTTTGCCGCCATGGGGTTGCCCATGTTGCCGAGGCCGATGAAGGCGATGGTGGTCATTGGCGGGGTCCTCCGAGGGATAGGGGAGTAAGAGAGTAAGGGAGTAGGGCAGTAGGGCAGTAGGGCAGTGGGTTAAGGGAGAGCCGAGAGCTACTGCCTTATCCCCTACTCCCCTTCATTTCCTTCCGATCAGAGTCCGCGCGATGATGACGCGCATGATCTCGTTGGTGCCCTCGAGAATCTGGTGGACGCGGAGGTCGCGCACCAGCTTCTCGATGCCGTAGTCGTGCAGGTAGCCGTAGCCGCCGAGCAACTGCAGCGCGTCGTTGGCGATGTCGAAGCCGGTGTCGGTGACGAAGCGCTTGGCCATCGCCGACCATTTCGAGGCGTCATGCGCCTTGCGGTCGAGCTTGGAGGCGGCGGCATAGAGGAACAGGCGGGCGGCCTGCAGTTCGGTCTCCATGTCGGCAAGACGGAACTGCAATGCCTGGAAGCGATCGATGGTCTGGCCGAAGGCCTTGCGCTCGGCGGTGTAGGCGAGCGCCTTGTCGAGGGCCGACTGGGCGCCACCGACCGAGCAGGCGGCGATATTGAGGCGGCCGCCGTCGAGACCGGCCATGGCGATGCCGAAGCCCGCGCCTTCATCGGAAAGGCGGTTTTCGAGCGGCACGCGGCAATCGGTGAAGATCACCTGGCGGGTCGACTGCATGTGCCAGCCCATCTTGTGCTCGTTGGCGCCGAAGGAGAGGCCTGGAGCATCCTTTGGCACGACGATCGTCGAGATGCCCTTCGGGCCGTCTTCGCCGGTGCGCACCATCGCGACATAGATGTCGCTGTCGCCGGCGCCGGAGATGAACTGCTTGGCGCCGTTGATGACGTAGTGGCCGCCGTCGCGGACCGCGCGGGTGCGCAGGGCGGCTGCGTCGGAGCCGGATCCCGGCTCGGTCAGGCAGTAGCTGGCCAGCCATTCCATCGAGATCAGCCTGGGCAGGAAGCGCTGGCGCTGCTCCTCGCTGCCGAAGCGGTCGATCATCGACGCGGCCATGTTGTGGATGGAAATGAACGACGAGAAGCCCGGGCAGGCCTGCGCCAGTTGCTCGAACACGAGCACGGCGTCGAGGCGGGTGAGGGCCGAGCCGCCGACATCGTCCTTGACGTAGAGGCCGCCGAATCCGAGCGGCCCGGTCTCGCGGATCACCTCCGCCGGAAACCGCTTTTCCTTATCCCATTCGAGGGCGAAGGGGGCTACGCGCTCGGCGGCGAAGCTGCCCGCCAACTCGCGAATGGCCAACTGATCTTCGTTGAGTTCGAATTGACCGGCTGTCGCTTCGATTGCGGCGTCCATGTCGGCCTCCCTGACGTTTTTGGCTATGCGCGGCGTTCAATCTAGACCAATGATGCGCCCGCGCAACCCGATGACCGGCAGAGCGGCTGTGCGAAAATGAATGGGCGACGTGCAACGTGACGACAAAATTTGATGGGCTGCTGGCGGCATTCCGGGAGTACCTGCAAGGCGGCAGCGCAAATCCCGCCGTTGCCAGCTTTCTGGGCGAAATCGACTGGTCGATGCCGTCGAGGAGGCTCGAGCCGAAGAGCGTCGCATGCTCTGTCCTTCTCGACCGCACCGTCTCGCTTGCGTCCGAAAGGGCTCGTCCGCTTGCGAAGCTTCTTGCCGGAAATCGCGACGAACTGCGCTGGGGCCAGACCTATACCGCTGAGGATTTCGGCCAGGAATTCATCGACAACTACGGCTGGGTCGAGCTGTTCGGCACGCGGGGGCATTTTGACAACCACAAGCTCGCCGGCGGCTTTCTCGTGCTCGGGCCCGCAATCGAATATCCCGACCACCACCACGTCGCCGAGGAGATCTACATCCCGCTGACCGGCGGCGCGGAGTGGCGGATGGGCGACGCCGACTACCGCGTGCGGCGAGCGGACGAGGTCATCCATCACGCCTCGAACGTCAACCACGCCATGCGCACCGGCAGCGAACCGCTGCTTGCCCTCTATCTCTGGCGCGGCGGGCCGCTCGCCCAGCGTTCGACCATCACGGGGGCCTGACCGATGGCAAAGGCAATCATGCTCCAGGGCACCGGCTCTGACGTCGGCAAGACGGTGCTGGTCGCCGGCCTTTGCCGGGCCGCCCGCAACCGGGGCCTCAGCGTGAGGCCGTTCAAGCCGCAGAACATGTCGAACAATGCAGCCGTCGCCGACATTCCCGGCGAGGCCGGCGGCGGCGAGATCGGCCGGGCGCAGTGGCTGCAGGCGATCGCCTGCGGGGTCGCGCCGTCGGTCCACATGAACCCGGTGCTGCTCAAGCCGCAGAGCGACGTGGGCAGCCAGGTCATCGTGCAGGGCAAGGTGTTCGGCCAGGCGAAGGCGCGCGACTACCAGCAGCTCAAGCCGCAACTGATGGGGGCCGTGCTCGAGTCCTGGGATAGGCTGGGTGAGGGCGCCGACCTCGTGATCGTCGAAGGTGCGGGCTCGCCTGCCGAGATCAATCTCAGGCCGCGCGACATCGCCAATATGGGCTTTGCCACGCGCGCGGATGTGCCGGTGGTTCTCGTTGGCGACATCGACCGCGGCGGGGTGATCGCGTCGGTCGCGGGCACCCATCTCATACTCCCCGAGGAAGACCGGCGCATGATCGTCGGCTACCTGATCAACAAGTTCAGGGGCGATGCCAGTCTGTTCGACGAGGGGATTACGGCAATCCACGGGTTCACCGGCTGGCCCTGTTTCGGCGTGGTGCCCTGGCTCAAGGCGGCAGCCCTTCTGCCTGCCGAGGATTCGGTGATCCTCGAGCGGCTCGCGGGGGGCGAAAGACGCGCGCTCAAGGTCGCCGTGCCGGTGCTTGGCCGCATCGCCAACTTCGACGATCTCGATCCCCTGCGCGCGGAGCCGCAGGTCGAGGTGGTTTTCGTCAGCCCGGGACAGCGGCTGCCGGAGGATGCCGGGCTGGTGGTCATACCGGGCTCCAAGTCGACGATCGGCGACCTCCTGAATTTCCGGGAGAACGGCTGGGACCGCGACCTCGAGGATCACAGGCGGCGCGGTGGCCACGTCGTTGGTATTTGCGGCGGCTACCAGATGCTCGGGCGCCGCGTCAGCGATCCCGACGGGATCGAGGGCAGCGTAAGGGAGACTGAAGGCCTTGGGCTGCTCGATGTCGAGACGGTGATGGCACCGGAAAAGACCGTGCGCAACGTCGAGGCGCGCTCGGTGCGCTACGGCGAGCCTCTGTCGGGTTACGAGATCCATCTGGGCCGAACAACCGGCCCCGATTGCGTGCGGCCAGCCGCAATCATCAACGGCGTCGAGGACGGGGCCACCTCGCCGGACGGCAAGGTGTTCGGCACCTACATGCACGGGCTCTTCGCCGCCGACGGGTTTCGCGCCCGCTACCTCGAAAGCCTGGGCATCAGGGGCGGTGGGGTCGACTACCGCGCCGTGGTCGACCGCGCCCTGGACGAGATCGCCGGCGAACTGGAGCGTCATCTCGATTGCGACGCGATCTTCGCCGCAGCGCGCTGACCGCTGCCGGGGCGGTTTCCGCCGGCGGCGTCAGATGCCCATCATGATGCGGAACGGGTTCGCCGGGTCGACGAGCAGGCGGACTGCGAGCGCCACGCATGTGCCAATCAGCAGCGGCTTGATGAGCTTGGCGCCGCTGCGCATCGCCATGTAGGCGCCAAGCCTCGCGCCGAGGAACTGCGCGATGCCCATCACGATGCCGACCTTCCAGGCAATCGCGCCGACGAGCGCAAACGCGCCGAATGCGCCGATGTTGGACGCGAAATTCAGCAGCTTGGTGTGGGCGGTAGCTTTCAGCACGCCGTAGCCGGCGAGCGCGACAAAGGCCAGCATGAAGAAGGACCCGGTGCCGGGACCGAATACGCCGTCGTAGAAGCCGATCGCCGGAACGACGGTCACGCCGAACAGGAACGGCGTCATGCGCTGGGTGCGGTCGACGTCGTCCATGTTGGGCTTGAGCGCGAAGTAGAGCGCGATCGCGACCAGAAGGATCGGCATGAAGATGCGCAGGATGTCGCCCGGCAATACCGTTGCCAGCAAGGCGCCAAGCACCGAGCCCGCGCAGGACATGGCTGCCGCCGGCAGTTGCTTGCGGATGTCGACGTGGCCCTTGGCGGCGTAGCTGATGGTCGCCGATCCGGAGCCGAACAGCGACTGCAGCTTGTTGGTGCCGAGGGCCTCGACGGGCGGCATGCCCGAAAGCAGCAGCGCCGGGATAGTGATGAGCCCGCCGCCGCCGGCGATGGAATCGATGAAGCCTGCAATGAACGCGGCAGCGGTCAGGAACAGGAGTGTTTCTGTGGCGATATCGAACATTTTTGGGGCAAGTCGGCCTGGAGGGATAAGCCGCCTTCCACCACAGAGGGGCTGCGGAAGCAATAGCGGCAGCGGATCAGACGTTGGGCCAAGTGTATTTCGCCTGGCTTTGCTCTATATCGGGCAAGGAAGATGCCTCGACGGAAGGGATTCGCATGTCGACAGGATTGCTCGCCCAGATTCGTTCGCTCTTCGAGGGCGACCCAGGCGTGCGCAAGGTCGCCGATGACCCGGTGCTGACGGCGGAACTGCTGCTGCTGTTCCGCATGATCCTCGCTGACGGCGTGGCCAGCGACAGCGAGATGGCGGCCTTCCGCCGGATCTGCGCCGAGGCGTTCGGCATAGGCGACGACAGCATCGACGCAGTGGTCGAGTATCTCAACGACTTCGGCTACGAGACCAACGGAACTCAGGCGATCGCGCTGTTCCAGGACCTCGACGTCGAGCGTCGCAGGCTGCTGGCGCGGCATATGGCCGACATCGCCAAGGCCGATGCCCACCTCGCCGAGAACGAGGTGAAGCTTCTGCGGCGCACGCTCGACCTGCTCGGTGTAAGTCCGGTGGAAGTCGTCAAGCCTGCAAAGTAGAGCGCAGGCTTACCCCTGTTCCTGAAGCTTTCGGGCGATCGCCCGGTGCAGGTCGGGGGCCGCCGACACAAGCGCCTGCGTCGCCTCGGTCGACGGGTTTGCGAGCACCTCTGTCGTCTTGCCGCGCTCGACGATCCGCCCCTCATGCATGACCAGCACGTCGTCGGTGATGGCGCGCGCGACCGTCAGGTCGTGGGTGATGAAGAGGTAGGCGATGCCGAGGCGGTGGTTCAGCGCCGCGAACAGGTCGAGGATCTGTGCCCGAATCGAGACGTCGAGCGCGGAAACCGGCTCGTCGGCGACCACCAGCTTCGGCCGGGTGATGATGGCGCGCGCGATCGACAGGCGCTGGCGCTGGCCGCCGGAAAATTCGTGCGGATATTTGTCGAGATCGGAACGGTTGAGGCCGACTTCGTGCAGGGCGCGAACCACCATGTCGCGCCGCTCCTTGCGGTCGGGCTTGCGATCGAGCAGGTGGAGCGGCTCGGCGATCAGGCGCTCGACCGTGTGGCGCGGATCGAATGAGCCATAGGGGTCCTGGAACACTACCTGCATGTTGCGGCGCGGGCGTCTCAACTCGTCGTCGGTGGCACGGGTGATGTCGAGGCCACGGAACTTGATGGTGCCCGACGTCGGCTTGTCGAGCGCGAGTATCATGCGGGCGAGGGTGGACTTGCCGCAGCCGGAGCGGCCGACGAGTGCCACGGAAGCTCCGGGCCGCATCGCGAGCGACACGTCGTCCACGGCCCGGACGGTCTCGGGCCTGGAGAACAAGGATTTGCGCCGGCCGGGATAGTCGCGCGTGACGTTGGCGACGTCGAGCAAAAGGTCCGGACTGCTGGCGTCGATGTGCGGCGCTGCGCGCGCGGGCACGTGCATGGAGGCGAGGGCGAGCTGGCGCGTGTAGGGGTGGTTCGCGTCCGAAAGCGTGCGGGCGGTTTCGCCGCTTTCTGTGACGGAGCCCTGCCGTAGGATCGTGATCCTGTCCGCCATCTCGGTGACCACGGCGAGGTCGTGCGAGATGAAAAGCAGGCTCATCCTGTTCTCGGCGACCAGTTCCCTCAGCAGGTCGAGGATCTGCGCCTGCAGAACGACGTCGAGCGCCGTGGTCGGTTCGTCTGCGATCAGCAGCTTCGGCTTGAGCGCGCAGGCGATGGCGATGGCGACGCGCTGTCGCTGGCCGCCCGAGAGTTCGTGCGGGTAGCGCGTGAGCGGAAACTTCTGGTCGGGCAAACCGACCCGGTCGAGGACATTCCGCGCACGGTCCTCGGCCTCGGCACGGCCGGCACGTGTGTGCCAGCGTATGCCTTCGGCGACCTGCTCTCCGATGGTCTTTACCGGGTTCAGCGCCGTCATCGGCTCCTGGAAGACCATGCCGATATCGTCGCCGCGCAGTGCGCACATCTGCTGCTCGGTCGCGCCAAGGATGTCGATGCCGTTGAAGGCGATGCGCCCCTTGATCCGCGCCGAGGTAGGGGTGAGTTGCATGATTGCCAGGGCAGTCATCGACTTGCCCGAACCGGATTCGCCAACCAGTCCCATGACTTCGCCCGGGGCGATCGACAAATCGACGTCCTTCAGGACCGACAGGTTGCCGATCTTGAGCGACAGCTTCTCGATCGACAGCAGGCTCATGGACGCCGCCTCGCGCGTGGGTCGAAGATGTCGGAGATGCCGTCGCCGAGAAGATTGAGCCCGAGCACGGTGAGCAGGATGGCGCAGCCGGGGAAAAGCGCGAGCCAGGGTGCTACCACCATCACTGTCTGGGCGTCGAACAGCATGCGGCCCCAGCTCGGCATCGGCGGCTGCGCACCGAGGCCGACATAGGACAGGCCAGCCTCCGCCAGAATGCCGAGCGCGAACTGGATCGTGCCCTGCACCAGCAGCAGGTTGGCGATGTTGGGCAGTATGTGCTCGACGGTGATGCGCGCCGGGCCCTTGCCGGCGGCGCGTGCGGCGAGGATGTATTCGCGCGGCCAGATGGCGAGCGCGCCGGCGCGGGCGACGCGCGCGAAGACCGGTATGTTGAAGATGCCGATGGCGATGATGGCGTTGATAGCGCCGGGGCCGAAGACGGCGGTGATCATGACCGCCGAGAGCAGGGCAGGGAAGGCGAAGACGAGGTCGTTCAGGCGCATCAGCAACTCGTCGATCCAGCCGCCTCGGGCCGCTGCCCAACAGCCCAGGGGCACGCCTATGCCCATGCCGATGCCGACGGCTACCAACGCCACCGCGATCGAATTGCGCGAACCGAGCATGATCATGGACAGCACGTCGCGGCCGAAATGGTCGGTGCCGAACCAGTGTGTCGAGGAGGGCGGCTGCATGCGGTCGGCGACGACGAGCCTGGTGACGTCGAAGGGCGTCCAGAAGAACGAAACCAGCGCCATGGCCGCGACCGCCAGCGTGATGAGCAGGCCGATGACGAAGGAGCGGTTGGCGAGCGCGCGCCAGACGACGTCGTTGAGGGTTTCCGGCTTGTGCTGGACAGCGTCGCTCATTGGCGCGTCCTCAGCCGCGGGTCGACCAGCGCATAGGACAGGTCGACGACGAGATTGACCAGCACGACGATCGCCACCAGCAGCATCACGACGCTCTCGACCACGATCAGGTCGCGCTGGGTGATGGCCTGGAAGACCAGCCGCCCGAGTCCGGGCAGGTAGAACACGTTTTCGATGATGATGGTGCCGGCGAGCAGGAAGGCGAATTGCAGGCCCATGATGGTGAGCACCGGGATCATGGCGTTGCGCAGCGCGTGCCGCCACAGCACCGCGCGCATCGGCATGCCCTTGGCGCGGGCCGTGCGGATGTAGTCCTCGCCCAGCACCTCGATGAGGGCCGCGCGCGTAACCCGGCTCAAGATAGCAGCCTGCGGAAGCGCCAGTGCGACGGCAGGCAGGATCAGCGCCTTGAGCGCTGGCCAGATGCCAGCGCTCCAGCCCGGGAAGCCGCCCGCCGGCACCAGCCGCAGCCACACGGCGAAGACGTAGACCAGAAGCAGCGCGAACCAGAAATTGGGCATGGCGACCCCAATCTGGGCCGCGGCCATGGCGGCGGTATCGGAAGCCTTGCCGCGGCGGGCGGCAGCGAAGAGCCCGACGGGGATTGCAATCAGCGTCGACAGGGCGAGAGCAATCACGGCGAGCGGCAACGAGACCACCAGCCGTTCCTTGATCAGGTCGACGACCGGCACGGAGTAGGTATAGGACTTGCCGAAGTCGAGCTGCAGCAGTCCGCGCGCCCAATCGAGGTAGCGCAAGACGAGCGGCTGGTTGAGCCCCATCTGCTCGCGCAGCAGTTCGACCTGGGCGTCCGAGGCGTTCATGCCGAGCATCAGCCGGGCCGGGTCGCCGGGAACCACCTCCAGCACCAGGAACACCACGACGGAAGCCACGACGAGGGTCGCAACTCCGATCAACAGCCGTTTGAGCAGGTATGCTGTCATCGGCTCAAACTGCCCGAGAAAACACCGCTCCGAAAGCTCGTGGAGGTTGCGCAGCGGCGTCTTTCACAGGGTTCTTGTCAGTCGGCCCACTTCACCTTGGTCAGGTCGTTGGCCTGGATGGGCGAATTCTCCCACAGGCCCTCGACCTTGGCGTCCCAGATGCCCACCTTGGGCAGTTCGAACAGGAAACCGTTCACGGCGTCGTCGGCGAGAATCTTCTGCGCCTGCTTGTAGAGTTCGGTGCGTTTGGCCTGGTCGGAGGTCAGGTTGAGCTCGTCGATGACCTTGTTGAAAGCCGGGTTGTCGTAATTGAAGTAGTAGTCCTTGCGGGCATAGATATCGATGTCGTTGGGCTCGGTGTGCGACACGATCGACAGGTCGTAGTCCTTGTCGGTGAACACCTGCTTCAGCCAGTCCGCCCACTCGACCGGGATGATCTGCAAATCGATGCCGATCTCGCGCAGTTGCGAGGCTATGATCTCGCCGCCCTGGCGGGCGTAGCCCACCGGCGGCAGCTTCAGCGTTGCCTTGAAGCCATCGGGATAACCCGCCTCCTTCAGCAGTTCCTTGGCCTTGGCAAGGTCATGCGGATAGGTGCCGGTAAGATCCACATAGGCCGGGTTGTGCGGAGCGAAGTGCGAGCCGATCGGCGTGCCGAGGCCGCCGGTGGCGCCATCGATGAGCGCCTTGCGGTCGATGGCGTGGGCAATCGCCTGCCGCACCTTGAGATTATCGAACGGAGGCTTCTTGTTGTTGGTGGCAAGCACCGTCTCGCCCTCGGTGGTGCCGATCACGACTTTGAAACGCGGGTCGGCGCGGACCTGGGCGAGGGCATCGCCGAGCTGGAAGTTGGGCAGCGCCTGGACGTCGCCAGACAGCAGTGCGGGTACGGCAGCTGCCGCATCGGGGATGATGCGGAACTCGGCCTTGTCGAGCGCGATAGGATCGCCCCAGTAGCCGTCTGCCTTGACCAGCGTGATCGCCGAGCCCTTGGCCCAGTTCTGGAACTTGAAGGGGCCGGTGCCGATCGGCTTTTCCTTGTTCGTCTCTGCGCTCTCGGGCGCCACGATGACGGCATCGCCCCAGCCGAGATTGTAGAGGAAGGAGCCCAGCGGGTTCTTCAGCGTTACCTTGACTGTGGTCGGATCGACGACCTCGACCGTATCAATCGGCGCAAACAGGCCCTTCTGGGCGTTGACCGAGGTTTCCCCACGAGCACGGTCGAGCGAGAACTTCACGTCATCAGCGTTGAAGTCGGTTCCGTCGTGGAACTTCACGCCCGAGCGCAGCTTGAAGGTGTAGGTCTTGCCGTCGTTCGAGATGGTCCAGCTTTCGGCAAGGTCCGGCAGAACCTCACCGCGTTGGCCGATGCGGGTGAGGCCTTCGAAGACATTCGCGTAGAGCACTTCGTCGATCGCGGCGGCGGCACCGGCGGTCGGGTCGAGGTGCGGGGGCTCCAGCGGCATGCCGAGAACCAGGTCTGTGCGCGCTGCCATTGCGGCGGTGCTAGATGCAAATGCTATCGCTGCGGCCGCGAGAATAGTCTTCCACTGCTTCATCCTGGTTTCCCCCGCTTCGACTTTGTGGCCGGATAGAAGCGCGAATCTCCGGCCGAGTAAATCAAGTTTGTTACAATCGTCACGGTCTGGCGGAAATGAATTTCCGGCGCCATCGTCCTGTAATGCTTGGCTGTTCAGCCGCTCAACCTGCCGCGCAGCAATATATCGAGGCCGACGGCCATCACCTTTGCCGATTGCACCATGTCGTCGATGCCCACCCACTCGTCGGGCCTGTGAGCGAGGTCGAGGATACCGGGGCCGTAGGCGATGCAATCGTAGAGATGGCCGATGCGCGCGACGTGCTTCTGGTCGTAGGTTCCGGGCGAGATCACATATTCGGGCTCCTTGTCGAATATGGCGCGGATGCCCTCGGCGATTGCCGAGGCGACCGGCGCATCGCGCTCGGTCATGAGCGGCTGGACTTCCATGATGTCGCGGATCTCGTAGTCGAACTTTTTCCGCTCGCGCTTCAACCGATCGAGGATGCTCGTCACCTCGCCCTTCACGTCGGTAATGTTCTCCTCCAGCAGGAAACGACGGTCGATGGTCAGCCGGCAGGAGTCGGGCACGTTGGGCGAGGGCAGGCCGGGTCGGAAGTCGTCGGTCTGGCCGCCATGGATCGAGTTGATGTTCATGGTTGAGCGCCGGGCGCCTTCCGGCACCACTGGCATCCGCGTCGTCTTGCGGTCGAGGGCCGGAAACAGGTCGCGTTCGAAAGCCTCGATCACCGCACCCATGTGGCGTACCGCGCAGTCACCCAGGAACGGCATCGAGCCATGCGCGATCTCGCCCTTGGTCTCGATTTCCGCCCACCAGACGCCGCGATGGCCGAGGCATATGCGGTCCTTGTTGAGCGGTTCCGGGATGATGACGTGGTCGACCTTCGGCCTGGAGAAATAGCCCTTGCCGGCGAGGTAGGCGACGCCGCCGAATCCACCGGATTCCTCGTCGACCGTTCCCGAGATTTCGATGGCGCCAGGGAAGTCCGGGTTCACATCCATGAAGGCTTCGGCGGCAATGATGGAAGCGGCCAGGCCACCCTTCATATCGCAGGCGCCGCGGCCCCAGACGCGGCCGTCGCTGATGACGCCGGCGAACGGGTCTACGGTCCAGCCTTCTCCCGCCTCGACCACGTCGATGTGCGAGTTGAAATGAACAGTCTGGCCCATCGACCTGCCGTCGAAGCGGGCGATCACGTTGATGCGTGGATAGCGGTCGGTGTCGCCGGGCGTGCCCTCGGCCCGGACGAACTCGACGCCGAAGCCCCTCTTGCCTAGGCGCTTGCCGATGTACTCGGCGCAGGGGCCGTAGGCGTCGCCGGGCGGGTTGATGGTGGGGAAGCGGATCAATTCCGCCGTGAGTTGAGCCAGTTCGTCACGACGATCGTCTATGGTCTTGAAAAGCCTGTCGTACATGCGGTCGACATCAACCCGATTTGCGTTGGTCTCCGTAGTCTTGCGCATCTGGTGCGGCATGTCGAGCAGAGCGGCTGCCCGGACGGCGGGCAGCCGGCAAGATCATTCCATCTACGGCCGCACGGCGGTGACTTCGATTTCGACGAGCCAGCCCGGCGCGACGAGGCCGGCGACCTGCATCACAGAGCGTGCCGGCAGATTGGGCTGCTCCTTGGTGCCGAAGAACTGCACGTAACCGTCCATGAAACCGCTGAAGTCCATCTTGCCGCCCATTGCCGGATCGCCGACGAGGAAGACCTGCATCTTGACCACGTCGCCCATCTTGAGGCCGAGCCCGTCGAGCGTCTTTTCGATCGACTTCAACACCGATTCGGTCTGGGTCCTGGTGTTGCCATAGGCGGCGATGCTGCCCTTGTCGGCCTTTTCGTCGACGACGGAAGGTACCGCGCCGCTGACATATACCGTTGTCTTGCCGCCTGGCACCTCGACCGCCTGCGCGATGGGAAAATCTGAGTTCGGGTTCTTGTGGCGGACGACGTCCTGGGCCATCGCACCGCTTGCGAACAACAGGCCGGCCACGAGCGTGGCGGCGGCAATCCGCATCTTGGGCATTTCCGTCTCCTCTGCGTGTTGGGAAATGAACCGGCCGGCAGGGCTGTGCAGGCCGGTTCGTCAGTCAGCGCGCGCCGGCCACGTCCTCGACCGTGACGGCGTCCTTGTAGTCGTTGCCGAAGTTGGTCCGGACGTAGTTGACCACCGCGGCGACCTGATCGTCGCTCATCATCTGTCCCACCGACGGCATGCCCTTCAGGCCATGCAACACGACGGTCACCGGATAGCCGCCGGCCGCCAGGTTCTCGTTCTTGGCGAGCGCCGGGTATTTGCCGGCGCCCACGGCGCCCTGGCCCTTGTCCATGTGACAGGCCTGGCAGACGTTGGAATAGAGTTCCTGTCCGGTCTTTTCCGAGAAGTTGTCGCCTTCCGAGAATGTCGCACCGGCCGAATCTGCGAGCGCTGCGGTTGCGGAAAGGGCGGCAGCGAACGCCGCCGCGGCGAACAGGCCGATGGGCCGTGCGAGTTGCTGGGTCATTGTGGCGTGCCTTGCGAAAACGGGGAGTGAGGGATCACGGGCCATGGCCGTCATCCCGCGACGACACGTTGATGCAACCGGGTGATGGCATCGAGCGACGACAGGATCGCGCCCTCCATCCACGCCGGAATGTAGGAGGCATGCTCGCCGGCGAGCACGATGCGCCCGTCGATCTTGCAGAGGTTCTCGTAGTGCTCCTTGCGTGCCTCCTCGGTCCAGTCGCCCGCGCAGCCCAGCGTGAAGGGCGAGCGGTGCCAGGCCATTGCGATGCCGTTCTCAAACTCGTCCTTGTATTGCGGATGGATCATCGTGCCGTATTCGACCGCGCGCTTGACGCGTTCCTCCGGCGGCATGGCGGTGAACTCGTAGGAATGCGGGCCGTTCCAGGTGTAGGCGCCGAGCAACACGCCCTTGCCGTTGGTGTTGAAGCTGGTGCTCGGATACGAGATCTGGGTGATTGGCAGGTCGGTGTAGCTGACGCCGCCGAAGATGAGTTCGTCCTGTTCCCAGAAACGGCGCTTGAACTGCAGGCCGACCTTGACCGACGAGGCGTAAGGCACCGCCTCGATCGCCGCCTGCATGGGCGCGCTGACATTGAGCTCCATCTGGCTGAGGATGGTGAGCGGGATGGTGCAGATGCACCAGTCGGCCTTCTCCTCGACCATCGTGCCGGGCTTCTGCTGGTCCTCGTAGGTGACCGTAACGCCCTTGTCGTCCTGGTGAATCTTGGTGACCTTGGCATGGTAGGTGATGAGGTCGCCGACCTCCTTGGTGAAGGCCTTTCCGATCATGTCGATACCGCCCACGGGCTGGAACATGGTCGTCTGGAACTCGTAGAGTGCGAAATTGGCGAGGCTGCCCCACAAGCCGGAACTCAAGATGTCCGTCAGCGCTATGGGTTCGCTCGGCGTCGGAACGCCACTCAGGCCACCGCCCGGATCCTTGGCGAAGCCGCGGAACTCGGAGGTCGCGATGCTCTTCACATAGGCATAGTTCTTGTCGAGCGCGCCCCAGGAACGCAGCGCCTCGAGCAGCATCTCCTGGTCTTCCTTGGTCACGGCGCCCTCGAGCTTACCCGTGTGCGCGGCCTTGACCAGCAGTTCCGATACATGCCCCTGGAAGTCGATCTTGATGTCGCGGACCCGCTGCGGCTTGCCGCCGAAGGCCTTGGACGAATGCAGGAAGGCATTGTGGTTGAGTTGCTGGAACGGCTCGAGCGTCACCCCGAGACGACGGCAATAGGCCAGGAGGCCATTGTGGTGGTAGGGAATGCGCCAGGGACCCGGGTTGATGTAGAGCCCTTCGTCGAACTCGCATTTCTGTGTCGCGCCGCCGAGTTCGGTGTAGGTGTCGCCGCCGCGCAGCGTCCAGTTACGGCCGCCGGAACGACTGTTGTATTCCAGAATCTTGACCTTGTAGCCGACGGCCCGCAACTCCAGCGCGGCGGTCATGCCAGCGAGGCCGGACCCCAGGATCAGGACGGTTGCCCCCTTGGGATCGCCCTCGAGCTTCACCGGCCCTCGATAGCCGGATTCAACGGCCAGACCGAGGCTGGTCATTGCCTGATACATGGTTGCCGAGCCCGCAGCGATGCCAATCAAGGAAAGCAGGTCGCGTCGGCTCATTCCGCTAAATGCTTGCAATTGTTTCATGATCAAAGACTCCTCCGGCGACGGTCCGCACACGGCCGCACGTTGTCCTCTCGATGCAGGTGGAATGAAGGTTCCAGCCGCGGGAAGAAGCCTATGCCCTAAGGGAAGCAAGTCAACTGGGCCAGTCGAGCGCGTCGATAGGGGCTGCCGAAAGGCAGAGATTCGCCAGCGAAATGGTCCTTGCACACAGCGCGGCAAGGCCAACGACCTGGTCGGCTTTACGAAGCGCAAATCTTCTCGTGTTCCCATCTGTGTCGGGCGGGTGGACTGATCGGTCCGGAGAGTGTGCGATGTTGCACAGAGCGCTCCTCATTGCCGCCGTCGCTGCGGCATCCCTTCTGCCAAGCCAGGGCGCCGCCGAGGCGCTCGTCGCGAGAATAGACATCTCGTCCCAGACCATGACGGTGACCATGAAGGGGCAGGTGATCCACCGCTGGCTGGTGTCGACCGCGCGAAGGGGTTATGTGACGCCGCGGGGCAGCTGGCGGCCCAAGCGCCTCAACCGCATGTGGTACTCGAGCAAGTACGAAAACGCGCCGATGCCTTATTCCGTCTTCTACAACGGCGGCTATGCCATTCATGGCACCGGCTACGTGCGTCAACTCGGGAGGCCGGCCTCGCATGGATGCGTAAGGCTGCGAGTCGCCAATGCGGCGCGATTCTATGCGCTGGTGAGGCAGGTCGGACGGAGCAATACGCGGATTGTCGTCACCAGATAGGCCGATTGCCGCCATTTCTGTTGCAGATTTGTCTCATGGTGACCGGAATGCGGTGGACAAGCTGCGATCTGGACCGTTCGCCATGGTGGCATGTTTCTCATCTTGCTAATGTGCAATCGATTTCTGACACAAGTTCAGATCGGGGTGACGGGCATGGGAAAGACCGGAACGGGCAACCGTTCCGGTCTTTCCATTTTCGGCGATACATTAGCCGCCCGACCTAAGTTCCCTTCCGAACGTAGAGGAATTTTGCCGTAGACTGCCGTTCTGGCGCATTTCCTTTCGCCGGGCGCCTGGAGTAGGACTCGTCGTCAGGGAGGTCGCTGATGACGTCTGAACCGCGCATGGCCCTTTCGGAACCTGTGTCCGACGAGGTCCGCAAGACAACCTGCTACATGTGCGCCTGCCGGTGCGGGATCGACGTCCATCTCAAGGACGGCAAGGTCCGCTACATCGAGGGCAATCGCGACCACCCGGTCAATCGCGGGGTGCTGTGCGCAAAGGGCTCGGCCGGCATCATGCAGCACTACGCCCCGGCGCGGCTGCGCGCGCCGCTGCTCAGGACCGGGCCGCGCGGCTCGGGGGAGTTCAAGGAGATTTCCTGGGACGAGGCGCTGTCGCTGGCGACCGAATGGCTCGACGGGGTGCGCGAGTCTGATCCCAAGAAGCTTGCCTTCTTCACCGGGCGCGACCAGTCGCAGTCGCTGACCGGATTCTGGGCGCAGCAGTTCGGCACGCCGAACTATGCCGCGCATGGCGGGTTCTGTTCGGTCAACATGGCAGCCGCCGGCATCATGACCATCGGCGGGGCGTTCTGGGAGTTCGGCGCGCCGGACTGGGACCGGACCAAGCTGTTCGTCATGTTCGGCGTCGCCGAGGATCACGATTCCAATCCGATCAAGATCGGCATTTCCAAGCTCAAGAAACGCGGCGCGCGCTTCGTGTCGGTCAACCCGGTGCGCACGGGCTACTCGGCGGTTGCCGACAACTGGATCGGCATCCGCCCGGGCACCGACGGTCTCTTGATCCTGTCTCTCGTGCATGAACTGCTCAAGGCGCGCAGGATCGATGTCGACTACATCGTGCGCTATTCGAACGCGACATGGCTGGTCATCGACGCGCCTGGCACCGCCGAACACGGCCTGTTCCTGCGCGACAAGGACGGCAAGGTCCAGGTCCACGAGACGGTGACCGAGCAGGTCGTGCCGCTGGGATCAGCCGGCGCGCGGGCAGGGCTCTATGGTCGCGTCGAGTTGCCCGATGGGCGCGCCGCCGTACCCGCTTTCCAACTCCTTGCGGAAAAATACCTCGATCCTCAGTACGCGCCCGAGGCGGTGGCCCGGGAAACCGGCGTGCCGGCGGAGACGATCCGCGGCCTCGCGGCCGAGATCGGCCGCGTCGCCTTCGATGAGGCGATCTCGATCGACCAACCCTGGACTGACGTCAACGGCCAGCGGCACCAGAGCTATGTCGGCCGGCCGGTCTCCTTCCACGCCATGCGCGGTCTGTCGGCCCATTCCAACGGTTTCCAGACGGCGCGCGCGCTGCACATGCTTCAGGTGCTGATCGGAGCCGTCGATTGCCCGGGCGGGTTCCGCTTCGAGCCGCCTTATCCGAAGCCGATCGCGGCCCATCCGACACCGCACGGCAAGGCCGAGCATTTCGGCTCCAACAAGCCGCTTTCGGGGCCGCATCTCGGCTTTCCGCGCGGTCCGGAGGACCTGCTGGTCGATCCGGAGGGGCGGCCGATGCGCATCGACAAGGCATTCTCCTGGGATGCCCCGATCTCGGCGCATGGTCTGATGCACATGGTGATCGCCAATGCGCATGCCGGAGACCCGTACCCCATCGACCTGATGTTCCTCTACATGGCCAACATGGCCTGGAACTCGTCGATGAACACCGCTGGCGTCATCAAGATGCTGGAGGACAAGGACCCGGCGACCGGCGAATATCGCATCCCCAAGATCATCTATTCCGACGCCTATTCGTCGGAGATGGTCGCCTATGCCGACCTCGTCCTGCCCGACACGACCTATCTCGAGCGGCACGACTGCATTTCAATGCTCGACCGGCCGATCTCCGAGCCCGATGCGGTTCAGGATGCCATACGCTGGCCGGTGGTGGAGCCCGACCGCGACGTGCGCGGCTTCCAGACGGTCCTGCTCGACCTCGGCGCGCGCCTCAAACTGCCGGGCTTCGCCGACAATCATGGCAAGCCGCTCTACAAGGACTATGCCGACTACATCGTCCGCCATGAGCGGCGCCCGGGCATCGGGCCCCTTGCGGGCTTCCGCGGCAGCAGCGGCGACCGGGCCGGGCGAGGGGCATCCAATCCGGAACAGCTTCAGCGCTACATCGAGAACGGCTCGTTCTTCTCGGCGCACATTCCGCTCGAGGCCCAGTTCTTCAAGCACGCCAACCAGGCCTATCAGGACTTCGCGGTGCGCATGGGCTTCTTCGACACGCCGCAGCCGGTGACCTTCCAGCTCTACCAGGAGACGCTACAGAAATTCCGCCTCTCGGCCGAGGGCGTACGGGAGCCGTTGGCGCCGGAAACGCACAGGACGCGCATCCTGGAGAGTTTCGACCCGTTGCCTTGCTGGTACCGCCCCTTCGAGGAGGCAGCCGTCAGCGCAAGCGAGTTCCCCTATCACGCCATCACCCAGCGGCCGGCGGCGATGTACCATTCCTGGGGCTCGATGAATGCGTGGCTCAGGCAGATCCACACCAGGAACGCGCTCTATGTGCCGGGACCGATCTGCGACGAACTCGGCTTGGCGAGCGGCGACTGGGTCTGGGTCATCTCGCATCACGGGCGCATCAAGGTCGAGATCGCGCGCATGGAGGCGGTGAATTCGAGCACCATCTGGACCTGGAATGCGATCGGCAAGCGGGAGGGCGCCTGGGCCCTCGACCGGGATGCGCCGGAAGCCCGAAAAGGCTTCCTCATGAACCACTTGATCCATGAACTTCTACCGCCGAAAGGCGACGGATTGCGCTGGTCGAACTCCGATCCGATCACCGGCCAGGCCGCGTGGTACGATCTGCGCGTGCGGATCGAGAAGGCGGAGCCCGGGGAGGTCAGCGAGCCGCATTTTTCGGCGGTGGCACCGGCGCGACGGCATGCGGATGAACTGCGCTACGGGCAGGAGTGGGCGAAATGACCAGCCTGCCATCCCTGCCCACGCCCAAGAAGCTCGGCCTGGTGATCGACCTCGACGTCTGCGTCGGCTGCCACGCCTGCGTCATCAGTTGCAAGGAATGGAACACCGGCGGCTATGGCGCTGCACTTTCGGACCAGAATCCCTACGGCGCCGACGTCTCCGGTACGTTCCTCAACCGAATCCATACCTTCGAGGTGGTGCCGGAGGGAGGGCAGGTCATCGGCGAGGCGGGTGAGGCCCGCATCGTGCATTTCCCGAAATCCTGCCTGCACTGCGAGGACGCGCCCTGCGTAACGGTCTGCCCGACGGGGGCCTCGTACAAGCGGGCCGAGGACGGCATCGTGCTCGTCGACGAAGACAAATGCATAGGCTGCGGCCTCTGTGCCTGGTCCTGCGCCTATGGCGCACGCGAGATGGATCTGGCCGCCGGCGTGATGAAGAAATGCACGCTCTGCATCGACCGCATCTACAACGAGACGCTGCGGGAGATCGACCGCGTGCCGTCCTGCGTGCGCACCTGCCCGGCCAATGCCCGGCACTACGGCGACCTCGGCGATCCCACTTCCGAGGTGTCGCGCATGGTTGCCGAACGCGGCGGCTTCGACCTCATGCCCGAGCAAGGCACGCGCCCGACCAACAAATATCTGCCGCCGCGCCCCCGCAAGCCGCTCGCCGTGAGCGCGGGGCCGGCCGTGCTGGCTGAAAACACCGACGGCGCCAAGGGCTTCTTCGCCTGGCTCGACGGCATGCTGGACAGAATCTGAGAATGCATCCTGCACCTTCCGTCATCATCTTCACCACGATGTCCGGCCTCGGCTACGGGCTGGCGGCCGTGCTCGGGCTGGGGTTGCTCGATGCATCCGCCGTTGCCGTCCGGGTCGCCCATGTGCTCGCGCTGATGCTGATCGCCGGGGGATTGCTCGCCTCGACGCGGCACCTCGGCAATCCGCAACGAGCCTGGCGGGCGCTGTCGCAATGGCGCTCGAGCTGGCTGTCGCGGGAGGGCGTCATGGCGATCGCGACCTTCGTGCCGTTGACGATCTCGGCCTGGATGTCGGTGATCGAGGGGCGCTATGTGCCGCTGGCCGGCTGGGTCGGTGCGGCCATGTGTGCCGCAACTGTCTATTGTACCGCGATGATCTACGCGTCGCTGCGCTCTATCCAGGCATGGAACACGCCGCTCACGCCGCTGTGCTACCTGCTGTTCGCCACGGCAGGGGGATTGCTGCTCGCGACCGTCGTGGCATTGGCTTCCGGCGGCCCAGCCCTACTGCTCGCGGTGTCTTCCCTTTTGGCCGTGATAGGCGCCTGGGTGGCGAAGCAGGCCTGGTGGGCCCGTCTCCGCACGCTTGCGCCGCTTTCCACGCCGGAGACCGCGACCGGCCTCGGACATATCGGCCGCGTCCGGCTGTTCGAGCGGCCGCATGTCAACGAGAACTATCTGACCCGCGAAATGGGCTTCAAGGTCGCCCGCAAGCATGCGGTGAAGCTGTCGAAGCTGGCCGTCCTCGTCGGCGGTGCTGTGCCTGTTCTGCTGCTGCTCGCAGCACTGTTCGTAGGCAACGGCGCGCTGGCGATCATCGCCGCGGTTCTGGCGCTTCTGTTCTATGCGGTCGGCCTGGTCACGGAGCGCTGGCTGTTCTTCGCCGAGGCCCGCCATGCCGTGATGAACTACTACGGCGGGTAGTGCATGACCCCGAAATTCGGAATCGAATTTCGGAAAGGATCATGTGCAAATTCAAATTGTTACAGCGTCCTTTGCGCGTCCAAAAGGACGCGCGGCGCTGTAATCTTCAGGAGTCCGCGGCGAGCTTGCCCGCCTTGTTGACCTTGCGGCGGCGTCCGCCGGACAGGGTCCAGCGCTTGTGGAACCACATCCACTGGCCGGGATCTTCACGGATCCAGCGCTCGACTGTGTCGTTGAGCATCTGGGTCAGAGCCTGCACGTCGACCGTGCAGTTCTCGTTGCGAGGCAGCACGAGCTTGTCCTCGATCGTCAGGCGGTAGCGGTTGCCCGGAAGGCGTACGCAGTGCGCCGGATAGACGTCGCACTCGTAATGGCGCGCGAGCATCGCAAGCACCGGATTGGTCTCGCATTCGCGGCCGAAGAAGGTGGTGCGAAGGCCCCGGCTGAACTTCTGGTCGACCAGCACGCCGACATTGCCGCCACGGTCGAGGATGCCGGCGAGCGCGAACGAGGCGCCGCGCTGCGAAGCGAGCAGGTCGCCCATGTTCGAAGCACGGGTCGAGAAAATGTACTCGGCGAGATAGGGGTTGTTCGGCGGGCGGAACAGCGCCGTCATCTTCATGCCGAAGGTCGCAGCCGCGATCGGCAGAAGCTCGAAATTGCCGAGATGGCCGGTAAAGAGGATATGCGGCTTCTCTTCGGAGGCGATCTCAATGAAGTGGTCGATGCCGGAGACCTCGACGCGGCCGGGCGTGTCGGCATGTGGGTCGTAGTCGAAGATCTGGTCGAGGAAGATATATTCCGCGCCCAGGCGCCCCATGTTGCCCCACATGTCCAGGGCGATGGCCTCGACCTCGGCGTCGGTCTTTTCAGGATAGGCGCGACGAATATTGTCGACGGCGACGCGATGCCGGCCGAACCAGGGGCCGACGGTGCGCGCGGCGCGGTCGGCGAAGTTCAACGCCTTGTCGACCGGCAGCAGCCGCAGCAGCTTGAGCGCGACCAGGGCAACCTGGGCGATCAGCCAGTAGTTGAGCTGGCGCAGGCGACCCATGATCCGCATCATAGTCGGATTGGGTATCTTGCTTGCCTTCTTGCGGGGCAATTCGGGCAGATCCTCAGTCGACGCGCAGGATGATCTTGCCGAAGACGTCACGGCCTTCCATGCGCTTGAGCGCCGTGTCTATCGAGCCGAAATCGACCTCGGTGTCGATGACCGGCTTGACCAGCCCGGCCGCCATCTTCTGCATGGCGTCTGCCATGTTCTCCATGCGGCAGCCGAAGGATCCGAGGATCTTGAGCTGCTGCTGGAACAGCATCATCAGGTTCATGTCGGTCGAGACGCCCGAGGTCGAACCGCAGGTGACGAGGCGGCCGCCGCGCCTGAGGCTGAACATCGAGCCGGCCCAGGTGTCCTTGCCGACATGTTCGAAGACGACGTCGACGCCCTTCTTCTTAGTCAGCTTGCGCACGACGCCCTCGAAGCGGTCCTCGCGGTAGTTGATGACGTGGTCGGCGCCGAGCGCCTTGGCCTTCTCGATCTTGTCGTTGGAGCCGACGGTGGTGATGACGGTGCAGCCCATCTTCTTGGCGAGCTGGATCGCGGCCGAGCCGATGCCCGAGCCACCGGCATGGACGAGGATCGTTTCGCCTGGCTCGAGCCTGGCGTTGTCGAACAGCATATGCTCGACTGTGCCGAAGGTGACGGGTGCTACGGCAGCACCCACGGCGTCGACGCCGGGAGGTGCGGGGACCAACAGGCGCGCCGGCAGGTTGATCTTCTCCTGCGCGAAGCCGTCGAGATGGAAGCCGTGCACGCCCGAGACGTGCTCGCAGAGATTGTCGCGGCCCTCACGGCAGGGGCGGCAGAGGCCACAGGTGCGGGCGCCGTAGATCGATACCAACTGGCCGGGAGCAAGACCGGTGACGCCGGGGCCGATCTGGTCGACCTCGCCCGAGGCTTCCGCGCCGATCACCAGAGGCAGCTTGCGCTTGGCGAAGGCCATGCCACGCCAGCCCCAGACGTCGATGTGGTTCAGGGCAACCGCCTTGATGCGGAGTGTGACTTCGCCGAGGCCGGGAGGCGGCGGAGGGGCAATGTCCACCTGCTCGAGCCGGCGGTCCTCAACGAGCTGCAATGCGCGCATGGTGTCGCTAATCCTTGTCGCTGCGGCGCCAGCACATCGCATTTCGATGCGCCAGCAGCGCCGCAGGGCCTAAATTCGTGTAGGCGGTCGCTTAGACCGGTTCCCGCGCCATGACAAGGCAGGTGTTCTGGCCGCCGAAGCCGAAGGAGTTGGAAAGCACGGTGCGAACCTCGGCCTTCCGCTTCACATTCGGCACCACGTCGAGCTCGATCGATAGATCGGGATTGTCGTAGTTGATGGTGGGCGGAATGACGCCCTCGCGCATCGTCATCAGCGAGAAGGCGGCCTCGATGGCCCCTGCTGCCGACAGCGTGTGGCCGATCATCGACTTGTTCGATGACACCGGGATCTTGCGGATGCGCTCGCCGAAGACGGTCGACAACGATAGATGCTCCATCTTGTCGTTCTCGGGCGTCGAAGTGCCGTGGGCATTGACGTAGTCGATCTCGTCTTCGCTCAGGCCTGCGTCAGCCAGTGCTGACTTGACGGCGCCGATGGCCGGCGAGCCGTCGGGCTTGGAGCGGGTACGGTGGAAGTCGTCGGCCTTTTCGCCGCAGCCCCTGAGGATGCCGAGCACTTCGGCGCCACGGGCAAGGGCGCTTTCAAGCGACTCGAGCACCAGCGCCGCCGAACCTTCGGCCAGCACGAAGCCGTCGCGATCCTTGGAGAAGGGTTTTGATGCCTTTTCCGGCACGTCATTGTTGGTCGACAGGGCCGAAAGCAGCGAGAAACGGATCAGAGCCTCGGCGGTCGCCGAGCCATCTGCGCCGATCGACAGCGCGCGATCGCACTCGCCGCGACGGATCGCCTCGACGCCGAGCTGGATGGCGGTGGCACCCGATGCACAGGCCGTCGACGTGGTGATCGGCAGGCCGCGCGTGCCGAAGCGATCGGCCAGGCGGTCGGCGATCGAGCCGAATTGCGAGCTGTCGAACATGTCGAGCGAGTTGAGGTTGCGGGCAACCCGCAGCAGGCGTTCGGAGGCCGAACCCTCTTCCTTGTCGGCAGCGTAGAGCGAGAAACGATCGGCCCAGTCGAGTTCGACCGGCGGGGAAGCCAGGAAGAGCGGTCCGTCGAAGTCGCCGATCTCGACGCCGGCTTCGCTGACGGCCTCGAGCGCCGAAGTCTCGGCAAGCTCATAGGTGAGCGCGCTCGCTCCCTTGCTGCTCGATTCCAGGAAGTCGACCATTCCCGAGATGCGGGTGTTGAGATGATCGACCGGAAAGCGCGTGATCGGATGGATGCCCGATTTGCCGGAGGTCAGTGCCTCCCAGTTGTCGGCCTTGCCGACGCCGAGCGAAGTGACGACGCCGATGCCGGTGACGGCGACGACGGGTCTGCCGAGATGATCCTTCAGATTGGCCATATTCTGTCCTGACACCCTTCAGCGCGGCGCGGAGACGAGCGCCACGCCTTCGAATTGGTGATAGCCGACCGCAGTTGCCAGCACATTCTTCGGCGTGCCGGCAAATTCCTTCTCGCCCGCCGCAAAGGCCGGATACCCGGCGCTGTTGTCGATGGCGAGGGCGGCGAGCGCAACCGCGAACGGAAACTGCGCTTCCTTCATGTGGCCGGTGAGCGACGAAAAAGCGCGTTCGGCGAGCGCCGGATTCGCCTCAAGGACGGCCTTTTCGGCGGCGGTTGCGGCATGCGCGCCGGATGCGCCGGAAATGGTCAGCAGGTCGCCTTCGGGCAGGTCGAGCTTGCCGAGCAGGCCGGAAATTCCGGACGCCAGGCCGCCGTCGCTACGACGCTTGGCGCGGCCCGATGCGACCGGGCCGAGCTGCGCATAGATCTTGTGGCCGCGGGCTTCCGCGTGTTCGCGCGATTCCAGCACCAGGAAGGCGCCGCCAGAACCGGTTACGATGCCGCCGCCTTCCGAGCCCTGGCGCTGCCAGACCGGCTTCCAGGGGCCACGATGCAGATACCCGGCCAGTTCGTAGCCGAGCAGCATGTCCGAGTGCTCGGTCTGGAACGCGCCGCCAACGAGCACGTGGGTCGACTGGCCCGAACGAATGCGGGCCGCGGCGGTTTCGATCGCCGCGACGCCTGCACCTTCCTCACCCATGAAGGTGCGGGACGAACCGGTGACCTTGTGGACGATCGAGATGTTGCCGGCCAAAAGGTTGGAGAGCTGCGCCAGGAACAGCGTCGGGCGGAGCTCCGTGGTCAGCTTCTCGTTGAGCAGGATGCCACGGTCGTTGCGCGTCTCCGAAGCGGCAAGAAGGCCGGCGTCGACGGATTCGTCGCGCTCACCGCCACCCGCAGCCACCACCATGTCCATGGTGGCGCACAGTTCGTCGTTGCCCTTGATGCCGGCGTCGTCGAGCGCCATGCCGGCCGTGTAGGTGCCGAGCCGCTGCCAGGTCTCCATCTGCCGCTGGTCGCCGCGCTTGGCGATCTGTTGTCCCCAGTCGATCTCCGGGAGGGGGTGGATCGAGTAGGGCTGAAAACGATCGGCATCGACGACCGGCGCGGTGCCGGGCGCGCTCAGCTTCTGCCAATGGGTCCCGCCACCTTCGCCGAGCGAGGAGACGAGGCCGATGCCGGTGATGACGACGTCGCGGTTGGCCATGGGTGGCTTTCGCGTGCTCAGGCGTTCTTGGCGGCGACGAGCGCGTCGATCTTCGCGCAGAGGTTCTTCATGACGAAGTACTCGTCGGTCGAGGCCTTGCCGTCATTGACTTCCTGCGTCCACTTCTCGAGCGGAACCTTGATGCCGAATTCCTTGTCGATCGCGAAGACGATGTCGAGGAAATCAAGGCTGTCGATGCCCAGGTCGTCGATCGTGTGGCTCTCGGGCGTGATGGTGTCGAGGTCGATCTCGCTGGTCTCGGCAATGATCTTGGCGACTTTCTCGAAGGTCGTGGACACGGCTTTTCCTTTGATGAGGGCGGTCATGAACCCGGGACAGATTCTGCGCGCATAGTTTTGTCGGGCTGTCTAATCGGTTTTTCCGGACAGGAAAAGGCCAAATCCTGCGCCTTGGCGCGGCTCCCCGCCGCGTACCCTAGGGAAGGCGCATCAAAAGACGATGCGGCCGAGCACATGCAGGTTTTCTCCCTGAAGCCCGACGATCAGGGCTTCGCCTTCGCGCGCCGACGCTCCCGTCAGGGCCTGGATGTTCTCCAGATGGGTGACGAGAACGATGTTGTCGGAGCCCGAGTAGTTGCGGATGATGTCCTTGACGGCGCTCACGTCGGCCTCGACGGTCGCTTCGGTGGGCTTGTCCAGCGCGGCCAGCGGTTCGACTATGCTGTCCTCGAAGGCGAGGCGGGCGGTCTCGAGTGTGCGGCAGTAGCGGCTGGAAAGCACCTTCTCGACGGGTGCCGCGCGGGCGGCAAACAGGGCGCCGATCTTGCGGGCCTGCTGCCGGCCGCGGTCGGAGAGGTTCAACTGCGTCGCGCATTTGTCGAGTTCGAAGCTCGGCGGCTCGACGGTGCCGGTCGTGGCAGCGTGGCGCAACAGCACGACATGGCCGCCATTGCGTAGCAGGGCCCAGCCGGCTTCCGTCGCCTGGGCAGGGAACGCGCTCAGAAAAACGATGATGGCTAAAGCAAGTCTGAGCATGAATCATTCCGAAGTCGCGTTGCGGATATAGGGATGCCAAAGCCGATTGAAAGGCAAGGCGGCTAGCAATCGCAGCGCGTGGCAGGCGGCGCTGCCCGGCTTGATCGCGGCGGGATAGGCGGCAATGCTGGGGTGATTCCTCCTGCTGCCGAGAGCCGATGTCGCCGCTTCTTGAAACCGTGCTGTTTGTCTTCGGTCTCGTCGCCCTCGGCTACCTCGCCGGGGCAACCGGCTATCTCAAGGCCGAGGCCGGGGACATGTTGTCCCAGTTCGCCGTCGGCGTGGCGCTGCCGCTGCTTTTGTTCCGCACCATGCTGAGCGCCGATTTCCAGGGTGCGGCGCCATGGGCGTTGTGGGCCACCTATTTCGCAGCGGTGGCCGTGGCCTGGACCGCCGGGCATCTCGTGATCACGCGGGTCTTCGGACGGGACGGGCAGGCGGGCGTCGTGGGCGGCGTATCCTCGGCCTTCTCCAACCTGGTGCTGCTCGGTATCCCGTTCATGCTCGGTGTCTTCGGGCAGGAAGGGTTCGAGGTGCTGTCGCTGATCGTGTCGGTGCACCTGCCGACGATGATGATGGCCTCGATCATCCTGTTCCAGCTGTTCGGTCCGCGCCGGAGCGAACCCGTGCATCCGCTTCGAATCATTGGCGATTTCCTGCGCAAGATCTTCCAGAACCCGCTGATCATCGGGATTTTGGCGGGGCTCGCCTGGCGGGCGACCGGAGTGCCGCTGCCGTCTCTGGCCAACCGCTTCGTGGATGCGCTTGCCGATATCGCGGGCCCGGTGGCGTTGTTTGCGATGGGGCTCGGGCTCAGGAAGTTCGGAATTTCGGGCAACGTCCGGCCGGCACTCGTGCTGTCGGGGCTGAAACTGCTGCTGATGCCGGCTGTCGCCCTCTTCTTCGCGTGGCTGTTCGGCCTGCCGCCGCTGCCGGCCAAGGTGGCGGTGGCCGCGGCCGCGCTGCCGTCTGGCGTCAATTCCTATCTCATCGCCATGCAGTTCGGCACCGGCCAGGCGCTGGCCTCCAACCAGATGACGATTGCCACGGCGTGCGCGGTCGTCACCACCGCATTCTGGCTCACCGTGGCCACCGCCGTATTCGGATGAAGCTGGACCAACGTATCTATGCCATAATGCGGTTGATCGCGGGCCTTGCGGCAAGCTACTAGTCTAACTGCCTGTGCGTCCGACATTCCGCGGCGACGCATGCACGGCGCCTTTCAATTTCAGGCCTGCGTCCGACTGACGCCACTCAAGGAGGCGAAACCATGCTCCAGAAAACCAGCCATTTCATGCGGCAGGCCAATCTCATCAATGGCGAATGGGTGCAGGCCGATTCCGGCAAGACCATCGAGGTCATCAATCCCGCCACCGGGCTCGCCATCGGAACCGTCCCGCGTTCCGGCGCCGCCGAGACCCGCCGTGCGATCGAGGCCGCAAATGAGGCCTTCAAGACGTTCCGCAAGACCTCGGCGCTCGAGCGCTCGAAGCTCCTGCGCAAACTGCACGACGCCATCATGGACAACCAGGATGTGCTCGCCGAACTCCTCACCATCGAGCAGGGCAAGTCGCTGACCGAGGCCAAGGGCGAGATCGGCTCTTCGGCGGCCTATGTGCTGTGGTTCGCCGAGGAAGCGCGCCGCACCTACGGCGACGTGGTGCCGTCGCCCTGGGCCGACCGTCGTGTCCTCGTCACCAAGGAGCCAGTGGGCGTCATCGCGGCGATCACCCCGTGGAACTTCCCGTCCTCGATGCTGTCGCGCAAGCTCGGGCCGGCACTCGCGGCGGGCTGCACCGCCGTGGTCAAGCCGGCGTCGCAGACGCCCTATTCGGGCCTTGCCTGGGGTGCGCTGTGCGAGGAAGTCGGCTTCCCCAAGGGCGTGGTCAACGTGCTGACCGGCTCGGCCGGCGAGATTGGCGACGAGATCTGCGCCAACCCGCTGGTCAAGAAGATCACCTTCACCGGCTCGACCGAGGTCGGCAAGATGCTGATCGCCAAGTCGGCGTCGACGGTGAAGAAGGTCTCGATGGAACTTGGCGGCAACGCGCCGTTCCTCGTCTTCGATGACGCCGACATCGACCGCGCCGTCGAGGGTGCCATCACCGCGAAGTTCCGCAACTCCGGCCAGACTTGCGTCTGCACCAACCGCTTCTTCGCCCAGGCCGGTATCTACGACAAGTTCGTCGCCAAGTTGGCCGAAGCCTCGAACAAGCTCAAGGTCGGTTCCGGCCTCGACGCCGGCGTGCAGCAGGGCCCGCTGATTGACGACAAGGCGGTAGAGAAGGTCGAGGAATTCATCGCTGACGCGACCGCCAAGGGCGGCAAGGTGGTTGCCGGCGGCAAGCGCCACGCGCTCGGTGGCTCGTTCTTCGAGCCGACCGTCATTTCCGGCGCCACGCCTGAAATGATGTTCATGAAGGACGAGATCTTCGGCCCGGTCGCTCCCGTCTTCAGGTTCGAGACGGAAGAGGAGGCCATCGCGCTCGCCAACGACACCGAATTCGGCCTCGCCAGCTACTTCTACACCGGCGACCTCGGCCGCGCCTTCCGCGTCATGGAAGGGCTGAAGTACGGCATGGTCGGCGTCAACGAGGGCCTGATCACCACGCCGGAAGCGCCGTTCGGCGGCGTGAAGGAGTCGGGGCTGGGCCGCGAGGGCGGGCATCAGGGCATCGAGGATTACCTCGACACCAAATATGTCTGCATAGGCGGGCTCGGGCTCTAGGGCTCCGGATATTTCGGAAGTCAGGCGCGCGGTATCTTCCCGGTACCGCGCGTTTTTTTCGGGCCAGGCTCCGGCTCGTTGCCTGAATGCGGAAGCGGGCACGGTTCCGGGATAAACATGCCTGGCAAGATCGTTGTTTGGCAGGGCAGAGGAGGGCGTGTTGGCCTCAACGTGGCGGGTAATTATCGGGGCGGTCGGGCTGGTTGCGCTGGCGATCGGCTTCCTCGCAGTCGTCTACCTGACGGCGCCCGTCGCGCCAGGGCCCGACCTCGCCCGCTCCAAGTCGACATCCAAGGGGCTCTATTCGCTGTCGATCGCGCCCGAGGCGGGCGAGCCGCAGCAAGGGCAGATGCATGCCTGGGTGATAACGGTGAAGACGCGCCAGGGCGCGCCGGTGGAAGATGTCCGGTTCGCTGTCGGCGGTGGCATGCCCAAGCACAGTCATGGCCTTCCGACCAACCCAGAGGCGACGGCCTATCTCGGCGAAGGCCGCTACCGCATCGAGGGCGTGAAGTTCTCGATGCCCGGTTGGTGGCAGCTGAAGTTTGGCATCACGGCTGCCGCCGGGGCCGACGAAGCCATTTTCAACCTGGTGCTGTGAGACCATGGCGCGCCGCCTGCCCAAATACCTGATCGCGGCCGCTGCCCTGGCCGTCCTTCTGGCAGGCTGCAGCGACTCCGGCCTGACCGACACCGAACGGCGCACTGTGGCCTCGATGTCGCTTTCGGCCCTGCCGCCGCTGCCGCCGGATCCGACCAACCGCTTCGCCGAGAATCCGGGCGCTGCCGCGCTCGGCGCAACGCTGTTCTTCGACACCGGCATGAGCCGCGACGGAAACGTGGCATGCGGCACCTGCCACAAGATCGACCGCCAGTTCCAGGACGACCTTCCGCGCGGGGTTGGCGTCGGTGTCACCAACCGGCGCACGATGCCGCTGGCGGGCGTGGCTCGCGATCCGTTCTTCTTCTGGGACGGCAGGCGCGACAGCCTCTGGGCGCAGGCGCTTGTACCGCTGGAAAACCCGGTCGAACATGCAGGCACGCGCACGGCCTACGCCCATTACATCAAGCGCCGCTTCGGCGAGCGCTACGAGCGCATCTTCCGTCCCTTGCCAGCCGGCCTCGATGCCTTGCCCGCGAGTGCAGGTCCGTTCGGCACGCCGGCAGAGCAGGCTGCCTGGAAGGCGATGACGGAGGAACAGCGTAGCGGCGTCGACCAGGTGTTCGCCGACGTTGGCAAGGCGATTGCTGCCTTCGAACGCTCGCTGGTCCATGGCAAGACCCGCTTCGACCGCTTCGCCGATGTCATCGCAGAGGGGCGCGAGCCGTCCGGCGAGACCGCGCTGACCGACGAGGAAATGCACGGGCTGCGGCTGTTCATCGGCAAGGCGAACTGCTCGACCTGCCATACTGGCCCCCGCTTCACGGACAACCATTTCCACAACACCGGCGTGCCGCCCGTGCCCGGCCTTCCGGCGGACCTTGGCCGCGTCGCGGTGGTCGATGAGGTTCTCGGCGATCCCTTCAATTGCATCGGTAGGTTCAGGGATGGCGGCGAGGAAGCCTGCGGGGAGCTTCGCTTCATGCAGAAGACCTCGCCGGAACTCGTCCGCGCCTACAAGACGCCTTCGCTTCGCGGCGTGGCCGACCGGGCGCCTTACATGCATGCCGGGCAGTTCTCGACGCTGGAGCAGGTCGTCAGTCACTATGCCACTGCGCCGAAGGCGGTCGAGGGCGAGAGCGAGATCCATCCGGTTGCGCTCTCGGATCGCCAGCGGGCCGCGCTCGTGGCGTTCCTCAAGACGCTGTCGGAGTAGCTCAGCGGTCCTTGACCGTCTCCATCGCCACGAAGGTCGAGGTCTGGGCGACGTGGGGCAGGGCGGAGATGCGTTCGCCCAGCACGCGCCTGTAAGCCGCGATGTCCTTGGTGCGCACCTTGAGCAGGTAGTCGAAACTCGCCGCCATCATGTGGCACTGTTCTATCTCGCGCACGGCATGGACGGCACGGTTGAACTCGTCGAGTGCGGCCGAGCGCGTGTCGGAGAGCTTGACCTGGACGAAGGCGACATGGCCTTCGCCCATGCGCTCGCTGTCGATGACCGCCTGGTAGCCCTTGATGAAGCCTTCCTTCTCCAGCCGCTTCACGCGCGCCTGCACGGGCGTCTTGGACAACCCGACCTTGGCGGCGAGTTCGGCCATGGAAAGCCGCCCCTCGCGCGCGAGGGTCAGCATGATGTTGCGGTCGATGCGGTCCAATTGGTCTTCCGACATGGAGTTTGCTTCCCGATAGGCCGATTGCATGCCCGATTGATAGACCATTCGGCCTGTCGGGTCGATGCCTTTGGACCGGTTGCAGAAACGGCGCTATGCTAGGTTTCCGGGAAAGGTTGGCGGCCCCGCTGCCGCCTAAAATCAACCGTTCCGAACACTCGACAGGGTCGCCATGCAAGCGCTCGACGCAATCCGCCAGGAAATCCGCGCAAACTACCTTCCCGACGAAGCCGAAGCCGTGAAGCGGCTGGCGGATCTCGCCAATCTTTCCGCCGACGACCGCAAGGCGATCTCGGCCCGTGCAGCTGATCTCGTCCGCGCCGTGCGCGGCTCGACCGATCCGCGGCTGATGGAGGTATTTCTCTCGGCCTATGGTCTGTCGACCAAGGAAGGCGTGGCGCTGATGTGCCTGGCCGAGGCGCTGCTGCGTGTGCCCGACACCGAGACGATGGACGACCTCATCGCCGACAAGATCGCGCCGCATGACTGGTCGGCACATTCGGGCGGTTCGAGCTCGATCTTCGTCAATGCCTCGACCTGGGCGCTGATGCTGACCGGCCGCGTGCTGGACGAGGGCGAGGGCTCGATCGAGCGCACGCTGCGCGGCATGGTCCGCCGCCTCGGCGAACCTGTCATCCGCAAGGCTGTCGCGGCGGCCATGCGTGAGATGGGCGAGCAGTTCGTGCTCGGCCGCACCATCACCGAGGCGGTCAAGCGTGGCCGCTCGATGATCCAGAAGGGTTATCTCTACTCCTTCGACATGCTGGGCGAGGCGGCCCGTACCGAAACCGACGCGCTGCGCTATCATCGCGCCTATGCCGAGGCGATCTCGTCGCTCGACAACGGCACCAACGGCCCCGACATCCGCTACAACCACGGCATCTCGGTCAAGCTGTCGGCGCTGCATCCGCGCTACGAGGTGTCCCACAAGGAAGAGATGCTGCCGGTGATGGCCGAGCGGCTCTTGTCGCTGTGCTTGGCCGCCAAGCGCGCCCGCATGGGCCTCAACATCGACGCTGAGGAGGCCGACCGTCTCGACCTGTCGCTCGACGTCATCGAGCGCGTTCTCGCTCACCCCGATCTCGCCGACTGGTACGGCTTCGGCGTCGTCGTTCAGGCCTATGGCCCGCGCACGGCGTTTGCCATCGACTGGCTCTATGCGCTCGCCAACAAGCTCGACCGCAAGATCATGGTGCGCCTGGTCAAGGGCGCCTACTGGGACACCGAGATCAAGCGCGCCCAGACGCTGGGCCTGCCGGGCTATCCGGTGTTCACCCGCAAGGCCAACACCGACGTCTCCTACATGGCCTGCGCCCGCAAGCTTTTGTCGATGACGGACCGCATCTACCCGCAGTTCGCGACCCATAACGCGCACACGGTGGCGGCCATCCTGTCGATGGCCAAGGATCGCACCTCGTTCGAGTTCCAGCGCCTGCACGGCATGGGGGAGGCACTGCATGAGACCGTGCGCAAGGCCGAGGGCACGCGCTGCCGCATCTACGCGCCCGTCGGCGCACATTCCGACCTGCTCGCCTATCTGGTCCGCCGCCTGCTCGAGAACGGCGCCAACTCGTCCTTCGTCCACCAGCTGACCGACGAGGACGTTGCTCCCGAGGACATCGCCCGCGATCCGCTCGAAACGGTGGAAACGCAGGGACCGGCCGCCAATCCGTCGATCCCGACGCCTGCAGCAATCTTCGGCGCTGGCCGCCCCAACGCCAAGGGCTGGGACATCACCGACATCACCACGCTTGCTGCGATCGACAACGCCAAGGCGGGCTTCAAGGGACCGGATCGCTGGACGGCGAAGCCGATCACCCGCGCCGCCGGCTATGGCGCCTCGCGCAAGGTCACCAACCCGGCCAAGCCGTCCGACATCGTCGGCACCGTGACAGAAGCAGCGGCCAAGCAGGTGGATACGGCCGTGCGCATCGCCGTCGAAGCGCAGCCGGCCTGGGCGAAGAAGCCCGTTGCCGAGCGCGCCGCCATCCTGCGCCGCACCGCCGACCTCTATGAGGCCAACGCGGCAGAGTTCTTCGCGCTTGCCACCCGCGAGGCCGGCAAGTCGTTGGCCGACGGCGTGGCCGAGGTGCGCGAGGCGGTCGACTTCCTGCGCTACTACGCCGCCGAGGCCGACAAGGCGGAAGCGGGCACCGAAGCGCGTGGCGCCATCGTCTGCATTTCGCCGTGGAACTTCCCGCTCGCCATCTTCACCGGCCAGATCGCGGCAGCACTGGTGACTGGCAACACAGTCATCGCCAAGCCCGCCGAGCAGACGCCGCTGATCGCCGCGCGTGCTGTGGAGATGATGCGTGAAGCCGGCGTGCCTGAAGACGTGATCCAGCTCTTGCCGGGCGACGGCCCGACGGTCGGCGCGCCGCTGACCGCCGATCCGCGCATTGCCGGCGTCTGCTTCACCGGTTCGACCGAGGTCGCCAAGCTGATCGAAAAGCAGCTGGCCGCCACTGCCCAGCCCGACGCGATGCTGATCGCCGAGACCGGTGGTCTCAACGCCATGATCGTCGATTCCACCGCTCTGCCCGAACAGGCGATCCGCGACGTGCTGGCCTCGTCGTTCCAGAGTGCTGGCCAGCGTTGCTCGGCACTGCGCGTGCTCTACGTCCAGAAGGACGTCGAGAAGAAGATGGTCGAGATGCTGAAGGGCGCGATGGATGCGCTCACCGTGGGCGACCCCTGGCAACTGTCGACCGACGTCGGCCCGGTCATCGACGACGAGGCCCAGGCTTCGATCCGCGACTACTGCGAAAAGATGGAAGCCAAGGGCAAGCTAGTGGCGAAGCTCGAAGCTCCGGCAGACGGCCGCTTCGTCGCGCCGCACGTGTTCAGCGTGAAGGGCATCGAGGAGATGGAGCGCGAGGTCTTCGGCCCCGTCCTGCACGTCGCCACCTTCGAGGCCGATCAGCTCGATGAGGTGATCGGTGCGATCAACCGCAAGGGCTACGGGCTGACCTTCGGCCTGCACACCCGCATCGAGGGCCGCGTTCAGCACATCGTCGACCGCATCCATGCCGGCAACATCTACGTCAACCGCAACCAGATCGGCGCAGTGGTCGGCTCGCAGCCGTTCGGCGGCGAGGGGCTGTCGGGCACCGGCCCCAAGGCCGGCGGCCCGCACTATCTGCGCCGGTTCCGCACGTCGGCGGAGAGCGGCCAGGTCACGGCCGAAGGCCGCAAGGTGACCGCGACCGAGCTGGTCGACAACCTGGTCGACGCCGGAGAGTGGGCCACGCGCCCCGACCGCATCGCCATCCTGCGCAAGCACCTGCGCGGCAAGGGTGCCACCGCGATTGCGGCGGCGGCCAGCATCGACTTCGGCCAGGTCGACCTCCCCGGACCGACCGGCGAGGCCAACACCCTGTCGCTCAATCCGCGCGGCCGCGTGCTGTGCCTGGGACCAGATGCCGACACGCTACTGGCACAGGCTATCCAGGCGCTTGCGGCGGGCAACTCGGTGCTCGCAGTGGCCCCGGGGGCTCCGGCGGCGCTTCAGGCGCTGCTCGGCAAGGGATTGCCGATCTCGGCGATCGACGGGCGCGCCGACCCGGTCGAGGCGCGTGCGCTCGCCGTCGACGTGGTCGCCTATTCGGGCACGCAGGAAGGCATGCAGATCGTCCGCAAGGTTCTGGCCGAGCGCAAGGGACCGATCGTCCCGCTGGTCAGCGAGGTGATCTATCCCGCAGCCTACGCCCATGAGCGTGCCGTCTGCGTCGATACGACCGCGGCGGGCGGCAACGCCAGCCTGCTGGCCTCCGTCTGAGGCCACCAACAAACAAAGAAGGGGCAGGCCCGGGCCTGCCCCTTTGCGTTTTGGACGCTTCGAAACCCGGTCAGGCGCCTTCGACCACCGAAAAGCCCTCGAACTGGGGATGGCCGACATAGGCAGCCTTGCCCGAGCCCGCGTTCTTGTGGGCGTTGCGGAAGTTCTCCGATTTCGTCCAGGCGACGAAATCCTCTTGGCTGGCCCAGACCGTGTGCGTGGCGTAGAGCGTGTAGCCCTCCTCGGCATTGGCCGGCCCGCGCAGCAGGTGGAATTCGCGGAAGCCCGCCATCTCATCGAGCGATGAATTGCGGTTCTTCCAGATCTCCTCGAAATCTCCTTCGGTACCGCACTTCACCTTGAAACGGTTCATTGCGATGTACATGCCAGTTCCTTTCAGTCCATGTTGCCGGTTGCGACCGGCCGATTGCGATTGAGCGGCACGACGTTGGTGCCTTGAAAATGGGCCCGACCGACCGGATTGGGGCCGGACTGGATCGTGGTTTCGCCACGACGGTTCGCGAGTTCGGTGACTTTGCCGCTTCCGCTCGCGGCGGCAATCCTTGTTAGCAGTTCGCGCATTTCCGGTAACAGTCCATCATGGCGGCGGGATGCCAGCCGGTCGAGAGCAGTCAAATTCATGGGCGAACCTCCAGGATGCTTGTGACCGGGGTCAACGGCCGAGGCCGAGCGGCAAGGTGAACTGCCAGCTGGATCGGCCCGATTCCGGCGGAATGGACGGGAAGGGCGCGGCGCGGCGCACGACTTCGAGCGCGGCAGCGTCGAGGTCGGGCGAACCGGAGCTCTGGACGATGCGGATGCCGCTGACGCCGCCAGATGCCCCGACGGTGAACGTCACATGCACGTCGCTACGCGCCTTGGCCCTGGCCCCGCGCGAGATGCCGCGCAGCGCGCGGCGCAATTTTGCGGCCACCTTGCCAGGGTAGTTCGAGACCGCTGCGTTGCCGGCCGATGCGCTGCTGCCGTTCTTGCCCTTGACGGTGGTGGTGCCGTCGGCTGCGCCATCGGCCTCGCCCTTGCGGGCGTCGGCCTGCCCCTTGCCTCCGGAGCCGGCGTTGGCGGGTTTCGGCTTTGCTGCGGCCGGCTTGTCTGCCTCTTTCGGCTGTTCGACCTTCTTTTCGGGCTTCTTGGCTGGCTTCGGCTCGGCCTTCTTGACCGGCTGTTCCGCCCGCTTCACGGGCGCCGGTTCCGCTTCGGCGACGACCTGCTCGGGAGCAGGGGCTATTGTCGGAATGTCCGCTTCGACGGGCTCGACCTCAGTCGTCTCGACCGGCTTCTGGACCAGGTTTTCGTCTTCCACGGGTTCGACCGTGTCCGTGGCGAGGATCTCTGGAAGAGGCTCCGTCGGCGACGGCTGCAGGGGCTGATCGTCGACCGGCTGGATGGTCTCGGCGGCGGGCGCTTCCTGCGCCACGACTTCGACGGCTTCGACCGGCGTCGGCTCGGACACGGCCTGCGCCTCGATGGTCTCGACCGGCTTTGCGTCGAGCATCGTGATCATCGTCACGTTGGTGACCGTGTCCGGATCGATCTCGGACAGTTCCCCGGCCGCGGACTGGTCTTCCGGTGCGATGCCCAGCATCGTGATTCCGGCGTCGGCGCTCCCTTCGATGAGGATTTCGTCCTGGTAGCCTCCGGTGATGAAGAACATCGCCACGGCCGCATGCAGCGTGACGGAGGCGAGCACCGCGGCCAGCCACTTTCGGTTGCGCGGGGTTATCTGCGGCTTCGGGGCGAGCGGTTCGCTGGCCGGGACGGCAAGCACGGGGCTCGTGTCGGCAAGATAGCTCTTGTGCGCCCTGTCGCGGGCGCAGACGCGCAGGGCGCCGAGCGGGATTGCAAATGCGGGATCGTCGGGCTCGAGCGGCCATCGCCCCAAGCCGGCCGGAAGCCAGGCTGCGGTGCTTTGGGCGAAGGCCGGTTCCACTCCCATGCCCGTTCCTCAGATGCCGAACGCGATGCCGGACTTGGAGCCGGTGCGAAGGGACTTGAGGCAGGCCGACGGGTCCACGCCGGGGCCGGCGCAGTCGGTCGCCTGGTTCACGAGCACCCGGCTCACCTTGCCGCAATCGGTCCCCGGCAGGTCGAAGCGCGTCACCTTCGTCTTGCCGGCGGGCAAGTCCTTGAAGTCGAGCACGGTCAGGCGGTCGACCACGCCGGTCTCGTTGAACAGGGCGATCTCGAAGGCTGCCTTCGAAATCTCGACGCCCAGGCCATTGTTGACCACGAAGGTGAAGCGGCAGCCCTTTTCGGAGGGCTGCGCGGCGTTGAGTTCAAGCACAAGGGCAGGGGGCGACGGGGCTTCCTGCGCGCGGACCGGCACTGCGGCGATCGAAATCGCCGCGGCGGCCAGTGCGGACACGGTTGTCGTGCCGTACCGCATCCTTACCATCCGAACTGCTTGGAAAGAGAAACCTTGAACGTCCGGCCCTTGGCGTCGTCGTTCATCAGGAACTCCTTGTACTGCTTGTTGAAGATGTTATCGACGCCGAAGTTCGCCTCCCAGCCGACAAGCTGGCCTTCCTGCGGCTTCCAGGTCACGAACATGTCGTGCACGTCGAATGCCTCGGCGAAGCGGGTCGAGTTCGGGTCGCCGACAGGCGGAGTGTCTCGATCGCGCGCCGGATCCTGCGGGGCGGCCACAAAGCGTGCCGTCCAGCCGAAAACGACGTCGTACTGGGGCACCTTGCCGCCGAGCGTCAGCGCGAGTTCATGCGGGGCTACCGTCGTCAGATAGGCGCCGGTCTGCTTGTTCGTGCCGACGACATAGGAATAGGCGGCGTTTGCGAACACGTAGTCGGCGTCATAGGCGGCTTCCACCTCGAAGCCATAGAGTTCGGCCTCTTCGATGTTGATGAAGCCGGGCTTGTTGTTGTTGCCGGGAGCGAAGGGCCGATTGAGCGCGATCAGGTCCTTCACGTCGTTGTAGAAGCCCGTCAGCTTGAGCTGGCCGGCGTCGCCTGCCTGCAGCATGTCGTAACCTGAGAGAGCAAAGCCGGCTTCGAAGTTGTTCGACTTCTCCTTCTTCAGGTCCAGGCTCGGCAAGAAGATCGAGCTCGAACTCGTGGTGGAGAACACCTCGTCGATCGTCGGGAAGCGCTCGGTGTGCGCGATCGATCCGAATACCGAGATGGTGTCGTTGAACTTGTAGAGCGCGGCGATCTTCGGCGAGAACGCCGTGTCGTCACTGTCGGCAGCCGTCGTGCCCGTCGATGGGTCGATGACACCCGAATCCGGGGTCAGCTTGTGCCAATCCAGACGTGCGCCGGGGATGATCGTAAGCCGATCGTCCCAGACGAATTCGTTCTGTACGAAGACGCCGGTCTTGAGATCGTTGCCTTCCGGATGGAACTTGACCGGGAACTGGGTGCCGTTGTTGAAGAACGCCTCGGCCGTACGGGTCTGATAGGTGGTCTGCGAACCGACGGTGAGGTGGTTTTCCCAGGTGTCGCCTGCCCACTCCATCGTGTTCTGGGCGTTGAACTGCCAAGTTTCGTAGCCGTAGTTCGAATCGCAGACGACGGCAAAGGAACCGGAGCTGCAGCCCGGATTGCCGGGCCCTGGATTGCGCAGATCGGCGTTGCGCTGCTCGTTGAAGGTGTTGGAGTAGGACGCCGACACCTTCACGTCGAGCATGTCGTTGTCCGAGAACGGATTCTCGTAGGAGACCAGGGCCGTCTGGTCGATGATATGGCGGTCAATCAGGCCGAAGAACGCGGCGGTGCTGGTCTGCGACAGCTGCTGGTCGTCCAGATCGGAATCCCACTGCTGGTAGGAAGCCCGCAGTGTGCCCTCGTCGCCAACCTTGAAGGTTCCCTTGGCGAGTCCCGACCAGGCCTTGAAATTGGTGCCGACCACTTCCGTTCCGTCGCCGGACGTGTAGGGATCGGAGGCGCGATAGTTACCGGTCAGCAGGAACTCGGCGTTTTCGCCCATGCGCTGGGCGAGCACCGTTGAAACCAGATAGCCGTCGCCATTGCTGTTCCAGGAGCCCTTCGTCCTCAATGCGCCGTTCTGCCCGTCGGCGATGAAGTCGGATGCGTCCTTGGTCTCGAAGTTGATGACGCCTCCGAGCGCGCCCGAGCCGTAGAGGGTGGAGGAAGCCGGGCCGCGCAGTACCTCTACTCGCCTGTAGAGTTCGGGCTCCGAGAAGAATGAGCCGAGCCGGTACTGCTCGTAAAACTTCTGTGCACCATCGATGTTGACGACGATACGACCGCCGTCACCGGTGTTTTCGGGGGCGCCGATGCCGCGGATGTTGAAGCTCTGGCCGAGCAGCCTGTCCGAACCGGTGAGGTTGACGCCGGGCGTCGCGCGGATGATGTCGCCGATAGTCTCGGGCTGAAGGCGGTCGATGTCCTCCTGGTCAAGCACGGTGACAGCCTGCGGCGTGTCGATGGCTACCTTTTCCTGGCCAGCACCGATGACCAGGCGCTGCAGGACAGTGACACGACCCTTCTTGTCCTGCTCATTGGTTTGAGCCTCTTGTGTTTGTGCCACCTGCGCTTGCGCCGCCTGCAAACCCACCAGCACCATCATCGCCGCTCCGCCCAGCAGAGCAGCCTTGTTCCGAGCAACCAGCCCCATGTCCCAACTCCAAATGTCCCATGCTGGCTTGCTGATGCTCGCTTGCACTTTTCCTTCGCCCGGCACGTCTTAAATGTTGACTCATTTACTCCGGTAATGCAGTGACTAGTAAACATGAATGTTCGAGTCAACAATTCGATTTGAACTTTTTGGGCTCGGCGGGACGGTCCCGGCGCGGCGGACGGACAAAGGAGTGGAATGAGATGAATTCGCACAATCCGAACCATTTCCGTTCAGGCCAATACAGGCACGGATATCGCCGTCCGGAAGGGCAGGTCGCGACGCGTCCGATGGCCGGATCGCTGGCGGTCAGGACGCTGACGAGCGAGTCGCTGTTCCTCGGCGACTTCGAGATCGGCATCAACCATGGCGGCGCGCTCTACCGCCTAAAAATCACCCGTCAGGGCAAGCTCATTCTCAACAAGTAGGTATTTCGAAAATGGACCAGCGCGTGAAACCCGCCCCGCATGAAATCAGGCGGTCGCGAGCCGAAAACCCGAAGATGCGGGAACGAGATCTCGCAAGCCAACTCGGCGTCTCGGAGGCCGATCTGGTGGCGGCCCATTGCGGCGAGGGGGTGGTTCGTATCGAGCCGCGCGTCAACGACCTGCTCGCGGGGCTGGAGGCCGTCGGCGAGGTCATGGCGCTGACCCGCAACGAGAGTGCCGTGCACGAGAAGATCGGCGTCTACGACAAGGTCGTCCCAGGCAAGCAGGCCGCCATGGTCCTCGGCGAGCAGATCGACCTGCGCATCTTTCCGAATGCCTGGGCGCATGGCTTCGCAGTCGAAAAGCGTGACGGCGACGACATCCGCCGCAGCCTGCAGTTCTTCGACGCGGCGGGCACGGCGGTTCACAAAGTGCACCTGCGCCCGTCGTCCAACCTCTATGCCTATCAGAAGCTCGTGGAATCGCTTGGTACCGACAGCCAGGAACCGGCGATCGTCACGATTCCCGCTACGATCGAGCAACCTGCCCAGGACGCGGCAGCGAGCGTCGACGAACTGCGCCAGCGCTGGAGCAGCCTGACCGACACCCACCAGTTCTTCGGCATGCTGCGCTCGCTCAAGCTGGGCCGCCAGCAGGCCATGCGCATGGTCGGCCGCGACTACGCCTGGACGCTCGAGAATGATGCGCTGCCGTCGATGTTCCATCGGGCAGCCGAGAGCGGCCAGCCGATCATGTGCTTTGTCGGCAACCATGGCTGCATCCAGATCCATTCCGGACCGGTGACCAACATCAAGCCGATGGGGCCGTGGATCAACGTGATGGACGAGACCTTCCACCTGCACCTGCGTCTCGACCACGTCCAGGAGTTGTGGGCTGTCCGCAAGCCGACCAAGGACGGGCATGTCACCTCGATCGAGGCGTACGACGCCAAGGGCGAGATGATCATCCAGTTCTTCGGCAGCCGTAAGGAAGGAAAGACGGAGCGCGAAGACTGGCGCGGCCTGGTCGAAAGCCTGCCTGCCGCGCAGCAGGAAGCGGCCTAGGAGCATGATGATGTCGACTACCCAAGGGCTGCTTCGTTCAGCCGCGCTAGGCCTGTCGGTACTGCTGTCGATTGCGACAGCAGGCCACGCCGCCGAGGGGACGAGCGTGCTGCCGGACACGTCACGTGTCGCCTCTGTGGGCGGCTCGATCACGGAGATCGTCTACGCGCTGGGCGAGGAGGCGAAGCTCGTCGCCCGCGACTCGACCAGCGTCTATCCCGAGGCGGCGCTGAAGCTGCCGGATGTCGGCTACATGCGCGCGCTTTCGCCGGAGGGGGTCCTGTCGGTTAGCCCCACGGGCATTTTGGCGCTGGAGGGCAGCGGGCCGAAGGAGGCCGTGGACGTCCTGAAGAAGGCGAGCATACCCTTCGTCAGCATTCCCGAAGCATTCACCCATCAGGGTATCGTCGACAAGGTCCGTGTCGTCGGCAAGGCGCTGGGCGCCGAGGCGAAGGCCGAAGAGCTGGCGACAAAGGTCGACCAGCAACTGAGCGAAGCCGAAGCCCTGACCGCCGGGATTCCGCAGGCCGACCGGAAGCGGGTTCTGTTCATCCTGAGTCTTCAGGGCGGCAAGCTTCTCGCCTCTGGGAGCGGCACGGCTGCCGCCGGGATCATCGATCTCGCCGGTGCCGTCAATGCGGTCGAAGGCTTCTCCGGCTACAAGCAACTGACCGACGAGGCAGCTATCACGGCCAAGCCTGACGTCATCCTGATGATGGACCGGGAAGGCGAGCTCGCCATCGACGACAGCGAGCTCTACGGCCACCCGGCGATAGCCTCCACTCCGGCCGGCCAGGCCAAGCGGGTCATCCGCATGGACGGCGCCTATCTGCTCGGGTTCGGCCCGCGCACGGCAAGCGCGGTCAAGGACCTGGCAGCATCGCTCTATGGCGACGCGATCAAGAAGTAAGGCAGCCCTGTGGTGGACGAAACGATCGCCGGCGTCGCCGGCGCAAGCGAAGACGGTCGCGGCGTGAGCGGCGACCGTTCCGGCCGGGCAATGCTCCTTATCGCGGTGCTGTCGGGGGTGCTCGCGGTCACGGCATTGACCAGTCTGACATGGGGCGCCTCGGACGCCTCGGCGATCGGGCTGGTCCGCGAGTGGCTGTTCGGGACAACTCCCGGCAATGAGGCGCTGTCGGCGCGTGATGCGATCATCGTCTACGACATCCGGTTGCCGCGCGTGATCCTCGGCATCCTGATCGGCGCAGCACTCGCGGTTTCCGGCGCGGTGATGCAGGGGCTTTTCCGCAACCCGCTCGCCGATCCGGGGCTCGTGGGAGTCTCCGCCGGCTCGGGTCTCGGGGCCGTCACGGTGATCGTGCTTGGCGGGACCGCGCTTGCGCCCTTCACCTCGCTGCTCGGCAGCTATGCGCTGCCGGTGGCGGCCTTCGGCGGCGGCCTCGTCACCACCATCATCCTCTACAACGTCGCGACGCGGCAGGGGCGCACCTCCATTGCTACGATGCTGCTGGCCGGCATCGCGCTGGGCGCCATGGCGATCGCGCTGACGGGAATACTGGTCTACATGGCCGACGACCGGCAGCTGCGCGACTTGACATTCTGGCAGCTAGGGTCCCTTGCCGGCGCGACCTGGGTCAAGATCGCCGCCGCCGGTCCGATCATCGTGGTTGCGCTCGCCGCCACGCCGTTCCTGGCCAAGGGGCTCAACGCGATGGCACTGGGCGAGGCCACGGCCGCCCATCTCGGCGTTCCGGTCCAGCGCCTGAAATACGTGGCGATCGTGGCCGTTTCGGCCGCGATCGGCTCGTCGGTCGCGGTCAGCGGCGGCATAGGCTTCATCGGTATCGTCGTGCCGCACTTGCTGCGGCTCGCGATCGGTCCGGACAACCGCTACCTGCTGCCTGCGTCGGCGCTTCTTGGGGCCTGCCTGCTGCTGCTCGCCGATGCCGTCAGCCGGACGATCGTCGCGCCGGCCGAACTTCCCATCGGCATCGTCACCGCTGCCGTGGGGGGACCGTTCTTCCTCTGGATCCTGCTGCGCAAGCGCGGCGTCATCGATCTCTGACCCCGTCATCGCGTAGAAAGGCAAGAGATGCTTGAAGCACGCCAGGTTTCCGTTTCGATCGGCAGCCGACGCATCGTGAGCGAAGCGGATTTCATTGTCCGCCCGGGCGAACTGGCGGCCATCGTCGGGCCCAACGGTTCGGGCAAGACGACCTTCCTGAAGGCGCTCACCGGAGAACTCACCTATTCCGGCAGTGTCGAACTCAACGGCAAGAACGTGGCGGCTCTCAAGCCGTGGCAGATCGCGGCCATGCGGGCGGTGCTGCCGCAGGCGACGGTTCTAGCCTTCCCGTTCACCGTGCGCGAGATCGTCAAGCTGGGAGTGACCGGCGGCAGGTCGGGGGCACTTGCCGGCGAGGCCGAACGACTGCCCGACATGGCGCTGGCGCGCGTCGACCTCGCGGGCTTTGCCGGACGGTTCTACCAGGAGCTCTCGGGCGGCGAGCAGCAGCGGGTCCAGCTCGCGCGCGTCCTTTGCCAGGTGTGGGCGCCCGTCCTCGATGGCCAGCCGCGCTACCTGTTCCTGGACGAGCCGGTGTCCAGCCTCGACATCAAGCACCAGCTGATCATCATGGACATCGCCAGGGACTTCGCGCGACGCGGGGGCGGGGTGATCGCGATCCTGCATGATCTCAATCTGGCGGCCATGTATGCCGACCAGATCTGCGTCATGCACCACGGCAAGCTCGCGGCAGCGGGTGAGCCGAAGTCGGTTCTCAATGACGAGCTGATCGAGAGGGTGTTCGGCTGCCGCCTTCGGGTTGGAGCCGTACCGGCTGCCAACGTCCCGTTCGTGCTGCCGCAGTCCGCCGTGGCGTGATCAGCCCGCCAAGGCGCGCTGTTCGGGCAGCTCTATTCCAAGGAGGTCGCGCATGTTCGGGCGCGCGGCCACCAGATCAGCGATCGTGTAGCGAGCGAGCACCTCGAAGAATGCGTTCAGCGCTTCGCGGAGCGCCGAATTGAGGCCGCAGCTGTCGACCAGCGGGCATTCGGCCGCATCGGTTTCGAAGCACTCGGCCATCGCGAAATTCTCTTCCGTCACGCGCACGACGTCGAACAGCGATATCTTGTCGGCGGGCTTGCCCAACCGCACGCCGCCATTGCGACCGCGGACGGTCTCGACCAATTTCGCCTCGACCAGCGGCTGCAGGATCTTGAACAGGAACAGCTCCGACACCGAATAGGCAGCGGCGATCTCGGGCACGCGGCTCAGCCGGCCTTCGTTCGCTGCGCAATACATCAGGATGCGCATGGCATAGTTGGTCTGGCGGGTAAGGCGCATGGACGATTCCTCGCTTCGGCGCGGACAGGCTACTTATATGGCCTACACCTTAGAACTATTCCAGACAAGCGCTGTCAACAATTTGCGTTCAGTTCTGCTTCTGATGCAAGCCAGCCTTGCAGGGATGGCCGGGCTGGGTGCTTGCATTCGTTGTTGCACTGCACAATATTGCGCGCGTCGAGAGTCGAAGACTCTGGGGAGGAACCCATGAGGACTGCGACATGGAACAGATCAAATTTGCTCAACGCCCGCTGGTCGGAACGATCCGCCAGCTTCGGCCTTCCGATCTGCCCCGATTTGCCGAACATCTGCTGAGACTGGACGACGAGAGCCGCCGCGACAGGTTCAACGGACTGGCGGACGACGCCTTCCTGCGCGCCTATGCCGAGCGCTGCTTCCACGAGGGCGTGACCGTGATTGGCTATGTGGAGGGCGACAAGGTTTTGGGCGCTGCCGAATTGCACGAGTTGCCGGAAGAAAGCGAGCCGACAGCCGAAATCGCGTTCAGCGTCGAACGCCCGCTCCAGCACAGGGGCATTGGCGGACGACTGTTCCGGCGCTTGATCGCGCAGGCGAGGGGGCTGGCCTACAGCCGCCTGCAGGTCACCACCCACTCCGACAACGCCGCCATGAAGGCGCTCGCGCGCCGCTTCAAAGCCAAGCTCAGCTTCGACCATGGCGAAACGCACGGCGTGATCGAGCTGGACGCTGATGGCGCGGCGGACGCCGAATGGGGATATTTCCTGCCCGAGGCCGGCAGGAGCGTCGCCAAGGCGTATGCTGCCTGAGGCGCATTTCGAATTGAAGCGCCGGCGCGCGGTGCCGATATTGTCCCTGTGACCTACAGGGAGTCGGACGATGTCCTCACCGCAGAGCCCGGCGTTGCCCGCGGCCATGACCGCACCGGGCAAGGCTAGCGATGCCGAGAAGATAGCTGCGTTGCGGCGGACGAAGTTCCTCGCGACGGGCGCACTGGCGCTTTGCGTGGTCGTGTTCGCGCTGGCGAAATCCCTGCAGGGGCGCTGGCCCTGGCTCGGTTTCGTTGCCGCCTTCGCGGAGGCCGCAACGATCGGCGGTCTCGCCGACTGGTATGCGGTGGTCGCGCTGTTCAAGCGTCCGCTCGGCCTGCCCATCCCGCACACGGCCATCATCCCCTCCAACCAGCACCGCATTGCCGACAATCTCGGCCGCTTCATCGAGAGCAACTTCCTCGCCTCCGAGCCGGTGCGGCGCAAGCTGAAGGAAGTGGATTTCGCCGCGCTCGTCGCCGACTGGCTGTCCGACCGTCACCGGGCCGAGGGCCTGTCGCGCTTCGTCGGACGTCTCGTCCCCAAGATGCTCCAGGCGATAGAGGACACCGGACTGCGGGAATTCGCGACACGTCGCATGATCGAGCGCGTCGGCAAGGTCGAGGTCGCGCCGCTCGCGGCCGAACTGTTGTCGGCCTTCACCGAAGACCGGCGCCACCAGCGGCTTTTCGACGAACTGATCAAGTCGATCGGCGCGTTCCTGAGCGACGAAAAGGCGCTCGCGGTGCTTCGCGAGAAGATCAGGGAGGAACTGCCTTCGGTCTTCAACCTGTTCCGCGCCGACGCCTACCTGCTCAAGCGCATCGTCTCCTCGGCGGCGACCCTGCTCGAGGAGGTGCGAGCCGATCCCGAGCACCCGCTGCGCGGCGAGTTCGACGCCTTCGTCTACGGTTTCGTCGAGAAGCTGCGGCATTCGCCGGACTATGCCCGCCGTGCCGAACAGCTGAAACGGAACTTCCTGGCGCGCCCCGAACTGCGCGGGCTGGCGCGCGACGTCTGGGCGAGCATGCGCGGCTTCGTCGAGCAGGACGTTGCTTCGGCCGATTCCAAGACACGCAAGCACCTGACGAACCTGTTCGTCGAGATCGGCCAGAACCTGGCGCGCGATCCGCAGATCCGGGCCGACATGAACGAGGGCTTCGTCGTGGCGCTTACCTCCTTCGTGGAGAACCAGAAGAGCGGCGTGTCGACCTTCGTCGCCGACCAGGTCAAGGGCTGGGACCTCGGGCAACTAACTCGTCTCATGGAAATCAACATCGGGCGCGACCTGCAGTATATCCGGTTCAACGGCATGCTGATCGGTGGGCTTGCCGGCCTTGCGCTCTATTCCGTCGAGTTGCTGCTGCTGGCGAATTGACCGGCTGCGTCGCTGGTCTATTCTGACCTCAAGACCTCCGGGGGAGGCCCGGAGCAAGACGGGAGCGAGCCATGGCGAAGAAGCCGGAACCGGAATCCTTCATGGACATGTTTGCCAAGTTCGGGCGTGACCTGAAGATGCCCGCGGTCGATGTCGAGGCCATCGTCAGCCATCATCGCAAGAACCTCGAAGCGCTGGAAAAGTCGGTCAAGGCTTCGGCTGCCGGCGCGTCGTCGCTGATGGTCAAGCAGCGTGAGATGCTGCAGGACACGGTGCGCGAGATCACCGATGCGGCACAAAGCATGAGAGTGCCGGGAAATCCGCAGGAGCTGATGACAAAGCAGGCCGATTTTGCCCGGCGCTCGTTCGAGGCGGCGGTCAAGAATGCCGGCGAAGTGGCGGCGATCGTCCGCAAGTCGGGAACAGAATCGGTCGATATCCTGCGCAACCGCATCCACGAATCGATCGAGGAAATCCGCGACAGCTACGACAAAAAGAAGTAGCGGATTCGCATTCCCGCTTCCTCTCCTGTGGGTATCGCCATACAGGCCGAGCACCGTCCGCTCCGGGATGGTAAGGAACGCCGGTCACATTTGCGGCGCCGCCCGTCTTAGGACTCGCAAACGACGCTGCAGCACTTAGAACCCGTGCCTGTAACCTTCCGGGGGCGATTCCCGCTTTCGGAAGCAGGCACCGGCATTCGATCGAGGAAGCGGGGATGAAGGTAGGTATCGAGATGGGAGCTGCGTCCGGCGGGACGAAGGCTCAGATGGATCTCGAGGAACTGCTTGCGACCCGTTTGCTGGTTCAGGGCAATTCGGGGTCGGGCAAGTCGCACCTGCTGCGCCGCCTGCTCGAACAGAGCGCGCCCTGGGTCCAGCAATGCGTCATCGATCCCGAGGGCGATTTTGTCACGCTCGCTGACCGCTTCGGGCACGTCGTGGTCGATGCCCAGCGCACCGAGGCGGAACTGACCCGCATTGCCGGCCGCATCCGCCAGCACCGTGTGTCGGTGGTGCTCAATCTCGAGGGCCTGGACGTCGAGCAGCAGATGCGAGGGGCGGCGGCCTTCCTCAACGGCATGTTCGATGCCGAGCGCGACTTCTGGTATCCGGTCCTGGTGGTCGTCGACGAGGCGCAACTGTTTGCGCCGGCCGTGGCCGGCGAGGTGTCGGACGAGGCGCGCAAGATCTCGCTCGGCGCGATGACCAACCTGATGTGCCGCGGCCGCAAGCGCGGCCTGGCCGGCGTGATCGCCACCCAGCGCCTCGCCAAGCTCGCCAAGAACGTCGCGGCAGAAGCCTCGAACTTCCTGATGGGGCGCACCTTCCTCGACATCGACATGGCGCGCGCCGCGGATCTGCTGGGCATGGAGCGCCGGCAGGCGGAGATGTTCCGCGACCTCGCTCGCGGCAATTTCGTGGCACTCGGCCCAGCCGTGTCACGGCGGCCGCTGCCCGTCGCAATCGGCCCGGTCGAAACCTCGGCGCGTTCGGTAAGTCCGAAGCTGATGCCGTTGCCCGACGCAACCGAGGAGGCCCGCGACCTGATCTTCGCGCCGGAGCCGATCGAGGCGCGCCAGACCGTGCGGCGCGCAGCACCACCTCCGCCGCCGACGCCGACCGCCGACATCATCGCGCAACTGACCCAGGCTCGGGCCGATGCCTCGGCGCCGGTGGCCGAGCCGATCTTCCCGCTCTTCGACGAGGCCGAGCGCGAGGCCCTGATCGACACCATCGTCCGCGAGATGGTCGAAGACCCGGATGCTGCCTTCCGGACCGATGCAGTGCTCTACCAGGACTTCCTGGTGCGCTGCCGCATCAAGCGGATGCAGGGCGAGCCGCCGACGCTGGCGACCTTCCGTCGCCGCTATGCGGTGGCCCGTGCCGGCGTCGACGACGAGACGGCGTCGAGCGATTCCTGGCAGCAGGCGCTGGGGATGTCGGCGACGCTGCCGGAGGATCTGCAGGCGGTTTTCCTGATCGTCGCACAGGCGGCGGTGAAGGGGGCGCCCTGTCCCTCCGACGCGGCAATCGCGCAGGCCTACGGCAGTCACTCGGCACGCCGCGCGCGGCGTCTGCTCACCTATTTCGAGGAGCAGGGGCTGGTCGTCGTGCGGACCGATTTCCACGGCAAGCGTTCGGTCGCGTTCCCCGATCTCGGCTGCGAGACGGCCGCCGGCGACCCCGAGAGGACCGACGATCTCGCGGAGCGCCAGGCCGCGGAATAGACTGCTCGAGCGCTCTCGGCAGGTTGACAACCACCGGCATCATGGTCCCCAGATGGCAGCAGCCTGTCGAGGAGGGGACATGAGCCGCGAGAAGCCTATAGAGACATACGAGGAACTGCGCTCGAAGATCGGCGAGGAAATCGGCGTTTCCGACTGGGTTCTGGTCGATCAGGCGCGCATCGACGGATTTGCCGAATGTACGGGTGATCGCCAGTGGCTCCATGTCGATCCGGAAAGGGCACGCCGGCAAAGCCCGTTCCGCACCACGATCGCCCATGGCTACCTGACGCTGTCGCTGATCGGCGCGTTCATTCAGGAAATGGGCGTGGTTCCGTTGAATACGCACGCAGCCTTCAACTACGGTCTCGACAAGACGCGCTTCCTTGCGCCGGTCAAGGTCGGTGCGCGGGTGCGCATGCGCACCGTGCTGATGTCGATGGAGGAAAAAGGCCCGGGGCAATATCTGCTCAAGGCCGAGAACACCATCGAGATTGAGAACGAGGTGAAGCCCGCGCTGGTCGCCGAAAGCCTGGTGATGCTCTACGAGCGGCGCAAGAAGGCGACGGCCTGACGTCGAGTGCAGCCTAGCGCGCCGCGCCGATGGTGATCTCGATTTCGCCGATGCCGTCGACGCCGCCGGTGATCCTGTCGCCGGCACTGACTGCGCCGACTCCGGCCGGCGTTCCGGTGTAGATCAGGTCGCCTGCCATGAGTTCCATCGCCTCGCTGCAGATGGCGATCACCTCGGGGATCGACCAGATCAGTTCCTTGAGATCCCCCTGCTGCCTGGTCTCGCCGTTGACCGCGAGCCAGATCCGGCCAGCTGCAGGATGCCCGCTCGTCGCGACCGGCACTAGGGGCGTGCACGGCGCGGATTGGTCGAAGCCCTTCGACCAGTCCCAGGGGCGGCCCATCTTCTTGGCAACGTCCTGGAGGTCGCGCCGGGTGAAATCGATGCCCACGCCATAGCCCCACACGTGGGAGAGCGCATCGGCGGCTGCGATGCGGAAGCCGCCGCGGCCGATGGCGACCACCAGCTCGATCTCGTGGTGGAGATCCTGCGTGAGCGGCGGATAGGGAATCGTGGAGCCGGAATCGACCACGGCGTCGGCGGGCTTGCTGAAGAAGAACGGCGGGTCGCGGTCGGGGTCGTTGCCCATCTCGCGCGCATGGGCCGCGTAGTTGCGACCGACGCACAGGATGCGCCGCACGGGGAATCGGTCGGACGATCCGGCGACTGCGACCGATGCGGGCTGCGGCGGAGCGAAAACGAAAGCGGACAAGGCACGACTCCCTCGAAGATTTTCCTGCGTTTTCGCATGTTCCGGCCGTCCCTGCCACTCGCGCCATGGCGCAGGACCGATATTCTGCACTGGCCTGCACGCTATGCGTGTCTGTCCACCAAATAGGGCCTTGCAGCCGGCATTGGCCGGGATAGGATTTGATCACCTGACGGGTGCGGGGTTCTGCCTGGCCGGTCGCGGCAACAGTGGGAGGTTTCATGTCAGAGGTTACTTTGGTCGTGAATGGCCGAAAGGTGAGCGGCGCGGTGGAGGACCGCACGCTTCTTGTTCAATTCCTGCGCGAAAATCTGGGGCTGACCGGCACGCATGTGGGATGCGACACGTCGCAGTGCGGCGCGTGCGTCGTCCATATCGACGGCAAGGCGGTCAAGTCCTGCACCATGCTCGCGGTGCAGGCCTCCGGCTCCACCGTGACCACCATCGAGGGATTGGCCAACGGAGCCGATCTCCATCCCGTCCAGGCAGCGTTCAAGGAACATCACGGCCTTCAGTGCGGCTTCTGCACGCCCGGCATGATCATGACAGCCACCGACATGATACGGCGGCATCCCGACGGACTCGACGAGGCGACGGTGCGCGCAGAACTCGAAGGCAACATCTGCCGCTGCACCGGCTACCACAACATCGTCAAGGCGATACTTGCCGCTTCGAAGACGATGGCGAAGGCTTCGAAGGGCAAGGCGAAAAAGGCTGCTTGAACAGAATTGGGAGTAGGGCAGTAGGGCAGTGAGGCAGTAGGACGAAGCTGCCGCCAACGGAAGCTCACCTACCGCTTTATTGCCTTACTCCCGTACTGCCCTCCGGAGGAGAATTCAGATGGGAATGGAAGGCATTGGCGCGCGAGTTGCACGCAAGGAAGACAAGAGGTTCATCACCGGCGGGGGCCGATATGTCGACGACATGGTCGTCCCCGGCATGAAGCACGCGGCGTTCGTGCGCAGCCCGTACGCCCACGCCGACATCAAGAAGATCGACGTCAAGGCGGCGGAAGCTATGCCTGGCGTGATCGCGGTGCTCACCGGCAAGCAGCTCAAGGCCGACGGCATCGGCAACCTGATCTGCGGCTGGATGATCCACTCCAAGGACGGTTCGCCGATGAAGATGGGCGCCTGGTCGCCCCTGGCCGTCGACCGCGTCCGCTATGTCGGCGATGCGGTGGTCGTCGTGGTCGCCGAGACCAAGGGGCAGGCGCGTGACGCAGCGGAGGCGGTGGAGGTCACCTACAAGGAGCGCAAGGCCGTCATCGACGCCGTCGATTCGCTCAAGAAGGGAGCGCCGCAGCTTCATCCGGAGGCCGAGGGCAACCTGATCTTCGACTGGGAGATCGGCGACGCCAAGGCGACCGACGCCGCGCTCAAGAATGCCGCGCATGTGACGAAGGTCACCATCCACAACAACCGTCTCGTGCCCAACGCCATGGAGCCGCGCGCGGCGCTGGGCCACTACGACAAGGCCGAAGACCACTACACCTGCTGGACCACTTCGCAGAACCCGCATGTCGCCCGGCTTGTGCTGAGCGCGTTCTACAACGTCGCGCCCGAGAACAAGCTTCGCGTGATCGCCCCCGACGTCGGCGGCGGCTTCGGATCGAAGATCTACATCTATCCGGAAGAAATCGTCTGCCTGTGGGCATCCAAGCGCGCCGGGGTGCCGGTCAAGTGGGTGGCCGACCGCACCGAGAGCTTCCTGACCGACGCGCATGGTCGCGACCATGTGTCTGAGGTCGAGATGGCCTTCGATAAGAACAACCGGATCATTGGGCTCAAGGTCGACACTATCGCCAATCTCGGCGCCTACATGTCGCTGTTCTCGTCCTGCGTGCCGACCTATCTCTACGCCACGCTGCTCTCGGGCCAGTACGACATACCCGCGATCCACGCCAATGTGCGCACGGTCTACACCAACACGGCGCCCGTCGACGCCTATCGCGGGGCAGGGCGTCCCGAGGCGACCTACCTGCTCGAGCGCACGATGGAGATAGCCGCGCGCGAACTCGGCGTATCGCCGGCCGACCTCAGGCGCAGCAACTTCATCACCCAGTTCCCGCACCAGACGCCAGTCATCATGAACTATGACGCGGGCGACTATGCGGCCTCGCTCGACGCAGCGATGAAGCAGGCGGACTATGCCGGCTTCGCCAAGCGCAAGGCGGCGGCGGCCAAGAAGGGCAAGCTGCGGGGCATCGGCATGAGCTGCTACATCGAGGCCTGCGGCATCGCGCCGTCGGCGGCGGTGGGCAGTCTCGGAGCCGGCGTCGGCCTGTGGGAGTCGGCCGAGGTGCGTGTCAACGCTGTCGGCACCATCGAGGTGCTCACCGGCTCGCACAGCCACGGCCAAGGCCACGAGACGACTTTCGCCCAGCTCGTCAACCAGCGCTTCGGCGTGCCGCTCGACAGCGTCTCCATCGTCCATGGCGACACCGACAAGGTGCAGATGGGCATGGGTACCTACGGCTCGCGCTCGGGCGCGGTCGGCATGTCGGCGGTCGTCAAGGCGCTCGACAAGGTCGAGGCCAAGGCCAAGAAGATCGCGGCTCACCTGCTCGAGGCCGACGAGGGCGACATCGTCATCGAGAACGGCGCGCTGAAGGTGGCGGGAACCGACAAGAACGTGCCCTGGTTCCAGATGGCGCTCGCCGCCTACACCGCCCACAACCTGCCGGCGGGCATGGAGCCGGGTCTAAAGGAAACGGCGTTCTACGACCCGTCCAACTTCACCTTCCCGGCGGGCTGCTACATCTGCGAAGTCGAGATCGATCCCGAGACGGGCAAGACCGACATCGTGCAGTTCGTCGCAGCCGACGACTTCGGCAACATCATCAATCCGATGATCGTCGAAGGGCAGGTGCATGGCGGCATCGCGCAGGGAATAGGGCAGGCGTTGCTCGAGGGTGCCGTCTATGACGGCTCGGGCCAGCTTCTGACGGCGAGCTACATGGACTACACCATGCCTCGCGCCGACGACCTGCCGTCGTTCCAGGTGTCGACCTCGAACACGCCTTGCCCGGGCAATCCGCTCGGCATGAAGGGCTGCGGCGAGGCCGGTGCCATCGGTTCACCGCCGGCGGTGGTCAACGCCATCACCGACGCACTCGGCCACGAGAACCTGACCATGCCGGCGACCCCCAGCAAGGTCTGGGCTGCCGCACGGGCCGGCACGAAGCACTGAGGAGGACGCAAGAATGTATTCCGTCAACTACCATCGCGCCGCCTCGGTCGCGGACGCCGTCAAGAAGGTCAAGGCCGGCGACGGCAAGTTCCTGGCCGGGGGGATGACGCTGATCCCGGCGATGAAGACGCGGCTTGCCGCCCCGTCTGATGTCGTCGACCTTACGCATATCGCCGAGCTCAAGGGCATCAAGGTGTCGGGCAAGACCGTGACCATCGGGGCGACGACGACGCATTTCGAGGTGGCCAACGACGAGAAGCTCAGGAAGGCGTGTCCCGCGCTTGCGGAACTCGCAAGCCACATCGGCGACCCGGCCGTCCGGCATCGCGGCACCATCGGCGGCTCGATCGCCAACAACGATCCGGCCGCGGACTACCCCTCCGCCATGCTGGCGCTGGGGGCGACCATCGTCACCAACAAGCGCGAACTTCCGGCCGACAAGTTCTTCAAGGGCCTGTTCGAGACGGCGTTGAAGGATGACGAGGTGATCACCGCCGTGACCTTTGCGGTGCCCGCCAAGGCCGGCTACGCCAAGTTCCCGAACCCGGCTTCGCGCTATGCGATGACGGGCGTGTTCGTGGCCAAGGGCAAGGACGGCGTGCGCGCGGCGGTGACAGGCGCAGGCGATGACGGCGTGTTCCGCTCGAAGGAGATCGAGGCAGCACTTGCCAAGAAATTCGAGGCTTCCGCGCTCGAAGGTCTGTCGGTGCCGTCGAAGAACCTGATGAGCGACATCCACGCTTCCGCCGAGTATCGCGCCAACCTCGTGGTGGTGATGGCGAAGCGGGCGGTTGCCGCGGCGAGCGCCTGATCGATTGCCAAGACGCAGCAAGGCGAGGGGCCTCCGGGCCCCTTTTCATCTTGCTGGACTGCGCTGCCCATACGACAGCCGTGTGGGGCGAGGCGCTTTGGCAGGAAGCCTCGCGGATCGAACTAGAACCAAAGTCGGCGCCGGTTGGCCGAACATCTTGCCGGCCAGCCCCTTGGCATTGGTTGCCAAGGCGGCTTACATGCCGCGCACGGTTTCATCGCAGTCACGTGGAGCAAAACGGATGGCGCGCCCGATAACCTCGATCGCCGATCTTCGCGCTATCGCAAAGCGCCGCGTACCGCGCATGTTCTACGACTATTGCGATTCCGGCTCCTGGACCGAAAGCACCTATCGCGAGAACGAAACCGACTTCGTGCCGATCAAGCTGCGCCAGCGGGTCGCCGTCGACATGCGCAACCGTACGCTCGAAACCACGATGGTGGGCGAAAAGGTGTCGATGCCGGTGGCGCTTGCGCCGACGGGCCTCACCGGCATGCAGCACGCGGACGGCGAAATCCATGCTGCGCGGGCAGCGGAGAAGGCGGGCGTCCCGTTCACGCTGTCGACCATGAGCATCTGCTCCATCGAGGACGTCGCCGAGAACACGTCGAAGCCGTTCTGGTTCCAGCTCTATGTGATGAAGGACCGCGAGTTCGTCGGCAACCTGATCCGCCGTGCCAAGGCCGCGAAGTGTTCGGCGCTGGTGCTCACGCTCGACCTGCAGATTCTCGGCCAGCGCCATAAGGACATCGTCAACGGGCTGTCGACGCCGCCGCGGATGACGGTTCCGAACATCATCAATCTGGCAACCAAGCCGCGCTGGTGCCTGAACATGCTGCGCACCAACCGGCGCACGTTCCGCAACATCGCCGGCCACGCCAAGGGCGTAACCGATCTCAGGTCGCTCTCGTCGTGGACGGCGGAGCAATTCGACCCGGCGCTGAGCTGGGACGACGTGAAGTGGATCAAGGAGCAGTGGGGCGGCAAGCTGATCCTCAAGGGCATCCTCGACGCCGATGACGCCGAGAGGGCCGTTGCCAGCGGCGCCGATGCCCTGATCGTTTCCAACCACGGCGGTCGCCAGCTCGACGGTGCCGTCTCGTCGATCTCGGCCTTGCCCGAGATCGTCGCGCGCGTCGGCGACCGCATCGAGGTTTTCATGGATGGCGGCATTCGCTCCGGCCAGGACGTCATCAAGGCGATCGCCTTCGGCGCCAGGGGCGTCTTCATCGGCCGCGCCTTCCTCTACGGGCTCGGCGCGGGCGGCGAGGCCGGCGTGACCGCCTGCCTCGACATCATCCGAAAGGAGCTCGACGTCACCATGGCCTTCTGCGGGCTGCGCGACATCAGGGACGTCGACGGCCGCATCATCGCGCGGCGATGACAGGCGAGGGCAGGTTGAGCGGTATTCTGCTCCGGGGCGTGTCGCAGCGGGCGGAGGTATCTTCGCCCACGGGCGCCCACCGCGCGGATTGGTCCCAATGACACGCCGCATTCGCCGCATTGCGGGTGCAGCGACCCTCAACACCAGGCGCGCCGGTTTCCTGGCGCTGGGCCTGCTCATGCTGGTGTTGGCGGTCGTCGGCGCATTCCTGCCGCTGATGCCGTCGACGATCTTCCTCATCGCCGCCGCATGGTGCTTCGGGCGCTCGTCGCCTCGGGTGGAGGCCTGGATGCTCGACCATCCACGCTTCGGCCCGCCGCTGCGCGACTGGCGCGAGCAGGGCGCTATTCCCCGCAGGGGAAAGCTCGCGGCCTGGATCGGCATGGCGCTCGGCTACGGCGTGTTCCTGCTCGGCAGGCCGGATACATGGCTGGCAATTGTCGCGGCTACATTCGTCGCGGCGGGCGCGCTTTACGTCGGGACGCGGCCCGATCCCAAGCCGAAATCAGGCGGCGTCGAGGCGGATTGAATTCTCTTCGGCAGACTGCGGGCGAGCTCTGAATGGTTCGAGCAGGCCGATCCGTCGTTATCGATCCCGACCGACGAGGCGCAGCTTCTCGTAGCGCTTGATCAGCCGGTCGCGCCTCAGCTTGGACAGCCGCTGTATCCAGAAGATGCCGTCGAGCTGGTCGATCTCGTGCTGGTGGCAGACGGCGAGGAAGCCAGACGCCTTCTCGGTCCGCTCCACTCCGTCCAGACCCTGGTAAGAGATCTCGACCTCGGAGTGGCGCTCGACGTCATCCACCACGCCGGGCATGGAGACGCTGCCCTCCGTGTGGCGGGATTTTTCCTGCGACGCCCAGACGAGGCGCGGGTTGACGTAGATGCGGACGTCATCGCGCTGGAGTTCGAGCACGACCACCCGCTTCGCAACGCCGATATGCGGCGCCGTGATGCCGACCCCGGGCGCCGCCCGCATCGTGTCGAGCAGGTCGCCCGCGAGTGCCCGCAGCGCCGCGTCGAACTCCGTCACCGGCTCGGCCACGGCCTGCAGCCTGGGATCGGGATAGGTCACGATGCTCCGGACGGTCAGGTCAATCACTCCGCTATGGGCTGGGGTCGGACGATGTGGCCGCCTCGCTTGTGGTTCAGGGTCGACGAGGCAATGCCCGAACGGTGGAGGAATGTCCATCTTGCGCGTCCAGGCGCCGGGGCCAGCGAGAAGGAGGACGATCGTCAGGCCTTGGCCGTGTTTATTTGATCTGCTTCGCTTGCACTTGTTCAGCTTTCAGCTGGGCAGAGGCTGGTTGCTCGGCTTCCGGCGTGGCGACAGCTATTGCGAACAGCCGCCATTGCCCAGCTACGACCTGGAAGGCGAGATCGAACTTGATCTGCAGTGGTTGCGTCGGGAAATAGCCTGCGAGGCGCAGCATGCCATATTGATCGATGGAGGGCGTCTCGGTGAACTGCGGCGCCAAAAGTGCTGCGCCGTAGAGATCGAAATTGCGATGGCGCAGGTCGGCGAAATTCTGGCCGAGATCGGCGGCTGTGTTGTTGGCCTGGAAGTCAGGCGCGGCGAGGTCGTGCAGGACAGTGTAGTTGCCCGAGCGGTTGGCGTCGTTGAGCGTAAGCAGCGTCGAGCGGATCAAGTAGAGCGCCTGTTCGAGCGAGACGGGCAGGGCGGGCGATAGCCGTGGAGCCCGTGGTGCTGGCAAAGCCGTCTGTGCATTCTCCTGAGCTCTGGCGCTACCGGAAGCAATGGGCCCAAGCAACAGAAGGGCAACGAGAGTGCGGTTGATCGCTCGCACGAAGCTCTTCGCGGTCGCCCTCACCAACCTATCCGTACTCCGAGGCGTCCGCCGACGCCGCCGCCATCGGTGCCATATGCAACGCCTCCATTGGCTTGCACATGTTCGCCAAGGCGCATCGCTCCGCTCAAGGCCAAGGCATTGGTGCCTTCGAATGTCCCCCAGTTCAGCGACATCGCGAAGCGTTCGGCCGGCATGACCCACGGCGTGCCCGACATCGCAAATGCCATCGCAACCCCATTGAGTGCCACGTTGCTTCTTCCGTCGAGATCGTTGAGACGGCTGTTGATCCCGCTGATTTGTCCATTGATGCTGGCGATGTCGGCGACACCGGCGATGCCGAGATCGCCGAGCGAGCTGGAGCCGAGATTGCCGCCGCTGTCGGTGGTGACGAATTGCAGCGGCCCGGTCTGGGCGGCCCGGCTGGCATCGGAGGCGACGCCGGCCATCGTGTAGGTGCTCGAAGCCTTGCCAAACACTTGCTGGTTGGCGCGCGTTGTCGTGGCGCCGTTGCCGAATGCGGCCGAGTCGGCGTGCGTCGCTGCGGCCAGGTAACCGAACGCCGAGGAGTTCACGCCCGTGGCCGTCGCGGCGTAGCCGACTGCGGTGTTGGCGACGCCATTGCCGCTGGCAACCGCGTTGGCTCCCAAGGCGACGTTGCGGGACGCGGTGCCGCTGGCGTTGGCGCCATAACCGGATGCGACGTTGCCGCCATTGGTGCCGCTCGCATTGGCCAGAAAGCCCGTGGCGGCATTGTAGCTGTTGTCGCCGTTTGCTCTGGAGCCGTCGCCGGTCGAAATGTTGCGGCTGCCATCGCCGCTCGCATTGGCATTCAGGCCGGTGGCGATGTTGGAACTGACGACGCCATCGGCATTCGCGCGGGTTCCGGTTGCGACGTTGTTGCTGTTGTTGCCGATGGCCGTCGCCTGGCTTCCGGACGCCAGGTTCGAGCTGTTGTTGCCGGAGGCGTTCGCCTGCCTGCCGTAAGCGCTGTTGTTGCTGCCGTTGCCACTGGCGTTGGCGACAAAGCCGTTGGCGGTGTTCTTGCTGTTTGCACCGTTGGCGATCGCGCCGTCACCGACTGCGGTGTTCGAGCTGCCGTCGCCGCTGGCGTTGGTGTTGTTGCCATAGGCCGAGTTGCTGGACGTGTCGCCAAAAGCCTTGGCGTTGCCGACGGCAACATTGCCGCTCGCGTTGCCACTTGAATCCGAGCCGGCGCCGGCCGCGACGTTGTTACTGTTTGTGCCCAACGCGCTTGCGCCCGGTCCGCAGGCGAAGTTGTTGCTTGCCCCTGAAGCCGTAGCGCCCTGCGCGGAAGGTGTGCCATCGACGCAGACGAACTGGGCTTCGGCGCGGGTCGCCATCGCCCATGTGGCAAAGGCGCCGACAAGTGCTATTGCCGCCAGAGCTGATGCCCGCCTCATGCCGGCGACTGTGACCATGGTTTCACTTCTCCCCCGCTGAAATCCCGGCCCCCGCCCACGGAGGATCGGCAGCCATGCGCCCTGAACCCACGCTGCGACCGCGCCTCACGACAGGTCTTGAATGCCTGCACCGGGGCATGTCGCAGCTGCAATGTGGTGGCACGGAAGGCTTGGCCTGTCGCTGCATGTCATGTTGGATTGGGACGCTCGGTCATGGAAAAGGAACGGGCGGTCATGATTGCGGTGGGGACCGGGATGCGGGCGAAATGCCGGCCGCGCCGCATGCCGATTGGCCTTGGCGGCCTCGTTGTGCTAGGTGAGCGCCAACATCCGACGGCGATCGCCGCCCCACGCACACCGAAGCGAACATGACGAAGCTCTACGCCGACGGCGCGCAAATCCTCGCCGTCGCACCCATGATGGACTGGACCGATCGCTGCTGCCGCAATTTTCACCGGCAGATCACGCGGGATTCGTTGCTCTACACCGAGATGGTGGTGGCGGATGCGGTGATCCACGGCGCGCGCGAACGGCTGCTCGGCTTCGATCCTTGCGAGCATCCCGTCGCCCTGCAGCTTGGCGGTTCGGATCCGGCCAAACTTGCCGAGGCCGCGCGTATCGGCGAGGGCTACGGTTATGACGAGATCAACCTGAACGTCGGCTGCCCCTCCGACCGTGTCCAGTCGGGCACCTTCGGCGCCTGCCTGATGAAGACCCCTGAACTGGTCGCCGAATGCGTGGCGGCCATGAAGGGAGTTGTGGCCATCCCCGTGACCGTCAAGTGCCGGATCGGCGTGGACCATCAGGACCCCGAGCCGGCGCTCGACGCGCTTGCCGAGCAGGTCTTTGCGGCCGGTACGGACGCGCTATGGGTACACGCCCGGAAGGCCTGGCTCGAAGGGCTCAGCCCCAAGGAGAACCGAGAGATACCGCCGCTGGACTACGGCCGCGTGTACCGCCTGAAGCAGAAATACCCCAACCGGTTCATCGGCATAAACGGCGGTATTCAGACCTTGGATGAGGCCGCTGCCCATCTCGGGCATGTCGACGGGGCGATGCTCGGGCGTGCCGCCTATCACACGCCGGCCGTGCTTGCGGGCGCGGATGCGCTGCTGCGCGGCGAGGAAGCGGCGGACTTCGATTTTGCCGCGCTGATCGATGCCCTGGCCGACTATGCCGGACGCCACATTGCCGCTGGCGGCCGCCTCGGCCACGTGACGCGGCACATGGTTGGGCTGTTCCACGGCCATGCCGGTGCGCGGCGCTATCGCCAGATCCTGTCCACCGATGCGAACAAGCCCGGTGCCGGCCCCGAGGTGCTGCGGCGGGCGTTCGCTGCCGTAGACCTGGGTGCCGCCAGCGAGGCGGCCTAATCTCGAAGGATCATCCGGTCGCCGCGGACGTCGAAGCCAGACAGCGAACCGATGAAGTTCATGCCCAGCAGGCTCTGCTCGAGCCCGCGGTCGGCCACCAGCACGGGCAGGTTCCTGCGCTCGATGGCGCCGAGCCGGATACTATCGACGGTGATGCGCGCGGCGTGCGCGATGCCGTTGGCCGTCGACACGGGCACGGTGAAATTCAGGCTCTCCGGGTCGAAGCCCGCAAGCCGCGCGTCGGAGGCGGTGAGCACCGTGCTGGTGGCGCCGGTGTCCACCATGGCCTGGATCGTCGCCCCGTTGACCGAGAGGCGGGCGCCGAAGTGGCCGTTCGGCAGTTTGTCGAGGGTGACGGTGGCGCGGCCGTCGCCGTCGACGACCGACATCGGGCTGCCGGGAACCAGCCCCGCCGTTACCCGGCTTGCGACGTCCTGCAGTTCGTAGCGGTACTGATAGCCCGCCACCAGCACCAGGACGATCAGCAGCCACATGGCGAAGCTGCGCAGGCTGTCGCCCCAATGGGTGCGGCGGCCAAGGATTCCGGCGCCCACCACCAGGGCCAGGGCGCCGAGATAGATCAGGCTGCCGAAACGGTCGTTGTCGAGGCCGAGCGTCTCGCCTGATGAATCGTTGAACAGAAGCAGCAGCAAGCCGCCGCCAAGCACCAGGATCGCGATCCAGAACAATCGGCTCATCGCGTGCGTGCCCTCAAATCGTGCCACGTTCGCGCGCCATGCGCGCCCGTCGCGTCTCGCGGCGCGGCTTGCGCTCGACGGTCTCGAGCCGTGCGGGCAGTTCGGCCATCACCGTGCGGCGGGTTTCGGGTGTCATGTCGAGCCAGGCCGAAATTTCGTCGCGCGTGCGGCCGCAGCCGAAGCAATAGCCGGTGGCCATGTCGATCGAGCAGACGAGTATGCAGGGCGATTCTATGGCCGTCATGGTGGATCCCGGTGGCTTGGGCGACTTATGCCCGCTGCCGCACGCCGCCGCAACATGCAGGCGGCCACAGCGACATGGTGCACCAAAGTGGTGGATGCAAGCCCTTGCGACGGCGGCGCGCAGCGTCGCTGTTACGATCCCGGACGTCACGGAACGCCATGCGGCGATTGTTTTCCCGCGGCGAGGGGGCTATGCCCCCGGCGACGATATTCGAACGGCAGGCAAGCGATCATGACCAGCGCCCAACCCTTTGACGACTTCCGCAACCTCTTTGCCCATCTCCCCGAGGGAGACGTGGCGCAGGCCGGCAAGGTTTGGTCGATGTTCGCCAAGGCCGACAAGCCGCAGGGCTCGCTCGGCCGCATCGAGGACATCGCGGCATGGCTGGCGCGGTGGACGGGCCGTGCGCCGCCCTCCGTGCTCAAGCCGCTGGTCGCGATCTTCGCCGGCAATCACGGCGTGGTCGCGCAAGGTGTGTCGCCGCGCCCCATGGAGGCAACCGCGCAGCGCGTCGAACTCTGCGCCGCGGGCGGAGCGGCGATAAACCAGATCTGCGTCGCCCACGATCTCGGCCTCAAGGTCTTCGACCTTGCCCTGCATCTGCCGACGGCGGACATCACGATCGAGCCGGCGCTCGACGAGCGAGGCTGTGCTGCGACCATGGCTTTCGGCATGGAGGCGATTGCCGGTGGCGCCGATCTCTTCTGCATCGGCGATCTCGGCGTCGCCAATACCACTGTCGCCGCAGCTTTGTGCGCGGCACTGTTCGGCGGCAAGGGTGCCGACTGGGTCGGGCCGGGATCCGGGGCGGATGCTGCCATGCAGGCGCGCAAGGCCGGTGCGGTCGACCGGGCGCTGGCGCTGCACGGCCCCCACATCACCGATCCGTTCGAGGCGCTGCGGCGCGTCGGGGGGCGCGAATTCGCAGCGATTGCCGGCGCAATCCTTGCTGCCCGCATGGAGAAGATCCCGGTGCTGCTGGACGGCTTTGCAACCTGCGCGGCTGCCGCTGTCCTGCATGCCCATCATGCGAACGCGCTCGACCACTGCATGTTCTCGCACGTGTCCACCGAGCCGGGGCATGCACGTCTGCTGGCCAAGCTCGGGGCGCGGCCTCTGCTCGGCCTGGGCATCGATCATGGCGAGGCGGTGGGCGCGGGCCTCGCCGCCAGTCTCGTCAAGACCGCAGCGCAGATCAGCTCGGGGATGGCGGCTGCCATCCGCTGACGATGGTTGAGGGCGTTTCTAGCGACCACCGGCCCGGCTGAGCGGCAGCGACGTCGGCAGCCCGTCGATCACGCGCGCCGCAGGGAAAGTCGCGATCGCCTCGGTGCCCTCGCGCAGCTTCGACTTCAGGTCGAACTCGCCGCCGTGCAGGGCAAGAAGCCCTTGTACGATGGGCAGGCCGAGACCGGTGCCCTGTTCGGCGCTCTTGATGGCGATCGATCCCTGGCCGAAGGCCGACAGCACGACGGGGATTTCCTCTGGCGGGATGCCGGGTCCGTTGTCCCTAACGGAAATGTACTGGCCCCCGCCCGCCGTCCAGCCGACGCGAACGCGAATTTCGCCGCCCGTGGGCGAAAACTTGATGGCGTTGGAGAGCAGGTTGAGTGTGATCTGGCGAATGGCGCGCTCGTCGCCCAGGAGGCGGGGCAGAGACGGTTCGAAATCCTGGATGATACGCAGGCCCTTGTTGCGCGCCTTCAGTTCCATCATGTGGCAGCAGTCCTCGACGATGGACAGCAGCGCCTGCGGCTCCTCGTTGAGCTGGTAGCGCCCCGCCTCGATGCGGGACAGGTCGAGGATCTCGTTGATCAGGTCGAGCAGGTGCTGGCCGGAATCGTGGATGTCGCGCGCGTATTCCCGATAGGTCGGGCTGTTGATCGGGCCAAGAACCTCGCCGGCCATCACCTCGGAAAAGCCGAGGATGGCATTGAGCGGCGTGCGCAGTTCGTGGCTCATCGTCGCTAGGAAGCGCGATTTGGCGAGGTTGGCGTCCTCAGCGCGACGCCGCGCTTCGTCCGACATGGCCTTCGCCGTCTCCAGCTCGGCGACGAGCGCGTCCATTTCGGAGCGGAACGACATCAGCATGAGTGCCGAACGGTTCATGGTCCTTGCGACGAAGGCGAAGAAGGGCAGGGCAGTGGCGAGCAGCGTCACCATGAGCACGCCGAGAGGCTCCGAAAGATCGACGCCCAGCGCGGCATAGACGCCTACCGGAACGGCGAATGTTGCCAGCAGGGAACCGCGAAGCGAGGAGGCGACGATGGCGGTTGCCGCCATCGCGACCAGGAGGAAGACGGCCTTGGCGACCGACAGGTGATCAGGCTGACAGGCCGGGCAGATCAGCGCGGCTAGGTAGGCCCAGGCGAGACCGGTGACGAAATGGCCGGCGAGCATGGTGCGGCGGATGACGGCAGGCGACATCTCGGCGGCCGCGGCTGTCTGGACGCGCCGCGCCACGATGGCGAGGCCAATGTATCCTGCCACCGCGACCAGTGCCCAGGCGAGGATGCCGGTGTCGGCGCCAAGCCACAGCGAGCCTGCGGCGAAGAGTACGATGATGAACGGAATGGTCGCCGAATTGGCTACGATCGAGCGGGCGTGCAGCTTGAGCAGTTCGCGCTCGAAGGCAAGACCGCCCGGCTGCTGCGACAGGCGATCGCGCGTCTTGCGGACGGCGCGCGCGACATCGCTGTTGCGATGGCGTTTCCTGCGGTCCACAATGATCTTGTCCGCCGTATTCGAGCGTTGCAACGGCATTGGGTGTTTCGATTTCGCGCGCTTGTCCTTATGCCTGCACGCTACGTCCGAATGATTAAGGGATTGTTTGCCATATGAGCCGTTCGTGGTCGGCCAGGCCGCGGCGGCGGTACTATCGGCGTCCGCGCAGTCCATGGCGCAAGTTCGCGGATTTCCTGCTGGCCGCGGCGATACTCGGACTACTGACGGTGGTCTCGGCCCGGCTGGATCGTGTCGAAACGCGACAAGCGGCAGGGATTGCGGTCATTAACGACGGCGATTCGATCACCCTCGGCCAGCAGCGCATCCGGCTGCGCGGCATCGATGCTCCGGAGTTCAACCAGTCTTGCAGCAAGGACGGCGCCGACTATGCATGCGGACGGATTTCGCGCGAGGCGCTGACGAAATTGGTGGCCGGCCGCGAGGTTGCTTGCACGGGCTGGCAGCGCGACAAGTACCAGCGGCTGTTGGCCGAATGCACGGCGGCTGGCACGAACCTCAACCGTGCGCAGGTCGAGGCCGGTTGGGCAGTTTCCTACGGCGACTACCAGGCCGAGGAACTGGACGCCCGCCGGACCGGGAAGGGGCTCTGGGCCGGCAAGTTCGAGCGTCCCCGCGAATGGCGCCGCATGCACGGGAACATGGTGGATGCCGAGCATGGCGGCTATGGCCCAATCATCAACTGGCTTCGCGAGATCTTTCGGTTCTCGTAGTTTGCGCGATGTGGCGTTCGTTTCGAAGAGGAGGTCTGCATGAAGTTGTTTGACGGGGGACGCGCACCAAATCCCCGACGGGTCAGGATATTCCTGGCCGAGAAGGGGCTCGAGGTGCCGCTCGTTCGTGTCGACATGGGAGCGTTGGAACACAAGCAGACTGAGGTGTCCGCGCGCAACCCGCTGCAACGGTTGCCGGTGCTGGAGCTCGACGACGGCACCATCCTCACGGAATCGGTCGCCATCTGCCGGTATTTCGAGGAATTGCATCCCGAGCCGGCGCTGTTCGGCCGTGGCGCGTTGGGCAAGGCGCTGGTCGAGATGTGGCAGCGGCGGATAGAGCTCAATCTGTTCCAGCCGGTCGGATTTGCGTTCCGGCACATCCATCCGGCCATGAAGGAGTGGGAGATTCCGCAGGTTCCCGAGTGGGGTGAGGTCAACAAGCCCAAAGTGCTGGACTTTCTCGGCCTGCTGGACAGGGAACTGGCTTCGCGCGAATTCGCCGCCGGCGACGATTTCACCATCGCCGACATCACCGGACTGGTTGCGGTCGACTTCATGAAGCCGGCCAGGATCGTCGTACCGGACGAACTTGGGAACGTATGGCGTTGGTATCGTTCCCTTGCGGCACGTCCCAGCGCGATGGCGTAGGGATGGTGCAGACAGAACTCGATCGCTTGCTCGCGGAGATCAAGGCTTGCCGGATCTGCGTCGAGCATCCGCTCGGGAAGCCGCTGCCGCACGATCCCCGGCCGGTGGTCGTGCCGTCGGCTACGGCCCGAATCCTGATAGTCGGGCAGGCACCAGGGACGAAGGTGCATCTGAGCGGAGCACCCTTCACCGACGCTTCGGGCGACCGGCTGCGGGAATGGCTTGGGGTGACCCCGGACGAATTCTACGATCCGACCAAGTTCGCGATCGTGCCCATGGGGTTCTGCTTCCCCGGGCAGGATGCAAAGGGCGGCGACCTGCCGCCGCGCCGCGAATGCGCGCCCGCATGGCAAGGCCGGCTTATCGCGCTGATGCCGCAGGTGGATTGCGTGCTGGCCGTCGGGCAGTACGCGCTGCGCTGGCATCTCGGGGTGAGGGGCTCGCTTACCGATACCGTGGCCGATTGGCAGGCGGTCTGGCAGCGCTCGGCCACGCCGCACGTGCTGCCCCTGCCGCATCCCTCTTGGCGCAACACCGGCTGGATAAAGCGGAATCCATGGTTCGAAACGGATTTGCTGCCTTTCCTGAGGGCGGAAATCCGGCAACGTCTTGATCGATTGTATTAGAAATCAATACCGAACATGTGGGGTGCGTGGAGAATTCCTTTCTTGTATGATGCGGCTGTTCCTAGGATTATGACGCGCGTTTTCTAACGGAGCTCAGCATGGACCGCCTCGACAGAAAGATTCTCCGTCTCCTCCAGGAGGACGCGACGCTGGCCGTCGCCGACGTTGCCAAGAAAGTCGGACTGTCCACCACCCCTTGCTGGCGGCGCATCCAGAAACTGGAGGAAGAGGGCGTCATCAAGCGCCGCGTGGCGCTGCTCGATCCAGAGAAGATCAATGCGCGTGTCACCGTGTTCGTGGCGATCCGCACCAACTCGCACAGCCACGAATGGCTGCGCCGCTTCTCCGAGGTGATCCAGGAGTTCCCGGAGGTCATCGAGTTCTACCGCATGAGCGGCGACGTCGATTACCTGCTGCGCGTGGTTGTGCCGGATATCGGGGCCTATGACGCCTTCTACAAGCGGCTGATTGCCAAGATCGAGATCCGCGACGTCTCGTCCTCGTTCGCCATGGAGCAGATCAAGTACACGACCGAAATGCCGCTCGACTACATGATCCTCGACAAGGAGAGCGGCGCGTCCGCAGCCTGATCAGCGCAGCCTTTCGAGCTGTTTGGGGTCGGTAAGTTCGCGCGCTGCGTCCTTGCCGATCCATCTGGCTGTCTTGTCTTGCGAGACGGCCAGTTTCTCGGCGACCGCAAGGGCAGGGGCGTGAAGCTCGAGCGACCTCTTACCGGTCTGGCGCAGCGCCCAGTTGACGGCCTTCTTGACGAAGTTCCTGGCGTCGGTGGCATGCGCTTCGACAAGCCCCAGCCAGCCGATGAACGTGCTGTTCGGCTCATTCTTCAGATGCACTGCAGCCGTGGCGATGGTCGAGAATGCGGCCCGGCGGACGAACTCGCGCGGATCGTCCGCGAAGGCGGGGATCAGCTCGTGTGCGAGCCCCGCGTCGCAAAAGAGATAGGCCGCGTGGTCGACGATCTCCCAACTGTCGAATTCGGCGGCCATCGCCTCCGCCTGTGGGCGTGTCACCTTGGCGGGCTCGTCGGTCGAGGTGGCGAGGATGCGGGCCTCGCGGATGCCTGTCCCCCATAGGGCCAGCGCACGGGCATGGTCGCGCTTCACCTGCCGTGCGATCGGGTTCAACACCGCGTTGGGAATGCCGAGCGCCCGGTCGGTGGCGATCGCGAAGCGCGCCATGCCGGCACGGTTCTCCTCCGAGGCGAGCGTGCGCAGATGCGCGATGATCTCCTCGGCGGTCGATGCCGGCGACAGGGCCATCGGGACCTACTTCTCGAGCCTCGCGAGCAGCGAGGACGTGTCCCAACGGCCGCCGCCCATCGCCTGCACGTCCTTGTAGAACTGGTCGACGAGCGCGGTCACGGGCAGTTTGGCGCCGTTGCGGTCGGCCTCCGCGAGGCAGATGCCGAGGTCCTTGCGCATCCAGTCGATCGCGAAGCCGAAGTCGTATTTGCCAGCGTTCATCGTCTTGTGGCGGTTCTCCATCTGCCAGGAGCCGGCAGCACCCTTGGAGATGACTTCGATCACCTTCTCGATGTCCAGGCCGGCCTTCTTGCCAAAGTGGATGCCTTCGGCGAGGCCCTGGACGAGGCCCGCAATGCAGATCTGGTTGATCATCTTGGTGAGTTGCCCGGCCCCAGCAGGCCCCATCAGGCCGACCATGCGGGCGAAGGAATCGATGACCGGCCTGGCACGGTCGAATGCTTCCTGCTCACCGCCGACCATGACCGTGAGGACCCCATTCTCCGCGCCGGCCTGGCCGCCCGACACCGGCGCGTCGAGGAAAGCGAAGCCACGCTTGCTGGCTTCCGCAGCGAGCTCGCGCGCAACTTCGGCCGACGCGGTCGTGTTGTCGATGAACACAGAGCCCGTCTTCATCGTGTGGAACGCGCCGTTCTCGCCGATGGTCACCGAGCGCAGGTCGTCGTCGTTGCCGACGCAAGCGAAAACGAAATCCTTGTCCCGGGCGGCCTCGGCCGGTGTCGGTGCGTTGGCGCCGCCATGCTGCGCCGACCATTTCACTGCCTTCTCGGCCGTACGGTTGTAGACGGTGACGTCATGCCCGCCCTTGTTCTTGAGGTGGCCGGCCATGGGATAGCCCATGACGCCGAGACCAAGGAATGCAACCGATGCCATGGCAGACCCTTTCGAGGCGCAAGTTCGTTGGAGCCCGTGGTCTATGCCATGGGGCGGATTCGTCAAGGCGATGCCGGTTGGGCCAGCGGCATCAGCGGTGCAGGTGGCGTGTGATGAGCCTTTCGATCCAGTCGATCGCGTGCCGCAACGTCTCCACCAGTGACAGATAGACCAGCGCCGCCCAGAGATATGTCTGGAAATCGAAGGTCCGCGAGAAGGCGCGGCGCGTTTCGCCCATCAGGTCGTAGACCGTGATGATGGCGACGATGGCCGATCCCTTGATCATCAGGATGATCTCGTTGCCGTAGGGCCGCAGCGCGACGATCAGCGCCTGTGGCAGCACGACCTTGTAGAGCGTCTGCAGCTTGGAGAGGCCGAGGGCGGAGGCGGCCTCCCACTGTCCCTTGCCGACGCTCTCGATGGCTCCGCGCAGTATCTCGGCCTGGTAGGCGGCGGTGTTCAGCGTGAAGGCGAATATGGCGCAGTACCAAGCCTCGCGGAAGAAGCTCCAGAGCCCGACAGCTTCCAGTTGCGGGCGGAAGGAACCGAAGCCGTAGTAGATCAGGAAGGTCTGGGCCAGCAGCGGCGTGCCGCGGAAGAAATACACGTAGCCATAGGAAATCGCCCCGAGGATGCGGTTCTTCGACATGCGTGCGTAGCAGATAGGCAGCGAAACGATCGCGCCAAGGACGATCGAGATCGCCACGAGCGACAGTGTCACACCGAGCCCGGATATGTAGGAGGGCGCATATTTGGCGAAGAGCGCGGGGTTCCAGGCGCTGATCAGATAGGCGACCAGTCCGAGACCCAAGGCGATCCAAAGGCCGACCAGCGTCCAGCCCAGGATGCGCTTCCTCGGCCAGCCGCGCGGCGGCACGGGCGGGCGCTGGACCTTCTCGACCGTTCCGGTTGAAGCGTTCACCGTGCTGCCTCCCGCTTGCCGACCCGGCGCTCGATGGCCTTGATGCCGAATGAAGAGATGATGGCGAGGACCAGGTAGATCAGGCAGGCGACGCCGAAAAACAGGAAGGCCTGCTTGGTGACTCGGGAGGCGATGCTTGCCTGGCGCAGGATGTCGGTCAGGCCGATGGCCGACACGAGCGCGGTGTCCTTGAGCAGGATAAGCCAGAGGTTCGAGAGGCCGGGTAGGGCGATGCGTATCAGTTGTGGCAGGATGACGAGGCGCATCGTCTGGCGCGGCGAGAGCCCTACCGAATAGCCGCCTTCGTATTGGCCGCGCGGGATGGCACGGAAGGCAGAGAGGAACACCTCGCTGACGTATGACGAGAAGACGACGCCGAGTGCGATCATGCCCGCGATGAAGCTGTTGATCTCGACCTTGGTTTCAGGGCTGATGATGCTGATGATCTGCTGGATGCCGATCTGGGCCCCATAGAAGACCAGGAAGAGCGTGAGCAACTCGGGCAGTCCGCGAAAGATGGTGGTGTAGATGTTGCCCGCGAGCCGCATCGACGGCTCTCTGGACTGCTTCGCGAGCGCCACGAGAAAGCCGATCAGGAGTCCGACCGGCAATGTGGCGAGGGCCAGTGATACGGTGACGAACACGCCATAGGCTAGGTCGTCGCCCCATCCTTCGGGCCCGAAACTAAGTAGCGACCAGAGGCTCTGCATCGGTCGGCTGTCCCCTTTTGCCTCCGCCGGAGGCCGCCGCCTTTGCCGGCGGCTTGTTGTTCTGCCCATCTTAGTCAAACGGCGGGAACCTGTCCCGCCGCCTGAACAGTTCTCAGACCGTCCCGGCTCAATCGCCGTAGACGTCGAACTTGAAGTACTTGTCGTTGATTTCCTTGTACTTGCCGTTGGCGCGGATCGCGGCGATGGCAGCCGTGAACTGATCGGCCAGCGCGGTCTCGCCCTTGCGGACGCCGACGCCAGCGCCGTCGCCGTGGATCTCGGGCATGTTCGGGATGGTACCCACGATCTTGCAGCATGCACCATCCGGCGTCTCCAGCCAGGCGCCCATCGTCACGGCGTCGTCGCTGACTGCGTCGAGACGGCCGTTGGCCATGTCGAGCTTGTATTCCTCTGCGCTCGGATAGGACTTGATCTCGCTGTCGGTGTAGACCTTCTCGGCGTAGTTGTAGTGAATGGTCGAGCCCTGCACGCCGATCGTCTTGCCCGCGAGGTCTTCCTTGGTGACGCCCTTGATGTCGCTGTCCTTGGGCGCTGCGATCACGGCCGGGGTGTTGATGTACTTCTTGGAGAAGTCGATCTTCTCGAGACGCTCGGGCGTGATCGACATCTGCGCGATGATGGCGTCGAACTTGCCGGCCTGCAGCGCCGGGATCATGCCGTCCCATTCCTGGGCGACGATCGTGCACTTGACCTTCATCTCGTCGCAAAGAGCGTTGGCGATGTCGACGTCGAAGCCGACGAGCTTACCGTCGGGCGTCAGGTTGTTGTAGGGCGGGTACGCGCCTTCCGTGGCGATCGTCAGCGTCTTTTCCTGCGCCTGCACAGCTCCCATCGTGAGTGCGATTGCCGCAGTGGCGGCCAAGGCGGTACGCAATGAAATTCTCATGGTGTTCCTCTCTGCTACTCCCGGCCTTTTGCTGCCCATCCAGCACGGCCTACGGAGGTCTCCCTCCGCGATTGCGGCGATACTCCCACTGTTTTCAGTTAAAAATCAATCATGAATCGGGTCTTTCCCGCCGAGCCCTTGCATGGTTGCGTTGACGTCGCGTCAGGATTTCCTGAGCCCGGACCGAACCTCGATGAAGTCGCAGATGGCGCCGATGTCGTCGATCCCGAACACGGGCAGCGTCTCGTTTTCGACCGCGTGATCGGACGCGATCGCGACGATTGCCGGATCGTTGGCCGAGAGCGGCGTGCGATCCTTGGCTTCCAGCCGGCGCGCCTCGATCTTCATGTGGCCCTCACGCTTGTAGCCCTCGACGAGAACCAGGTCGCAGGGGGCAAGGCGCGCCAGCACGTCGTCCAGCGTCGGCTCGTCTTCGCCGCGCAGTTCGTGCATCAGCGCCCAGCGGCGCCCGGATACGATCGCAACCTCGGTGGCTCCAGCCGCGCGATGGCGGAAGCTGTCGGTCTCGGGCTTGTCGATGTCGAAGTCATGATGCGCGTGCTTGACCGTGGAGACCCGCCAACCGCGGCCAGCCAGCTCAGAGACCAGCCGCTCGGTAAGCGTCGTCTTGCCGGAGTTCTTCCAACCGGTGATGCCGAATACCCGGTGTGCGGTCATTGCATGTCCTCCAGCCGGCGCTCGGCCTCGGCGAGATCCTCGGGCGTGTTGACGTTGAAGAACGGGTCTCGTTCAATCCCGCCCGACATTTCGGCCTGAAATTCGACCGCGTCCATGCCAGCCTCTTCCATGAAGGTCATGACCCTGCGTGTCTCCCGGCTTGCAAGGAAGTCCTCGAGCCGGTCGCGCAACGGGATGGGCCAGAGGGCGAATGTCGGATGCACGCGCCCGTTCGATGCGGCCACTGCGATCCGGGCGGGCGAGGAACACGACGCCAGTCGCGCCCCGAGATCCTGCGGGAAGAAAGGCGTGTCGCCGGCGACGCTCAACAGATGCGTGGTTCCCTGGATGCTAGATGCCCATTCGAGGCCGGCGAGGATCCCGGCGAGCGGGCCCTGGAATCCGATGATCGTGTCGGCGACGATCTCGCATCCGAAGGCCGCCAAATCCGCCGGGTTGCCGTTGGTGTTGATGGCGACGGGCGAAGCCTGCGGCGCCAGCCGGTCGAGGACGCGGCCCACCATCGGGCGGCCGGCAAGCGGCATCAGCGTCTTGTCGGTGCCGCCCATGCGGGTCGAGCGTCCCCCGGCAAGGATCAGACCTGCGATCCGCATGGCCATCATACGCCGTCCGGGGCCATGGCCGGGTTGGTGCTTTCGGCGGCCGGGCGGCGCTTGCCGACGACGCGCTCGCGGTAGAGCGAGTACAGACCGGACAAGACGATAAGGCTAGCGCCGACGATCATCGGCAGGTCGGGAATGTCGCCGAAGACGACGATGCTGAGCGAAATCGCCCAGATGAGCGCTGTGTACCGGAACGGAGCGATGAACGACACCTCGCCCTCGCGCATGGCCATGATCACGAACTGGTAGCCGAAAATCAGGAAGATGGCAGAGCCGGCTAGGAACGCCAGCACCTCGCCCGACATCGGCGACCAGCCGCCATAGGGCACGACTGTGACGGCGCCGGTAATCGTTATCGCGACCGAGGTGGCGGTCGAGACGAACAGCGACGGCACGCGGCTAGGAAGCTGCCGGGTGGCGAGGTCGCGCAGGGCGCAGAAGGCCACCGAGACAAGCGCCAGCACCGAAAACGCGTTAAACCCCTCGAAGCCGGGCCGGACGATGACCAGCACGCCGGCGAAGCCGACGGCGATCGCCAGCCAGCGGCGCCAGCCGACGCCTTCGCCAAGGAACAGCGCCGCGCCCATTGTCACCGCCAGGGGAAGTGCCTGGAGCACGGCCGAGATGTTGGCCAGGGGCAGATGTGGGAGGGCGCTGAGGAAGCTCAGCGTGGCGCCGATCTCGGCGACGAGGCGGACGATCACCATTGGATGCAGATGGTTGCGCATCCCGGTAAGCGCACCCCTGTGCCAGGCGAGCAGCGCAATCAGGGAAGAGGCGAACAGCCCGCGCACGAGCAGAATCTGGCCGGTATTGACCGAATGCGACGCGAGCTTGGTCAGTGTGTCGTTGAAGGTGAAGGCGGCCATCGCGATGGCCATAAACATGGCGCCGCGAACATTCGAGGACAGGGGCAAATCGGCCTTCCGTTGCTGCTTGTTGTTTATGGCTTACGCATGGACCGGCAAAACAGCAACGGCAATCGCATGGACCAAGACTATGGCCGATCAGGGACCCTCGAGGCTGCGGGCGATCGCACCCGCGAGCGGGTCGTATTTTGCCTTGGCCGTGGCCGGATATTTCAGCAGGAACGCGTGGATGACGCCGTCCTTGCCGAATTCGAACCGCTGGTAGAAGACCGCGCCGCCGTCGCGGCCCGATAGCACCACCCAGTCCTTGCCCACCTTGCGATAGGTGACCGAATGCCCCTCCGACACGAAGTCGGCGAGTTGCTCCGGCGTCTGTTCGAGGGCGTTGTTGGACCCGTAGACGGCGAGGCTCGCGCCATCTGGCGCGAGGAAGGTCATGCCGTCGCCGTTGGCCGGCGGCTCGCCCTGCCGCGTGAAGACCTCGTCGGGAAACGTGACTGAGGTTCCGAAGCGCGCATTGGTGTAGGTGAAGGGCTGCGCCGAGGCTGACAAGGTGAGGGCGCATAGGAGCGATGCGGCGGAGAGCGAAGTCTTCAGGCAACAAGCCATTCCTCGCACCTCTCCGGTCGAGCGCGACGGCTCGAGCGCGCTCAGCCGCCGGTGACGCTCATGTGGCGCGCGACGGCCGGGCGCTTGGTGCGGCGGTCGATCACAAAGTCGTGCCCCTTGGGCTTGCGGCCGATAGCCTCGTCGATGGCATTGGACAGCAGCTCATTGCCTTCCGAGGCCCGGAGCGGCGTTCTCAGGTCGGCGTCGTCGTCCTGCCCGAGGCACATGTAGAGCGTGCCAGTGCAGGTCAGGCGCACGCGGTTGCAGCTTTCACAGAAATTGTGCGTCATCGGCGTGATGAAGCCGAGGCGGCCACCGGTTTCTGCCACCTGGACATAACGGGCCGGGCCGCCGGTTTTGTAGGGAATGTCGGTCAGCGTGAACTGGCGCTCGAGGTTGGCGCGCAGCAACGACAGCGGCAGATACTGGTCGGTGCGGTCGGCATCGATCTCGCCCATGGGCATCGTTTCGATGACCGTGAGATCCATACCGCGGCCATGGGCCCAGCGCAGCATCTCCGGAATCTCGTGATCGTTGAAGTCCTTGAGGGCGACCGCATTGAGCTTGACGTGCAGGCCTGCGGCGCGGGCCGCATTGATGCCTTCCATGACCTTGGCGAGGTTGCCCCATCGCGTGATGGCGTGGAACTTGTCGGGGTCGAGCGTGTCGAGGGAGACGTTGATCCGGCGCACTCCGCAATCGGCCAGTTCGCTGGCGAAGCGGGCGAGCTGCGACCCGTTGGTGGTCAGCGTGAGCTCTTCGAGGGCGCCGCTGTCGAGATGCCGCGACAACTGGCGGACGAGGTGCATGATGTTCTTGCGCACCAGCGGCTCGCCGCCGGTGAGCCTCAGCTTCTTCACACCCTTCTCGATGAAGGCGGTGCAGATCCGGTCCAGCTCCTCGAGCGACAACAGGTCCTTCTTGGGCAGGAAGGCCATGTCCTCGGCCATGCAGTAGGTGCAGCGGAAATCGCAGCGGTCGGTGACCGACACGCGCAGATAGCTAATCGAGCGACCGAAGGGATCGATCATGTCCATAATCTGCGCGTCCACTCCCTTCCCGGCGTCTTTTCGAGCGCCAGTCCTAAACGGCTATGTTGTATGCGCGCGGCTGTCAATCAAGATGAAAGATTCTTGCCTCGTAGTGCGCGCCTGCGTTCGCCGGGCGGCGTCGCTTTTGGCGCTTCCGTTTCGGCCGAAACCGGCGTAACCGGGGGAACGTCAATCGAGGGAATGCACATGTCCGCGCCGAAGGAATTGAGGGTCTCGAAGGACCGCAAGCTGTTGACGGTGACCTTTCCTGACCACCGGCCGTTCGAGCTTTCGGCGGAGTTGCTGCGCGTACTTTCCCCTTCCGCCGAGGTGCAGGGCCATTCGCCCGAGCAGCGGGTGACCGTCCCCGGCAAGAGGAACGTAGCGATCCTCAAGATCGAGCCCGTGGGCAACTATGCGGTCCGCATCACCTTCGACGATTTCCACGACACCGGCATATTCACCTGGAACTACCTGCACACGCTCGGCCACGAGAAGGATACGCGCTGGCAGGCCTATATCGACGAACTGGCGCAAAAGGGGCTGTCGCGCGACAGGTGACATGTAGTCGTCATGCTCACGGGGCAGGACGCTACGAAACGCGGAGGCGAGGGGAACGATGACGATCATGACGATCATCTCGACGGTCGAAGAACTCGAGGCGCTCTACGGCCTTCCCGGCGAGACATCGCTGGTCAAGGAACTCGACCGGATCATTCCCGAATATGCCGCCTTCATCGAAGCCTCGCCCTTCGTAGCACTTGCCACAAGCGGGCCGGAGGGCCTCGATTGCTCGCCGCGCGGCGATCTCGCAGGTTTCGTGCGCATCCATGACGACAGGACGCTGATGTTGCCCGACCGCCGCGGCAACAATCGTGCCGACTCGCTCAGGAACATCATCCGCGATCCGCGGGTGGGCCTGCTCTTCCTGGTGCCGGGTTCGGGCACGACGCTTCGCATCAACGGCCGTGCCCACATCAGCGTCGATGCCGAGCTCTGCGCGTCCTTTGCCGTCGAGGGCAAGCCGGCGCGTTCCGTCACGGTGATCGACGTGGACGCCGTCTACTTCCAGTGCGCCCGGGCGATCGTGCGTTCCGATCTGTGGAATGCGGAGCGGCACGTCGATGCAAAGTCGCTGCCCACGCCGGGACAGTTACTGGCGGTCACCAGTGCGGCCAGGATCGACGGCGAGGCCTATGACCGCGAATGGCCCGAGCGCGCCAAGAAGACGATGTGGTAGGCTGCGTCTCAACACAAAGTGATCGCGCTCGCGTAACTTTGCCGGGTTTGCGGACGTATACCGGCATGATCACTGGAAGCCGCACTCGATGATGCCCTGGACCGACCGAGCCGGAAAACTCTCGCCGCTTAAGCTGGCGGTTTTCGTGGGGACGCTGATACCGGCGTTTCTGCTTGCCTATTATGCGGTTGCCGGATTCCCCAAGGGGGCAGTCACGAGCAGCCTGCTCGGCCCGAGGCCGTTCAATTCCGCGATCCTTCATACCGGCGACTGGACGATCCGCTTCCTCATGCTGTCGCTAGCGGTCACGCCGCTTCGCCGCATCGGCCAATGGCCGAAGCTGATCCTGGTACGCCGCATGTTGGGAGTGGCCGCCCTGTCATACGCGCTCGGCCACCTCACGCTCTATTTCTTCGACATGAACTGGGATCTGTGGCGCGTCGCGAGCGAGATCGCCTTGCGGATCTATCTCACGATCGGCTTCGTCGCCTTGCTCGGCCTCGTCGCTCTTGGTTCGACCTCGACCGATGCCGCGATCCGCAGGCTTGGCCGCAACTGGAACCGGCTGCACAAGATCGTCTACGGCATCGCGATCCTTGCCGCAGTGCATTTCTTCATGCAGTCGAAGGCCGACGTCTATCAGCCGACGCTGATTGCCGGCTTCTTCGTGCTCCTGATGGCCTACCGCTTGGCGCATTGGCGGGGGCTCAGCCTGAACTCGCCGCTGGTGCTTGTCGGCATTGCGCTCGGCGCGGCGCTGGCGACGGCCGTCGTCGAGGTGGCGTGGTACGGGCTCGCGACCGGAGTTCCGCCGATGCGCGTGCTTTCGGCCAACCTGCAGTTCTCGTATTCGATCCGGCCGGCTTGGTGGGTCCTTGCGACGGGACTTGCCGTGGCGCTGCTCGGCTATGTCCGTCAACCCGGCAGGGCCGAGCCACAGCGCGGCCGCAGAGCCGCGGCCAAGGTGGCTGCCTAGCTTCTCTCCGCTTCGCGGAATGCCTCTATCTCTTTGTTTTGACGCAATTCCTGACGGAAACAGCTATTCCTTCAGCGCATCGGCGACGCGCAGCATATGCGCGCCGATCATGTCGCACTGCTCGGGGGTCGATGCGCTCATGGCCTTCTCGATGAGGGCGCCATAGGACTTCAGGGCGTCCAACAGCAGCGCCTCGCCACCGGCCGTCAGCGTCAGGCGCATGATACGCCGGTCCTTGCCGTCGACCTCGCGGCTTACGAGTTCGCGCTTCTCGAGTTGCGGCAACAGCATCGTGATGTTCGAGCGGCCGACCAGGAGCTTGCGGGCAAGGTCGTGCTGCGACATGCCGGGATGCCGATAGAGGTTCATCAGAACGTCGAGCTGGGCTGGCTTCAGCCCGTGGGGCTGCAACGCCGTGCCCAGCGCCCGTTCCATCGAATGGCAGGCCTTTGCGACCGCGACCCAGTTGCGGAATCGCGGATTATCCCAAGGTAGTTCTTGCTTATTGTTCATGATTGAACGAATATGTTCATGATTGAACTGATGGATGGGCGCACACTATGGCATCAATCGGGCTGAAGGTCATCCGCAGGCTGATGAACGTTGCGGAAGCGGTTTCGCCGCCCCTGGCTGGACGCGCCGCGTTCGAGCTTTTCCGGCGCACGCCGGCTCCGCGGGCGATGACAGCCGGCGAGAAGCGCGCCGTCGAGCGCGCCGCCGACTTCATGGCTGAAGCGCGTCATCACCGAATCAGGACGGGCGCCGGTTGCCTGGCCGTGCATGAGTTCCGGCCGGGGCAGGGGCGCTCGGCGGGCAGCGTGCTGGTCATTCACGGCTGGCGCTCGCGCACCGAATACATGCGCTCCCTGATCGAGGGCTACAGGCTCGCCGGCTTCCGTGTGGTTTCCCTCGACCTGCCTGGCCACGGCGGCTCTCTCGGACGGCGGCTGGATATGGCCAAGGCGGTGGAGGCGGCGCATGTGGCAGGACAGTGGTTCGGTCCGTTCGAAGCTGTCGTGGGGCACTCCTTCGGCGGCGCGGTTGCGGTCAACGCGGTTGCCGGCTCGATCAAACGCTTCGAGCCTCTCGCGGCGGCGCGTTTGGTGCTGATCGCGGCGCCCAGCTCGATGCCGCGCTTGTTCCGGCAGTTCGGCAGCCATGTCAGGCTCGGCCCGGCAGGCTACCGGGCGCTCGAGAAAAGAGTGGAGCAGGTCACCGGCACCGAGCTCAGGCATTTCGACAATGCCGGCCTGCTCGCTGGAATGCCGGTCCCTACCTTGGTCATCCATGCACAGGACGACAGGGAGGTGCCGGAGACCGAGGCGCGTGCGATGGCCGGCGCAGGCGCCCATGTCAGGCTGTTCTGGGCGAACGGGCTCGGCCACAGGCGCATATTGTCGGATGCGAAGGTCGTGACAGAGGCGGTCGGCTTCGTCGCCGATCGCAAGGAGCCGGCGCTGCTGCACTGAACGGCTCAGCCCTTCCGTTCGTCTTGCTCGGTCGGCAGGCCGGCGTTCTTCCAGGCGGTGAAGCCGCCGAGGATGTGGCGCACGGGCTCCAGCCCCATGTCCTTGGCCGTCTTGGCGGCCAGCGCCGAGCGCCACCCGCCGGCGCAGAAGAAGACGAAACTCTTGCCGCTCGCGAAGAACGGTTTGTGGTACGGGCTCTCCGGGTCGATCCAGAATTCGAGCATGCCGCGCGGGCAGTGCTGGGCGCCGGGAATTCGCCCTTCGCGCTGCAATTCGCGAGGGTCGCGAAGGTCCACGAACACCGTGCCTTCGTCGTCGAGCAGGGTAGCTGCCTCTTCCGGCGAGACCACCTCTACCACGGCATTGGCCTCGTCCAGCAACTCCCTGTAGCCCTTCTTCATCTTTCCCTCGCGTCAACTCGTTCGTCGATCATCTTGGCTTGCCAAGTGATGGCACGAACCGCGAATGTCTGTCATCGGGCTCGATGTCATCCTAGCCGATAAACAGCTGGCAAAGATGTGGGGCAAGCGGGCAACAGCGGATCGAAAATTCATGAAAGCTTAACGATGTCGGTATGAATCGGTATGGTCGCGCCTTACATCGGCCATTCGGCATGCGGAATTCTACGTCAGGGGAACCGGGAATTCGGAGCAGTCATGCGGCGGGGGACGAGTCTCATATGAAGCCTTCATTCCACAGATTGCCGATTTGGCTGCCGCTCACGGCACTGGCCGTGAGCCTTGCCATGGGTGCGCCGCAGGCGAACGCCCAGGGCCTTTTCGACTTCCTTTTCGGCGGCGGCAATCGCGTGCATCGCCAGCCGCGCGAATATCGTGCTCAACAGCCAGCCCCGCAAAGAAGGGCTGTTGCGAAGCCTGCCAAGATCAGCGCCCCGGCCTACTACACCTACAAGGCCGACGCGATGATCCCGATAGACTTCGCCAAGCTCGCCGCTGGCGCGCAGTCGGTCTCGCTCGAGCCGTCATTCGCCGGAACGGCGTTCCGCGAGGCGCTTCCGGGCCTCGTGGGCTTCGACTACCTGGCCGAGAAGGAGGTGGCGAAGGCGCTGCTCGACTACTATTCGGCCAACCCCGACTTCATCTGGATTTCCGGCCGCAGCGCCAACGCCCGCGCCGAAGAGGCGGTCAGGGTGCTGAGCGACGCGGCGAGCTTTGGCCTGATACCCGGGGACTACGCGGTTTCTGTGCCCGCCGCAGCGTCGGCGCCGGGAGACCCGTCAGACCGGCTCAAGGAACTCATCAGGTTCGAGATGGCGCTGTCGGCGCGGGTGCTGCGCTACATTCACGATGCGCAGGGTGGCCGCATCGATCCCAATCGGATCTCGGGCTACCACGATTTCGCGCCCAAGTCGCTCAACATGGTTGCTGTGCTGAAGACGCTGAGCCAGTCGCAGGATGTTCGCAGCTACCTCGAAACCAGGCATCCGCAAAACCCGGAATACCAGGCGCTGCGGGTCGAACTCGAGGCTCTGAAGGCAAGCGAGGAGGACGACGTCGTCGTCGACCCCAAGCTTCTGCTGAAGCCTGGCGAGACCAGCCCTGAACTGCCGAAGCTGCTGCACATCATCGCGCGCGACCTCGACGACGAGATGGGGGGCGAGTTCGGCGAGACGCTCGCCAGGCTGGTCACCAGCGAAACCTATTGGCCGGAACTCGTGCCGGTGTTCGAGGCGGTGCAGAGGCGGGCAGGGCTCAAGGCGGACGGCGTCGTCGGCCCCCGGACGGTCGCAGCACTTGCGGGCACGCCGAAGACCGATCGTCTCGACAAGGTGGTCATCGCGCTCGAGCAGATGCGATGGCTACCGTCGGACCTCGGCAGTCCGCGCGTGTTCATCAACGAGCCGGCCTTCACGGCGAGCTACATCGAGGGCGGCGAGGAAAAGCTCAAGATGAAGACGGTGATCGGCAAGACCACCAACCAGACGAGCTTCTTCCAGGACGAGATCGAACAGGTCGACTACAACCCCTATTGGGGCGTGCCCCAGTCGATCATCGTCAACGAGATGCTGCCGCGCCTGCGCAGCGATCCGGGCTATCTCGACCGCGCCGGCTATGAGGTCACCGATTCAAGTGGCAGGCGCATCCCGTCGTCGGCGATCAACTGGGGCCAATATGGCGCAAAGGTGCCCTACAGCGTGCGCCAGGCGCCGAGCGAGGCCAATGCGCTCGGCGAACTCAAGATCCTGTTCCCCAACAAGCACGCCATCTACATGCACGACACGCCGCAGAAGGACCTGTTCAACCGCGACAACCGGGCCTTCAGCCATGGCTGCATCCGCTTGTCGGATCCCCGCGGCATGGCGGCGGCTGTGCTCGGCACCACGGTCGATCATGTGGCGGAGAAGCTCAAGGAGGGGCATTCCTCGGAGAAGGTTACCCGCAAGATCCCCGTATACGTGGCGTATTTCACCGCCTGGCCGGAACTGAACGGCAAGGTGGACTACTTCGCCGACGTCTACGACCGCGATGCGCGGATGAAGGAGGCAATGGCCAAGACGGATGCCGCGCGCGCGCCGAGCATCTGATCCCCCAAAGTGCACGCGAGCCTGGCCCGACCAAGCTCCATGGAATCAGATGCTTGCCGGGGGCGGTGAATGTGATGTCGAAGCTAGTCGGCGGCCGCATGAGCGGTCGTGCCTAGTTCCTGCGGTCGCCACAAGCTTGCAGGGGCATCTCGACAGTGGTTTCGAACCATTCGCGGATGATACGGTTCGCGACTTCCTGCCTGCTCATGCCGATTTCCCGGGCGAGCGAACTCACGATCTCGTCGATGTCGCGGTCAAGGATCAGCCCGGGAGGGTTGCGCAGTCGAATGGCGGCGCGCCGGAGAAGCGCCTGCAGCTCCTCGCTGTGGGCGTCGCCGATCCTGTCGGCCATCGCTTCGAGATGCTCGATGAAACGCTCGCACGTGTCAGGCATGGCGCACTCTCCATCTGAGGTGCGAAATCTGCCATGGCTGCCTGCGTGAGTTTACCTGCTCTTTGGATTTATCCCGGGGACGCATCCCCTGTACCGGCCTGGGCTTTCGGTTCCTTAACCTCGATCTTTGGTTGCCCGGCCGTCTCGAGCCTGACCCAAGCGACGATAAGCTCGTAGAAGACGGCGAGGACGATCGGGCCGAGGAAGAGCCCGATCAGTCCGTAGGTCAGCGTGCCGCCGATCACGCCCGTCAGGACCACCAGCGTCGGCGTGGACAGGCCACGCCCCATGAGGATCGGCTTCAGCACGTTGTCCAGCAGCATCACCGGTATCAGCACCGCCGTGAGGGCGAGGGCCGCTCCCCCCGTCTTGACCGACCATGCCCAGATGATGACCGGCAGCAGAACAGGGGCGCCCCCGATCTGGACGATGCACAGAATGAGCACGCCGAAAGCGATCAGTCCGGCTCCCGGCACGCCCGCAACGACGAGCACTATTCCCGCAATCAGCGCCTGCAGCAGCGCCACGCCGATGATGCCGCGCGATACATTTCGGATCGTGGCGCCGGCGAGGTCGACGAATTGCGCGCCCCGCGGTGCGACCAGCCGCGCAGCGAACTGCCGTGCCCCGGAAGCCAGCCGCGGGCCCGGCAGGAACAGGAAGCCCATGATGACGACCGAGGCGATGAATTTCAGCAGATCGCCGCCCAGGCCTGCGATCCGGACGAGGATCCCGCCACTCGCCGGCAGCAGCGATGGTCCATAGCGCTGCAGTGCCTCGTCGAGGCTGCCCGACGCAACGGTCCAGACTTCGTACGCCGTCTTGCCGATGATTGGCCATTCGGCCACGCGTGGGGTCGGCGGTGGCACGCGCAGGGTCCCGGCTTCAAGTCCGGCCACAAGCGATTGGGCGCTTTCCACCAGGCTGGCGACGAGCACGCTGACCGGACCCAGGATTGTCAGCAGTGCAAGTCCCGTTACGACGGCGGCGGAAATGCGATTGCGGCCGCCGAGGATGCGGGCAAGCCAGGCATATACCGGATAGAGCGCGACGGTCAGAAGGATCGCCCAGGCGACTATCGGCAGGAAGGGGCGGACCAGTTGGAGCGACCAGTAGGCAAAGAGGCCGAGGAATGCCAAGCGGATGACGAGGTCGGTCGCCCTTGCTTCCACGTTGGAGCCGTCGCCGTCGCTATCCTGAACCCCTTGAGCCATACGCACCTCCGCCAGCATGCGGTGGAAACTGGATAGGCAAAGCTCCGCATGGCGCCTGCCGGAGCGGATAGGCGACTGTGGGGCCAATTTTTCGGAGATACAAGCGGTGCGTGTCCTACCAGCCGAGCAAACCGCGGCTCATTCGGCAAGAAGTCGGATGCGACCAATGGGCGGTAGTCACAGACCTGACACTCGGCTAGCCTACGTTTTCGCAGGACTGTTCCGACGCCGTTTCCGGACAGGCGGCGCGCGCAAGCGGATCGCACAGGAGCGTGATCATGGCATCCAGGCAGCATGACTGGGCAGCGTTCGATTTCTTCTCGCCGGCCCTCGACTATATGGTCGACGCAGCGCAACGGAGCGTCCTTTTCTGGGACGTGATGGGCCAGCGCGCCGACCAGAACCGCGAGCAGCAGGCGAAGGAAGCGCCAAACGTCCTGAGCTACGACGCGGAAGTGGTGCTCGACGGGCGCACGCTCGATCCTCCGGTCAACTACGCTCTCGTGCGGATCGTCCCACCCGCGGGAACTGTCGTCGATGAGACGCGGCGGCCTTTCGTCGTCGTCGACCCGCGAGCGGGACACGGCCCGGGAATAGGAGGCTTCAAGGCGGACAGTGAGATCGGCGTGGCGTTCAAGGCCGGCCATCCCTGTTATTTCATCGGGTTTCTCCCGAAGCCCATGCCAGGGCAGACGATACCGGACATAACGCGGGCAGAGGCGACCTTCCTGGAGAAGGTTATCGAGCTCCACCCCAAGGCGGATACCAAGCCCTGCGTGGTCGGCAACTGCCAGGCAGGCTGGGCGGTCATGATGCTTGCGTCGCTTCGGCCGGAACTGATCGGCTCGATCATCATCGCCGGCGCCCCGCTTTCCTACTGGGCCGGCGTGCATGGCCAGTATCCGATGCGCTATTCCGGCGGATTGCTCGGCGGCAGCTGGCTGACCGCGCTGACGAGCGACCTCGGGGCGGGCACGTTCGACGGTGCGTGGCTCGTCCAGAACTTCGAGAACCAGAACCCGGCGAATACACTCTGGTCCAAGCCGTACAATCTCTACTCGAAGATCGACACGGAAGCGCCGCGCTACCTGGGTTTCGAACGCTGGTGGGGAGGGCATGTCGATCTGAACGCCGAGGAAATCCAGTTCATCGTCGATGAGCTGTTCATCGGCAACAACCTCGCCGCGGGCCGGATCACCACGCCGGAGGGAGCCACCATCGACCTGCGCAACATCCGCGCGCCGATCGTCGTCTTCTGCTCCAAGGGCGACAACATCACCCCGCCCCAGCAGGCGCTCGACTGGATCCTAGACCTCTATGACGACGTCGATGAAATCCGCTCCCACGGCCAGACCATCGTCTACACCATCCACGAGTCCGTTGGGCATCTGGGCATCTTCGTTTCCGCCGGCGTCGCTCGCAAGGAACACGGCGAGTTCTCGAGCAACATCGATCTCATCGACGTGCTTCCCCCTGGGCTCTACGAAGCCGTCTTCGAACCGAAGACAGACGAGACAGCCGGCTCCGACGGCGTGACCGGGGACTGGGTCATGCGCTGCGAGGCGCGGACGCTGGATGACATCAGGGCTCTGGGCGGGAACGACGCCGCCGACGAACGCCGCTTTGCCACCGCTGCACGGGTGTCGGAGATCAACCTCGCTTTGTACCGGACCTTCGCCCAGCCCTTCGTGCGGGCCATGACGTCCAAGGCGGCGGCCGAGCAGATGCACAAGGTCCACCCTTTGCGGCTGCAATACGAGTTCTTCTCGGACGAAAACCCGATGATGGCCTGGGTCAAGTCGGCAGCCGAAATGGTCAGTGGCGACCGACGGCCGGTCGCCGAAGACAATCCGTTCCTTGCCATGGAAAAGTCCGCGTCGGCGCAGATCGAGGAAGGCCTCGATGCCTGGCGGAAAATGGCCGAGGCGCTATCCGAGAAGGCGTTCCTGACGGTCTATGGATCGCCGGCGCTGCAGGCCGCGGTCGGCATCGATCCGGCCGACGACCGCCCGAAGAGGCGGGCAGGGAAGACCCAGCTCCACCGTGAGGTCCTGCAGGCGCGTCTAGCCGATCTGCGTTCCCGCATCGCCACTGGCGGCCTGCGCGAATGCATGGCGCGGGCCCTGATCTATGTGGGCGCCGTCAGGGGCGGAGCCGACGAAAGGGGCTTCGCCGCCATTCGCAAGCTGCGCGGCAGCGGCGGAGAAACCACGAGCATGACCCTGGCCGAGTTCAAGGCTCTCATTCGCGACCAGTTCCTGATGCTGCTGATGGATCAGGAGGCGACGCTGGAGGCAATTCCCGGCCTGTTGCCAGCGGAAACCGAGACGCGCCAGCAGGCGCTTGCGGCACTGCGCGACGTGCTCAGTGCGCGTGGCGAATTCTCCGGCGAGATGGCCGACCGGTGGCAGCGCATCGTCAGCCTGTTCGGCGTCGAGGAAGTGCCGCAGGCAGTTTCGGAGCGGCCATCCAGGCCCACGGGAATGGCGAAAGCATCGTAAGCGCGAATATTCTCAAACCCATGCCCCTCAGGAGGATAGGCTCTTGGATGATGTCGACGGCGATGGGGCTCGGCGAGCCCATGCGAGATACGAGCAACTGATCACGCGGGCGAAGCAGGTTCCAGCAACAAGGACGATCGTGGCTCACCCTTGCGACGAGACTTCTTTGCGGGGGGCGGTCGAAGCAGCGGAAGAGGGGCTGATCGTTCCGATCCTGGTCGGACCCACCCACAAGATCCGGGCCGTCGCCGAGAAGGCCGGCCTCGACATCGGTCACCTCGAAATCGTCGATACGCCGCACAGCGACGCCTCGGCCACCAAGGCGGTCGAACTGATCCACGAGGCCAGGGGCGAACTGCTGATGAAAGGCAGTTTGCACACCGACGAACTGATGCGCGCGGTGACCTCTTCGACCAGCGGCCTGCGCACCGCGCGACGGATCAGCCACGTCTTCGTGATGGATGTGCCCGACCATCCGGAGACGCTGTTCATCACCGATGCGGCCATAAACATCTTTCCGGATCTCGACGCCAAGCGCGACATCATCCAGAACGCCATAGACCTGTTCACCCAGGTGGGCCTCGGTGAGCCGAGGGTGGCGATCCTGTCGGCGGTCGAGACGGTCACCTCCAAGATCCCCTCGACGATCGAGGCCGCGGCACTCTGCAAGATGGCAGAGCGCGGCCAGATCACGGGCGGCCTGCTCGATGGCCCGCTTGCCTTCGACAATGCGATCGACCCGGAGGCGGCAGCCATCAAGGGCATACGTTCCGAGGTCGCCGGGCGTGCCCAGATCCTCGTGGTCCCGGACCTGGAGGCCGGCAACATGCTTGCCAAGAACCTGACCTTCCTCGCCAAGGCGGATGCCGCCGGTATCGTCCTTGGCGCCCGCGTGCCGATCATCCTGACCTCGCGTGCCGATTCCGTGCGTACGCGGCTCGCCTCCTGTGCGGTTGCGGTGCTGCTCGCCGAAGCCCGGCGCAAGGCTGCGGCCCAACCGGTCGCGTCATAGCCATGGATGCAATTCTCGTCCTCAATGCCGGCTCGTCCAGCCTGAAGTTCCAGCTTTTCGGGATCGGCGGCCCCGACGGCCCACAGGCCCTGGTCAAGGGCAAGATAGACGGCATCGGCACCCACCCGCATCTGCGCGCGACCGGACCGGCAAAGACGCTGCTCGTCGACCGCGATTGCGCCCCCTCGGAGGTGCCGGACCTGCCCGCGGCAACGCACGCAATGGCAGGCTGGATGCGCGAGACGCAGCAGGTCAATCTCGTCGCCGTCGGTCACCGGGTTGTCCATGGAGGGCCGGACTATTCGCAGCCCGTACGGCTCGACGAGCAGGTGTTGCAGTATCTCGAGCGCTTCATTCCGCTTGCGCCCCTGCACCAGCCGCACAACCTGGAGCCGATCCGGACGATGATCGAGCGCCGTCCCGAATTGCCCCAGGTCGCTTGCTTCGACACGGCGTTCCATCGCGGCCACAGCGCGGTTGCCGACCACTACGCGATCCCGGAGCGCTTCCACGCCGAAGGGGTGCGCAGGTACGGCTTCCACGGGCTTTCCTACGAGTACATTTCGGGGCGCCTCCGCGAGGTGGCCCCGGACGTGGCCGGTGGTCGGGTCGTCGTCGCGCATCTGGGCAGCGGCGCCTCGTTGTGCGCGCTCTCCGAGGGGTGGAGCATCGAAAGCACCCTCGGCTTCACAGCACTCGACGGCCTGCCCATGGGCACGCGCTGCGGCCAGATCGACCCAGGGGTGATCCTGTACCTGATCGACCAGAAGGGCATGACGGCCAAAGAGGTGCAGGACCTGCTCTACAAGGAGAGTGGGCTCAAGGGGCTCTCCGGCGTCAGCAACGATGTGCGCGACCTGCTTGAGAGCGACGATCCCCGGGCCGCCTTTGCGCTGGACCATTTCGTCTACCGCGTCGGCTTGCACGCCGGCGCGATGGCAGCGGCGCTGGGAGGGCTCGACGCCTTCGTTTTCACTGCCGGCATCGGCGAGAACTCACCCGAGATCCGGGCAGCCATCGCCAAGCGGCTCGAATGGTGCGGCGCGGAACTCGACCCGGCGGCCAATGCGGCGGGCAAGCCGGTGATCTCGACCGAGCGCAGCCGGGTGAGGCTGCTCGTGGTTCCCACGGATGAAGAACTGATGATCGTGCGCCACACGCTGGCGCTTTTGTAGGGGCTGCCAGATGATCCCAGTCGTGAAGGCGAAGCTGCTTGAGGGCAAGAGGGGGCTGATCGTCGGGATCGCCAACGACCATTCGATCGCCTGGGGCTGCGCCAAGGCGTTTCGCGCTCTCGGTGCCGAACTCGCCGTCACCTATCTGAACGACAAGGCGAAACGCTTCGTCGAGCCGCTCGCGGGCGAACTCGAGGCGCCGATCTTCCTGCCCCTCGATGTCGGCGTGCCGGGCCAGATGGAGGCAGTGTTCGAACGCATCGAGCAGGAATGGGGCAAGCTCGATTTCGTGGTCCATTCCATCGCGTTTTCGCCGAAGGACACGCTTCAGGGGCGAGTCGTCGACGTGCCACGCGACGGCTTCCTGACCACGATGGACGTTTCTTGCTGGTCGTTCATCCGCATGGCCCATCTTGCCGAACCGCTGATGAAGGACGGCGGCACGCTGTTCACCATGACCTACTACGGAAGCCAGATGGTGGTGGAGAACTACAACATCATGGGCGTGGCCAAGGCCGCACTCGAAAGCGCGGTGCGCTATCTGGCTGCGGAACTCGGCCCCAAGGGCATCCGAGTGCATGCGATCTCGCCCGGACCGCTGGCAACCAGGGCGGCAACAGGTATTCCGGAATTCGATGAATTGCTGGACAAGGCCAAGGAAAAGGCCCCGGCGCGGAGCCTGGTCAGCATCGACGACGTCGGCATGGCGACCGCATTCCTCGCGCACGATGCTGCTCGCCTCATCACCGGCGAGACGCTCTATATCGACGGCGGCTACCACATCATCGATTGATCCGGCTGAAGCCCAGTCATTGCGGCGACACCGTTTGCCTGCAGGCGCGGAACCGGGTGGGCCTCTGTGCCCACCCGGCCACCCGTGCCGCTATTGCGGCATCAGCCGTTCGAGCTCGCCGAGCCGCTTCAGGGCCGCCTGTTGTTGCAGCCAGCCATAGTTGATGCCGCTGGCATTCAGCGTGCTGCCGGTCTGGAACGGAAACTGGTCGAAATCCTGGAAGAACTCCTTGATCTTGCCCTGGACCGGAACCAGCAGCCACATGTTGCGGGCGAGGAACTCGATGGCGCCGCCGCCGTCCTCCATGCCCCGCTCATAGGGATCCATGCGCAGGTTTGCGATGACCGCCCAGCTCGGCACCTCGCGGGTCGCGGTGGCAATGTTGCCGTGGCTCGCCTGCGCGAAACTCAGCTTCCAGTCGTTCCAGCGTATGGCGTTGAGGTTGCCGCCCTGGTCGAAGTAGTAGACGACGTCGCGCGGCGGCGTCTTGGCTTCGCCCTTGAGCAGTTCGGTCAGGTCGTAGCCGTCGAGATGCACCTTGAAGGTCTTGCCGCTGGCCTGGAAGCCCATCTTCATCTCTTCCTTAACGTCGGCGATGCCCGCGACCGCCGCGAATGTCGGCATCCAGTCCATCAAGGTCACCGGCTCGTTGATCTGCGTGCCCGGCTTCACCACGCCCGGCCACCGCACCATCATCGGAATGCGGAACCCGCCTTCCCAGGTCGTGCCCTTTTCGCCATGGAACATCGTCTGTGCACCATCAGGCCAAAGGGCGAGCTCGGCGCCGTTGTCGGTCGTGTAGACCACGATCGTGTTGTCGGCGATGCCGAGATCGTCGAGCTGCTGCAGCAATTGGCCGACATGGCCGTCATGCTCGACCATGCCGTCGGCATGGATGCCCTTGCCGGTCTTGCCGAGCGAATCCGGCTTGAGGTGGGTAAAGACGTGCATGCGCGTCGAGTTGAACCAGCAGAAGAAGGGCTTGTCGGCCTTGGCCTGCCTGTCGATGAAGTCCTTCGCGGCCGCCAGGAATTCTTCGTCGATCGTCGGCATGCGCTTGGTGTTGAGCGGCCCGGTGTCTTCGATCTTGCCGTCGGCGGTTGACTTGATCACGCCGCGCGGACCGAATTGCTTCCGGAATTCCGGATCCTTCGGGTAGAAGTAGCCCTCCGGTTCCTCCTCGGCATTGAGGTGGTAGAGATTGCCGAAGAACTCGTCGAAGCCGTGCTTGGTCGGCAGGTGCTCGTCGCGGTCGCCGAGGTGGTTCTTGCCGAACTGGCCGGTGGCGTAACCCTTGCTCCTCACCACATCGGCGATCGTCGGCATCCAGTCCTGGATGCCGTGCGGATCACCCGGCATGCCAATGGTCAGCAGCCCGGTGCGGAACGGCTCCTGGCCGAGGATGAAGGAGGCACGGCCGGCGGTGCAACTGTTCTGGCCGTAGCTGTCGGTGAAGATCGCACCTTCCGCAGCTATGCGGTCGATGTTGGGCGTCCGGTAGCCCATCAGCCCCATCGTGTAGGCGCTGATCTGGGGGATGCCGATGTCGTCGCCGAAGATGACGAGAATGTTCGGCGGCTTCCCGCCCGCGGCCGCGGGTTGCTGCTGGGCGCGCGCCTTGTTCACGCCGGCGCCCGAAGCCATCAGCGAGGCGGCCGCCAGGGCGGTGCCACCGAGCAGCAGGTTCCGACGGCTTACGTCGAGCGAATTGTCTTGATTGTCGGTTGGGGGGACGGTGCGCATCACTTACTCCATGTCGGGACAGGTGTCGAATGGCGTCCAAACCTTACCCGGCAGCAGGTGCCTGGCGTTCGCAGTGCTGAGGGCAGGCCCAGGTGACGGTTGCCCGCCACGCAGCGGGCAGAATGGCCTCCGGAGGGATTTGCGCCAAGTAACGTTACGGTAACGGGGAGGGATGCGCGGGCAGCAATGCCGCTGTTTACGCCAAAGAACGCGCACGACGCAGCCAGAGCTTTTGGGACTCGCGAAGTCGTGCAGCGGCTACCGCGCAAGCTGCCGGGCGATAATAGATAAACTTGGATATTCTAAAGGAAAATGGTGGGCGATAACTACGATCCCACCCCTGTGAAGGGGAGGCCTACCTATTTGTTTTCAATGCCGTAGGTTGATTTGATGCGGCAGTCGACGGGTTCTCCACGGGTTTTGACTTCTTGCCGCGCTGAGGTGTAGTCAATTTGACTACCTTGCGATCCGAAACTACCACATGTTCATAGCGAGCCGCTGATTTGGTCTACACGCCCTTCAATTTGCGATGGGATGAACTGAAAGCGCATGCTAGACGGCTCCCATATCGGCGAGAAGGCCTACGGGGACACGAATGGCCGGCAGAATCACAGAACTGGAAGCCATCCGAGGGTGGGCGGCGTTCTTGGTGCTTGTTCACCATTCCCTGCTTGCTTTCGCCCCTCGGCTGCATGGGCTAGTCGATAGGGATCCGGCGAGCCTCTTCGGGACGCCCGCCTTCGCGTTCATCAATGGCAGTGCCGCCGTGGTCGTGTTCTTCGTGTTATCGGGATACGTACTGACGCATGCCTTTCTTCGTGGCCCGACCAGCGGTCGCGTCAAGCTTGCACTTAGCAGATGGCCACGCCTCGCGTTTCCGGTGCTGCTCGTCAACGTGACGGTTGGCATTTTGATAATGTCTGGCTGCATGGCGAACCTAGCAGCAGCGGACCAGGCTGCGTCGACGTGGCTAGGCTGGTTCTACAACTGGCCTTCTGCTGGAGTCGCAGAAATCTCCTCCGCTTTCCGAGAAGGAGTCTATGGAACCTTCTTGTTCGGAGCGTCCAAGTACAACTCCAGTCTGTGGACAATGAAATATGAATTCTACGGTAGCTTCATAGTATTCGGAATGGCCGCTGCGTGCCTTGCATTGCCACGCGCTAAGTGGGTGCTTCTGTCATGTTCTTTCGTGGTTGCCGTTCTTGTTCATCCGTACTATGGATGCTTCATTGTCGGCGCATGCATGGCGCATGTTCGACAGACGCGCATGGTTGTGCGTTTCGTTCCAGCAATCATAGCGGGTGCACTTCTGGTCTACCTTTCGGGATATCACGAAGCCCTTGATGGCAGTGCACGGCCAGCAGGTTGGTACGAATGGCTTGCTCCCGCAGCGATGGCAGTTGGCCCGGAAGCCCTCCGAATAGCTCTGCATACGTTCGTGGCGGCCTCCCTAATCTGGTTCGCACTAAACACAAGCCTTGGCATGAAACTCGATGGGCGGGTGGGGCGCTTACTGGGGACGCTTTCGTTCCCGATATATCTGATTCACGTTCCCGTCATAAGCTCGATCGGGTCGTGGGCGTATCTTACGGTGGGGGCAGTGTCAGCGGTGCTCGTTTCGATGCTCGTATCGATCGCACTTGCGGTTCCGCTATCGACGCTCGACAGAGGCTGGCGTCAAATGATGGCCGCGCCATTTGCAAGGGTCGTTTCCTCAAGCGCCCGAACTTAGCGCGAGCGCTTCCCGAAACACTGGCCGCCACCCTCCTTGCGACGAGATCGATTGTCACCACTGTGTCAAAGTAGACCCTGATTGCCCCGTGGCGAGTCTTGCCGGGAAATGAGAACGAAGCAAGAATTCAGGCGGCGGATTTTCCACGGATTGTGCTGCCGAGTTATGCTCTTGTGTTCGCCGGTCAACGCCGCATAGGTCATTTGGGTCGCTTTTGGCGAACTCAAAGTTCGTTTTGACTTCAAGGATATAATCTATTGGAAAATGGTGGGCGATGTAGGGATTGAACCTACGACCCCACCCGTGTGAAGGGTGTGCTCTCCCGCTGAGCTAATCGCCCGTCCGTGGCCCGAGGGCCGAACGTGACGGCGATATAGGGGAGCCCCGGGAGTCCTGTCAAGGCGCGTTTAGCGACTTGTCGCTGTGATCAGCTTGCGCGCCAGATCGAGCGTCAGCTCATCATAGTGGGATATGACCACCGAAGGCTCGAATTCGCTCACATGGCGATCCGTGTAGCCGAAATCGACGGCGACGACCGGTATGCCCGCGGCCTTTGCCGTATCGATGTCTGTCCGCGAGTCGCCAACCATGATCGCGCGCGCCGCGTCGCCGCCCGCCATAGCGATCGTCTCGGTCAGATGCCTGGGGTCGGGCTTGCGGATGCCGAACGTCTCGGGCCCGCTGATCGCGGCGAAACGATTCGACAGCCCGAGCGCCTCGATCAGACCGACGGCAAGGCTCTCGTATTTGTTGGTGCAGACCGCGAGCAGATATCCCTCGGATGCAAGCCGGTCCATTGCGGCGACGACCCCGGGGTAGGGTTGCGAGCGACCGGGAATGTTCTGGGTGTAGTGATCGAGGAAGACGTCGTGCATCCGCTCGTGCTCTTCGCCCGCCAGTGCCTTCTTCTGTGCGGCATAGGCCCGTTCGATCATGATCTTGCCGCCCATGCCGACGAACCGGCGGAATGCGCTGTCATCCACCTCTTCAAGGCCTCCGGCAACCAGCGTGTGGTTCAGGCTGTCGAGGAGGTCTGGGGCGGTGTCGACGAGCGTTCCGTCGAGGTCGAAGACGATGATCGGTCGGGACATGGCTTCGCTTTCAGAGTTCGTTCTTGAGGCAGAGGCCTAACCTTCGCGTCGTCGCGGTGCAAGCCGCAGCCTACAAAGGCTTTGACCAAATCGGCAAAAATGCTAGGACCCGGACCGTTATTCGGGAAAATTGCGACACTGTGATGGATGCCAAGGCGTTGAAGATCGAGGCTGCGCGCGCTGCCCTCGGCTATGTCGAGAGCGGGATGCGACTCGGTATTGGTACCGGTTCCACTGCCGAAGAGTTCGTTCGGCTGCTGGCCGATAAAGTTGCGGGCGGGATGCAGGTGATCGGCGTGCCGACCTCCGAGCGCACGGCTGCGCTGTGCCGCGAGCTGTCGGTGCCGCTGTCGACGCTCGACGAGACGCCCGAGCTCGACCTCACCATCGACGGCGCCGACGAGATCGATCCCGCGCTGACGCTGGTGAAGGGCGGGGGCGGGGCCTTGCTGCGCGAGAAGATCGTCGCGGCTGCTTCCGCCCGCATGGTGGTGATCGCCGACGAGACCAAGCTGGTCGATACGCTCGGCCGTTTCCCCTTGCCCATCGAGGTCAATCCCTTCGGTCTCAAGGCAACCGAAATCGCCATCGAAAAGGCTGCGCGCGACCTCGGCCTTTCGGGTCCGCTGAAGCTGCGCAATTCGGGTGGCGAGACCTTCGTGACGGACGGTGGACATTTCATCATCGATGCATCTTTTGGCCGCATTCCGGATACAAGAGCGCTTTCAGATGCCCTGCACGCCATCCCCGGCGTCGTGGAGCATGGCCTCTTTCTGGGTTTGGCTACCGTTGCCGTCATCGCCGGTGCCGACGGCGTCAGAACCGTGCACCCGATCCGCTAAACAGGAGTTCTATTCATCATGATTTCGACAAACCGGCTTCGCCGCTTCTCCGTCATGGTGGCGGCTTCGGCTTTTGCGGCCGTCGCATTCTCGGCGCAGGCCCAGGAAATCAGCGAGAGCCATCTCAAGGCGGCGCATGCCGCGATCGCCGCGATCCACGCGACCGATTCCTTCGACATGATCCTGCCGCAGGCCGCCGCTGCCCTCAAGGGCCAGCTCATCCAGCAGAACCCGGACATCCAGGAACTGATCACCCAGACCGTCGACGAGAAGTCGCTGGAACTCGCCGCGCGTCGCGCCGACCTCGAGAAGGAATCGGCGCTCGTCTATGCGCGCGCTTTCTCCGAGAAGGAACTGACTGATATCGCCGCCTTCTACGAGTCCGAAGCAGGCAAGAAGCTGATCGAAAGCGGCCCGATCGCCACGCGCGAATTGGTCAAGGCCGCGGACATCTGGCAGAACGGCATCGCCCGTGACCTGGCCCAGCAGGTCGGCGAAAAGCTGAAGATCGTGGCGGGTGCGGCTGCGACCGCCGAGGGTGCCACCGCGCCGGTCACGCCGAAGAACTGATCTTCCCGCGACCAACGGTCACCTTCGTATGAGCCCGGCTCCGGCCGGGCTTTTCTTTTGCGCCGCCTGACACTACCTGTGGCACACCAAACCGCCCCATCGACCAGGAAGCGAACGCCTCGCTCGGCTCTGATGCGGCTCCGAGAATTCGAGCGCTGCAGCACTCCCTAGATGCTCGCCCGCGCAGGAAGGACATCATGGCCCAGTACGACTACGACCTCTTCGTCATCGGCGGCGGCTCCGGCGGCGTGCGTGCCGCGCGCGTGGCCGCAGCGCTCGGAAAGCGCGTGGCGCTTGCCGAAGAGTTCCGTTTCGGCGGCACCTGTGTCATTCGTGGTTGCGTGCCCAAGAAGCTCTATGTCTATGCCTCGCAGTTCCCCGAGCACTTCGAGGATGCCGCAGGCTACGGCTGGACGGTGGGGGAAAGCACGTTCGACTGGAAGACGCTGGTCGCCAACAAGGAGCGCGAGATCTCGAGGCTCGAGGCGATCTACGAGCGCAACGTCAAGGGGGCGGGCGGCGAGACGATCCATTCGCGCGCGACCCTGGTCGATGCCCATACGATCCGCATCGAAACCGAGAACCGGACGGTCACTGCCGACCAGATCCTGATCGCGACCGGTGGCCGGGCGGCGACGCACCCGGCTCTGCCGGGCCACGAGCACTGCATCTATTCCAACGAGGTCTTCGACCTCCCCGAATTGCCGAAGGCCATCATGATCGAGGGCGGCGGCTACATCGCCGTCGAGTTCGCCAACATCTTCCATGGGCTCGGCGTCGACACGACGCTCGTCTACCGCGGCAAGGAGATCCTCAGCCGCTTCGACATGGACTTGAGGCGCATGCTGCATGAGACGATGGAGCAGAAGGGCATCAAGATCCTGCTGCACTCGGTTTCGCAGGAGGTTGCGAAGCGCGACGACGGCCGGCTCGACGTCAGGCTGAACACAGGCCAGCAACTCACGGTCGACCAGGTGCTGCTCGCCATCGGCCGTACACCGAACACCGAGAACCTGGGTCTCGAAGCGGCTGGCGTCGAACTCGACAAGTCGGGCGCGATCGTGGTCGATGCCTATTCGCGGACCAGTGCCGGCAATATCTGGGCGGTGGGCGACGTGACCAATCGCGTGCAGCTGACACCGGTCGCGATCCACGAGGCGATGTGCTTCATCGAGACCGCGTTCAGGGACAACCCGACGAAGCCCGACCATGACACGATCCCGACGGCGGTGTTCTCGCAGCCGGAGATCGGCACTGTCGGCCTGTCCGAGGACGATGCCGCCAAGCGCTACAACAACCTCGAAGTCTATCGCACCAGCTTCCGGCCGATGCGGCACACGCTCTCCGGACGTCAGGAAAAGATGATGATGAAGCTGGTAGTCGATGCCGACACGCGCATCGTCGTCGGTGCCCATGTGCTCGGGCCTGACGCCGGCGAAATGGCGCAGCTGCTCGGCATTTCGCTGAAGGCGCGCCTGACCAAGGACGCCTTCGACCATACCATGGCCGTGCACCCGACTGCGGCCGAGGAACTGGTCACGATGTACAAGCCGAGCTACCTGGTGAAGGACGGTGTGCGCGTCGACGGCTGACGTCGCTGCGCGCGGCTCGCCTGCCGCAGCGAAACCTTCGGGTTCGGGGCCATTCCGGGGTAGAATACAAGCCCGGCATGATGTAAGGAGCCCCGTTCCCGTATTGGCGGGTCATAGCGCGGGTGAGGTGCCCGCTGGCAAAAACTTTTGGGTGCGAACATGACGAAATGGTCCCCGAATTCCTGGAGAAGCATGCCGATCCAGCAGGTTCCGGCTTATCCGGACGCTGCGGCTCTCGCGGAAACGGAAGCTCGTCTCGCAACCTTTCCCCCCTTGGTTTTTGCAGGTGAAGCGAGAAAACTGAAGAAGCAGCTTGCGGCCGTCGCCAATGGCGAGGCCTTCCTGCTCCAGGGCGGCGACTGCGCCGAGAGCTTCGTCGAGCATGGCGCCGACAACATCCGCGACTTCTTCCGCGTCTTCCTGCAGATGTCGGTCGTGCTGACCTTCGCCGGCGCCCAGCCGGTGGTGAAAGTCGGCCGCATCGCCGGCCAGTTCGCCAAGCCGCGTTCGGCCGACAACGAGACCAAGGGCGATGTGACGCTGCCGAGCTATCGCGGCGACATCATCAACGGCCCGGGCTTCGACGAGAAGTCGCGCGTGCCGGATCCGGCTCGCCAGGAGATGGCGTACCGCCAGTCGGCGGCGACGCTAAACCTTCTGCGCGCGTTCGCCCAGGGCGGCTATGCCAGCCTGGAGAACGTGCACAAGTGGATGCTCGGCTTCGTCTCCAACAGTCCGCAGGGCGAGCGCTACGAGGCGCTTGCCAACCGCATCACCGAGACGATGGACTTCATGAAGGCCGTCGGCATCACCTCGGAGACCAACTACGCGCTGCGCGAGACCGACTTCTACACCAGCCATGAGGCACTTCTGCTCGGCTACGAGCAGGCGCTGACCCGCGTCGACTCGACCTCGGGCGACTGGTACGCAACCTCGGGCCACATGATCTGGATTGGCGACCGTACGCGCCAGCCTGACCACGCGCATGTCGAATACTGCCGTGGCGTGAAGAACCCGCTCGGCCTCAAGTGCGGCCCGTCGCTGACGCCTGACAACCTGCTCAAGCTGATCGACCTGCTGAACCCGGAGAACGAGGCGGGCCGGCTGACGCTGATCGCGCGCTTCGGCCACGACAAGGTTGGCGAGCATCTGCCGAAGCTGATCCGCGCCGTCGAGAAGGAAGGCCGCAAGGTCGTCTGGTCGTGCGACCCGATGCACGGCAACACGATCACCGCTGCCGGCTACAAGACGCGTCCGTTCGACCGCATCCTGAGCGAGGTGCAGGGCTTCTTCGACATCCACCGCTCCGAGGGCACGCATCCGGGCGGCATCCATGTCGAGATGACCGGCAAGAACGTCACCGAATGCACCGGCGGCGCCCGCGCGATCACGGCCGAGGAGCTGCAGGACCGCTACCACACGCATTGCGACCCGCGCCTCAACGCCGACCAGGCGATCGAGCTGGCTTTCCTGGTGTCGGAACTGCTGCGCAAGGGCTCGGCGACCGAAGAGAAGAAGGCCGTCAACGCCTGATCCGAAGTTCGGATTTGCTATTCAAGGCGCCGGTTTCGACCGGCGCCTTTTTCATTTGCGGACCCAGCGCATATGCTCGAGGCGGGGATCGCCGGCGAAGCTCTCACGGTCGAAGCCGATGCGGCGTTCGGGGAACTCGCAAATGGCCTGGACGCCTGACGCCCCCAAGCGGATGCGCCATGTCTGTCGCTCGACCGGGGCTGGCATGGCAAAGACCGTGCAGGTCAGGAGGGCCAAATTGGCGCCGCCCTGGGGATCGCGCACAGAGCGATAGCGTATGGCCTCGATGCCTCCGACGCGGGCCTCATCGGCCAATTGCTGGCAGTGGGCGTAGTCGGTTGGATGCGTCCAGTCACTGGCGTCAAGAGCCAAGGGTGGCAACGTCAGGTCGATGGCGCGGTCGGTTCTGAAGGACGCGGCGAAGGCCGTGTACTCGGCCGCGTCGGTCGGCCAAGGCGTGTCGGGTGACTCTGAGAAGAACAGCAGCCGGTAGAAAGCCATTTCGGCGACGGCCGTATGCACCTTCTCGGCGGCATAATAGACGCCGAGCGACTTGCCGGCACGGCGGAAGCGCGAGCCCGTGGGATAATTCGAGCCGTAGCGGAAGGGCGTCGCAAGCAGATAGTGCAGCTTTCGGCACTCGATCGGGATGACCGGCTTGGTCGTCTCGACCAGGTCCTCCAGCAGTGCCTGTTCGTCGAGATCGTCGACGAGCTTCAGCGTCGAGACCCGATGCTGTGCCTCGACGAGGCGCCAGCAGCGGCCTTCGAGGGCGCGGACCTCAGACGAGAGCGCGGCGGGCGTCCAGATAGGCGATGACATCGACGAGCCCGGAAATGGTGACGATCTTGTCCAGTGGTACCGCGCCTAGAGCCGTGTTCTCGCTCCGCAGCCAGGCCTTGGCGACCGGTTCTTCTCCGCCGACGATGGCGTCGAGCGAGCGGAACAGGCGCACGAACAGCACAGCCAGTTCAAATGGCTTGGTTCCGGCTTCGAGCGCGAATTTCTGCTTGCGCATGCGCGACACGGTCGCTTCGGACACGCCGATGATGGACGACAGAAGTCTTGCGGTGATCCCGAGCATGTCTGCGGCGCGCAACGTCGCCTTGGTCACCACCGTTCCCGGGTCGGCAGACGTCGCGGGACTTGGCTTGCCTGACATCGCATTCTCCATTTCCATGGAAAATATAAGTCAGGAAAGTTCATGAGGAAAGAGGCGATGACGCCTCAATCCTTTTTGTAGAGCAGCCAGTTTTTGCCCTGTCTTTCCGCGATCGTCGAATAGCGCGTGACGCGATTGCGGCCGACCAGCTTGGAGCGGTATAGCGCGCGATCCGCCTTGGCGTAGAGATCGTCGGCGTTTTCGGCCTCGGCCGCCATGCATACGCCCATCGAAACCGTCACCTGGCCGCAATTCAGCCCGGGCTCGAGGTCCACCAGTTGGGTCTGCGCGACCAGCAGGCGGATGCGGTCGGCGATCTCGAAGGTCGCGTCCTCGTTGGTGCCGTCGATGATCAGCGCGAATTCCTCGCCGCCTGTGCGGGCCACGAACATGTCGCGATGGGCACTGCTCTGGAAGATGTCGGCGATGACCCGCAGAATCTTGTCGCCGACGGGATGGCCGTGACGGTCGTTGATTTCCTTGAAGCGGTCGATGTCCGCCAGGATCAGGGCGCTGAACAGCACGCCGCGCTTGTCGTTGTAGATGCCGGCGATGCGCTTGTCGAAGGCGCGCCGGTTCCAGATATGGGTGAGGGGGTCCGTGTCGGCGAGTTTCTTGTACTCCTCGAGCTTCGACTTGACGGTCTCGAGTTCGGCCGACTTGTCGCCGAGCGTGCTCGCAACCTGCTTGCCGTGGTCGATGGTCGAGGCAGTCGCCACCGACATCACGCCGACGATCTTCTGGAGCAGTTCCTGCGACATGGCGGTGCGGCTGTTGAGGCCGCTCGACGTCTCGTCGAGCACCTTGCCATAGCGCTCTATGTGACTGCGCTCGGAGCGCAGGAGACTGGCGACGCCTTCCAGTTCGCGAGCCAGTACCTCGCGCGCCTGCTCGACGATGCCCTGGCCGTGGTTCTGGGCAAAGAACTTGCGCCCGATCTGGTCGAGTTGTTCCTGGGTCGGACGGTCGCCGAGCGCGATCAGTTCGAGGCTGAGCGCCGGGTTCGATCCCGTCAGCGCCTCGTAGAAAATCTCGTAGTTGCGCGGAAGGCCGACGACTCCCATCTGGCCCATCGTCGCCACGATGGTGCTCGCGATTTCGTTGCCCCGATCTGCCGGGGCCGCTGCGGTTTGCATCTGTGTCCCGTTCCGGTTGGCCAGCCAAACGCCAGCGCGCCGGCAGGATTTGCGGGCGTGCAGGCCGATCGGGGGGCGCGAGCGGCGTTCGATTGTGTGCATGCAACGACGCAGGTCCCCTCTGCGCCCATCGCTTGTATCGAGGCTTAGTTTGCTCTGGCTAAAGTTTCATTAATTTGCACCGAATCTCACCTGAAATTTCTACTATAGGATGTACTTGGTGCGGGCCAGTATGCTGCGCCCGAAGCCGATTGATCGGATGTCGCAATCCGGAGAGCATTTGCTGCGACGGGCGGGCAATCTGCCCATGCCAACAACTGGAGGGGCTGATGGATACTCACAAGGGATCGTGTTTGTGCCGCGCCGTGCGCTTCGTGGCGAGAGGGCCGCTGCGCGGCGTGGTCTATTGCCATTGCAGCCAATGCAGGAAGCAGAGCGGACATTATTATGCGGCGACGAACGTCGACGACGACATGGTCGAGGTCGAAGGACGCGAACACATCACCTGGTTCGAGGCATCGGACTTCGCCAAGCGAGGCTTCTGCAGCCGCTGCGGTTCGGTGATGTTCTGGAAGCCCAATGACGACAGCTACGTGTCCATCCTTGCGGGCTCGTTCGACGATGCCTCGTCGCTGACCGGTCTCTGCCACATATTCGTGGCGGACAAGCCTAGCTATTACGAAATTTCCGACGACCTGCCACAGTTCGAGCGGTCGTCTCCAGAGATAATGGTCCTGGGAGACTGAACGACATCCGGAACGTCGTTCACATTCGTTGAACGCTTCGTTGCATGGCGGCGCACTGCCGCCGAGGGGAGAGCAAGCGTATATTTCAGGCAAGGAGAATGAACATGACCTCGTTGCCCACATTATTCGTTTCGCATGGCGGCCCCGACATCGTGCTCGCCGATACCGAGGCCCGGCATTACCTGGAAACCGTCTCGACCTTGATGCCCAGACCGAAGGCGATCGTGATCGTCTCGGCCCATTTCGAGACTGACGGCGTCGCAGTCGTCACCGACCCCAAGCCCGGGATGATCTACGATTTCGGTGGCTTCGCCCCCGAACTCTACAGGATGGTCTATCCCGCCAAGGGAGAGCCGGCGCTGGCCGAGCGCGTGTTCGGCATGCTGGAGGCGGCCGGGCTCAACCCCCACACTTATGAAAAGCGCGGCTACGACCATGGTACGTGGACGCCGCTGATGCTCGCATTTCCGGATGCCGGCATCCCCATCGTTCAGGTGTCGATCGATCCCACGCGCGACGCGGCCTGGCACTACGCCATCGGCAAGGCGCTCGCGCCCTTGCGCGAAGAGAGCATCTTGCTGATCGGCTCGGGCCACATCACGCACAATCTGCGGGCCTATTTCACCACCATCAGGCGCGGAGCCGAACCGGATCCGGTCCTGGCAGGCAAGGTGCACGCGTTCACGGAGTGGTTCGAGGAAAGGCTGGCTGCAGGTGATCGCGACGCGTTGCTGCACTGGAAGGACAGGGCTCCGTACCCTGCGGAGAACCATCCGACCGATGAGCATCTGATGCCGATCTTCTTCGCGCTGGGTGCTGCGGGCGAGGCAGGCAAGGGCCGGCGCGTGCACAATTCGGTAGATCACGGCTTCTTCGCCAACGATTCCTATCTGTTCGACTGACGGCCAAGCCGCTACATGATGCCCCTTTGATCGTATTGAAAGGGAATTTCATGGAGCGGCTGGTCAAGGCATTCCAGAATTCGGTGCGCGCCTTCTCCAGGCTGATGCGCACCGAAGCGGCATTCCAGCAGGAGGTCATGCTGCTGATCGCAGCCATCCCCCTCGGCTGGTTCATTGCCGAGAGCTGGAGCGGCTATGCGCTGCTCATCGGGGCGATCCTGTTCCTGATGACCGTGGAAGTGCTGAACACTGGCATCGAGGCTGCCTGCGATGCCGTCAGCCGCGAGTTCAACATCGACATCCAACTGGCCAAGGACTGCGGCTCGCTCGCCGTGCTGATCTCCATCCTGATCACCCTCGGCATCTGGGGCATCGCCATCGTCTCGCGCCTGACGGGCCTTTCCATCTAGCTGGCGCCTTCCTACATGTCGGTCACCAAAGGAGACCGACATGGCCGATCAAGCCGCAGAGCACCACCTCGAGAGGCGCAAGAGACTTCCCGATGACCTGCGCTGGCTCGTGACCAACTACCCTCGCGAGGATTGGCAGGCGCACGAGAACATCCACGGCATGGCGTCGATGTGGTTGCAGCGGCACGACATGTTCCGCGAGCTGGGTGGGGTTCTGACCGCTGGCATCGGCGACTATCGCGAGGGGAGGCTCGACGCCCAGGGTTTCGCCCGTTGGTTCGCGCCGCGCCTGAACTTTTTCCTCGGCAATCTCGACGGCCATCACAACGTCGAGGACCACCACTACTTCCCGGTCTTCGCCGACGCCGAGAAGCGTCTGAAACGCGGCTTCGAGATACTCGACGCCGACCATCATCTCATCCATGAGGCGCTGGAACTGAATGCGGAAGCGGCAAACGCATTCCTCCGCACGCTGGGCGAAGACGCGGACAAGCAGCGTTTCGCGGCCGATTCCTATGCGGACGAGAACGCGCGGCTCATCGCCATGCTGACCCGGCATCTCGATGACGAAGAAGACCTGATCATCCCGCTCATCCTCGATCGCGGCGAACGCGCCCTCGGTATCGACTGACCTATTCGGGCGGTTCCTTCCTCGCAACGTGGCGCGCGAGCAGCCAGGCTGCCACAGCGACCACCAGGCCAATTCCCAGGCCGATGAACAGGCGATGATGGGTTTTCATCGCCTCGCCCAGGATGCGCTCGGCCCCGAGGCCGAATACGTAGCCGAGGCTCACGAAAATGCCGGCCCAGACCAGTGCCGACAGCGCGTTGAGCGCGATGAAGAGCAGGACCGGAATGTTGGACAAGCCGGCCGCGATGCCGCCGACCAGCCGCATACCGTAGATGTAGCGGTTGCCGAGCACGAACAGGTTGGGGTGCGCCTGCACCATCCTGTAGGCATGACTGAAGCCGGGACGCCTGCGCATCAGGCGGACCCACTTGTTGCCGGAAAAGCGCCGACCGAAAAGGAAGAAGAGGTTGTCGCCGAAGAACGCGCCTAGGAATGCGGCGGTGAAGGCTTGCCAGGGTGCGAACAGCTGCTGATGGGCGAAGAAGCCGCCGAGAATGGCTACGCTCTCGCCTTCGGCCATGCAGCCGATGAAGACGGCAAGAAGGCCGTAGCGCTCGACGAGATAGTGGATCGTGTCGCTCATCGGGCGGGTGATTTGCCTTCACCAGCATCGACCATGCGCGCGATCTGCTCGGACAGGGCGTCGACGCGCTCGCGCAGGTGGATGATTTCCTGGAAGCGGATCTCATCGAGCTTTTCGTGCAGCGCCATGATCTCGATCTCGGCCTTCAGGTTCACGGCATAGTCGTGCGCTGCGTCGATGCGGTCGCGCTCGGCCTGGCGGTTTTGCGACATCATGATGATCGGTGCCTGGATGGCCGCGATCATCGACAGCACCAGGTTGAGGAAGATGAACGGGTAGGGGTCGAACGAATCCCGCCCCAGCAGCCATGCGTTCAGCAGCGTCCAGACCACGAGGAATCCCAGGAATGCCAGGATGAAGCCCCAGGAACCGCCGACGCGGGCGAGCGAGTCGGCAAGGCGGTCGCCCATGCCTTCGCGGTCGGCGACGCTTTCGTTGACGTTGCGCGACACCGTCTTCCGATCGATGGCACTTTGCAGCACCTTGTGCTCGACCTCGCTGAGGTGCTCGTGCTTCCGGGGCAACCACCGGTGAGCCAAATCCGCCACTGTCTTGTTCATGTTCCGCTCCGCGGTGAAGGCGCCTGCTTGGCAGCCACAGAATCCTTATACAAAGATGATGTCTTGCGGCGCCACAATGCGGGACGGAGGAGGCACCATGCCGGATTTTGCCAGGATCAAAGCGCGGGCGGCCGAGCGCAAGGGCGGCGAGGCCGTGCTTTCCTCCTTGCTGGGGCCGGTTGCCGACAACCGGGCGCTCGCCAAGGTGCGCGACGACCGCATCCTGTCGACGATGGCGGAGCGTGTCTTCGCGGCTGGCTTCGTCTGGCGTGTGATCGAGCAGAAATGGCCGGGCTTCGAGGAGGCTTTCCTCGGCTTCGAGCCGAAGCGCCTGCTGTTCCAGCCCGACGATTTCTGGCACGACCTTGCCTCCGACAGCCGCATCGTCCGCAATCCGCAGAAAATCAGGTCGGTTCGTGACAACGCTGCTTTCGTCGAGCGGGTCTCCAGGGAGCATGGCGGCTTCGGGAGGTTTCTGGCCGAATGGCCGGCCGACGATCAGGTCGGCCTCACTGCCTATCTCGGCAAGCACGGCAGTCGGCTTGGGGGAAATACCGGTCAATACCTGCTGCGCTGGCTCGGCTGGGATACCTTCATCCTGTCGCGGGACATGATCCTGGCGTTGCGCGATGCCGGGCTGGACATCGGGGAGGCGGCATCGTCGAAGAAAGATCTCGCCAAGATACAATGGCAGATCAACGAATGGGCCGCGGCAACCGGGCTGCCCAGGGCGCATATATCGCGCATCCTGTCGATGTCGATCGGCGTCAATCGTCCCGCCGACGAACTCCGCGCCTATATGGACGAGTGATGGTCCAATCGATCGGCATTGCCCGACCCGTGCACGCAGGCTAGACCGCTGACATGACGAAAAAATCTCCGCCCGACATTCTCCGCATCGCCGTTGCGCAGCTCAACCCGACGGTTGGCGACATCGCTGGCAATCTGGCCAAGGCGCGCGAGGCGAGGGCGGATGCCGCTCGCCAGGGGGCGGACCTCGTGCTCTTCACCGAGCTGTTCATCGCGGGCTATCCGCCGGAGGACCTGGTGCTGAAGCCGGCCTTCGTGGCCGCCTGCGAACGGGCTGCCGAGGATTTCGCCAAGGATACGGCCGACGGCGGGCCCGGCGTCATCATCGGCGTGCCGCTCAAGCGCAAGAGCGGGCTGCACAATTCGATTATCGTGGCGGATGGCGGCAAGATCGTCGCCGAGCGCTTCAAGGTCGACCTGCCGAACTATGGCGAGTTCGACGAGAAGCGCGTCTTCCAGGCCGGACCTGACATGCCGGGGCCGATCAATTTCCGCGGCGTGCGGCTCGGCATCCCTATCTGCGAGGACATCTGGGGCGAACTCGGCGTCTGCGAGACGCTGGCGGAAAGCGGCGCCGAAATCCTGCTCGTGCCCAACGGCTCGCCCTACTACCGAGCCAAGATGGACGTGCGACACCAGGTGGCGATCCGCCAGGTGATCGAGAGCGGGCTGCCGCTTCTCTATGCCAACCAGCTCGGCGGGCAGGACGAACTCGTCTTCGACGGCGCCTCCTTCGCCATCAATGCCGACCATTCGCTCGCCTTCCAGATGAGCCAGTTCGAGGAGGCGGTCGCTGTCACGACATGGAAACGCGGCCGCGACGCCGCAGGCGCGCAAGGCCAAGAACATGAGGGCTGGGCCTGTGTCGAAGGCCCGATGTCCAAGATCCCCGAGCGCGAGGAGGCCGACTATCGCGCCTGCATGCTCGGCTTGCGCGACTACGTCAACAAGAACGGCTTCAAGAACGTGGTGCTCGGCCTTTCCGGCGGCATCGATTCGGCGATCTGCGCGGCGCTCGCCGTCGATGCGCTGGGCGAGGAGCGGTTGCGGGCGATCATGATGCCCTACCGCTACACGTCGTCGGACTCGCTCAAGGATGCCGAGGACTGTGCCCGGGCGCTCGGCTGCCGATATGACATCGTGCCGATCCACGAGCCGGTCGACGGTTTTTCCCATGCGCTGACGCAACTCTTCGAGGGCACCAAGGAAGGCATCACCGAGGAGAACCTGCAGAGCCGCGCCCGCGGCACGATCCTGATGGCTGTGTCCAACAAGTTCGGCTCGATGGTGGTCACCACCGGCAACAAGAGCGAGATGTCGGTCGGCTACGCCACGCTCTATGGCGACATGAACGGCGGCTTCAACCCGATCAAGGACCTCTACAAGATGCAGGTCTACGCGCTGTCGAGCTGGCGCAACACGCATGTGCCGCCCGGCGCGCTCGGCCCGTCGGGCATCGTCATCCCGCAGAACATCATCGACAAGGCGCCTTCGGCCGAGCTTCGGCCCAACCAGACGGACCAGGACTCGCTGCCGCCCTATCCGGTGCTCGACGACATCCTCGAATGCCTGGTGGAGAACGAGATGGGGGTCGACGAGATCGTTGCGCGCGGCCATGACCGCGACCTTGTGCACCGTATCGAGCACCTGCTCTACATCGCCGAATACAAGCGCCGGCAGGCAGCTCCCGGCGTGAAGATCACCAAGAAGAATTTCGGGCGCGACCGCCGCTACCCGATCACAAACAAATTCAGGGATCGCGGATAAGCGGCTGAGACCGAAGGCATGTCACTCGGGAGGCGGGCGCGATGGCCGAGGTCGAGATCAGTTTCGATGGGGCACGGATCGACTTCGACAGGACGTCGGAGGTGATCAAGGCGAGTTACTGGGGCGAAGGCCGGAGCGACGACATCAATCGCCGCGCCTTTTCCAATTCGCTCTGCGTCGGTGCCTATCTCGACGGCGAGCAGGTGGGGTTCGCCCGCGTCATCACCGACTATGCCTGCTTCGCCTATGTCGCCGACGTCATCGTCTGGCCGGACCGGCGCGGTCTCGGCATCGGCAAGAAGCTGGTGGCGGCACTGCTTGCCCACCCTGATCTCGCGACCGTGAGCAGTTTCTCGCTGCGGACCTCGGACGCCCACAGCCTCTACGAAAAGTTCGGCTTCGAAACGGCCACGGACGGCATGTTCATGCGTCTGGCGCGCAAGCCGGCCGCCTGACGTCGGCCAGATTGCTTCAGTGCGCCGTGTAGGCGCCGTCGACTAGATGGTAGCTGCCGGTGATGAAACTCGCGCGCTCGGACAGCAGGAAGCAGACGAGCTCGGCGACTTCCTCGGGGGTGCCGCGCCGGCCCATCGGCTGCAGAGCCTCCATGCGGCGCGAATTCTCGCCGATCTTCTCCGATATGAGAGGCGTTTCGATCCAGCCCGGCCCGACCGCATTGATGCGGACGCCCAGCCGCGCGTATTCGATCGCCGCGGCCTTGGTCAGTCCGACGACGCCGTGCTTGGCGGCTGTATAGGCGGAAGCCGTTGGCAGCGCCACCGAGCCGAGGATGGACGCCATGTTGACGATCGAGCCGGTGCCGCGTTCGCGCATGGCGGCGATCTCGTACTTCATGCAATGGAAGACGCCGTTCAGATTGATGTCTATCAGGCGGTGCCATTCGTCGATCGGAAAGTCGGCCGTCGGCCGTCGGGAGCCGGCGACACCCGCATTGTTGACGGCGAGGTCGAGCCCGCCGCATCTTTCCCGGCAAAGGTTCACCAGGCGCTCCACGGACGCAGCGTCGGCGACGTCCACGGCAAAATCGTGGGCCTTGCCGCCGTTGGCGCGTATCTCCTGGGCAATGTTGCGTGCCGCCTCGGCGTCGAGATCGCCGATCACCACCTCGGCACCCTCGCGGCCGAGTTGACGGCAGATGGCTGCGCCGATCCCGGAACCCCCGCCGGTTACGATCGCCACCTTGCCTTCAAACGCAGCCTGCATGTCACTCAACCTCGCGAAAACCAACCGTCGAAGGCGATTCGCCTTCGGTCGCAAGCTACGTCCGACACTCGCCCTTGCAAATCCTTGAAGATCAGGTGAATCTGATATGTGGGGGACATTTCTTGGCAGGTTGACATGGACAATCTCAGGATATCCCGCCGGGCGCTGATGCTGGCGGGCCTCGGAATGGCGGTCGGAGGCTGTATCCCGACCGGAAGGCCTACGCTTACTACCGGATTCGACCCGAAGACGTTCGACCCGGCGAGAGATCTTGATCCCCGCTTCAGGCGCCAGCAGGTGGACTTCTCTGGTCCCGATCAGGCCGGCACGATCGTCGTCAATACCTCGGAGCGTTTTCTGTATGCGGTCGAGCCCGGCGGCACGGCCATGCGCTACGGCGTCGGTGTCGGCGAGGAGGGCCTCAGCTTCAAGGGCACTGCCAAGATCGGCCGCAAGGCGGATTGGCCGTCATGGACGCCCACCGCCAGCATGATAGAGCGCAAGCCCCGACTGGCCCAGTATGCCGGCGGCGTTCCGGGCGGACCGAACAATCCCTTGGGCGCGCGGGCGATGTATCTCTACCAGGGCGGACAGGACACGATGTTCCGGGTGCATGGCACCAACGAGCCCTGGACGATCGGTACGGCGGTATCGAACGGCTGCATCCGCCTGACGAACGACGACATCATCGACCTCTATGACCGCACGCCTGTCGGCACGGTCGTGCGCGTTATCTAACGGTTAAGGATATGCGCGGTCGTGGCCCCCAACCTTACCATTGTGACAATCCAGTCACGATCTGTGTTCTTATTGCACTAGGCCTAAGGGCAATTCGCCGCTAACTTCTTTTTGCCCACAACCACTTGTGGTGCGCTGCCTTAGATACCTATTCCATCTCGGGGAAAGGATTGCTTATGAGCAAAGTTCTAATAGCAGTAGTTGCTGCATTGGCCGTAGTCAGCCTAAGTGGCTGCGGTACAATCGGCAAAGGGAAGGGTAAGGCTCCGCCACCTGCACCGGTAGAGACCGCACCTGCACCTGTATACAAGTAAGTCGTGACTTGGTCGGAAGCGCAGGGACCAAGTTGGTCTTTGCGCTTCCGGCTGAACTTGGCTGAAATTGATCGCTCAGCCGCATCTATTCTGGTCCGAATCAGCAGAAGGCGATTGCTCGCATAGCTGGTCGGACACAAACCGGGTTCGGGATTGGAACGCGGAAATGATTCCTACCTACAGCCGTCACCTCTTCGTCGCCGCGCTTCTGATGACCGTCGCGGCCTGCCAAACCGAAGACAAAGCCCCTCAGCCCCGTTACGTATCGAATTCCGCGGGGCGTGGCGCTGCAGCAACATTGCAGCCAGCATCTGCGGCCCAAGTCGACGCCAAGGCGTCGCCGTCGCCTCAGGACAATCGCTATTTCATCGAATTCCGCTCTCGTTATGCCTTGAGCTACGGCCATACCTATGTGGTGTTCGGCAAGCAGAACAAGGCCGGCGGGATGATCAGTCCGGAAGTCGCCGGTCTCCATCCCAAGTCGATGAGTGAAGTTCCCTACGTTCTGGGACATTTCGTGCCCGTGCCTGCCGAAACCGGCTGGAGCGATGGCGACCTCGAGGAGCAATACCGGTCGGCGAGCTGGCGGGTCATGTTGACCGAGGCGCAATACAGGGACGTCGTGGCCGAGATTCGCGAACTTCAGAAGACCTCACCGACCTGGCAGGCCGCCATATACAATTGCAACGCATTCGTGGCTGCAATCGCCCGCACCATGGGCTACAAGACGCCTCCTGTCCAAATTCGGCCACAGGAATTCGTAACCAAGCTGCGGGAAATGAATACGGGCTGATCGGCAGCGCTCGTCCGCTTCCTTCAGTTTCCTGCAACCGGGCAGCCGCGTAATCGCGGCTGCTGACTTGAAGAGCATATCCGTGCAAGCAATCGGCCAGGCCGTCTGGGTGCTGGGCATAGTCGCCTGGTACGTCATCCGCTACCCTTTCGAACGCCGGGCGCGACGCGTGAGGGTGGTCAACGACCAGCGATCGCTGACCGACAAGATCGGGCTTGCGTCCGCGCTGTTCGGCATGTCCGTGTTCCCGGTGATCTACCTGCTGACTGGTTTCCCGAAATTCGCCGACTATCCCGCAAAGGCCTGGGCGATTGTGCTTGGCGCCGTGGTGTTCGGCCTGGCACTCTGGGTCTTCCGCCGTTCGCACAAGGAACTCGGCCGCAACTGGTCGATCTCGCTTGAGATTCGCGAGGAGCACAACCTGGTCAGCGGCGGGCCCTACGCGCTGGTCCGCCACCCGATGTACACGTCCTTCTTCCTGATGGCGGTCGGCCAGGCGCTGCTACTGTCGAACTGGGTGGTGGGGCTGGTCGGCCTGCTCGGATTTGCCGTCCTCTTTTTCCTGCGTGTGGACAAGGAAGAGCATATGATGCTTGAAGTTTTCGGTCCGCAGTATCAGGCCTACATGGAGAGGACCAAGCGCATCATTCCCTACGTCTACTAGGAGGAGGCGTCATGCGAGGCCGCGCCCTCAAGCTATCGGCGCCCCGACGCCTGGTCGGCGACCTCATGCATTTCTCCATGCGTGTCCCCCGGGTGACTGTGCAGCGGCAGATGAACATCGCGCCGCTGCTCAGGGCGAGGAAGGCGCAAGAGACCCGGTCTTCGTGGACCGCGATCTTCCTGAAGGGATATGCGTTGCTCGGACAGGAGACGCCGGACCTGAGGCGTGCATATGTCAAGCTGCCCTGGCCGCATCTCTACGAGTATCCGATGACGGTGGCGTCGATAGCGCACGAGCGCGAGTACGAGGGCGAACAGGCCGTCCTGCTCAGCACCATCAAGGCGCCGGAGCGGATCGGTATCCCCGAAATCGAGGCGATTATTCAGGCTGCCCGGACAGTGCCGGTTGACCACGTCAAGGAATTTCGGCGCGCTCTGAAAATGGCGCGTGTTCCGTCCCTGCTGAGGCGGCTGTCGATGTGGCTGGGACTGAACATTGGCCGGCAGCGCGGCAACTATTTCGGTACCTTCCAGCTTTCCGTCTATTCCGGGCTTGGGGCCGAATCGCTCAATCCGCTGACGCCGCTCACGTCGCTCCTCAACTACGGCCCCATAGGCGATGACGGTTCGGTGACCGTCCGCATCCACTACGATCACAGGGTGATGGACGGGGCTAATGTGGCGCGGGCGCTGCAGAAATTCGAAAACATCCTCAACGGTGCGGTCGCCGATGAAGTGGCGGGCCTTGCACGACGAGCTCCTTCCGGGGCGACGGCTCCAGGAACGGCAACATGAATTCAGGGAATACCTCGCGGCCGGCGGTTGTGGTGACCGGGGCGTCGCGCGGCATAGGGCGCGCAATTGCCGGGATCGCGGCGAGCGAGGGGCACACGGTCGTGCTCGTTGCGCGATCCTCGGAGGATCTTGCGGCCGCGGCCGAGCAGATGCGCAGCGCAGGTGGAGAGGTTTTCACCCTTGCGCTCGACGTCGTCGCCGATGATGCGCCGCTCCAGATCGAACAGTATCTCGTGGGGCAGGGCCTGACCTGCGAAGTCCTGGTCAACAGCGCCGGCTACGGTCTGAGAGGGGCAGCGTGGGATCTTTCCCCCGACAAGCAGATGGGCCTGGTCGACCTGAACGTGCGGGCACTTACGCGAATGACCTTGCACTTCCTGCCGGCCATGGTGGCGCGCAAACGGGGCGGCGTGATCAATCTCAGCTCGGTGGCGGGGTTCACGCCCGGACCCTACATGGCGCTTTATTACGCCAGCAAAGGATTCGTGCGCTCGTTTTCCGAGGCACTGCACCAGGAGGTCCGTTACACCGGCGTGACGGTTACCTGCGCGGCGCCCGGCCCGGTGAAGACCGAGTTCCTCGAGATCGCGGGCGCCAACCGTGTCCCGCTCTTCAACCTATTGCCCAAGACCAGCAGCGCCAAAGTAGCAGAGCGTGCGTGGCGCGGCTTCAAGCAGGGCCGCCGCCTTGTGGTGCCGAGCATTGGAGCGAGGCTGACCATATTGGCGACAAGCCTGCTGCCCTCCGCGATGTTGCTTCCATTGATTGCAAGGCTGCAGATCAGCGGCAACGATCCTTGTCCCTGCGGATCGGGCAAGAAATACAAGAAGTGTTGCGGTGCCAGGCGTTGGAGCTTGTTTAGTCGTTCCTGACCAGCGCGAACGAGCAGCGGCCATTTGCGTTTCGGGGCCTGAACATCTCGCCTGAAGCCATTGTGCCGATTGTGCTTTGGGCCCCATGGCTATTTAGCGATTGGTGCCTCGACGATCTCGCGGCGGTCGTAGACGTGATCGACGATGCCCCACTCCTTCGCTTCCTCTGCGGTGAAGAAGAAGTCGCGGTCGAGAACCCGCGCCACCTCCTCCTCGGGCCGTCCGCAATGCTCTGCATAGAGCCTCGTCATCCGTCGCTTGAGCTTGAGGATGTCCTCGGCGTGGCGCTCGATATCGGAGGCCTGGCCGCGGAAACCGCCCGAAGGCTGGTGCAGGATGACGCTCGAGTTCGGCAGGGCGATGCGTCGGCCTGGCTCGCCAGCGGCAAGCAGGAATGACCCCATCGAGCCTGCGGTGCCCATGCATAAGGTCGACACGGGGCTGCGGATGAAGCGCATCGTGTCATAGATAGCGAAGCCGCTGGTCACCACTCCGCCCGGAGAGTTGATGTAGAGGGAAATCTCGCGGTTGGGGTTCTCGGATTCGAGGAACAGCAGCTGCGCGCAGATGAGCGAGGCGGACTGGTCGTTGACCTCGCCGTTGAGGAAGACGATCCGCTCCCGCAGCAGCCGCGAGAATATGTCGAAGGAGCGTTCGCCGCGGGGCGATTGCTCCACGACCACGGGGACGAGTTGCATCGTGTCGCGCATGCGCGAGGTCCTTTCCGATGATGAGGGTGGATTGGGAGTCTAGGCGGCGCGCGCCATGACCGGCGGGCTGTTCGAATTGGCCGCGGCAGTCCTTGCGCTGCTCTCGAAGCTGTGAGTGAGGCGGAACCACGTCCCGCCGCCGGGCTGCGCCGCCAGATCGAAGGTCACCAGCGATTCGGCCTCGCTGCCGTTCCGATCGGTCCAGGCGTAGCGAACGCGGGAGTAGGGCAGCGCTTCCACGATTCTGTAGGCAGGACCAGGCTCGGCGCTGCGATCGGCATGCGCCGGCACGTCGAGCCAGGCCGAAACCAGTTCGGGCACCGTGAGAGCGCGCCAGACCTTTTCAGGCGCGGCTTCGAGCTCGCATTCGACGACGACGGCGTCGCTCTTGTCCTCGGCTTCTGGAAGATCGGTCATTGGTCCATCTCCTTGAGCAGGGTCTTCAGCCTTTCGACGCGCACCGGCCAGAAGGCGCGATAGCGGGCGAGCCAGTCGAACAGCGGATTGAGGCCGTCCGGGTTGACGCTGTAGTTCACGTGCCGCCCGGCGCGTTCCTCGTTGATCAGGCCGGCGCTACGCAGCACGGCAATGTGCTGCGAGACGGCCGGCTGCGAGATGTCCAGCCCATCGCGCAGTTCGGAAGCGTTCTTCCGGCCGGCGAGCAGGCGCTCGAGCACCGCGCGGCGGGTCGGATCGGCGAGGGCGCGAAAGAGTTCAGTTTCATCCATGCATTGAGATAAGCATGCACTTATCTGTTGCGCAAGTCGTGGCTCACCAAAAATCGTCGACATGCTGGCACAACCGGTTTCGGACCAGCGCGGGCTTGGCTAAGCAAAAGAGCTCAGTTATAAGCAGATCCTTCGCGGTCGTTAGCAGGGAGGTCTGAATGCCAGAGTATGACATGTCCTCCCGGGGTTCGCGCCGAGGTCATTGACCTCGCGGACCGCCCTCGGCGTCTCTTTTCCCTGACGCTGCAACATCGCGACTTCCTGATTTCGTAAGAATTATTCGTCGCGCCTTTGGACATTCTTTCTTCGAGGATGGCGTCGTCTGCGGCGCCTCAATGGGACCATGACTCGTTTTCGTCTTGATCTGCGCGGCGGCGCTTTCCGCAGCGTTCTCGGATTCTCCGCAAAGCACTGGCGCCGGCAGCCGGTGCGGCTTGCATTCATTTCTGCGAGTGTGCTCGCATCGACCCTGGCGGACGTGCTTACGCCCTTTTACGCTGGGCGGCTGATCGACGCTGTCGCCAGCGGTGCCGGTACCGATGCCTTGGCCTGGAATGCGGCGATGGCTGCATTCCTCGCCTTGCTTGCGCTCGCGGCGGGGTCGTTGGTGTTCCGTCACCTTGCGTTCACCGGCATCATCGACCTTACGCTCAAGATGATGTCCGACATCGCCGCGGACGCATTTCACCGCGTGCAGCGCTTCTCCACTGACTGGCACGCAAACAGCTTTGCCGGCTCAACGGTGCGCAAGGTCACGCGCGGAATGTGGGCGCTTGACCTGCTCAACGACACGATCCTTTTGGCGCTGCTGCCGTCGGTGGTGATGCTCGTCGGCTCGTCCCTGCTGCTCGGATGGCAATGGCCATTGATGGGGCTCATCATCGCCGTGGGATCGCTCGTGTTCATCGCCCAGACTGTGCTGATGTCACTGGGCTTTGTCGCGCCTGCGGCCAGCCTCGCCAACCGCTGGGACACGCGGCTCGGCGGCTCGCTTGCGGACGCTGTGAGCTGCAACTCGGTGGTCAAGGCTTTCGGCGCCGAAGAGCGCGAGGAGGCGCGGCTTGCCAAGGTCCTCGGCAAGTGGCGCCACAGGACGGCGCGTACCTGGATGCGCGGAACCATCAACGGCACGTCGCAGAACGTGACGCTGGCACTGCTGCGCGCCGCGATCATCGGCTTCGCGCTGCTCCTGTGGTCGAGCGGGCAGGCGGGCGCGGGCGACATCGCCTTCGTGCTCACCTCGTTCTTCCTGCTGCAGGGCTACCTGCGCGACGTCGGCATGCACATCCGCAACCTGCAGCGGTCTGTCAACGACATGGAGGAACTGGTTGATATCGAAAGCCAGCCGCTCGGCGTTGCCGACGCGCGCGGAGCGAAGCCGATCGCCATTCGTGACGGCGGCATAGAGTTCGACCACGTGACGTTCCACTATGGTAGCCACTCGGTGCCGCTCTATCGGGACTTCTCCGTGTCGATCCGGCCGGGCGAGCGCGTCGGACTGGTGGGCCATTCCGGCTCGGGCAAGACGACCTTCGTCAAGCTCATCCAGCGCCTATACGACGTGAGCGATGGACACATCCTGATCGACGGGCAGGACATCTCGCAGGCAACGCAAGCCTCGCTGCGCTCGCAGATCGCGATCGTGCAGCAGGAACCGATCCTGTTCCATAGGTCGTTGGCCGAGAACATCGCCTATGCGCGGCCGGGCGCCAGCCAGGCCGAGATCGAGGAGGCCGCGAGGCTCGCCAGCGCCCATGACTTCATCCAGCGGCTGCCCAAGGGCTACGGCACGCTGGTGGGCGAACGGGGTGTCAAGCTGTCGGGCGGTGAGCGCCAGCGCGTGGCCATTGCGCGGGCCTTCCTGGCCGATGCGCCGATCCTGATACTCGACGAGGCCACGTCGAGCCTCGATTCGGAGTCGGAGGTCCTGATCCAGAAGGCGATGGAACGCCTGATGGTGGGGCGCACCACGCTGATCATCGCACACCGTCTGTCGACGGTGCGCGCGCTCGACCGGCTGCTCGTCTTCGACCGCGGCAAGATCGTCGAGGAGGGCAGGCACGAGGCCCTGGTCAGGCTGGAGAACGGCATCTACCGACGCCTGTTCGAGCGCCAGGCGCTGGAGCTGACGAAGGGGCTGGTATGACCCCGATTGGGCCGCCTTTTGGCGGCCCAACTTCCTTTCTTGCGATGGATGCTCTATTTCTCGCTTCGAGGAGCGGGGGCGCTGCCTTGTCAACGCAAAAGCCATCCGCTACGCCCCGATCATGACAGTCACGGTTCGCTTCGCCCCTTCGCCCACTGGCCGCATCCACATCGGCAATGCGCGCACGGCGCTTTTCAACTGGCTATTCGCCCTCAAGCACGGGGGCCGGTTCGTCCAACGTTTCGACGACACCGACCTCGAGCGCTCGCGGCAGGAATATGCCGATTCCATCCTCTACGATCTGCACTGGCTCGGCATCTTCCCCGACCAGACCGAGTATCAGTCCAGGCGCTTCGCCAGCTACGACGCGGCGGTGGAGAAGCTGAAGGCGGCCGGCCTTCTCTATCCCTGCTACGAGACCAGCGAGGAGCTCGAGTTGCGGCGCAAGGTGCGGCGCACACGCGGCATGCCGCCGGTCTATGGCCGCGAGGCGTTGAAACTCACCGAGGAGGAGCGCTCCGCCCACGAGCAAGAGGGCCGCAGGCCGCACTGGCGCTTCCTGTTGCCGAACTTCAGTTCTGATCCCTTCGAGACCCAGCGCACCGAGGTGCACTGGAACGATCTCGTGCGCGGCGAGGAAACGGTCGATCTCGCCTCCCTGTCGGATCCGGTGCTGGTGCGCGAGGACGGCACCTATCTCTATACGCTTCCGTCGGTCGTCGACGACATCGAGATGGGGATCACGCATGTCATTCGCGGCGACGACCACGTCACCAACACCGGCGTGCAGATCGCGCTTTTCCGCGCCTTGGGCGCCGAGCCGCCGGCGTTCGGGCATCACAACCTGCTGACGACCTCATCGGGCGAGGGCTTGTCCAAGCGTACCGGGGCGCTGTCCATCGAAAGCCTGCGCGAGAGCGGCATCGAGCCGATGTCGGTGGCATCGCTCGCTGTGCTGGTGGGCACGTCCGAGAACGTGACGGCAACGCACGATCTCACTGAGCTCGCCGGCAAATTCGATCCCGCCGCCACTTCCAAGTCCGCCGCGAAGTTCGATCCCGACGAATTGCTGGTACTCAACCGCGCCCTGTTGCACCAGATGCCGTTCGCCGAAGCCCGCGACCGGCTCATTCTGCTCGGCGTCAGCGGCGAAAAGGCGGAACCGTTCTGGACCGCGGTCCGCGGCAACCTCGACAGGCTGTCGGATGCGGTCGCGTGGTGGCGCGTCCTGCGCGAAGGCCCTGAGGCGCCGGCTGAAATGTCGGAAGAAGACAGGGAATTCGTCGGCCAAGCCTTCGACCTGTTACCCGAGGAGCCCTGGGACGGGAACGTCTGGAAGGACTGGACGGCGGCGGTGCGTAAAGCTACCGGCCGCAAGGGCAAGGCGCTGTTCATGCCGCTCAGACTCGCGATCACGGGGCTGGAGTCGGGCCCGGAACTCGCAGATCTGTTGCCTCTTGTGGGTCGGGAAGGAATATTGGCCCGACGACCCTGACCTTTCGATTGGGGTCGGGGGGGACTGCGGCCGGGGCGGGCCCCGGCTGTTCGGCGGTCACGGTCTGGTCGCCGACGGGGTCCTTGATCGGTTTGCCGTCGCCGGCGATAACGGAAAAGTTCCGGTTCTGGCCGCCTGCGGTGCAGCCGCATTGCTGCGTCTGCGACGCATCCAGGCGTTTGTAGTCATAGGCGGTCGGCAAGTCCCGGTAGGGCGCGCCACTCCTTGCCGAAACCATGTCTTCCTGCGCCTCGCCCTGGGCGCGGTGGTAGAACAGCTCGATATCGGCGCCCGGGCAACTCGCCTCGCAGCTTTTCTGGTCCCGCTCGAAGTCGGACAGCGAGGCGGCGTTCGACATCGGATAGAAATAGCCGTCGCAGGTGCGCACACATAGCGTACGGTATTCGCCGCCGCCGGGCAGCTGCGTGTTCCTTCCGACGACGATGCGCTTGGGGTAGCGGACAGTGGCGCTGTTTTCGTCCGGGGTCTCGGCGCTCCCGATCGCGTTGGGGATCAGCTCGTCGAAAAGGTCGTCGCCGCTCTCCTCGTCTACGGCGGCTTCGGTGCGGCACTCATTGGCCTCGATCGCATCGAGCAATCTTGCCCTTTGCCGCTCGGTGCGGCGAGCCTGGCGTGGATCGAGCTGGCCCTCCAGGTCTTCGAGATTGCTCAGCATCTCATCGATCTTCGCATTCAGCGAAGCGCATTGGGCAATCATTGCGCCTGTTATCGCGCGGCCGCAGCCGAGCTCTGCGGCCCGCTCGCGGGCAAGGTCGATCTGGTCACGCTGGGTTTCGGCGGCAATCCCGTACTCGTTCGTCTCCGAATCATCAGGGAGGAGGGCGAGTTCGGTCTCCAGCTGCTGGCACAGGCGGGACGGGGTGGCCCGGCCTTCGGCCGCCTGCATACCAAGCGCAGCGAAGGCCAGGGCCGCCAGTGCAACCACCCTAGCCAGTCGCTTCTTGCCGTCTCGCCCAAACATGCCGCCAGCCGCTTCGCTGCCACCAGGCCGCTATCGCCGAGTTAACCGATCCTCGGCGGTAGTTGCAACTCAGGCGGATGCCTGTGCCCGCTGCGACGCCTCGACGACGGCAAGTGCAGTCATGTTGACGATGCCGCGCGAGGTGACCGACGGTGTCAGGATGTGCGCCGGCTGGGCAGTGCCGAGCAGGATCGGCCCCACATGCAGCGCATCCATCATGGTCTTGACCGTGGTCAGCGCGATATTCGCCGCGTCGAGGTTCGGGAAGACCAGCAGGTTGGCTTCGCCCTTGAGCGTGGAATGCGGATACACGCGCTGGCGCAACACCTCCGAAAGTGCTGAATCGCCATGCATTTCGCCATCACTGGCGAGTTCCGGGGCAATTCGTTTCAGGATCTGTGCCGCTTCGCGCATCTTGAGCGCACTGGGGGATTCGCGCGAGCCGAAGTTCGAATGCGAGACGAGTGCTGCCTTCGGCTCGATGCCGAAGCGGCGGATTTCATGCGCGGCCAGCACCGTCATCTCGGCGATCTCTTCGGCCGTCGGATCGATCGTCACATAGGTGTCGGTGAAGAATAGTACGCCTCGCTGGGTGATCAGCATCGACAAGGCGGAGAGATCCCGGTCCGTAACCCCGTCGCGCACGCCGACGATCAGCTGCACGTTGCGCAGGTGGCGTTCGAAGCGGCCCTCGAGCCCGCAGATCATGGCGTCGGCATCGCCGCGCTTCAGCGCGATCGCAGCGATCACGGTGTTGTTGGTGCGCACCATGGTGCGCGCAGCCTCTGGCGTGATGCCGCGGCGGCCGCCGAGCTCGATCAGGTGCTCGACATAGTGGCGGTAACGCGGATCGTCCTCGGGATTGATGACCTCGAAATCGACACCCGGCCGGATGCGCAGGCCGTAGCGCTTCAGACGCACCTCAATGACGTGGGGGCGGCCGATGAGGATAGGCTTAGCCAGTCCTTCCTCGAGCACGACTTGCGCCGCGCGCAGCACGCGCTCGTCCTCGCCTTCGGCATAGATGACCCGCTGCGACGTCGCCTGCTTGGCGTTCGAGAAGATCGGCTTCATCACCAGGCCGGAGCGGAAGACGAAGCGGTTGAGCTTGTCCATATAGGCTGCGAAATCGGTGATCGGGCGGCTTGCGACACCCGTATCGCAGGCAGCCTTGGCGACGGCCGGAGCGATGCGCAGGATCAGGCGCGGATCGAAGGGCGAGGGGATGAGGAAATCGGGACCGAAGGTCGGCGTCTCGCCGGAATAGGCGCGCGCGGCCACATCCGACGGTTCCTCGCGGGCCAGCGCTGCGATAGCGCGCACCGCCGCCATCTTCATCTCTTCGTTGATGGCGCGCGCGCCGCAATCGAGCGCGCCGCGGAAGATGTAGGGGAAGCAGAGCACGTTGTTGACCTGGTTCGGGAAATCCGAGCGTCCGGTGCAGATCATCGCGTCGGGGCGGGCAGCGCGCGCCTCGTCCGGCATGATCTCGGGCTTCGGATTGGCGAGCGCCAGGATCAGCGGCCTTTCGGCCATCTCGCTCAGCAGTTCGGGCTTGAGCACGCCGGCGGCGGACAGCCCGAGGAACACGTCGGTGCCGCCGATCACGTCGGCGAGAGACCGGGCGTTGGTGTCCTTGACGTAAGGGTCCTTCCAGCGGTCCATTTCCTCGGTGCGGCCCTTGTAGGCGACGCCGTAGCGGTCGGTGACCCAGATGTTCTCGACCTTCGCACCCAGCGCGACCAGCAGGTTGAGGCAGGCGATCGCGGCGGCACCGGCGCCCGAGGTGACGATCTTGACGTCCTCGATCTTCTTCCCGGCAAGCTCGAGGCCGTTGAGAATGGCCGCCGCCACAATGATGGCCGTGCCATGCTGGTCGTCGTGGAAGACCGGAATGTCCATCCTGGCCTTGAGCTGTTCCTCTACCTCGAAGCACTCGGGCGCCTTGATGTCCTCGAGGTTGATGCCGCCGAAGGTGGGCTCAAGTGCTGCGATTGTCTCGACCATCTGGTTGATTTCAGGTGCGTCGATCTCGATGTCGAACACGTCGATGCCGGCAAACTTCTTGAACAGGACCGCCTTACCTTCCATCACCGGCTTCGAGGCCAGCGGGCCGATGTTACCGAGGCCGAGCACGGCCGTGCCGTTGGAGATCACCGCCACGAGGTTGGCGCGCCCGGTATAGTCGGCAGCGGTGGCCGGGTCGTCCTTGATGGCAAGGCAGGGCGCGGCCACGCCGGGCGAATAGGCCAGCGCCAGGTCGCGCTGGTTGCCCAGCGGCTTGGTGGCCTGGATCTCGAGCTTTCCGGGGATGGGGTTCTTGTGGAAGAAGAGCGCAGCCTGGTCCAGGTCCGAAGGTGCTTCCTTCTTGTTGTCGTTCCCGGCCATGTCCCGCTCCTTAGAATCCTAATACAAACGTCGTTATTAGCACGGCGGCCGCGTTTTTCGATGCGTCAACCGGCAGCGGCGCGTTGAATGACTTTCAAGCGCTGGAACCGCAATCATTCCAGCTGTTTGCCATGAGGTGCTGATACCGCGAATCAGACCCGGTCAGGGTCAGAAGGCGCTGACATATAGCCCGCCGTCGACCGGAATGTTCTGGCCGGTCATGTATCCCGCATGCGTCGAGCAGAGGAATGCGCAAATCTGCCCGAATTCCTCCGGCGTGCCGAGCCTTCCCGCTGGGATTTCGTGACTGAGGCGCGCCCGCCTTGCGGCACCTTCCGCCGGGTCCTCGATGCTGCCGGGCTCGTGCGGCCCGCGCAGGCGGTCGGTGTCGAGCTTGCCCGGAAGCATGTTGTTGATGGTCACGTTGCGGTTCGCCACCGTGCGCGCAATGCCCGCGAGGAACGCCGTCAGCCCGGCGCGGGCACCCGAAGACAGGTCGAGGCCGACCAGCGGCGTGTAGACCGACAGCGAGGTGATGTTGACGATCCGGCCGAAGCCGCGCGCGGCCATGCCGTCGATCACCGCCGTGATCAGTTCGATCGGCGTGACCATGTTCTGGGTGACGCCTTCGAGGATCTTGGCGCGGTCGAGCTCGCGGAAGTCGCGCAGCGGCGGCCCGCCGTTGTTGTTGACCAGGATATCGGGCTCGGGGCAGGCGGCGAGCAGTGCCTTCTGGACTGCCGGATCGGACACGTCGCCGACGATCTCCGTCACCTTCACGCCATAGCGCTGGCGGATCTCGGTCGCGGTGCGGCCGAGCGCGCCCGCGTCGCGGCCGTTCAGAAAGAGTTCGCACCCCGCCTCGGCGAGTGCCATTGCGCAGCCCTTACCGAGACCCCGGCTCGACGCGCAAACGATAGCCTTCTTGTCCCGGATGCCGAGATCCATGTGAATGTCTCCTGTCGGTGATCGCCCACCCTAGGACCGCCGGGCCGCTGCTGCAACCGTCATACGGTTGTTGCATGAATCTGGGCATAGCCTGCGCGACAGCAACGGGTCGAATGCCATGTCCGGCACACGCAAGTTCCGCACGCTCTTCATCTCCGACGTCCATCTCGGATCGAAGGCCGCGAAGGCGGAATACCTGATCGACTTCCTTCGCCATCACGAGGCGGAGCGCATGTTCCTCGTCGGCGACATCGTCGACGGCTGGCGGCTGCGCCGTGCCTGGCACTGGCCGCAGACGCACAACGACGTCATCCAGAAGCTGCTGCGGCAAGCGCGCAAGGGCACCGAGATTACCTACATAGCGGGCAACCACGACGAGTTCGCCCGCATGTTCCAGGGCGTTCATTTCGGCGGCATCGTCGTCGCCGACCGCGCCGTCCATGAGGCGGCGGACGGCCGCCGTTTCCTGGTCATCCATGGCGACCAGTTCGACGCGGTGGTCCAGAACGCCCGCTGGCTCGCCTATCTCGGGGATTTCGCCTACGACGCGGCAATAGGGGCCAACCGGGTCGTGGCGCGGTTCCGCAGAACCTTCGGCATGCCCTACTGGTCGTTCTCGTCCTGGGCCAAGGTGAAGGTCAAGCAGGCAGTGAACTTCATCGGCGAGTTCCAGCGCGTGCTGACCGAGGAGGCGCGGCGGTCCGAGGTCGACGGCGTCATCTGCGGCCACATCCACCATCCCGCGATCGAGCGATTCGACGGCATCGACTACATAAACACCGGTGATTGGGTGGAGAACTGCACGGCGGTCGCGGAGAATTTCGACGGCAGCTTCGTCATCCTGCATTGGCCGCACGTCCATGCCGGCAAGCTGCTTGGCGAGCCCTTCGTGCCGATGGTCATCGAGGCGCCTCGCATCGAAAAGGCCGCCTGACGGACATCCCATGGAGACAGTCAGCAACGTCCCTCATCGCTGGCGCGACGGGCCGGCCCATGCCGGCATCAACGCGGGCCACCTGAAGCATCGGCCCGCATCCCGGCGGGGCGAGGGGCTCGGGGCGAGTGATCTGGCCGAGCACGGCCGTGGCGGGCTAGGCTCCCGGCATGTGGCCCAATCTGGACGGGCTTCGGATGGGCGCGCGGCTTTCGTGGCACGCATGCTCGTGGTAAGGGAGCAGGCAAATCGGTGAGGCTTGCTTGGTTCGGGTCTGCACCCGGACCGAATGCCCGCCATGACGCTTCCGCCACTCACGCCAGAACAGCAGGTCAAGCCGCGCCGCTTCGAGCTGCGCATCTCGCTGCTCTTCGCCGCGCTCTTCGTACCGATGGGCGTGCATCTGCCCTATTTCCCGCTCTGGCTCGAGGCCAAGGGTTTCGATCCCGAACAGATCGCCGTCATCCTCTCAGCGCCGATGTTCCTGCGCGTCATCACCACGCCGTTGATCACGGCGATGGCCGACCGCGCGAAGGACCGGGCCAATGTGTTCATCTTCCTTGCGGCCTCGTCGCTGCTGCTGTCGCTCGGCTACTTCCTCGAGCCGACCTATCTCATCGTGCTCGCGGTTTCGCTCGGGCTGTCGGTGGTCTGGACGCCGCACTCGCCGATCGCCGACTCGCTCGCGCTTTCCGGGGTTCGCCGTTTCGGTTCCGACTATGCGGCGATGCGCATCTGGGGCTCCATCGCCTTTCTTGCGGGCAGCCTCGGCGCGGGATTCATCCTGTCGCTGACCGGTGCGGGGGCGGTGCCGGCGATCATCTCGATCGGCCTTCTGGGCTGCTTCCTGATGTCGTTCATCACGCCACGGCTGGGCAAACCGCGGCGCGCTTCGCCGCTGTCGGCGACCGACATGCACCAGGCGGCGCCCAAGCTGTTCAACCGCTATTTCCTGCTCATGGCCGCCGGTACCGGCGTGATCATCGCCAGCCATGGCTTCCTCTATGGCTTCGTGTCGATTTACTGGAAGTCGCTCGGCATCAGCGAAACGGTCGTCGGCCTGCTCTGGAGCTGGGGCGTGGCGGCCGAAATCCTGATGTTCATGCTGTTCACACGCCTGTTCGGCAGGCATCCGACCGCATTCGTGCTGATCCTCGCCGGCGTCGGCGCCATCATCCGCTGGGTCGCCTATCCGTTGGTCTGGCCGCTCGGTTTTGGCGTTACCGGGTTCTTCGCCGTCCAGAGCCTGCATGCGTTCTCCACCGCGCTGGTCCTGATCGGCGTGCAGAAGCTGATCGCCGAATCGGTGCCCGAGGAGCGCACGGGGGCGGCGCAGGGTATCGCCTATTTCACCAATGGCATGTCGATGGCCGTCGTCACGCTTCTGTCCGGCCCGCTCTACGAGCGGTTCGGGGCCGGCGGTTTCTATTTCATGGCGGGCGTCGCAGCCTTCGCCATCGTGCTGGTGCTTGCGGCTGCGCGTTCAGCCCCACAGCTCGGGCATCGGCGGCGAGACCATTGAACCCTGGTAGAGCAGGCCCGGCTCGCGGTCGCGCGCCAAAAGCAGCGGACCGTCAAGATCGACGAACTCCGAGCCCTGGGCGAGCAGGACGGCCGGAGCCATGGCCAGCGACGTTCCCACCATGCAGCCGACCATGACCTGGAAGCCGAGCTCGCGGGCACGGTCGCGCAACTCGATCGCCGCGGTCAGCCCGCCCGACTTGTCCAGCTTGATGTTTACGGCATCGTAGCAGCCTCTGAGCTTCTCCAGGTCCGCCGCGACGTGGACGCTTTCGTCCGCGCATACCGGCACGGGGTGCGGAATGCGGGCGAGGATGTCGTCCGCGCCGGCAGGCAGGGGCTGTTCGATCAACGCGATTCCGAGCTCGGCTGCGACCGCCAGGTTTTCCGCGATGTTGTCGTTGGTCCAACCTTCGTTGGCGTCGAGAATGATGCGGCTCTGCGGCGCTGCAGTCGTCACCGCGCGGATGCGGGCGATGTCGTTGTCGCCGCCGATCTTGACCTTCAGCAACGGTCGACCGGAGTTGGCGCGCGCCTGCGCAGCCATGGCTTCCGGCTCGCCGAGCGAAAGCGTGTAGGCGGTTTCTAGAGCCACCGGTCGGGAGGGGCCGAGTCTCGCATATGTGCGGACGCCGCTCGTCTTGGCTTCCAGGTCCCACAGCGCGCAGTCGACTGCATTGCGCGCCGCGCCCGCCGGCATGAGGGTGAGGAGGTCGGATCTCGATGCCCCTGCCTCGATCGCTTTGCGGGCATCCTCGACCGCATCGCGCACGCTGTCCATCGTCTCGCCATAGCGCTTGTAGGGGACGCACTCGCCGCGGCCGGTATGGCCTGATTCGGCAATCGTGCAGACAATGACCTCGGCCTCGGTCTTCGATCCGCGCGAAATCGTGAATGTTCCGGCAATCGGGAAGGTCTCCGAGGCGACCGAAAGGACACGCGACATGAAAAACTGCTCCGTCTGGCATAGGGCGCGGGTGTCGCAAATCGACATGCCGGACCCGGCGCGTTAAGTAGTGTGCCATGTTGACCATCGGCAAACGGGAAGCAAGCGGCGGGGCGGCCGGCGACAGCAACCACCGACCGCAGGTTGCGGTGGCGGAGCGCGACGGTGTGCTGGCCTGCGTGTTCTCGGGCATCTGGACGACCCGTACTGTCGCCCTCGTCGATGCCGACATGCGAAAGATCGAAGCGCGCAGCGGCTTCCGGACGCTTGCGCTCGACCTGTCGGGTATCGACAAGATGGACACAGCGGGTGCCTGGGTCATCGACCGACTGGTCTGCGCCAACGAAAGGCGGGGTACAGAAGTCCGCATGGAAGGCCGCGGCCAGGCGGCCGACATCCTGCTCGGCGCGGTCGGCGAGGCGGTGCGCCGCGAGGGTGACGGATATCACGCAGCGTCGCAGCCCAACATCGTCATCCGCGGGCTCGAAGCCATCGGGCGGCGCGTCTACGAGATGCGCGACGACTTCCTCTCGAGCATGAACATCCTGGGCGCCACCATTCGTGGTGCCCAGTTGAAGCTCGGTCGCGGGCATGCGGTAAATCCCGCGGCCATCTTCCACCAGATCGACCGCATGGGTGTAGGGGCGATCCCGGTGGTCGTACTCATGTCCGCGATCGTCGGCGCGATCGTCGCCCAGCAGGGCGCGTTCCAGCTCAGCTATTTCGGCGCTGATATCTTCGTGGTCGACCTCATCGGCGTGCTGGTTCTGCGCGAACTGGGCGTGCTGATGACGGCCATCATGATCGCCGGCCGTTCGGGCAGCGCGATCACCGCCGAGATCGGTTCCATGAAGATGCGCGAGGAGGTCGACGCGCTGACCGTCATCGGCCTCAATCCGATCGGCGTGCTGGTTTTCCCGCGGCTCGTGGCGCTGGTCGTCGGCTTGCCGTGCCTCGCTGTGATCGCCAATTTCGCAGCGCTTGGGGGCGGGATGCTGACGGCGTGGCTCTATTCCGACATTCCACCGGCGGCATTCATCGAACGCCTGCGCGTCGCCATCGATCTCAGCACCATCTTCGCCGGCCTGATCAAGGCGCCGTTCATGGCGCTCATCATCGGAACCATAGCGTCGGTGGAGGGGTTGAAGGTCGGCGGCAGCGCCGAATCGCTCGGCCGTCACGTCACGGCGTCGGTGGTGAAAGCCATCTTCGTCGTCATCATCCTCGATGGCCTGTTTGCCATATTCTACGCAGCGATCGATTTCTGACATGGGCAGCAGAGCCAAAGCCGTTCACGCCGAGATCCACCATCCCGCGACCATTGGAGAGGTCATGCTCCAGGTGCGCGACCTGACGGTCGCGTTCGGCGACAACGTCATCCTTGACCGGCTTTCGCTCGACATCCGCCGTGGCGAGATCCTCGGTTTCGTCGGCGCCTCCGGCTCGGGCAAATCGGTGCTGTTGCGCACCATCCTCGGCCTGATCCGCAAACGCTCGGGCACGATCAAGCTGTTCGGCGTCGACCTGGAGAAGGCGAACGAGGTGGAGCGGTTGAGGATCGACATGCGCCTCGGTGTGCTGTTCCAGCACGGCGCACTGTTCTCCGCTCTCACGGTTCTCGAAAATGTCCAGGTGCCGATGCGCGAGTATCTCGACCTGCCGCGCAAGTTGATGGACGAACTTGCCCGGCTCAAGATCGATCTGGTCGGCCTGCCGCCTGATGCCGCCGACAAGTATCCGTCCGAGCTTTCCGGCGGCATGATCAAGCGCGCGGCACTTGCCCGGGCGCTGGCGCTCGATCCGGACATCGTCTTCCTGGACGAGCCGACGTCCGGGCTCGACCCGATCGGCGCGGCCGAGTTCGATGAACTGGTCGCACAGATGCGGGATACGATGGGGTTGACCGTCTACATGGTCACGCACGACCTCGACAGCCTGTTTTCGGTATGCGACCGCGTTGCCGTGCTCGGCGACAAGAAGGTGCTTGTCGAAGGAACGATCGACGACATGTTGAAGAGCGAGGAACCTTGGGTGAAGTCGTATTTCCGCGGGAAGCGCGCACGCCAGCTTGATCTCGCCGCAAGAGCGTAGAATGGAATGATGTGATGGAGACCAGGGCCAATTACGTCGTTGTAGGCATCTTCACGCTGGTAGCCATCCTGGCCGCCTTTGCCTTCGTCTACTGGACGGCTGCCATCGGCGATCGCGGCGAAACGGCAATGCTGAGGGTGCGCATCCCGGGCTCCGCGTCTGGCCTGAGCCGCGGCAGCTTCGTGCTGTTCAACGGCGTCAAGGTCGGCGACGTGCGCCGCGTCTATCTCGACGTGACCAATCCGAGGGTAGCGATCGCCGATGCGGAGATCGACAGGCTGACCCCGATCACCCAGTCGACCCAGGCCGTCATCGGCCTTGCGGGTCTCACCGGCCAGGCGAACATCGAACTCAAGGGCGCCGACGTCAACGAGCCCAATCTGCTCGACAAGGCCGAAGCCGAGGGAACGACCGCAGAGATCGTGGCCAACCCATCGGCTGTGACCAACCTGCTGCAGACGGCCCAGGACATCTTCAAGCGCGCCGACACGGTGCTCAACAATCTCGAGGGCTTCACCAACGACGTTCGTGCGCCGCTGACCGAAACCGTCACCAACGCCCAGAAGTTCTCCCAGTCGCTGGCGCGCAACGCCGACGGCGTCGACAAATTCCTGGCAAGCGTCAGCGCGCTGTCGGAAGAGCTGTCGGGCGTTTCGGGCAAGCTCGACGGCACCATCCAGGCCGCGGAAGGCATCCTCAAGTCGGTCGACCAGGACAAGGTCAAAAGGATCGTAGCCAACATCGACACCTTCACCACGCGCTTGGGCGAGCAGAGCGACCAGATCGACGACATCGTGAAGGGCGTGAACACCGCTGTCGCCTCGATCAACGATTTCGCGAAGAAGACCGAGGCGACCCTCGGGAAGGTGGACGGCGTGCTCGAGGGCGTCGATGCGGAAACCGTGCGCGAGTCGCTCGCCAACATCCGTCAGGCCAGCGAGAACGCCAACAAGGTGGCGGCCGATGTCGCGAAGGTCACCGAGAAGTTCGGCAATCGCGCCGAGGACATCGACCAGATCGTCACCGATGCAAAGGAACTCGCGTCGCGGCTGAACCAGGCTTCGGTTCGGGTCGATGGCGTGCTGGCCAAGGTGGACAACCTGTTGGGCACCGGAGAAGCGCAGGGCCTGATGTCGGATGCCAGCCAGACACTCAAGGCCTTCAAGCAGGTCGCCGATACGCTCAATGCCCGGATGGGGACCATCACCGACGGCCTCGCCCGGTTCTCGGGCCAGGGGCTGCGGGACGTCGAGGCGCTCGTCCAGGACAGCCGCCGGTCGGTTACTCGCATCGAGCAGGCGATCAGCGACCTGCAGCGCAATCCGCAGCGCATCATCACCGGCGGCGAGGGCACGGTGCGTGAATTCGACGGACGGGTGCGTCGTTGACATCGCGTGCCTGCCGCAGCATGACAAGGGGTGAGGGTGGTTCGCGCCATGCGCGAGTGAGTCTACCGGGGACAGCACGTGAAAGCTGCTAGATCGACAACGCTGCTCGTTGCGGCCATGGTGGCGCTGTCCGGTTGTACCTCACTGCTGGTGAGCACGCCGCCACCGCTCGACACGTATGAGCTCTCCGCGCCGACCGTGCATGGCCGCAGTGGCCAGAGCCGGCGCCAGATACTCATAGCCGAGCCTTCGGCGCTCAAGGCGCTCGATGGCGAGCGTATCGTCATCAAGTCGGCCCCCGGATCGATCCAGTTCCTCAAGGGCGCGCAGTGGTCGGATCGCCTGCCGCGCATCGTCCAGGCGCGTCTCGCCGAGACCTTCCAGCGCGCTGGCGGCTTCGTCGGGGTCGGCAAGCCGGGCGAGGGCCTTGCGATAGACTACCAGGTCATCGTCGAGATCCGCAGCTTCGAGATTTTGGTGGCCGGTGGCGAGCGCGCCGACGTCGAGCTCTACGTTCGCCTGCTGAACGACCGCAACGGACAGGTTCGCGCCTCGCGTGTCTTTGCCTCGAATGTTCCGATCTCCGGCTCAGGCAACGACGCCTATGTCGCCGCGCTGGACGCCGCCTTTGGGCAGGCAGCGTCCGACATCGTCAGGTGGACGGAATCGCTGATCTGACAGATCGGCAAGCACGATGACAGGCGATCGACGCCCGAATCTCTTTTGGCGACTGAATTTTCGTAGATCGCCGGCGGCTCGATGTCACCGGCGCGGCAGTGCTGCGGGCTGACTACGGCTTGCGGCACGGTGAACGCAAATGGGGCAGCAGGTTTCCGCCTGCTGCCCCATATTCTTGGGTACCTCGTGAAACCGGGAGCCCTACTTCAGGCGTCCCGCCGCATGCGCCAGCATGGTGTAGACCTTGCCCGTGTCCGAGGTCAGGTAGGTCTGGGTCATCATGTTGTCGCGGTCGTTGCGCGAAACGTCTTTCAGGAGCTTCTCGAAGTCGTCGCAGTAACGGTCCACGGCGGTGCGGAATTCGGCGTCGCCCTGGTACTTGCGGCGGATCTCGTCGAAGGTCTGCTGGCCCTTCAGCGTGTAGAGCCTGCGCGTGAAGACGTCGCGCTCGCCGCGCCGGTAGCGGTTCCAGAGCTCGATCGACGCTTCGTGATCGATGGCCCGGGCAATGTCCACCGACAGCGAGTTCAGGGACTCGACCACGTGCAGCGGCGAGCGCTGGGCAGGCATTGCCCGCGGTTCGGCCTGGCCCGCGGGACGGGCGGGCTGCTGCTCGCGCGATGCACCGGTCAGGAGGTCCCGAACCCAGCCGCCTTGCTGGCCACGATTAGCCGGCTCGCGAGCCGGCTGGGGAGGCGTTGCCGTTGCCGCTGCCGCCGCCGCCGGCCGCTCGACGTCGAGCGTGCCACGCAGGCTGCCGGTCACCGGGCTGAGCGGAATGTGCGGCTCGCGGGCCTCGGGCTGCGGAGCAGGGCGCCGCGCCTGGGGCGCGGCGCGCAGCGAGGCGTCCGAGACGTCCACGGTGCGGCCCGACTTGGCGACGATCGCCGACAGTTCCTTGAGCGCGTTGATCTGCTCGCTGACGGCCCGGCGGATGGCGGTGGTCGATTCCTTCGCCTCTTCCGGCATGTCGAGCACGCCCTTCTTGAGCTCGGCGCGGGTGCTTTCGAGCTCGGTCTTGATCGAGCCAGCAGTGCGGCGCATGTCCTCGGTGGCATCGGCGAAGCGCTTGGTGGCGGTTTCGACGACATCGGCGATGGCCGCGCGGATCTTCTCGGCCGACGCCATGGTCTTGCCTTCGGCGCTTTCGAGCGTCTGGCCGACCAGGCGTTCGAAGGACTGCATGACGCGCTCGAGCTCCTCCGACTTCTTGACCAGGCCGACTGCGAGGTCTTCCAGCGAGGTCTGGCGTTCGAGCGTATGCTCGAGGTTGTTCTGCGCGGAGGCGAGCAGGTTGGATGCGCTCGTCAGCAAGCGGCTGTGCTCGTCGAACTTGGTGGCGATCGAAGCCACCTCGCGCAACGTGCTCGACGAAAGGTCGGTCAGCCGGTTGGTGTTGGAGTCCACCAGCCGCGCGGCGCTGGCGAAGGTCTGCGCAGCCTTCTCCGTCGTGGCGGAGAAGGTGTTGGTGCTGTTGGTCAGCCGGTCGTCGACATTCGCCAGGTTCTGCGACGCGCGTTCGACCAGTTCGCCCAACTGCTGGCTCGACGTGCTCATGCGGCCGATGAGGTCCGCCACGCTTTCGGCGAGCGTCGACCGCGCGCCGTCCACAGCCGAAAGCGTTTCGGCGGTGCGGGTGGCGATAGCGTCTGCCAGTGCCGCATTCTCTGCACGCAGCTTCTCGGTCGCGCGGGCGGTCGCTTCTTCCATGCTGCGCTGGAGTTCGGAGCCGCTGTCGGCGAAACGGTCGACGAGCGGGCGGGCCGTTTCGTCTAGGATCTTGGCGATCTCGTTCGAGCGCTCCGCCAGCATCGCATTGAGCTCGCGGGTGTTCGCGCCGATATTGCGTGCCGCCTCGTTGGTGCTCTGGCCGATGTGCTGGCCGACGGCGGTAAACGTCTCGGCGATCACATTGGCGCGGGCGACCAACTGGGTTTCGGCCTGGGCGATCTGCTCACCGAGCTTCTCGCCCATCGACTGCGCGCCGCGGGCAAGGCGGCTCTCGGCATCGGCCAGGTGCTCGCCGATACGGGTGGCGACGCCCTCTGCGCCAGCGGCAAGGCGGGCGTCGACGTTGTCGAGGGTCTCGTCGATCGCCTTGGCGCGGGCATCGAGATCCGCGGCAGTGCGGTGGGCACGGGCCACGACGCGCTGTTCGGTCTCGGTGAAGGCGTTGGCGATCTGCGCGGCATGATCGGTGATGGAGGTGGTGCTTGCTGCGATGCGATCGACAAGCTTTCCACCAGCGCCGTCGAACGCCTGGCTGACTTCTTCGGCCCGCCCGAGAAGCATCTCGGTCGTCTGGTCGACGCGGGCAGCGATGCGGCCGTCCACGTCCTCGAAGGCGCGGCCGACTTCGGCTGCGCGACCTGCGAGGGCCTCGGCGGTCTGCGACACGCGCGCTGCAAGCCGCTGGTCGGCCTCCTCGAAGTTGCGGACGATCTCGCTGGCGCGGCTGCCGAGCGTCGCGGAGCTGTCGGCGACCCGCGCGGCGATCTGTTCGTCGGCAGCGTCGAAGATGCGGCTCAACTCGCCTGCACGGCTGCCGAGTGAATCAGCGCCTTCGGCGATGCGCCCTGCAAGCTTCTCGTCGGCGGCATCGAAGATGCGGCTGAGTTCGCTTGCACGGCTGCCCAGCGAATCCGCGCCTTCGGCGATGCGTGCCGCGAGCGTTTCGTCGGCGGCATCGAAGATGCGTCCGAGTTCGGCCGCACGGGCGGCGAGCGCGTCGGCAGATTCGCCGATTCGCAGGCCCAGACGCTCGTCTGCGGAGTCGAAGTTGCGCAGGATGTCGTTGGCGCGGGACGAGAGCGATTCCGCCGTCTCGATGGCGCGCGCGATGAGCGAGCGGTCGGCATGGTCGAAGGTGCGGGCGATCTCGCCGGCCTTCGCCGACAGCGTATCGGCCGTTTCCTCGGCGCGGGCGAGCAGCGAGTTCGAGGTTTCTGTGGCGCGAGCCGCGAGGCGGCTGTCCGCTTCGTCGAATGCGCGGCCGATATCCTCGGCGCGTGCCAGCAGGGCGTTCGACGTCTGCTCGGCACGCTCGGCGATGCGGCGATCGGCGTCAGTGAAGGCCTTGCCGGCCTCTTCGTTGAGCGCTGCGGTGACTTCCATCACCTTCTCGCGCAGGGCACCTGCCACGTAGACGGCACTCTTTTCGAGCACGCCACGGACATTGTCGACGCCGACCGAAAGCGCGCGCTCCATGGTGCTGGTGCGTTCCTCGATGACGCCGGTCTGGCGCTGGAAGGCCTCCTCGATCTTCTGGATGTCGCCGGCGATAGCGTCGGAAATGTCGACGCGCTTGGCTGCGATCTGGTCGATGTGACCGGCGATGGCGAGGTCGATGTCGCGGCGGGCGTCGTCGAGCTTGCCGAGATCATCCTGCAGTGCGCGGGTGAGCGTGTCGCGACCTTCGGCGAGCCGGGCCACCTGGCCGGAGACGATGCCGTCGATCAAGCCACGGCTGTCGTTGAGCATGGCGAGGTCTGCCTCGAGCGCCTTGGTCAGCGCATCGCGGCCCGCAGCCAGCCTGTCGACCTGGCCGATCATCATGCCATCGATCTTGGCGAGATCCGCTTCGAGTGCGCGGCGCAGGATGTCGCGGCCTTCGGCGAGCTTCTCGACCTGTCCGGCGACGAGTCCGTCGATGCCCGAGCGGCCTTCGGCGAGCTTGGCGAGGTCTTCTTCCAGCGCCTTGGAGAGTGCACCACGCTCGGCCACCAGGTTCTGGGCGTGTTGCGACACTAGGCCCCTAACGCTGTCGAGGTCGGCCTCGAGCGAGCGGGCGAGCATGGCTCGCTCCTCGGCGAGCTTTTCCGACTGCGAGGAGAGGGAGCCGCGGATTGCATTGAGGTCGGCTTCTAGCGCGCGCTTGAGGATGTCGCGACCCTCGGCGAGCTTCTCGACCTGGCCTGCGACGAGGCCGTCGATGCCGGCGCGGCTCTCGGCCAGCTTGGCGATGTCGTCCTCCAGCGCCCGCGAGAGTGCGCCGCGCTCCTGGGCCAGGCTCTCAGCGTGCCCGGCAACAAGGCCCTTCACCTTTTCGAGGTCGGATTCCAGCGTGCGGGACAGCATCGACCGCTCTTCGGCCAGTTGTTCGGACTGTGCCGTAATCGCGCCGCGGATCGTGTTGAGGTCGGTTTCGAGCGCGCGCTTGAGGATGTCGCGGCCCTCGGCCAGCTTCTCCACCTGTCCCGCGACGAGACCGTCGATGCTGGCGCGGCTGTCGGCCAGCTTGGCGAGGTCGGATTCCAGCGTCGTGGACAGCAGGGCGCGCTCGTTGGCGAGCTTGCCTGCGTGGTCCTCGATCAGGCCGTGAACGCTGGCGATGTCGGACTCGAGGCTGCGCGACAGTTCGGCACGGTCCGCGGCCATCTTGGAGGAGTGGCCGTCGACGAGTGCCTTGATGCCGTCGAGATCGGTTTCGAGCGCCTTCGCCAGTATGGCGCGGCCCTCGGCGATCTTCTCGACCTGTCCTGCGACCAGGCCGTCGATGCTGGCGCGGCTGTCGGCGAGCTTGTTGAGGTCTGCCTCCAGGGCACGCGTAAGGATGCTGCGGCCCTCGGCCAGCTTGCCGACGTGGCCGGCGACCATTTCGTCAATGTTCGTACGGGCTTGGACGAGCCTCTCGGAGTCTTCCACGAGCGCCTGGGCGAGCTGTTCGCGGCCGTGGGCGAGTTGCTTGAACTGGCTGCTGAGCGTGTCGTCGATGGACTGGCGGGACTGTTCCAGCTTGCGCATGTCGTCGTCGAGGGCGCGAGAGATGAGGCTGCGGCCTTCGGCGAGCTTCTGCACCTGGAATCCGACCGCCGCCTCGATGCTGGCGCGGCCCTCGGCAAACTTGCCGAGATCGTCCTTGAGGGCTGCGGCCATGCGGTCGCGTGCCTCGGACAGCTTGCGGGTGTGCTCGTCGACCGCCTGTTCGATTCCGACGCGCGCATCGGCGAGACGCTGGATGTCGCCATCGAAGGCGCTGGACACCGTGTGGCGGGCTGCTTCCATGCGTCCGGCGAAATCGCTCGCTCGCGACTCGAGCATGGTCGAGGTCGAAGTGATGATGTCGGCCAGGTCGGCGCTGATCTGCGTCTTGCCTTGGTCGATCATGGCCGACAGCGAGTCGCGGCCCTCGACGAAGGTCGTGGCGATCTCGCGGGCGCGCTCGACCAGCGTCTCGTTGATCTGGCGCGCGCGCGCCTCAAGTGCGGCGTTGAGTTTGGCGGTTCCGGTATCGAGCGCCTCGGCGCGGGTCTGGAACTCGCCGATCAGGGCCTGGCCGCGTTCGGCCAGGGTGCGCTCGATGCCCTGCAGGCTGGTTTCGAATTCGGCGTTGATCGTCTTGGCGGCGCCGCCTAGCAGCGAAACCATGCCCGAAGTGCGGTCGTCGAGCATGTCGGTCAGCGAACGGGTCACCTCGTCGGTGCTCTGCGTCAGCTTGGCGATGCGCGTGTCGAGCAGGCTGGCGAAGGCTTCCCCGGAGGTCGACAGGCGGTCGCTGATCGTGTCCATGCGGCTGTCGATGGCATCGAACAGGCTCACGCCGCCCTCGTTGAGGCGGTCGATCAGGGTGTCGCCGGAATTGGTGATCGTCATCGACAGCTTGGTCGACGCGTTGAGGATGCTGTCGCGGATGATGTCGCTGGCCGAGCCCAGTTCGTCGCGGAGCGTCTCATGCGCACCGGCGATCGAGGAGCGTACGCGCTCGGCATGCGAAACGACTGCCTCGCGCTCGCTGCCGAGTCCGTCGACGAGGGCGCGGATGCGGGCCGCGTTCTCCGAGTAGGAGCGTTCGATCTGGCTGACCTCGGTGTGTACCAGGGTTTCGAGCTCGACCGCACGCGCGAGCGTGCGCTCGATGCCTTCGCCCATGGCCGCAACTTCGCGGCGGACGGCCTGGCCGACCATCATGACGCGGTCCTGCGCCATGTTTTCGGGCTCGGCGAGGCGGAAGGCGACCTCGGTCATCGACTGGGCGGCGATGCGCATTTCCTGCGCGCGGCGGACCATCGAGGCAAAGGCCCAGAACAACGCGATCGGTACGGCGGTAGCGGTGGCGATCGCCAGCAGGCTAGGGCGCGCGAGGACGTCGTCGAACGAACGGATGTCCCAGATGCTGGGCGTGACGAGCCGGTCGGCCAGCGCAACGCCACCGGCCGCCCAGGCGACCGAAACGAACCCGACCGCCCAATAGACGGTGCTGGATGCACGCCGGTTGAGGCTGTGCAGCAGGTTCTTGTAGTCCTTCTGGCGTTCGTCGTTGGCTGGCTTGAAGCCTTCCGGCTGCAGCGGAGCCTGCGGGGCGCTCCGGGTTTCGACCGGGCGCAATTCGGTCGGCGGCTCCGCGACAGGGTTCGCGGGACGCACCGGAGCAGCCTCGGCCTTGGCCGCCGCGGCGGCCTTGTGATTGTTGCTCTCGCGCGCCAATTCCTCGGCCGCTTGCGAGATCTGCGCTTCGAGATCGTCCATGGAAGCAGCCATGTCGAGGCCGCCGTCGTCGGCATGCGCCAGATCGAAGTCGAGCGCTTCCTCGAGTTCCTTGGCAACGTCGATTTCGATGTTCTTGGTCGTTGTAGACTTCTTCGCCATGCCTTCGCTACCCTGTACTAACGACGCGGAATTGCTGGACTTTTTGTCCTATTTTTGTCCGCGTACGAGGCTTGTTATGGACCGCCCGTATCGTAGTGACACAATCGGGTAAAGAAAACCTGCATTCTCCCCGATGCGTAAAAGTTTAAATATAAGGTTAACGCTAGGCTCGTTCCGAAGCCCGGCGCCGCGGGATTCCGGGCTTCCTCGGGTTAACGGGTTATCCACATGCGGCCCATACGATGCCAACCCTGAGGCGAGTATCCAGCAGGGGTTAAATGGTAGCGCGCGAAACCCAATCCGGGGCATTCGACATGCCGGGCGGTGAGTCTTCGACCCGGTCGGGAGGGCGTCCCATCGACCTCGATCATCTGGCCCGCCAGTCGATGGGCGACCGTGATCTCGAACGCGAGGTGCTGGACCTGTTCATCCATCAGGCGGTCGCGGTACGGGACGACTTCAGCGACGCGAACAGGGCGGAGCGTCTCAGGCTGGCACATGCGCTGAAGGGCTCGGCACGTGGTGTTGGTGCGTTCGGCATCGCGGACTGCGTCGCCGAATTGGAGAACCGGCCGGACGATGCCGCGCTGATCAGGCGTCTTTCCAGACTCATAGACGAAGTGCGCGACTTCGTGGCCGCGATCAATCGTTAGCCCTGTCGGGCTCCCGACAATGCGCGACGCAATGGCGCGGCTGTTGACTTGCACGGTGGAGTCATTATCTGCCGGGTGATTTCTGTCTGGAACGAGCATGACCAAGCTTACCTATATTACACATGACGGTACGCGCTTCGACGTCGAGGCCGAGAACGGCTCCACCGTTATGGAGAATGCGATCCGCAATGCCGTGCCCGGCATCGAAGCCGAATGCGGCGGCGCCTGCGCCTGCGCGACCTGCCACGTCTATGTCGACGAGGAATGGATGCCGGCTGTTGGCGAGCCGGAAGCCATGGAAGAGGACATGCTCGACTTCGCCTACGAAGTTCGGCCGACCTCGCGGCTGTCCTGCCAGATCAAGGTCAGGGACGAACTCGACGGATTGGTCGTCACGGTTCCCGAACGCCAGGGCTGACTGCTCTCTTGCTTGGCATGGCCCTCCGGGTCATGCACAGTCCTGGCCGGATTGGCGAGAGGCGAGTGTTGCCGTGGGCGAGATCACCAGAACCGACGTTCTCATCATAGGTGCCGGACCGATTGGCCTGTTCGCGGTGTTCGAACTCGGCCTGTTCGACATGCGGTGCCACCTGATCGACATTCTCGACAGGCCTGGCGGTCAGTGCGCCGAACTTTATCCGGAAAAGCCGATCTACGACATTCCGGGCTATCCCGCCATCAATGCGCAGGAACTGGTCGACAAGCTTCTCCTGCAGATCGCGCCGTTCAAGCCGGACTTCACCTTCAACCGCATGGTGACGGCTCTCGAACGGCTCGAAGATGGCGGCTTCCGCCTGACCACCGACGAGGGCGAGGTGTTCGAGGCGAAGGTGGTGGTCATCGCCGCCGGCGGCGGATCGTTCCAGCCGAAGCGGCCGCCCATTCCGGGCATCGAGGCTTTCGAAGGCGCGAGCGTCCAATATTCGGTGCGCCGGATGGAAGAGCTGCGCGGCCATGACGTGGTGATCGTCGGCGGCGGGGATTCCGCCCTCGACTGGACGCTCAATCTCCAGCCCGTCGCCAGACGCGTCACGCTCGTGCACCGAAGGCCCGAATTCAGGGCAGCGCCCGACAGCGTGCGCAAGATGCACGAGCTTTGCGATGCCGGGGCCATCGATCTCGTCATCGGTCAGGTTTCGGGACTTGATGGCGAAGGCGGCGTCCTGCGCTCAATCAAGGTCAAGGGATCTGAAGGCGAGGTCGACGTGGCGTGCACGCGGTTGCTGCCGTTCTTCGGGCTGACCATGAAGCTCGGGCCGGTCGCGGACTGGGGCCTGAACCTTCACGAGAACCAGATCCCCGTCGATACCGAGAAGTTCGAGACATCCGAGCCGGGCATCTTCGCCATCGGCGACATCAATTGGTATCCCGGCAAACTGAAGCTGATCCTGTCGGGCTTCCATGAGGCTGCGCTCATGGCCCAGGCGGCCAAGCATGTCGTCAGCCCGAAGGAGCGGATCGTGTTCCAGTACACGACGTCATCGACCAGCCTGCACAAGAAGCTTGGCGTCGCAGACTAAGTACCAGAACGCTGGGGCGGTCAGCCGCGCGATTTGGCAGCGTCGAGGCGCTCGATGCGATAGCGCAGCAGCCGGATGATCCGGCTCTCGAAATTGATCCCCTCGATGCGGTCGAATTGTTCCTGGGCGCGGTCGTGGCGATACAGGATCTTGTCGCTCGTCGCCTTGGCCTTGGCGGCCGCTATCGCGCAGGTCTTCTGCCTGCTGATACCCTGAAGGGCTTGTTCCAGTTCGCGCGCGTGGTTCTTGGCGATCACCACGTGGCTCTCCTCGTGGCGCTTGATGTCGGAGGAAAGCGTGTCCCAGATCAGTTTCACGTCCGCGTCCGTCTTGCCCGTCTGGCGCCAGCGCGGCAGGATGACCTTGGCCTTGACGCTCACCTGGGCCGAGACGATCGAGCAGCCGCCTTTTCCTTCGGAGTAGCCGATGCGGGTCGTGAATTCCATCTGCGTGGCGCCAGGGTGCCGTCCGCCGGTACTCTTGACCTCGGGGCCGCGGCTCATCAACTGGCTCTCGATCTCGTCGAGCGTCCGTCCCGTGATCGTGAAGTAGCTGTAGGTCTTCGACACGGTGGCCGCTTGCGCGGGCAGGGAGGCGCCCGCGGCGATCAAGGTAGCTAGGAGGAGTTGCTTCATTAGTTGCCTCTTGGCCTACCTTGCGTTAGGGGCGTGTGCGGCGCAACGGAATTCCAGGCGCGCCGCCGAATGTGACTGCATGCGAGTTGACGCAGCAAGCGTTGATAATTCGTGACGGTCGATCCTCTGGAGTTTCTTTGTGGCGACGGCATGACCGGCAAGCGATGGCAACTGGCGCACGGGCGCCATGTCGAGTTCGGGGAGAGGTCGCTCGTCATGGGCATCCTCAACATCACGCCCGACAGTTTTTCCGACGGCGGCAGCTATGAGGCGCCCGGGCGCGCGCTCGAGCAGGCGCAGCGCATGGTCGAGGAGGGCGCGCACATCATCGACGTCGGCGGGGAGTCGACGCGGCCGGGCGCGGCTGCTGTTTCCGCCGCCGAAGAGCAGGATCGCGTCCTGCCGATCATCGCCGCACTCGCCAGGGCGGGCGACGCCCTGATTTCGGTGGACACCTATCGCGAGGAGACGGCGCGGCTGGCCGTGCAGGCCGGCGCGCATATCGTCAACGACGTGTGGGGGCTGCAGCGCGAGCCTGGCATAGCCCGGGTCGCAGCCGAAACCGGTGCTGGGCTCGTCATCATGCATACAGGCCGCGATCGCGACAAACTGCAGGACGTGATCGCCGACCAGTTCCTGTTTCTGCGCCGTTCGCTCGAAATCGCCAGCGAAGCGGGTGTGGCCGAGGGCCAGATCGTGCTCGACCCCGGCTTCGGCTTCGCCAAGGATGCGGACGAGAACCTCGATCTCATGGCGCGCTTCGGCGAACTTGAGCAACTTGGATACCCGTGGCTGGCCGGCACGTCGCGAAAGCGATTTGTGGGCCATGTCACCGGACGGGATGCCGCCGACCGCGATGCCGGCACTGCGGCCACGAGTGTCATTCTCCGTATGAAGGGCGCGCATGTCTTTCGCGTCCACAATGTCGCAATCAACGTCGACGCGCTGGCATTCGCCGATGCTATGCTCGCGCGCCAGACCAAACCATCGGGACGCTGACCCCCATGTACAAGATCCGCATGAAGAACTGCGCCTTCTTCGCCCGGCACGGCGTGCTGGACGAGGAAGAGACGCTCGGCCAGCGCTTCTATGTCGATGCCGAGCTGACCGTCGATCCGGACCGCCCGCTCGACCAGGACTCGATCAACAGCACGGTCGATTATGGTGTCGCCTTCGAGGTGATCGAGAAGATCATCACCGGGGAGCGCCGGTTCCTGATCGAGGCTCTCGCGCTGGAGGTGGGCAAGGCGCTCGCGCAGCGCTTCCCGCAGATCAAGCGGGCCGAAATCACGGTTCGCAAGCCCAACGCGCCCGTGCGCGGCGTCCTGGATTACGTTGAGGTGAACGTTGTCTGGCCTGCGTGAGGAACGCGCCTTCCTCAGTCTCGGCGGCAATCTCGGCGACCCGGCGCAGTCCATGTCGGCGGCCTTGCACATGCTCGATGAAAGCGGAAGCACCCGCGTGGTGACCGTGTCGTCGCTGCATCGCACCCCGCCATGGGGAAAGGTCGACCAGCCGGATTTCCTCAACGTGACGGCCGAGGTTGCGACGACGCTCGCTCCGCTCGAACTGCTCGCCCTCTGCCTGGAGGTCGAACGCAAGCTCAAGCGCGTGCGGGTTGAGCGCTGGGGGCCGCGGCTGATCGATATCGACGTTCTTCTGCTCGGCAACAGCAACGTGAGCGACGTCGGGCTCGAGATTCCGCATCCGCGCATGCTCGACCGGGCGTTCGTGATGGTGCCGCTGGCCGAGATCGCGCCGGATCTCGTGCTGGTTGGCAGGACGGCCGCTCAATGGGCTGCCGACCTCGACAGTGCCGGGATCGAAAAACTCGATTCCGGGCGCGACTGGTGGCGCGAGCCCGGCGACAACCAACAATAAGCGGCCCTAGAGGCCCAGGACCGCTGCTATCTTTGGCGCGGCCTCGGTCCAGTCGTTGGCGACGATGATGTCGTCCGGCAGGGGCGGCAGCAGCCGGCGCATCTCGCTGTAGGCCATCAGGTTGAACAGGTGCGCGTCGGCGACCGACTCGCGCACTGAAACGAGGTTGCTTGGAATGTCGTCGACGAAGGCGACGGGGCGGCCGCCGTCGCCTCTCAGCAACCTCAGCGCCGGGCCCTTGGCTGCTTCGGTCGTGAGCAGCGGGTAGGGGAAGCCCAGGGCATCGAGATGGAGCCGCCGCGTCTCGCGATGCCGGTGGGGCATTGCGGTGAGCATGACGATCTCGGCGCTTGCCGCAAGCTCGGCCACAGCCTCCACAGCGCCTTGTGCCCCGGTCTGCCAGTCGCGCTGGGCATGGAAGAAGGCGTCGAGCAACGTCCAGACGGCCTGCTGGTCCAGCGCTTCACCGGTCTTGCGGTCGATGATGTTGCCGGTGAGCCGGAACGACTTCAGCAGCAGCTCGAATCCGCGGGAATCGAGGAAGCGGATGAAGGGCGCCATGAACTCCAGCACCACCTCGTCGACGTCGAGCACGAGAAGCGGGCGGTTGTCGCGGGCGAGTTCGGCGATCTGCCGGGCGGTTTCCGGATCTAGGCTCATATGGAACGGTCGTGGTCGTCGTTGCCGAGCGGCAGGGCGCGGGCGGCCGCGCCGACCTCGCCTGGCGCAATGCCGGCCTCTTCGGCAAAGCGCAGCAGCGTCGGCTCGTGTGCCAATATGAACTGCAGGACGCCGGCGAGGAAGCCGGGCTCGGTCGCGGCAAGCCGGATCTGGTGCGGTTCGATCCCGGTAATGGCCAGGAAGCGGGGCAGGAGCTCAGGATCGGCGGCGACGAAGCCGAGTGCCTGGATGGCGAGGGCTTCCGCAGCCTCCTGCCTTTGTTCGCCCTTTTGCAGTCGCATCTTTGGCCCTTCCATTGCGATATTCGAAGTAGCCGCTATGGGCCTGCACGGCAAGGCGCAAGGCGATGCGCAACGATCCGTGATTGGCCGTGGCGTTTTACGTTTCGTAATGTTCTTGAGGTAACGTCGGATTCGGGGTTGGTGCGCGCGCCTGGGTGCGCATGTTGGTTGCTGCCGAATCGCGGCGTGCAATCCGGACGGGATTTAGATGGCTAAGAAAGTGATGATCGTCGAGGACAATGAGCTCAACATGAAGCTCTTCCGCGACCTCATCGAAGCGAGCGGTTATGAGACCGTGCGCACGCGCAACGGGCTGGAGGCGCTCGACCTCGCCCGCAGGCATCGTCCCGACCTGATCCTCATGGACATCCAGTTGCCCGAAGTGTCGGGGCTCGAGGTCACCAAGTGGCTCAAGGAGGATGACGACCTCCATTCGATCCCGGTGATCGCAGTCACGGCCTTCGCGATGAAGGGAGACGAGGAGCGCATCCGCCAAGGGGGGTGCGAGGCCTATATTTCCAAGCCGATTTCAGTTCCACGGTTCATTGAAACGATAAAATCCTACCTCGGCGATGCCTGACGGGCGGTCGCCTGATGTTACAGGGTACTAGCAATGACTGCCCGCATCCTCGTAGTGGACGACATACCGGCGAATGCCAAGCTGCTCGAGGCGAGACTGACAGCCGAGTATTTCGAGGTTTCCACCGCCTTCAACGGTCTTGAAGCGATCGCCGCCTGTGAAGGCGGCAAGATCGACGTGGTCCTGCTCGACGTGATGATGCCTGCGATGGACGGGTTCGAGGTCTGCCGGCGCCTTAAGGCGGACCCAGCGACGGCACACATCCCCGTCGTCATGGTGACTGCGCTCGACCACATCACGGATCGGGTGCGCGGACTGGATGCGGGAGCGGACGATTTCCTCACCAAACCGGTCAATGACCTCCAACTGGTGACGCGGGTGAAGAGCCTTGTCAGGCTCAAGGTCCTGACGGACGAACTGCGCCTGCGCGCGGCAACGACCCACAACATCGGCGTCGCCGACCTTCTGTCGCGTCCCGATACTCTGCAGGAAAAGCTGCCGCGCGTATTGCTGGTCGACGAGCAGACCTCATCGGCGGCCCATATCTGCGCGCTGCTCGACGGCGCGGCCGAGGTTGACCTTGCGATGGATCCTCAGTCCGGTGTCTTCCAGGCTGCCGAGGGCGGCTATGAGTGCATCCTGGTGTCGACCAACTTCACCGACTTCGATCCGCTGAGACTGTGCTCGCAACTGCGATCGCTCGACCGGACTCGATCAGTGCCCATCGTCCTGCTCGTCGGGCCGAGGGACGACGAGCGCATCATCCGAGGCCTGGAGCTCGGCATCAACGACTACCTGGTCAGGCCGCTCGACCGGCAGGAACTGCTTGCGCGCCTGCGCACCCAGGTTCGGCGCAAGCGCTACAACGACGAACTCCGGCAGAGCGTCAGCCAGAGCATCGAGATGGCGGTCACGGACGGGCTGACCGGGCTCCACAATCGCCGCTATCTCGACGGGCACATGCCGCGACTGTTCGAGCGGGCTGTGGCGCGGCGGCGGCCGCTCTCGGTGCTAATCGCCGATCTGGACAGGTTCAAGCACATCAATGACACCTTCGGGCACGACGGTGGCGACGAGGTGCTGCGCGAATTCGCGCGGCGGCTGAGGAAAAGCGTTCGCGGCATTGATCTCGCTTGCCGATTCGGCGGCGAGGAGTTCGTGATCGTGATGCCGGACACGGACGGGGCATCCGCCGAAATCGTTGCCGAGCGCATCCGCAGGGAAGTGGCAAACGTACCGTTCGCGGTTGGCGAGCCGCGTGCCCAGGTTGCTGTCACGGTCAGCGTCGGCGTGTCGTCGCTCACCTTCGACGGCGACTCGGTCGCGCAACTGATGAAGCGTGCCGACATTGGCCTGTACGAGGCCAAGAAGGGCGGTCGCAACCGGGTGGTCGCGCGGGCAGCCTAGAGCCGACGCCTCCGAAAGGCCTAGGCGTTAAGCTGAACTGTTTACCTTAACCCAAGCGGCTCGCGAGGCTTGGTTAAGAAAGTGTTGATTTCCAAATAATCTTGCGCGACTGTGACCGCGAGAACAAGACGGACGCCGGCACGAGGAGCCAAGGCCGGAGGATCCGCCAGATACCCCATGATGCTCAGGTCCGCCGCATCTCCTGGGTCCGTGGGGTCGGCCGGTCGGCACTGGCACATAGTGGCCTCCTCGTACCGCTGCCAGATAGCCGACCGGCCCCCAAATTCAACATCCACGCCGAGTTCAGCGCCGAATCTCACGCCTGCGCGGTTCGCGGCAACTCTCGTGTCTGAAAACGAAAACGCCGCCCGGAGGGCGGCGTTTCGGCATTCGGATGGAAACCAGATTACTTGATCTTGGTTTCCTTGAATTCGACGTGCTTCTTGGCGACCGGGTCGTACTTGCGGAACGACAGCTTCTCCGTCTTCGTGCGGCTGTTCTTGCTCGTCACGTAGAAGAAACCGGTGTCGGCGGTCGACAGAAGCTTGATCTTGATGTTTGCAGCCTTGGCCATGATTCTCGTCCGTTGGATACCTGGATTTGCAACCGCCTCATGACGGGAAACGACCCCGGACGCGGAAAACTTGGCGCGACACATAAAGAACGCGCCTCAAAAGTCAAGCCTCCGAGCGCCGTCCGCCGACTTTCGCGGCAATTCGGCCCAGCGAAAGCACCATGTAGCCGCCGAAGAAGACGGCCAGCGCCCAGCCGAAGCCATGGACGCCGAACATATCCATCGAGATGCCGATCGCCTGTGGCCCGAGGATCATGCCGAGTCCGTAGCAGAACACGAAGGCCGCATTCGCCGAAGCGAGGTCGCGCCCCGAAAGCTGCGAGCCGAGATGGGCGAGGCCTATGGTGTAAAGCGCCGCTACCACGCCGCCCCAGACGAACAGCAAGCCCGCCATCAGGTGCCAGTTACTCACGAAGAGTGGCATGGCCAGCGTGCCGACGAGGCCGGTGGTGGCGCAGATCAGCAGCAGCCAGCGCCGGTCGCCGATCCGGTCGCTGATCATGCCGATCGGGATCTGCAGGATGACATTGCCGAGGCCGATCATGGTGAGCAGCAGTGCGGCATCGGCTTCCGAATAACCTAGGCGGGCGCCATAGACGGGAAACAGCGCGAACCCGCCGGTCTCGACCGCGCCGAAGACCAGGACGGCAGCGGTGGCCGTCGGCACCATCCAGATGTAGCGGAAGAAGCCGCCATTGCCCTCGTCGTGCACGATCCTGGGGCTTTCGCGGCGCGCAAGCAGCACCGGGATAGCCGCGACCATGACGAGCCCGAATGTCAGTCCGAAAGGCAGGAAGCCGGAACTGCCGATCTGGGCGAATAGCCACGGTCCGGCGGCGAAGCCGAGCGACAGCACCGTGGCGTAGATTCCGAGCACCAGGCCGCGCCTGTGGGGAGGTGCGCATGTGGATATCCAGAACTCCGACAGAATGAACAGGACGGTCAGGGCGACGTGGAGCGCGGCGCGCAGCGGAAACCACATCCAGAAGGACGGCGCAAAGTGGAAGCCGACGAAGGCGAGGGCACCCACCAGGATCATGGCAAGCATGGTCCACACGACACCAAAGCGCGTGGCAAGGGGCGTCGCAAGCGGTGCCGCGGAGATGGATGCGAGGCCGGCGACCGCGGTGTTGAGACCGATCATCGAGGCTGAATGGCCGCGCGATTCGAGAATCACGCTGAGCAGCGGCGTTCCGAGGCCGATGGCGATGCCCACCACGCTGATCGAAGCGATGGCAGCGGAAATCGACCGCCAATGCACGCGCTCGTCGTTGCCGCCCTCCTGGATCGTCTCGTTCATCACAGGAGCCTAGAGGATTTCGCGCTGGAAGCGTTTCTTGAGCATGCGATAGAAGGGCACCTCGCCACCGGGGCGGAGTTCAGGGTCGACCGCGAGGCGGTGCTTGAGGTCCCCCAGGATCGACTGGGTGATCGCCGGAATGTCAGCCCGTATGGCCTCCTCGATGGGCAACCAGACGAGTTCTTCCAGTTCGTTGGTCGGTCCGCCTCCTGGCAGTTCGACGGCCACGTCGCTGCGCCAGGCGGACAGGAACCGGGTGTCGAAGCGCCTGACGCGTCCGGGCGGAGTGATCGCGCGGGCGATGAGGCGGAGCGATGCGAGCGAAGGCACGACATTCTGGTCGGCAAAACCCTGCCAGTCCGCCTTGGTGGTCGAGAACGTGCCGAGCCGTCCGATAAGGAGGCCGGCTTCCTCGTAGGTTTCGCGAATCGCCGACAGCGCGATCGCACGCGCCCGCGCAACGCTGACACGTCCGATTCCGGCGCGCAGCTTGTCCGCCTCGGCGGGATGAAGTTCGTCAGCGACGCTGATGCGACTGTCCGCCGGATCAGTGCGGCCACCGGGGAACACGAATTTTCCGGGCATGAAGGCGTGCTTCATGTGCCGTCGTCCCATGAGCACAAGGAGATCGGGGCCCTTGCGGTCGAGGAGAATAAGGGTCGCCGCGTCGCGAGGCCTAAGCGGAACCGGCGCCAGTTCCCGCGCTTCGAGCCTGTCGAGTTCTGCTTTGCTTATGCCATCCATCGCGGCCGTCCTAACGGAATGTCGGGCTGGAAGGAAGCGCTTGGCCTTAGGCAGGCGTTGCGCCAGCGATCGTTTCAGGCCTCCGGATGCCCCTCGATCGCATCGTCTTCGCCGCCGAAGCCGTGCATGTAGAGAGCCCATTGCATGCCTACGACCGCGCCCTTTGTCGGTCGCAGCAGGGCCAGCGCCGAAACGATCGTCAGCGGTACCCAGATGGCGAGGTGCTGCCAGGTGGAAAGGGTGACGGTTGCCTCCACGCCCATGAAGGCGCCGACGACGATATGGCCGACGATCACCACGACGAGATAAGCCGGAAGATCGTCGGCACGGTGATGGAAGATCTCTTCACCGCAGACGTCGCAGCGGTCCACGGTCTTCACGAAGGATGCAAACAGCTTGCCTTCGCCGCAGTTCGGGCACTTGCCGAACAGGCCGCGCTTGATCGACTGCCAAACGGGTCGCGCCTGCCGGGCAGCCTCGTTGCGGCCGCCGCCGAAAACCTGCTCTTCCATGGTCATCTCCTGCCGTGCGGTCCACGTCTCGGTTGAGAGGCGCGGGCACGCGAACGTTGCCCCTTCGCCTTGTGGAACGACCGTTTCGAGCCGGGCAGAGGCTTCGGTTCGGTCAACATCTCGAAGCGCATTGCGCCGGCGAGCGGGGCGATCTCGACCAGCCTGACCTCAACGCGGTCGGCGAGCTGATATCCCTTGCCGGTGCGTTCGCCGAACAGCGAACGAGCAGCCTCATCGAAGTGATAATAATCGTCACCCAAGGATGACACGGGGATGAAACCATCGGCCCCGTATTGGGGCAACTGGACAAATAGTCCCGATTTGGTGACGCCGGAGATGCGCGCGTCGAAGGTTTCGTCGACTCGCTCGGCCAGGAAGCCCGCGATCAGCCGGTCGACCGTATCGCGCTCGGCCGCCATGGCGCGCCGTTCGGTCTGGGAAATCAAGCCGGCTATTTCCTCGAGCCGAGCCTCCTCCGAAGCCGTCAGGCCGCCGGCACCGAGGCCGAGAGACGCGATCAGCGCGCGGTGCACGATCAGGTCGGCGTAGCGGCGGATCGGCGAAGTGAAGTGGGCGTAGCGGCGCAGATTGAGGCCGAAATGGCCGATGTTGTCGGGATTGTACTCGGCCTGGCTCTGCGAGCGCAGCACCACCTCGTTGACCAGTTGCTCGTTGTCTTCGCCGCGAACGCGCTCGAGGATTCCGTTGAACTGGCTCGGCCGCATCTGTGCGCCGCGCGCGAGCGACAGGCCGATCGTCTGCAGGAACTCGCGCAGCGATTCCTGCTTGGCGAGCGAGGGTCCGTCATGGATGCGGTAGACCAGCTTCTGCTTCTTGTTTTCCAACGTCTCGGCGGCCGAGACGTTGGCCTGGATCATGAATTCTTCGATCAGCTTGTGGGCGTCGAGCCGGTCGGGAACGATAACCGTGTCGACCGTGCCGTCGGGTTTCAGCAGGATCTTGCGCTCGGGCAGGTCTAGCTCCAGCGGCTGGCGGCTGTCGCGGCCGCGCTTGAGCACGTCATAGGCGGCCCAGAGCGGCTTGAGGATGGTCTCCAGGATCGGCGCCGTCTTTTCGTCCGGTATGCCGTCGACGGCAGCCTGCGCTTGCGGATAGGCAAGGCGGGCCGCCGACCGCATCATGATGCGGTGGAACGAATGCCTGATCTTGCGCCCCTCCGGCGAGAAGGTCATGCGCACCGCAAGGGCAGGGCGGTCGACACCCTCGCGCAGGGAGCACAGGTCGTTAGAGATGCGCTCGGGCAGCATCGGCACGACGCGGTCGGGGAAATAGACCGAGTTGCCGCGCTTCAGCGCCTCGCGGTCGAGCGCGCTGCCGGGGCGCACATAGGTGGCGACGTCGGCGATGGCGACGGTGACGATGACGCCGCCGCCATTCTTCTCGTCCGTATCAGGTTCGGCATAGACCGCGTCATCGTGGTCCTTGGCATCCGCCGGGTCGATGGTGACCAGCGGCAGCTCGCGCCAGTCCTCGCGCTTGCCGTCGAGCGTCGCCGGCTTGACGGCTTCAGCGTCGGCGATCACCTCTGCCGGAAAGATGTGGGGAATGTCATGCGCGTGGATGGCGATCATCGAGACCGCCTTCTCGTTGGTCAGAGAGCCGAGCACCGTGACGACCTTGGCGCGCGGCAGGCCGTAACGGCTGGCACGTTCGGGCACCACCTCGACCAGGTCGCCTTCCTTGGCGCCGTTCTGGAAGTCCTTGTCGACCACCAGCTCCGGCTGGCGGCGCTCGACCGGCTCGATGCGGAAGGTGCCGTCCTTGAGGATACGGAAGATGCCGAGCGCTGTGTCGCTGCGCTTCTCGAACACCTTCATAATGCGGGCGGTATAGGCCGGCTCGTTGTCGTCGCCGAGGGAGCCTTCGATCGGGAAGGTCTTTGCGAGGACGCGATCGCCGACGCCGGGCGTCGGACCGCTGCTGGTTCGCGACATCTTCACGGCAACGATCGGGCCGTCCTGCTGCTCGGAGGCGCGCGCGAGAAGCGTGCCTTCCTCGTCGCGGCCAAAGATGTCGAGCACGGCGACATGGGGCAGGGCGCCGACCCTGCTCAGCCGCTTGCGGCTCTTTTCCAGCAGGCCCTCATCCTGCAACTCGCGCAGAAGGTGCTTCAACCAGATACGGTCGTCGTTCTTGAGCGCGAAAGCCTTGGCGATGTCGCGCTTGCCGCTGCGGTCGGGGTTCTCCGCGATGTAGCGGAGAACCTCGTCGCGCGAGGGGCGGTAGACATCCTTGCCCCTGACTTCGTCGCTTGCGGCGCGTCTGGAGCCGGCGTTTCGTCCGGAAATCTTTCGCGCCAAGGTCGGTCAGTCCTTCTGCTTGGCCTTGCTGGTGGCGGCCGTTTTCGCGGGCGCCTTCTTGGCAGGGGCCTTCTTGGCGGCGGCGCGGGCAGGCTTCTTGCCGCCTCCGCCCTTCGCCTCTCTTTCGGCGATCAGCACCAGCGCCTCTTCGAGCGTCACCGTGACCGGGTCCTTGCCCTTCGGCAGCGTCGCGTTGACCTTGCCGAAGTTGACGTAGGCTCCGTAGCGTCCGTCGCGCACGGTGATCTTACCGCCGCCATCGGGATGGTCGCCAAGGTCCTTGAGCGCGGCCGGAGTTCCACCGCCGCGGCCGCCCTTGGCCTTCGATTGCTTCTCCGCGAGCACGGTCACGGCCCGGTTGAGGCCGATCGAGAAGACGTCCTCGATGCTCTCGAGATTGGCGTAAGTGCCGTCGTGAAGCACGAACGGGCCATAACGCCCGAGCCCGGCCGAGATCATCTTGCCCGACTCCGGATGCTGGCCGACGTCACGCGGCAGCGCCAGCAGCGCCAGCGCCTTCTCGTGGTCTATCGTCGCCGGCGTCCAACCCTTGGGCAGGCTGGAGCGCTTGGCCTCCTTGCCGTCGCCGCGCTGGATGTAGGGACCGAAACGACCGCTGCGCAGGGTGATCTCCTCGTTGGTGTAGGGATCGCTGCCCAGCACCTTGGTGCCGTCTTCGAGACCGCCGTTCTCGCCATTGGCGCCCGGGCCGTCGAGTTGGCGGGTGAAGCCGCACTCCGGATAGTTGGAGCAGCCGACGAAGGCACCGAACTTGCCGAGCTTGAGCGACAGGTTGCCGGTGCCGCATTTCGGGCAGATGCGCGGGTTCGATCCGTCCTCGCGCTCAGGGAAGACGAGCGGCGCCAGTTCCTCGTTCAGCGCGTCGAGCACATCGGTGACGCGCAGTTCCTTGATCTCGTCGACGGCGCCCGAAAAATCCTTCCAGAAGTCGCGCAGCACGTCGCGCCAGGCGAGCTTTCCGTCCGAGATCTCGTCGAGCTTCTCTTCCAGCGAGGCGGTGAAGTCGTACTCGACATAGTGCTCGAAGAAGCTTTCCATGAAGGCTGTCACCAGCCGGCCCTTGGGTTGGGGCACGAGCTTGCGGTTCTCGATCTTCACATAGTCGCGGTCTTCGAGCGTCTTCAGCGTCGCCACATAGGTGGACGGGCGGCCGATGCCGAGCTCTTCCATCTTCTTGATGAAGGACGCTTCCGAATAGCGGGGCGGCGGTTCTGTCGTGTGGTGGGAGGCGTTGACCTGCTCGCGCTTCAGCGCCTCGTCGGCGCGGATCTCGGGCAGGCGACGGCTTTCCTCGTCCTCCGAATCCTCGTCCTTCTGGTCGGTGTAGGCGGCGATGAAGCCGTCGAAGCGCGTGACCGAGCCCACGGCACGCAGGCCGGCAACCTTTGCGCCGTTGCGCGCCTCGATCTCTACGGTGGTGCGCTCGATCTCGGCTGGCTGCATCTGGCTGGCGATCGCGCGCTTCCAGATCATCTCGTACAGTCGCGCCTGGTCGGCATCGAGATATTTGCGCATCTCGGTTGGCGTGCGGGTGAAGTCGGTCGGGCGGATCGCCTCGTGCGCCTCCTGGGCGTTCTTGGCCTTGGTGGTGTAGAAGCGGGGCTTCTCCGGCAGGTACTTGGCGCCGAACTCCTTGCCGATGGCGTCGCGCGCCGCTTCGATGGCCTCGGGCGCCATCTGGACGCCGTCGGTACGCATATAGGTGATCAGGCCGGCGGTCTCGCCGCCGATTTCCATGCCTTCATAGAGGCGCTGCGCGACCTGCATCGTGCGGCTCGCCGAAAAGCCGAGGCGCGACGACGCCGCCTGCTGCAAGGTGGAGGTGGTAAAGGGCGGCCCGGGATTGCGCTTGGTCGGCTTGGCTTCGACCGAAAGCGCCTTGAACGAGGCCCCGTCGAGCATCGCCTTGATCTCGTCGGCCATGGCCTGCGACGAGATATCGAGCTTCTGCAGCTTCTTGCCTTCATAGGCGGTCAGCCGGGCTTCGAATGTCTCTGCGCGGGGCGTGCCGAGGGTCGCTGCGATCTGCCAGTATTCCTCACGGACGAAACGCTCGATCTCGGCCTCGCGGTCGCAGACGAAGCGCAGCGCCACGGACTGGACGCGGCCGGCGGAGCGGGCGCCCGGCAGCTTGCGCCACAACACGGGCGACAGCGTGAAGCCAACCAGATAGTCGAGCGCGCGGCGCGCCAGATAGGCGTCGACCAGTTGCGGGTCGACCTCGCGCGGATTGGAAATGGCCTCCAGAACCGCCTGCTTTGTGATCGAGTTGAAGGCGACGCGCTTGATCGACTTGTCCTTGAGCACGCGCTTCTGCTTGAGAACCTCCAGCACGTGCCAGGCAATGGCTTCACCCTCGCGATCCGGGTCGGTTGCGAGGATCAGGCCGTCGGCTTCCTTGACCGCCTTGGCGATGTCGGTGAGCCGCTTGTTCGACGCGGTATCGACAGACCAGGACATGGCGAAGTCGTCTTCCGGCTTCACCGACCCGTCCTTGGCCGGCAGATCGCGGACGTGGCCGAACGAAGCCAGGACCTTGTAGTTCCGGCCCAGGTACTTGTTGATGCTTTTCACCTTGTTCGGTGACTCGACGACGACAACGTCCATATGCGGCTGATTTTCCAGTGGAGCGCCGGACAACGACTGAGGCGCGTGGCGAACAGTTTCAATCCGCACGTCACATGGCCGCCCTTTTCGGTTCGGTCAAGGGGAGGGGGCCAAAAACGGGCGCGTCGGAAAGGTTTGCAAGCAAAGGTTGTGTATTTGAACGCATTGCAATCAGTAGTGGCTTTGCTATATTCGAGCCATTACCGGTTGAGCGAGTTTCATGCCGGACGGTAGCCGCGGTGGATCCCCCGATTCTACCGGAATCTCGAAGGAAGGTCATGACCGTGCACCAGAGCGCGCCCGCGCGGCGGCGGGCCGAAACGCTGGACTACGTTCAATCGATGCTCGGCCAGCTACGGCTCATGGCGGAGATGGAGCGCTGCCATATGCTCGCCTACCTGATCGAGATGGCATACATGGAAGCAGGCGACATCATTCGCGGCGAACGTCCGTCAGGCGTCGCCCATGACAAGCGAAACCCGCCCTCCTGAGTGCCGCTCCAGGCGAGCGGCGAGATCCAACTCCAGCAGGATCATGAATATCTGGGCGGGATGCAGTCCGGTGTGCCGGATGAGTTCATCGACTTCGACGGGGACCGGTCCGAGGGCCTCGACCACACGGGAACGATCGCTGTCGACGGGTGGTGGAGTGGCGCTGAAGTCAGGCGGCTCTTCAAGCTTCGTGGGTGGCGGCGGCAGCCCGCCCTCCACAAGTGGTGCAAGAGCCTCGAGCACGTCGGCGGCTTCTGTCACCAAAATCGCCCCGTCCTTGAGCAGACCGTTGGTGCCTTCGGCGCGGGGATCGAGAGGCGAACCGGGTACCGAAAACACCAGTCGACCCAGTTCGCCCGCGAGCCGTGCACTGATCAGCGAGCCGGATCGCTTCGCCGCCTCGACGACCACCAGGCCAAGCGCCAGCCCGGCGACGATGCGGTTGCGGCGGGGAAAATCCTGGGCGCGGGGTTCCCAGCCGAAGGGCATTTCCGAGACGATTGCGCCGCGATCCGCGATCGTGTCGCACAGATCTCCGTTCTCGGCTGGATACGGGCGGTCGAGGCCACCCGCCAGCACGGCGACCGTGCCGGTATCAATGCTGCCGTGATGTGCGGCCGTATCGATGCCGCGGGCCAGCCCGGACACGACCGCGAATCCGTTGCGTCCGAGTTCGGCCGCAAGCGTGCGAGCCATCTTCATGCCGGCAAGCGAAGCGTTTCTTGCGCCGACGATCGCCACCGGCGGAAGCTGGAAGACGGCCGCGGTTCCCTTGACCGCCAGGAGCGGCGGCGGATGGTCCACGCGCCTCAGCATCGGCGGATAGTCGGCCTCGCCCACGGCGACGAAGCGGGCGCCGAACCTGCGCGCGGCCTCTATTTCCGCCTCGGCCTCGGCAAGTGAGGGGATGCGCACGCTTCGGTCCGCACCGCTCGCCCGCACCAAGCCGGGCAGCATTTCTATGGCGGATTCCGCCGAGCCGAAGCGGTTTACCAGGTCGCGGAAGCTGGCCGGGCCGACATTGGGCGTGCGGATGAGGCGCAGCCAGTTCAGCCGCTGCCGGTCGCTCAGTTGCGGGCCGGCAGCGGGTGCTGTCATCCCTTTGAACCGATCCGGGATTCAGTGCCCGACAGCAGCCTCGATATGTTGGCGCGGTGCCGGATGAAGACGATCACGCTCATCAAGGCAAGCAGTCCTGCGGCCTTGGGCATATCCATCATGTAGAGCGCGATCGGGACGACCACGGCCGCGGTCAGGGCGGCGAGCGAGGAATAGCGGCTGACGAAGGCAACGATCAGCCAGGTGGCGGCGAAGACGAGCGCGCCGAGATAGGAGAGGCCGAGCAGGACCCCGAGATAGGTGGCGACGCCCTTGCCGCCCTTGAAGCCAAGCCAGACCGGATAGAGGTGGCCGATGAAGGCGCCCAGGCCGGCCGCGATCGCGGCGTCATGGCTCCAACTGCTTGCAACGACCACCGCGACCGTGCCCTTGAGTGCGTCGAGGAGCAAGGTTGCCGCGGCCAGCTTCTTGTTGCCGGTGCGAAGCACATTCGTGGCGCCGATGTTGCCGGAGCCGATGCGACGCACGTCACCGAGCCCTGCCGCTCGGGTCAGCAACAGGCCGAAGGGGATCGAGCCGAGCAGATAGCCGAAGACGGCAGCAGCGATCAGCACGTGCAAGGCCGTCGGAAAAATCTCATCCGGCATCAAGATACGTCTACTCCCCCGTGGCCCGACGTGGTCAGGCCGAGAATACTGTGCGGCCTGCAACCATGGTTTGCAAGACCTTGCCCTGCAGCCTAGCGCCTTCGAAGCATGTGTTCTTGGAACGCGAGCGGATGTCCGCCTCGCGGACGACCCACGGTTCGTTGAGGTCCACGACCGCGAGGTCGGCGGCGGCACCGGGGCGGAGCGTGCCTCCGGGAAGGCCGAACAGCTTGGCGGGCGCGGTCGACAGCGCCTCGATGAGACGCAGCAGCGGCACGTCGTCGTTGTGGTGCAAGCGCAAGGCGACCGCGAGCAGCGTCTCGAGCCCGATCGCGCCGGCGGCGGCGTCGGCAAAAGGCAGCCGCTTGGTGTCGACGTCCTGCGGATCGTGCGACGAAACGACAATGTCGACGACGCCGTCCCTCAGGGCCTCGACCATGGCCACGCGATCCTCTTCGGTGCGCAGCGGCGGCGTCAGCCGGAAGAAGGTACGATATTCACCGACGTCGTTTTCGTTCAGCGAAAGGCTGTTGATGGAGACGCCGGCAGTAACATTCGCGCCGTCGGCCTTCGCACGGGCGACCGCGCCGGCTGCCATTGCCGTCGATATCTTCGCCGCGTGATAGTTGCCGCGCGTCAGGCGGGCCAGCGCCAGGTCGCGTTCCAGCGGTATGGTCTCGGCCTCGCGTGGAATGCCCGACAGGCCGAGCCAACTGGCGTAGAGCCCCTCGTTCATCACGCCCGAGGAGGCGAGGTCGGCATCCTGGGTTTCATGGGCGATGACAGCGCCGAAATCGCGCGCATAGGTCAGTGCCCGTCGCATCATCAGCGCGTTGGAGATGGTGTGGCGTCCGTCGGTGAAGGCCACCGCGCCTGCTTCGCGCAACAGGCCGAACTCCGTCATCTCCCGTCCGTCAAGACCCTTGGTGATGGCTGCCGCGGGGAAGATGTTGACTGAGGCTGTCTCCTTGGCCGTACGCAGCACGAACTCGACCAGTGCGACGTTGTCGATGACCGGATCGGTATCGGGCATCATCACGATCGAGGTGACGCCACCCGCGGCGGCGGCAATGCTTGCCGAGGCGATGGTTTCACGGTGCTCGCCACCCGGCTCGCCGATGAATGCGCGGCCGTCGACCAGGCCGGGAATGATGGCCTTGCCGGCGCAGTCGATGACCTGCGCACCTTCGGGCGTGCCCTGGTTGAGCGCCGAGGCGCTTGCCGCAACGATCTTCTTGCCGTCGACGATGACGGAGCCGGTCTCATCGATGCCACGCGAAGGATCGACGACGCGGGCGCGCTGGAAAACCGTGATGCTCATGCGTTCTTCCCGTCGCGGTTGCGCCGTGGGTCGAGAAGCGCCTCCATCACGGCCATGCGGACAGCTACGCCCATCTCGACCTGTTCCTGGATCACGCTCTGCGGACCGTCGGCGATTTCCGAGGCGATCTCGACGCCGCGGTTCATCGGGCCCGGGTGCATCACCAGCGCGTCTTCCTTGGCAGCCTTCAGCTTCTCGGCATCGAGGCCCCAGTAGCGGAAGTACTCGCGCACCGAAGGTACGAATGCGCCGGACATGCGCTCGCGCTGCAGGCGCAGCATCATCACCACGTCGGCATCCTTGAGGCCCTCGGCCATTGACTGCGTCACCTCCACGCCCATCTGGGCGATGCCCGAAGGCAGCAGCGTAGATGGCGCCACGACGCGGACGCGAGCGCCGAGCGCGTTGAGGAGCAGGATGTTGGAGCGCGCGACGCGCGAATGAAGGATGTCGCCGCAGATCGCGACGGTCAGGCGGGCGATGTTGCCCTTGGCGCGACGGATGGTCAGCGCGTCGAGCAGCGCCTGGGTGGGGTGCTCGTGCGCGCCGTCGCCGGCATTGACCACCGAGCAGCCGACCTTCTGCGCGAGCAGTGCGGCAGCGCCGGCCGACTGGTGCCGGATGATCAGGATATCCGGCCGCATCGCGTTCAGCGTCATGGCCGTGTCGATGAGGGTCTCGCCCTTCTTCACCGAGGAACTCGCCACCGACATGTTCATGACGTCGGCGCCGAGCCGCTTTCCGGCGAGCTCGAAGGACGACTGCGTGCGGGTCGAGGCCTCGTAGAAGAGGTTGATCTGGGTGCGTCCCCTCAGCGTCGAAGTCTTCTTCTCCGACTGGCGCGAGATCGACACGGCAGCGTCGGCGCGGTCCAGAAGCAGTTCGATGTCCAAGGGGGAAAGATCGCGGATGCCAAGCAAATGGCGGTGCGGATAGAGCGGCAGGGAGTGGGTGTCGGTCATCTCAAGGCGCTGCTATAGGCCGTGCCACCGCCACCCGCAAGCCGGCATTTGGCCGGCGGATGTTCTCCCCTGCAATTTTCGTCGCGGAGATGCGGCGCCATAAGCTATCCATAAGCATTTCGGCTATAAAGCCGGCCAAGGGCTGCGGATTCGTGCCGTCGCCAGACCTATAAAGGACATGGCGTGACGCAGGACGTGCCGAACCAGCCACCCCCGCTGACGGGCAGCAATGCCTGGCGCGGCGACCCGTTGCTGATCCAGATCGCTGAGAACTTTTCGGAGCCCGTCCGGCGCGACCTGGATGGGCTTGGCCGCTTCGTGCTCACCCACGAGGCGCAGGATCTGGCGCGGCTCGCCAACAGCGAGGTGCCGAAGCTCAAGACGCATGACCGCCAGGGTCGGCGGATCGACCAGGTCGAATTTCACCCGGCCTATCACGCGCTCATGCGCCGTTCGATTGCGAGCGGGCTCCATTCGTCGGTGTGGGAAAACGGGGAGGCCGAGACCGGGCGCCGCCATCAGGTCCGTGCCGCGCGCTTCTACCTGACGGCGCAGCTCGAATGCGGGCATCTCTGCCCCATCACCATGACCAGCGCCTCGCTCGCCGCTCTGATGGCGAGCCCGAAGCTGTTCCGCGAATGGGCGCCGCGCGTCACCACCCGCAAATACGACCAGGCGCAGAAGCCTCCGGTGGAAAAAGCCGGGCTGACGCTCGGCATGGGCATGACCGAAAAGCAGGGCGGCACCGATGTGCGCGCCAACACCACCCGGGCCGAGCGGGCAGGCGGCAGCTTCTACCGCCTCACCGGGCATAAATGGTTCATGTCGGCTCCCATGTCCGACGCCTTCCTGATGCTGGCGCAGGCGCCGGAGGGGCTTTCGTGCTTCCTGGTGCCGCGGATCCTCGGCGACGGCTCCGGCAACGGCCTGCAGTTTCAGCGACTGAAGGAGAAGCTCGGCAACCGCTCCAACGCGTCGTCGGAAGTGGAGATGCAGGGCGCCATCGGCGAACTGGTGGGCGAGGCCGGTGGCGGCATCAAGACCATCATGGACATGGTGACGCTGACGCGCCTCGACTGCGCGGTGGCATCGTCGGCCATAATGCGCGCGGGACTGGCCGAGGCCGTGCACCACACGAGATACCGCCAGACGTTCGGCAAGACCCTGGTCGACCAGCCGCTGATGCAGCGCGTGCTCGCGGACATGGCGCTCGACGTCGCCGGTGCGACGGCGCTCGCCTTCCGCCTGGCGCGCTCCTTCGACGAGGCCGCCAGCGACCGGCGCGAAGCGGCATTCGCGCGGGCGATGACGCCGGTGGTCAAGTACTGGGTCTGCAAGATCGCGCCGGCTCTGCTCTACGAGGCGATGGAGTGCCTGGGCGGGAACGGTTATGTCGAGGAGGCGCCGCTTGCGCGGTTCTATCGCGAGGCGCCGGTGAATGCGATCTGGGAAGGTTCCGGCAACGTGATGGCGCTCGATGTGCTGCGCGTGTTGGGACGCGCGCCGGCCCTGTTCGACGACGTGCTGGCGAGCATCGAGCGCGATCTCGGCGCCGGCGGGCGCAGCATCCTAGGCGTACTCCGAGCCGCGATGCAGGTCGCATCCTCCGACGAGGGCGCCGCGCGCATTCTCACCGAGCAACTTGCCATCTCTGCGGCGGCGGCGGAGTTGCGGCGGATGGGAGCGGGGCGGATCGCCGATGCTTTCATCGAGACCAGGCTCGCCGGGCAATGGCGGGGTACTTACGGGATGCTCGACGCCCGTCACGACGCCCGCCTGATCATCGATACGCTCTATCCCCAGGTCAACTGACGCAGGGCGCGCGCCTGGCCGCGCGCCGCTGCTCTGACGCGAGCTATTAACCTTAACAATTGGTTTACGTTGCGCGGTCGAAGCGCGCGCGCCACATTTGGGCTGAGCGTGGCTTGCCATGCTGTTCGTTCGAGCCGACGGGCGATCCTCCGGATTCGCCAGCCCGGGAGGGCATGTGATGCGCTACATCTTTGCCTTGTGGGCGACGCCGCTGGTGCTTTTCTGGGGCTGGTACTTCCTGTCGATCAACGACTTGAATTTCGGCAGCGTCTACATGAGCCGGGCCTTCAACCTCGCCATCTTCAACCTCTATGGCGAACTGCTCGGCATGGACCCCGCCACCATCCCGTGGATGATGGGCAAGGCCTTCATCATCGACACGCTGATCCTGCTCGCGATCTGGGCGTTCCGCCGCCGCAAGGTGATCGCCGAAAAGGTGAGGGTGCTGCGAGCGCGCTATTCCTCGGCCGAATCGGCCCCGAGCGTCTGAAGCCGATCCAGCACACCCTGCAGGATGAAGGCGGCCGCGGCCGAATCGATCCGCTCGTCGCGCTTCCTGCGCGAGACGTCCATTTCGAGCAGGGCCCGCTCCGCCGCCACCGTCGACAGCCGCTCGTCCCAGAAAGCGAACGGAAGCTCTGTCAGCGTCGCGATGTTGCGGACGAAGGCGCGTGATTTCTGGGCGCGCGGGCCCTCCGAACCGTCCATGTTGATAGGAAGGCCGATCACCACCGCGCCGACATTTTCCTTGGTCAGCAGGCCGATCAGGGCGCCGGCGTCGAGCGTGAACTTCTTGCGCATGATGACCGGACGGGGATGGGCGAAGGACAGGCCGCGATCGGAAACGGCGACGCCGATCGTCTTGTCGCCGAGGTCCAGGCCGGCGAGCGCTCTGCCTCCTGCGAGGGCGACTGGAAGCTGTTCAATGGTGACGACGGCCAAGCGGCTTTCCTTTTGACATGGGACGGCGGCGTTCTATCCTCTGGCCAGTGAAATAGCGAGGAGTGCCAGATAAATGAAGCTCACCTGGTATGGACATTCGGCGTTCCGTGTCGAGGTCGGTGACGCGAGGATTCTGATTGATCCGTTCCTGAGCGGCAACCCGTCCTGGGGCAAGTCGTGGGAACAGGCGGCTGAAGGCGTCACCCATGTGTTGCTCACGCACGGGCATGACGATCACATCGGCGACTCCGTCGCGATCCTGAGGAAGACCGGCGCCATGCTGGTCGCCAATTTCGAGATCTGCATGTACCTCGTCGGCAAGGGCGTCAGCGACAAGGTCATCAATCCCGGGAATCACGGCGGCACCGTCGACTGCGGCGGCTTCACCACGACTTTCGTCAATGCGCTGCATTCGTCGTCGGCCGGTGGACCGGGTGGCTCCAACACATATCTGGGCAATCCCGCTGGGCTGGTGCTTCACTTCCCGGACGAGCGGACGCTCTACCACATGGGCGACACCGATATCTTCTCAGACATGGCGCTCATCAACGAACTGCACGAGCCGAAGATCGGAATCGTTCCGATCGGCGACCGTTTCACCATGGGCGGCGCGGTCGCCGCGCTCGCCTGCCGGCGGTTCTTCGGTTTCGAAACAGTGATACCATGCCACTACGGCACCTTCCCGATCATCGACCAGACGGCGGAGAGGTTCGTCGAAGGCCTCGAGGGTTCGGGTGTCGACGTGGTGTTGCCGCAAATTGGAGTTGCGAAGGAAATCTGAAGGCGGCGCCTGCCGCTGGGCCAGGGGGCTTCGATGTATAAATGGCGACTGCTTGCAGCCGTGCCGGCGCTCGTGCTGGGTGTTGTCCACATTGCCGCGGCCGAGGACTTCATCAAGGGTGTCTACCTGCAGTCCGAGGAACTCTGCGCGCAGGCGAAGAAGGAAACGCTGCAGCCGATCATCGAGGCGGGCGGCCTGGTGCTGACGGCCCGCGGCATCGAGAGCGTCGAATACAATTGCGAGTTCGTGAACGTAACCCGGGCCAGCCGGTCGCCTGCATGGGCCGTGACCGCGCTGTGCCAGGAGCCGGGGCACCTGTTCCCGGACGTGCTTTCGATCCTCGAACTCAGCCCGACACAGCTCGATCTCGTGTCGGTGCGCACGGTCGATGCCGAGAGCGGCCAGACCAACAATGCCGGCACCTATTACCAGTGCGACGGCGTCACCATGCCGTGAGTGCGATCATGCGTGTTGCGCGGCGCGCGTCGCGCCGTTATAGCCCCGATTGATCCTTTCCCCCGGTCTGCCGGAGTTTTTTTTCGATGTCCGTTGATCTCAAGACAGTCAAGCGCGTTGCGCATCTCGCCCGCATTGCAGTGAGCGAGGAGGATGCCGAGCGCATGACCGGCGAACTGAACGTCATCCTGGGTTTCGTCGAGCAGCTGAACGAGGTCGATGTTTCCGGCGTCGAGCCGATGACTTCGGTTACGCCGATGGAGATGAAGAAGCGGGTCGACGCTGTCACCGACGGCAACAAGGCCGCCGACATCGTTGCCAACGCGCCGGCGACCGATGAGAACTTCTTCCTGGTGCCCAAGGTGGTGGAGTAAGCCAAGGTGGCCATAGAGATCGCCGTCGAAAGCCCATTGCAGGACGAGGTGCGCGGCCTGATCGCAGAGCTCAACGCCACCCTGCTCGATCTCACGCCTGCCGAGTTCTGCTTCCACATGACGGCCGAACAGATGGCGGCCCCGGATACGACGGTGTTCATTGCTCGCGACAACGGCGAGGCTGTCGGATGTGGCGCCCTGAAGCGCCATGAAGGCGGCCTCGGCGAGGTCAAGCGCATGTACACGCGGCCGACCCATCGCGGTAAGAAGATCGGCGCCGAGATCGTTCGGCACATCGAGACCTTGGCGCGCGGCGAGGGTATTTCACGCCTGGTGCTGGAGACGGGCGACCGTCATCCCGCGGCATGGGCGGTATATGAGGGCGCCGGCTTCAGCCGCTGCGGCCCGGTACTCGACTACCCCGACTCGCAGTGGTCGGTTTTCTACGAAAAGAATCTTTCGAGCTGAGCACATGACCGATCTGACCAGACTGACGATTGCCGAAGCGCGCGGGAAGCTGCGCGGCAAGGAGATCACCGCTTCGGAACTGACCGAGGCCTATGTCGCGGCCATCGAGCAGGCCAATCCGACCTTCAACGCCTACGTTGCGACCACGCCCGACCAGGCGCGCGACATGGCCAAGGCCTCGGATGCCAAGCTCGCCAAGGGCGAGGGCGGTGCGCTGGAAGGCATACCGCTCGGCATCAAGGACCTGTTCGCCACCGATGGCGTGCACACCCAGGCCTGCAGCCATGTGCTCGACGGCTTCAAGCCGCGCTACGAATCGACGGTCACGGCCAATCTCTGGGCTGACGGTGCGGTCATGCTGGGCAAGCTCAACATGGACGAGTTCGCCATGGGGTCGTCCAACGAGACGTCCTACTACGGCCCGGTCATCAACCCGTGGCGCCGCTCGCGTCTCGACCAAGTGGTGACGCCGACCACGCATCAGGGCGACGGCGGTTTCGTCTCCGCAGGTGGCGCCAAGACCACGCGCACGCTCGATAACGCCCAACTGGTGCCGGGCGGCTCGTCCGGCGGTTCGGCTGCTGCGGTCGCCGCCTGGCTCTGCGCCGGCGCGACCGCCACCGACACCGGCGGTTCGATCCGCCAGCCGGCGGCCTTCACCGGCACCGTCGGCATCAAGCCGACCTACGGTCGTGTTTCGCGCTGGGGCACGGTTGCCTTCGCCTCGTCGCTCGACCAGGCCGGACCGATCGCCCGCGACGTTCGTGACGCCGCCATCCTGCTCAAGTCGATGGCTTCGGTCGACGCCAAGGACACGACCTCGGTCGACCTGCCTGTGCCGGACTACGAGGCGGCCATCGGCAAGTCGCTGAAGGGCATGAAGATCGGTATCCCCAGGGAATACCGCGTCGACGGCATGCCCGACGACATCGAGGCGCTGTGGCAGAAGGGCATTGCCTGGCTCAAGGACGCCGGCGCCGAGATCGTCGACATCTCGCTGCCGCACACCAAGTATGCGCTGCCGGCCTATTACATCGTGGCCCCGGCGGAAGCCTCCTCGAACCTCGCCCGTTACGACGGCGTCCGCTACGGCCTGCGCGTGCCGGGCAAGGACATCGTCGAGATGTACGAGAACACCCGCGCCGCCGGCTTCGGCCGCGAGGTCAAGCGCCGCATCATGATCGGCACCTACGTGCTGTCGGCGGGCTACTACGACGCCTACTACCTGCAGGCGCAGAAGGTCCGCACGCTGATCAAGCGCGATTTCGAGCAGGTCTTCGCCGCCGGCGTCGACGTCATTCTGACGCCGGCAACGCCTTCGGCTGCCTTCGGTGTCGCCGACCAGGACATGGCCGCCGATCCGGTCAAGATGTACCTCAACGACATCTTCACGGTGACGGTGAACATGGCTGGCCTGCCGGGCATCGCCGTGCCTGCCGGCCTCGACGGCCACGGCCTGCCGCTCGGCCTGCAGCTGATCGGCCGCCCGTTCGACGAGGAGACGCTGTTCCAGACCGCCCACGTGGTCGAGCAGGCTGCTGGTCGCTTCCAGCCGGAGAAGTGGTGGTAAGGAAGAAACTCGTGCCCCGGCCAGTGGACGGGGCGCGGGATCAGGACAGGGGTCGCTCTTACCGATGAAGCAGTAGCCCCTTGGGCGAAAACTCCATCTACGGGCGGCATTTCGGTTGTTCTTCTACCTGTCAAAAATCTTCTGGTTCTTCGCTCAACCGCTCAACTTCTCGATCCTGCTGCTGGCTTTTGGCCTCGTCGCCAGCTTCTTCGGCTGGCGACGTATGTTCCGGTGGGCGACATTCGTGTCGTTCCTGATCTTGGCGATCGCCGCCTGGACGTCACTCGGCGCACTGATGCTCAATCCGCTGGAGGAGCGCTTTCAGCGTCCGCCCTTGCCCGAGAAGATCGACGGCATCGTCGTGCTCGGCGGCGGCTTCGAGGGGGCGATCAATCGCGCCCGCGGCGGCTATGAGCTCAACAGCGGCGGCGACCGTTTCGTCGAGACCGCAATCCTTGCCCGCCGCTTTCCCACTGCAAAGGTCGTGGTGTCGGGCGGAACGGGCACGTTGGTGCTTGAGGGCGAGGGCGATGCCGATACTGCCCCACGGCTGCTCGGGGCGCTGGGCGTCGCGCGCGACCGGATGGTGCTCGAAAACCGCTCCCGCAACACTTACGAGAACGCCGTGTTCTCGAAGGAACTGGTGCAGCCCAAGCCGGGCGAGACCTGGCTGCTCGTCACCTCGGCCTTCCATATGCCGCGCTCGATGGCGCTGTTCTCCAAGGCGGGGTTCACTGTCGTTCCCTGGCCGGTGGACTACCGGACGTCCGGGCAGGAGGGCGTGGGACTGTTCACGGACAACCCCGCCGATTCCTTGCAGAACACGACCATGGCCATGCGAGAGTGGATAGGGCTCCTGGCTTACTGGCTGTCCGGCCGGATCGACGAGCCATTCCCGCGTCCCTGAAGCAGCACTGCCTGGCGCGCCTCGGAGAAGAACTGGCGCCTGATCAGCACCGCCAGCAGCACAACTGTGGTGATGAAGAAGACGCGCGCGTCGACGAACCAGCCGAGATAGCCGATCGAGAAGAAGACGCCGCGCAGGCCGGCGTTGAAATGCTTTCCAGCGAGAACGTTCATCCGCGTCGCCCGGGTCACGGCCATAAGCGTGTCCGCATCGGGCTCGGCGCCGGTCCTAACGTGCGGCACCGCGCCGACCAGGATCGAGCAATAGTTGAACAGGCGGTAGGCCCAGCCGAACTTGAAGAACGAGTAGGCGAGGATGACGATCAGGCCGAAAACCTTGAACTCGAACAGCGGGCGGGCTGTGTCGCCGGCCAGCGGCACGTCGCTCAGCACCGCCAACACCCGGTCGGATGCGCCCAACAGGGCAAAGCAGCCGCCGATGGCGATGAGTGAACTCGACGCGAAGAAGGCCGTGCCTTGCTGCAGGCCGTTCATGATCGAGGTGTCCACGATCCGGACCTCGCGGCGGGCCATGGTCGCCATCCAGGCGGCGCGCTGCGCATTCATGGCGCGTGTCAGGGAGAGGCGCTTGACGATGTATCCCTCGGCGCCCAGCGCGTGGAAGATCCAGCCCGCGAGGAAGAAGACCAGGGCTATGACGTCGAGGCCGCCGAGGGGGCCGATGACCGGGATGGAATCGCTGAACATGGCAGCAACGCTAGCATGGGCCGAAGCTCGATTTCGAGAGAGCGTCGCGCCGCTATTCCGCCGCAAGCATTGAGGATGTGTGAATGAGCAAAGCCGAGCAAGTGACTGATATAATGTCATAACGTCCCGTCTATGGACGCTCGGCGAGCCCGCTCGCCACATTTTCGTCACTTTTCGCAGTTGCGAAACGGCCCGCAAAGGGCTATCCAGCATGCCACTCTGGACGGGCTGCAGTGTCGATGGCGACCACGGCCCGCCTAACAGAAGGGTTTTACGACACATCATGGACGACAACGTTCAGAAATCCTGCTGGGGCCTGACGGCCAAGGCAGTGATCGGCTTTGCAGTTTTTCTCGTTCTCGCATGGCTTGTCAGCGGTGGTGCAGAAAAGGCGGCGGTAATCGCCAACTGAAACGACCATCTTCAAACTGGATACGATTGTGGATACAAAAAGCGCGGCAAGGTCCGCGCTTTCTTGTTTTGCGGCCTTGCGCAAACTGGTGCTTTTTTCGAATGTCGCGCGCTGAGCAAACCGCGTCGGATAGCGTCTAGCGGTCAACGCAAAAAGGGCGGAATGATCGCACAGACGATGCGATCGCGGCCGCCGTCGCAGGGAGTGAGACGTGTTTCTTTCGGTATTCGACCTGTTCAAGATCGGCATCGGGCCATCGAGTTCCCACACGATGGGGCCGATGACTGCCGCGGCACGCTTCCTCGACGAAGTGCTCAACGGCGAATGGCCGCGTCCGGCGGGCGTCCAGGTCGACCGGGTCGGCGCGAGCCTGCACGGTTCGCTCGCATACACCGGAGTGGGCCACGGCACGGACCGCGCCGTCATTCTGGGCCTGACCGGCCTTACGCCTGTGACCGTCGATCCCGACAAGTCGGACGCCATCGTCGATCAGGTGACGCGCGACAGGCGCGTCGCGCCCCCCGGGCATCCGTCCTATCGCTTCGATCCCAATGTCGACCTCGTGCTCGACAAGAAGACGCCGCTGCTCGGCCACGCCAACGGCATGGCCTTCTACGCCTATGATTCGGCCGATCGGGTGCTGCTCAAGCGCATCTACTATTCGATCGGCGGCGGCTTCGTCGTCTCCGAGGAAGAACTGCAGCGCATGAAGGCCAAGACCGCTGCGCCCACACCGGGCAAGCGAGTGCCCTATCCCTTCTCCAGCGCCGTCGAGATGCTGGCCATGGCGGCACGCAGCGGCCTCTCTATCGCCGAGATGAAGCGGGCGAATGAGGAAGTGCACATGCAGCGCGCCGAACTCGACGCCGGCCTCGATGCGATCTGGGACGCTATGAGCCGCTGCATCGACCGCGGCCTGTCGCAGGACGGCATCATGCCGGGTGGGCTCAAGGTGCGGCGCCGGGCGCGCCAGTTGCATGAGAAGCTGCAGGAGCAGTGGAGCCAGAACCGGCCCAATCCGCTGCTCGCCAACGACTGGCTGTCGATCTATGCGATGGCGGTCAACGAGGAGAACGCGGCGGGCGGACGTGTCGTCACGGCGCCCACGAACGGCGCTGCCGGCACGTTGCCGGCGGTCCTGCGCTACTGGCTGCATTTCCATGTCGAAGCCGACAAGGAGAGCATCCGCGATTTCCTGCTGACCGCGGCAGCGGTGGGCGGCATCATCAAGACCAATGCTTCGATCTCCGGCGCCGAGGTCGGCTGCCAGGGCGAGGTGGGTTCGGCCTCGGCCATGGCGGCGGCCGGCCTGTGCGCGGTCATGGGCGGAACGCCCGAGCAGGTGGAGAACGCGGCTGAGATCGCGCTCGAGCACCATCTCGGCATGACCTGCGATCCCGTTGCCGGCCTCGTCCAGGTCCCGTGCATCGAGCGCAATGCGTTGGGCGCGGTGAAAGCCGTCACAGCGGCCTCGCTGGCGATCAAGGGCGACGGCAAGCATTTCGTACCACTCGACGCCGCGATCGAGACCATGCGGCAGACCGGCATGGACATGAGCGAGAAGTACAAGGAAACCAGCCTCGGCGGCCTCGCGGTCAACGTCGTGGAATGCTGAGCCTGTGCAAAACCCGGGCCGGCGTTGAACGCGGTGATCCCAAGTACTAGTTTCGGCTCATGTCGCTCAATCTCATCAAGCTCTGCGTCGGTTGTGACAGCATCGAGGATCTCGAGGAATGGATTGCCTTCCGCCTCGATGAGCGCCGCCGCGCCGGCGAACCGGTGGAGCAGTTTCACACCACCCGCATGGTGCCTACGCGGGGCGAGGAACTGACGGCGGGCGGCTCGCTCTACTGGGTGATCAAGGGCAGCGTGCAATGCCGCCAGCGCCTGTTGGAGATCAGGCCGTTCACCGATTCGGAGGGCATCGGACGCTGCCATCTGGTGCTTGAGCCCACGGTGGTACGCACCGAATGGCAGCCGCGGCGCGCCTTCCAGGGCTGGCGCTACCTCAAACCCGAGGATGCTCCGGCCGATCTCGGCCAGGGCAATGCGGCGCTTGCCGAAATGCCGCCGAAACTGCGCTTGGAACTGGCTGAACTCGGCCTGCTCTGAGCGCCCCGTGACCCCGGCAGCAGCCGGGCTTGCAACCCGGCTCGCCTCGCCACATCTTGATGGGTGATGAGCGACGACAGCAAGCCACTCACCCCTTCGAAGAAGCCTGCCTTGGCCGAGCGCCGGTCCGACGCGACCGAGATCGAGGCCTTCCTGCGCCAGGCGCGCGCCGTGGCAACGCCCGGCAAGGCCAATGGCCGCCTGATCCTGGCGCTCGACGCCACCATGAGCCGGCAGCCGACCTGGGACCTTGCCTGCGAGTTGCAGGGCCAGATGTTCGACGCTGTCGGCAAGACCGGCAGGCTAAACGTTCAACTCGTCTACTTCCGCGGCCTGGGAGAGTGCCGCGCTTCGAAATTCGTGGCCGATACCGGCGCGCTGAAAGGCCTGATGACCTCCATCCAGTGCCGCAGCGGCCAGACGCAACTAGGCAAGGTGCTCAGCCACGCGCTCAAGGAGGCCTCGGCTTCCAAGGTGGACGCGCTCGTCTATATCGGCGACGCGATGGAAGAGAACATCGACGAACTGGCCGAGAAGGCCGGGCGACTGGGGCTGCACGGCGTTCCTGCCTTCGTGTTCCAGGAGGGCAACGACGCAGCCGCCGAGAAGGCCTTCAAGGAAATCGCCCGCTTGTCGAAGGGGGCATGGTTCCGCTTCGATCGCCGGGCCGCGGCGGCGTTGTCCAAGCTGCTTTCCGCCGTGGCGGTCTTCGCCACCGGTGGCATCAAGGCGCTGGAGACCAGGGGGCGACCTGAGGACCTGCTGATGATCGAACATCTGAGAGGCAGCAAGTCCCCATGACAGTCATCGGCATCATCGCTGCCGTCCTGCTCGTCCTGACGGTGCTTGCAATCGGCCTTGCGCGCGCCGACGCAGCGGTGCTCGCGCGCGCCCTTAAGACGGCGGGCCCGGTGTTCTTGGGTTTGGTCGGGTTGGTGTTGCTGCTGCTTGGACGCGCCGCCGTCGGCGGTGGGCTGATCTCGGCGGCGCTAGCCTGGTATGCGTCGGGAAAGCGGCTTCGCAATGCTACGAAAACACCGGGCCGGCGTTCGACGGTCCGCACTGCCGCGCTGGAGATGGAACTCGACCACGACACCGGCGCCCTGCAGGGGCTGGTCCTGGCCGGGCGCCAGGAAGGCAAGTCGCTGGCCTCTCTGGGCCTGACGGAACTGAAGGCGCTGTACCAGGAGCTCTCCGGGGACCCGGAGAGCCGGCAGTTACTTGAGACCTATCTTGACAGCCGGTTTCCCGTCTGGCGCGAAGACGCGAAGCCGGACCGACACGACGGGCAGCGTGTTGCGCCAGGTTCGGGCGCCATGACTAAGGAGGAGGCCTACAAGGTCCTTGGTCTTGAAGCGGGGGCCGCCGCGGCGGATGTCCGCAAGGCGCATCGTCGATTGATTCAGCGCCTGCATCCGGATCTGGGCGGCTCGTCCTTCCTCGCGGCGCGGATCAACGAAGCCAAGGACGTCCTTCTCTCCGATCATCACTAACTTCTCCTTCGACACACTACTTTCCCAGGAGTTGGGGCGGCCGCCCGCTACTGCTCGATGGCGTAGCAGGAGACCTTCTGCTTCTTCAGGGCGTTGCACGCCTTCCAGGCTGCGTCCTTCGTTTCGAAACCGGCAAAGCGGGCGCGGAAGTAGGTCACGCCGCCCTTCTCGAACGGAACCGTGTATGCGGAGGCGTCGGCGAGAACCCGCGGCGCCTGCTTTGCGGTCTTTTCGAGGATCGAGCGGGCTTCGGCGTCGCTCGGCGACGAGGCGACCTGGACGGCCCAGCCGGACGGAACCGAGGCGGTCTTGAAGGCGTCGACGGCGGGAGCCTGTTCGGGCTGCGCATAGGCCTGCTCGACAGCCTCGGCGGCAGTCGTCGGGATGGCTTCCTTCGGCTTGCGGATCTGGAACGGAATGTTGCGGCCGAAGCGCTCTGCAGAGGCCATGGCGATCTTGGGCTGTGCGGTCAGGCCGATGGTGGGCTTGGGCGCGGGGATGGCGACCGGCGCGACCTCGGCGTCCATAGCGACTTCGTCGTCGATGGCGACTTCATCGTCCGTCGCGACTTCGGCGACCTCGATGGCCTCTTCTGCCTGCGGGCGGAAATCCGGAGTGGGCACGTCGTTCTTCGGCAGTGCCACCTTGGCGAGCATGGGCTCGGCCGTATCGGCCTTTGCCACCAGGGCGCCGCCATCGCGCGTCGAGCCGCGCGGCAGGTAGGTCTTGATCAGTTCGGCCATCTTGTTGTCGCGGCTGGCGCCGCTGGCGCCACCCATGACCACTGCGACCAGGCTGCGGTTGCCGTCCTGCACCGAGGAAACGAGGTTGAAGCCGGACGCGCGGGTATAGCCGGTCTTGATGCCGTCCACGCCCTTCACACGGCCGAGCAGGCGATTGTGATTGGCAATGCGCTGGCGGCCGTAGGCGAAGGAGCGGGTAGAGAAATAGCCGTAGTACTGCGGGAAGTGCTCGCGCAGCGCGATGCCGAGGGTGGCCATGTCACGCGCGGTGGTGAACTGGCCGGTATTGGGCAGGCCGTTGGCGTTGCGGAAGACGGTGTTCTTCATGCCGAGGCTGCGGGCCTTGGCGGTCATCATGCGGGCGAAGTTTTCCTCCGAGCCGGCGATCATCTCGCCGAGCGCGGTCGAGGCGTCGTTGGCCGAGCGGGTGATGAGCGACAGTATCGCCGTCTCGACGGTGATCGAGTTGCCGGCCTTGACGCCGATCTTGGTCGGCGGCTCGGCTGCAGCGTTCTGGGAGAAGACCACCTTGGTGTTCTTGTTGATCTTGCCGCGCGAGAGCGCCTCGAACGTCAGGTAGAGCGTCATCATCTTGGTCAGCGACGCCGGATAGCGGCGGGAATCCGCATTGGACTGATGCAGCACCTTGCCGGTGTTCGCGTCGATCACGATCGCGGCGTACCTGCTGTCCTTCGCTGCCGAGGAAGGCGCAACCGTCGCCAAGCCGATCGCTGCGGCGAGGGCGAAGGTCATGAGTGATTTGAATGAGATAGCCGCCTTGAAGACTTTACCTGGCAACGCCTGACGCACTGTTAGACCCTTGATTTATCGTTGCATGAGGGGCGGCAAAGGTTCCGGCCCCGTATCGGCGCACACTAGGGTCCCAGCGTTACCAATCCGTTTATGGTAACCGGCTCGTTCACACTTTTGCTCTGGCTTTAGTCGAACTTTACGGGACAGAGGCGAGCGAAATTCCCCTGGGTCAGTTGACATTTTGTGCGATGCACAATACCTAGACTGCATCGCACAATCGCATAGCGCAGCGCTCTCAACCCAAAAGGATGCAGCGATGACTCAGACCTATGAAGATTTCAGCAAGTACGGCAAGGAATTCGTGGACACCGGCCTGAAGAGCTTCGCATCGCTCTCCAAGAGTGCCCAGGCGATCGCAACCGAGACGACCGACTACACCAAGAAGAGCTTCGAAACCGGTGCCGCCACCTTCGAGAAGCTGATCGGCGTGAAGTCGTTCGAGAAGGCCATCGAGATTCAGACCGACTACGCCAAGCAGACGTATGAGGGCTTTGTCGCCGAGGCGACCAAGCTGGGCGAGCTCTATGCCGAACTCGCCAAGGAAGCCTACAAGCCCTTCGAGGCGCTCGTCGCCAAGGCGAAGTAACGGCTGAAACCCTGTAGTGGGGGGCGGATCCTAGGATCCGCCAGCATGGACCCGGTTGCGTCAGCGCAGCCGGGTTTTTTGCATTGGCCGTGGCGCGATCCTTACCACGATGGGGGTAAATCGCCTCGGGTTAGCCCCGGCCATATTGTCAGCACGTTAGAAGGGCTTAAAATCCTCCCGGTGACACCTACATGAGGGGTTGGGTCTGAATTGACGAAGGGCATGACCAGCGTGACGAGAGGCTTGCAGGCCACGGATCTTGACGTGGCGCGGATGCAGAACGGTGACGAGGGAGGCAACGGCACAGGCCGTAGCACCGCCGTCATCACGCGCTCGAAAACCAAGACGAAGCGGCCGAGTCTTTATCGCGTGCTCATTCTCAATGATGACTACACCCCGATGGAGTTCGTCGTTCACGTACTCGAGCGCTTCTTCCAGAAGGACAGAGAGGCCGCGACCCGCATCATGCTGCACGTCCACAATCACGGCGTCGGCGAGTGCGGGGTCTACACCTACGAAGTGGCCGAGACGAAAGTGTCCCAGGTCATGGATTTCGCCCGACAGAATCAGCATCCGCTGCAATGCGTGATGGAGAAGAAGTGAGGTATTGAATGCCGGCTTTCTCCCAAGGCCTCGAAAAGGCGCTGCACCAGGCGCTGACGCTCGCAAACGAGCGTCACCACGAATATGCAACGCTTGAGCACCTGCTGCTCGCACTCATCGACGACAACGAGGCGGCCGCCGTCATGCGCGCCTGCAACGTCGACCTCGACGAACTGCGCCAGACGGTGCTGACCTATATAGACACCGAACTCGACAACCTCGTTACCGGCTACGACGAGGACTCCAAGCCGACGGCCGGGTTCCAGCGCGTCATCCAGCGCGCGGTGATCCATGTACAGTCGTCCGGCCGCGAGGAAGTGTCCGGCGCCAACGTGCTCGTCGCCATCTTCGCCGAGCGCGAGAGCCACGCCGCCTATTTCCTGCAGGAACAGCAGATGACCCGTTACGACGCGGTCAACTACATCTCGCACGGTATCGCCAAGCGCCCCGGCGCTTCCGAGAGCCGCAGCCCGCGCGGCGCGGACGAGGAGCAGCACGGCTCCAACAACGAGCAGAGCGAGGACAATACCAAGAACAAGAAGCAGCAGGACGCGCTGACGGCCTACTGCGTCAACCTCAACGCCAAGGCGCGCGCGGGCAAGATCGATCCGCTCATCGGGCGCGAGGCCGAGATCAACCGCACCATCCAGGTGCTGTGCCGGCGGTCCAAGAACAACCCGCTCTATGTGGGCGATCCCGGCGTCGGCAAGACGGCGATCGCCGAGGGCCTGGCCAAGCGCATCGTCGAGGGCGATGTGCCCGAGGTGCTCGAGGACGCCACAATCTTCGCGCTCGACATGGGCACGCTTCTTGCCGGTACGCGCTACCGCGGCGATTTCGAGGAGCGTCTGAAGCAGGTCGTCAAGGAACTCGAGGAATATGCGGGTGCGGTCCTGTTCATCGACGAGATCCATACGGTGATCGGCGCCGGCGCGACTTCGGGCGGGGCGATGGATGCCTCCAACCTGCTCAAGCCGGCGCTGTCTTCGGGCACCATCCGCTGCATCGGCTCGACCACCTACAAGGAGTTCCGCCAGTTCTTCGAGAAGGACAGGGCGCTCGTGCGTCGCTTCCAGAAGATCGACGTGAACGAGCCGACGGTCGATGACGCCATCGAGATCATGAAGGGCCTGAAGCCCTATTATGAGAGCTTCCACAAGGTGAAATACACCAACGAGGCCATCAAGGCCGCGGTGGAACTCTCGGCGCGCTACATCAACGACCGCAAGCTGCCCGACAAGGCGATCGACGTGATCGACGAGACGGGTGCCTCGCAGATGCTCCTGCCCGAGGGCAAGCGCAAGAAGACCATCGGCATCAGGGAGATCGAGGCGACTGTTGCCACGATGGCGCGCATTCCGCCGAAGACGGTCTCCGCCGACGACGAGAAGGTGCTTGCCAGCCTCGAGGCTGAACTCAAGCGCGTCGTCTACGGCCAGGATACGGCCATCGAGGCGCTTGCCGCGTCGATCAAGCTGGCCCGTGCCGGCCTGCGCGAACCGGAGAAGCCGATCGGCTCCTACCTGTTCTCGGGCCCGACCGGTGTCGGCAAGACCGAGGTCGCCAAGCAGCTTGCCGCCTCGCTCGGCGTCGAACTGCTGCGCTTCGACATGTCGGAATACATGGAGCGCCACACCGTCAGCCGCCTGATCGGTGCGCCTCCCGGTTATGTCGGCTTCGACCAGGGCGGCCTGCTGACCGACGGGGTCGACCAGCACCCGCATTGCGTGCTGCTGCTCGACGAGGTCGAGAAGGCCCATCCGGACCTGTTCAACATCCTGTTGCAGGTCATGGACCACGGCAAGCTGACCGACCACAACGGCAAGCAGATCGACTTCCGCAACGTGATCCTCATCATGACCACGAATGCGGGCGCCTCCGACATGGCCAGGGCCGCAATCGGCTTCGGCTCGTCGAAGCGCGAGGGCGACGACATGGAAGCGATCAACCGGTTGTTCTCGCCGGAGTTCCGCAACCGTCTCGATGCCATCATCCCGTTCGGCTCGCTGCCGGTACCTGTGGTGCATCAGGTCGTGCAGAAGTTCGTCATGCAGCTGGAGACCCAACTGTCCGAGCGTGGCGTCACCTTCGACCTGTCGGAAGAGGCCATCGCCTGGCTGGCCGACAAGGGCTACGACGAGCGCATGGGCGCCCGTCCGCTCGGCCGTGTCATCCAGGAGCACATCAAGAAGCCGCTGGCGGACGAGGTGCTCTTCGGCAAGCTCAAGAAGGGCGGCACGGTTCGTGTGACGGTCGAGAAGAAGGACACCGGCGAGACGGGCCTCAAGCTCGAGACCGTCGCCGACGAGGTGCCGGTCAAGCCGAAGAAGGAGGAGCCGGCCGACAGGCCCAAGCTCAAGCGTCCCGCGGCCAAGAAGGCCGTCGCCAAGAAGGTGTCGGCAAAGCCCAGGAACGAGCCCAAGGGCAAGGACGGCGGCAAGCGCAGCCTGGTTCCGCAACTGCCTCGAAAGGGCTGACAAGACTAAGAAAAAAGCCCCGGCGACGGGGCTTTTTTATCTCTCGCGAGTTTCGCTAATCGAGTATCGCGCTCTCGACGCGATTGCGGCCGCGGCGCTTGGCTTCGTAGAGCCACTTGTCGGCGTCCTTGATCATCTGCTCGACCGTCACCGGCCCGACCGAGGCGGTCGTTACGCCGATGCTCACCGTCGCGCGCATGCCGAGATCGGTGATGGTCGCCGATTCGACGGCCGCGCGCAGCCTTTCGGCAAGTACGGCGGCATCTCCGGCGTTTAGCTCCTGGCAGATTGCTGCGAATTCCTCGCCGCCGTAGCGGAACAGGCGGTCGCCACTGCGCAAGGAACCAGCCAGGGCATGCGCGACGTCCTTCAGCACCTTGTCGCCGGCAACATGGCCGAACTGGTCGTTGATGCTCTTGAAGTGGTCGATGTCGATCATCAGCAGACTGACGGGCTTTCGGCTGTCCAATGCCCCGTCGACGAGGGACTGGGCCATGGCCTGGAACTGGCCCCGGTCGCGCGCGCCGGTGAGCGTATCGAAGCCCGTGCGCTGGAGCAGGTCCTCGTAGCGGTGCCGGAACGTGAGCCTGTCGAAGACCCGGAGAAGTGGCTCGGGTCCGGGAAGGGCGGGTTTCGTCTCGACGAAGCGCAGGTAGCCGACCAGCAGGGCGCTGTAGAGCGCGGCCGCGCCCATCTTGGCGATCCAGCCGCCGTAGAGCGCGCTTATCGGTACCCCGGACACCAGGTGCAGGCCGATGAAGAACAGCACCTGGTCGACGCTGAGCACGACGGCGAGGCTGACGAAGGCGCGCTTGAACAGGGTACCGGCGATGCGCTGGCCGAGCTTCTCGTAGATGAGGATGAGGGCGATGCTGTCGACGAAGAGCAGAGCAGTTCCCCAGACCATGAGGATGCCCATCTGGTCCAGGAAGGTGAGGTCCGGCTGGTAGCCGGGGAGTTCGGCGACGCTGCCGTACAGGCGAAGGATGAGGGCGAGCGCCACCATCAGGCAGTTGCCGATGAGCAGTCCATAGATCGGCTGGCGGACGGTTTCCGCGTCCTCCTTGATGTAGAGCAGCAGAAACAGCATCAGCTTGCCGGAGAACATCACTACGGAGCCGGGCGAGATCAGCCCAAAGGGCAATGGCAGGAAGAAGACCGCCGCCAGATAGGTCTCCAGGAAGTGCATCACCCCGAGCACGCACACGAAGATGCCGATGCCGAAGCGATGGCGGGCGTGAAACACCGCAGCCATGGTCACGAAATAGATCAGTGCCTGCACCACCAGCAGAATCGTGCCGATCATGACTTCCTCGCTCCCAGTGACGTCCTTCTACGCGGTGTCGTTGCGTCAGTTGTCAAGATGCTCCGGTAACTTGTTGCGGCGGGAAGGTTGGTCGACGGGCACATGTCGAGAACCGTTGCGCCAACATGGGTGTTGCGCTGACTTGCCAAGGTACCCGTGCTATCGGCTTGGCGATGGCCGCCTCCAGTTTTCCGATCCGAGCATGACTTCCCGCCGTCTCTGGTATTTGCGCGGCGTGCGCGCTGCCGTTTCCGTTCCGGGCCTTATCCTGGCCAGCGCCTTCATCGGTTTCGCCGGGCTGGCCAAGGAGGCGGGGCTGACGCTCGTTCAAAGTGTCTTCATGGTCGCCATGGTCTGGGCGCTTCCGGCGAAAGTCGTGCTGGTCGGCGCGATCCTCTCCGGAGCCTCCTTGCCTGCCGCGGCGTTTGCGGTGGCGCTGTCCTCGATCAGGCTTGCGCCGATGGTCGTCGCCCTGGTGCCCGAGTTGCGTGGGCCCAGGACACCGCGCTGGGTGCTCTATTTCCTGTCCCATTTCGTCGCCGTCACCTCATGGGTGCTGGCCATGGAGCGGCTGCGCGGCATCCCGCGCGAGATGCGCACCAGCTACTATGCCGGGCTCGGCTCGACGCTGGTACTGTTCAACATGGCCGTCGTGGCAATCGTGTTCCTGCTGGCCGACAGCATGCCGCCGTCGGTGTCGGCCGCACTCTTCTTGCTCACGCCGATGTATTTCCTCACCTCGTTGTGGGGGTCGGCCCGCGAGCGCGCAGGGCACGTGGCCATGGCGCTCGGCATCGTGCTGGGGCCTGTGCTGCACTCCGTCATCCCGGGCTTCGACCTGTTGGGAGCGGGATTGATCGGCGGCGGACTGGCCTTCGCCTTCCACAGGCTATCGCGGCGGAGGCAGGCGGCATGACATTCCAAGCGATCGATGCCTGGTGGTGGCCCTTCCTGTTCATTCTGCTCGGTGGTTGGCTTGCGACCGACGCCTGGCGGTTCCTGGGCGTCTATCTGGGCGACCGAATATCCGAGGAATCGGAACTGCTGGTGCTGGTCCGCGCGCTGGCGACGGCCCTTGTCGCCGCAGTCATCGGCAATCTCATCGTGTTTCCGAGCGGCGCGCTGGCGGATACCGCGCTCGCCTTGCGTCTTCTCGCGGTTGCCGCAGGATTCGTGGCCTACCTGACGCTGGGGCGGAAGATCCTCGTCGGCATTTTCGTGGCTGAGGCGGTGTTGCTGGGAGGCATCGTCCTGTTCTGACGGTTCGCTCCCTCTATTCGGCGTTCTTAGGATTCACGCGGACTTAACCGGCGCAGCCTAGAGTGTCGCTCGGGTACGAGGGTGGCAAATGGTTGAAATCAATTCAACTGTCGGGCGAGTTCCGTTCACTGGAGCGCATCTGGGGGTAGCCGGGCGGCTAAAAATCCTCTTGATCCTCGGTATCGTGGCCATAGACACAATCTGGATCGCCGCGTCGAATTTCGAATTCGACATGCGCAGCGTGGCAAAGGTTGCCGCTGTCACTGTGGTACTGGCGGCCATTTCCTGGTTCTACCGGGTGAAGCGTCCGATGAAACGCTTCGAGACGCTTTGCACTGAAACTGCCTACTTGCTGGCCTTTACCGCATCGGCGGCCGTCCTGAGCATTCTTATGACTTCAATCGGACTGCCCTTGATCGACGACAAGCTGACGGCGATCGACGCCAGGCTTGGATTTGATTGGCTGACATATGTCGGTTTCGTCAACGACAGGCCGTGGCTTGGCGTGGCATCGTCACTGGTCTACGTGACCACGATCTCACAGGTGGCGCTAACCGTTGTTGCCGTCGGAATGTTGGGGAATCTCCAGATGGTCCAGCGTTTCGTGCTGGCGGTAATGCTTGGCGCTCTGATCTGCATCGTAACTTCGGCCTTGCTGCCTGCAACTGGCGCGTTGGGCACGATTCGACCTCCGCTCGATTTCATCGCACTGAACAGTCCTGTTGTGGACCTGGAATACAAGCAGGCATTCTTTGACCTGCGCGACGGCCTTGGCCGCATGATTTCGCTCGACGAGCCGCGCGGGCTGATCGCATTCCCCTCCTATCACAGCACGCTGTCCGTCCTGATCATCTTTGCATTTGTAGGCATGGGCCGGTGGTTCTGGCTGGCGCTGGCTCTCAATGTTGCGGTGATGTTCGCCACTCCAATTGATGGCGGCCACCATCTCATCGATGTGCTCGCGGGCATCGCTGTGGCGTACGCAGCATGGATCTGGGCTGGCCGCTTTGTCGAGGCACCGGCCGCGGTACGGACGGTTCGATGAGCCCTTTCGGAGAAGGGTTCTGGCTCGTCTTTCGCGCAGATCGTCACACGCCTGTGGCAGGTCAGGGTTCTTGACCGGAAACGCTGCGGCCCGCAGGGCAAGAGTTCTGTCCCTCGATGAGGGAAGCGGCCTGGCATCGGGTGCCAGGCCATAACACCTGGATACGCCATCAAGAGTTCGCCAGCGCCGCCCTGATCCTCTCGGCATTCGACGCAAGCACCTCCGGCTTCTCCATCGGCCCGCCCGGGGCCTTGAGCGCTACGCCCTCGAAGCGCGGGATCACGTGCACATGCAGGTGGAAAACCACCTGGCCGCCGGCGCTTTCGTTGAACTGGTGAACGGTCACCCCCTCGGCGCCGAACGCCGTCTTCACCGCACGCGCCAGCCTCTGCACGGTGCGCATCACCGCCGCCAGGCTGTCCGGCTCCACGTCGAGGATGTTGCGCGCCGCCTGTTTAGGGATCACCAGGCAATGGCCTTCGCCGCGCGGCATGATGTCCATGATGGCGACGGTGTCGGCGTCCTCGTAGAGCTTTTGCGAGGGCAATTCGCCACGCAGGATCTTGGCAAAGACGTTGTTTGGATCGTAAGCGACGCTCGACATGGCCTATCCCGTTTGATGCGAATTCGTGGTGGATGTTTCGGCGCTGGTGCCGACCGCGTCAAGCCATGCGGGGCCGAGAGGAGCAAAGTTGAACTACGTCTATCTGATCGTTGCGATCGCGTTCGAGGTCGTGGCCACCTCGGCGCTCAAGGAAACGCAGGGCTTTACCAAGCTCGTGCCCTCCATCATCGCCCTCGCAGGTTATGGCTTCGCCTTCTACTTCCTCTCACTTGTGCTGAGGATCGTGCCGGTGGGCGTCGTCTATGCGCTCTGGTCAGGCGCCGGGATCGTCTTCATCACCGGGATCGCCTGGGTATGGTTTCGTCAGTCGCTCGACTTGCCGGCGCTGCTCGGCATCGGCCTGATCATGGCTGGCGTGGTGGTCATCAACCTGTTTTCGAAATCCGTCGTCCACTAACGATCAGCCGCGCCGGAACGGGCCGTGGTCCTCGAGATATTCACCGATCTCGGCCACTTCGCGCCGCTCGCGCTCGAGATATTCGGCCACGGCCCGGCGCAGGCCGGGATGGACGATGTAGTGGGCCGACTGGGTGGTGACGGGGCGATAACCGCGCGCCAGCTTGTGCTCGCCCTGGGCGCCGGCCTCGACGACCTTCAGCTTGCGCTCGATGGCGAAGTCGATGGCCTGATGGTAGCAGACCTCGAAGTGCAGGAACGGGTGGTCTTCGATGCAGCCCCAGTTGCGGCCGAACAGCGTATCCGATCCGATGAAGTTGATGGCGCCGGCGATGTAGCGTCCGCTGCGGCGTGCCATGACCAGCAACACGTCATCGGCCATCCGCTCGCCGATCAGCGAGAAGAAGGTCCGGTTGAGATAGGGGCGGCCCCACTTGCGCCCGCCCGTGTCCATGTAGAAGGCGAAGAAATCGTCCCAGACCGCTTCGGTCAGGTCGCGCCCGGTGAGCCATTCGATCTTGATGCCCGAGGCGAGCGCTTCGCGCCGCTCCCTCTTCAGCGCCTTGCGCTTGCGCGACGCCAGTGTTGCGAGGAAGTCGTCGTAGGACGAATAGCCTTCGTTGAGGAAATGGAACTGCTGGTCGGTGCGGCGGAGGAAGCCTGCGCCTACGAGCACGTCAACCTCGTCCGCCGGAGCGAAGGTCACATGCGCTGACGAGACGCCAACGCCTTCGGCGACGCTGCGCAGCGCGGTTGCCAGCGCGGATCGGGCGCTCGCGGCATTGCTCCCGGTGATGGTCAGCAGGCGAGGGCCGGTTGCCGGGGTGAAAGGCACGGAGCATTGAACCTTGGGATAGTAGCGTCCGCCGGCGCGCTCGAAGGCGTCGGCCCAGCCATGGTCGAAGACATATTCGCCCTGGCTGTGGGATTTCGCATAACAGGGCAGGGCACCGAGGAAGCTGCCGTCCGAGGCTTCCAGGCGCAGATGGTGCCCCTGCCAGCCGGTTTTACGCACCGCGCAACCAGATTCTTCCAGGATGCTCAGAAAATCGAAGGAAACGAAGGGGTTGTACGGCGTTCCCGATTGATTCCTGGAAGCGCCCGTCAGCCTGCCCCATTCTTCGCGGTTGAACTCTGCGATCGATGAGGCGACGCGGACGGCGTATCCGCCATCCGCCAACTTCGCCCCGGCGTCGCTCGCATTGGTCATTGGCTTTACTTACGCTCGAAAGCCGCCGTTACAAGGGCCTACGCGACGGGCGTCTCGTCGGGCAGGAAGCCCTCGAACGTCATCTGGTCGGCATGAGCGAAGGTGCGCTCGACAGCTGCCTGGTTGCGTACCGTCCAGGTGATGACGGGCATGCCGAGGCGGTCACGAACGAAGCTCACGAAGCGATTGGGCAGATGGTCGACAGCATAGGAAACGAAGGAGATTCCGTGCGCGAGCATGGAGAAATGCGCTTCGAACTCGTGATCCCTGTCGCCTGCGGCCGTGAGCCCGGCGGCAATTCCGGGTGCCTGGGCGGTGAAGTCGCGGATCAGCCAGTGGTCGAATGACATGATGGCCGCCTTGCCGTGGTAACGGTTCAGGGCAGCGGCGACCTTGGCAACGAGGCCGTCGTCCTTGCCGGGAATGCCCTTGAGCTCGATCACCAGCGGCACCCGGCCGTTGACCAGCTTGAGCAGTTCCGCAAGGGTGGGAGCGTGGTCGGCGGTACCGCCGATCTTGAGCGCGCCCATCTCGGCCGCCGTCCGCTGCCAGACATAGCCCTGCGTGCCGGTCAGGCGGTCGAGCGCATTGTCGTGGAAGACGACCACATCGCCGTCTGAGGTCAGGTGTACGTCGCATTCGATTGCGTAGCCGCGCTGGGCGGCCCTATCGAATGCCGACAGCGTGTTTTCCCAACACATCTTGTTGAGATCGTGCAGGCCGCGGTGGGCTATGGGCCGGGCTGTGAGCCAGGAAAGATCGGTCATCGGACTTCTCCGCCTACTCCGTTTCGACGATCGCTTCGATCTCGACCGCCGCGTTGAGCGGGAGTGAAGCGACGCCGACGGCCGAACGCGCATGCTTGCCGCGCTCGCCGAGTGCCGCAACGAGGAAGTCCGAGGCGCCGTTGGCGACCAGGTGCTGTTCGGTGAAATCTGGTGTGGATGCAACGAAGACCGTGATCTTGACGATTCGGCGGATCTTCTCGAGGTCGCCGAGGGCGGCCTTCACCTGCGCCAGGATGTTGACCGCGCACTGCTTGGCGGCCTCCTTGGCGGCGGCGGTATCGACGTCGCGGCCGACCAGGCCCGAGGCAAGGAGCTTGCCGTCCTTGAGCGGCAACTGACCGGCGGTGAAGACGTAACTGCCCGTCGACATGAACGGCACGTAGTTGGCCGCGGGGGCTGCGGCTGCCGGCAGAGTCACGCCAAGATCAGCAAGCCGCTTTTCGATTGTTTCGCCCATCGTCTTTCCTTATCTCTGAATCTGCATGCAGGTTGGGTGGCGCCGAAAGTGCTATTTTTGCCTCGCTTCCGCCACGACTTTTTTTATTGTGGACCATCATTCACAGCGGTCTGACAGGCCGCGCCGATCGGAGCCTCGTAAATGCGCGCAACGCGCCTTGCCCTACTTGCAACCCTGTCCGCATCGGCTTTCGGCGCAATACCTGCCTTCGCTGCGCCTGTCGCGCTCGCTCCGCACCGCGCGGTCTACGACCTCGTGCTCGACCAGGCATCGGACCGGTCGGGAATCACCGGGCTCAGCGGCCGCATGGTCTACGAGTTCAACGGCTCTCCGTGCGAGGGCTACACGGTCAAGTTCCGCTTCGTGACGCAGATCGCGACACGCGAGAACACGCGGCTGACCGACCAGCAGACGACCACCTTCGAGGATGCGGAAGGCAAGACCTTCTCCTTCGTGACGAAGTCCTTCGTCGACCAGAATCTCGATCGGGAAGTGAAGGGCACGGCGACGCTCGAGTCCAACGGGCTCAAGGTCGCGCTCGAGAAGCCGCAGACTGGCGTCGTGGATCTGGCTAAGACGCAGTTCCCGACTCAGCACCTGGTCGAATTGATCGACAAGGCGGAGAAGGGCGAGACCTTCTACGAAACCAGCCTGTTCGACGGCTCCGAGGATGCCGACAAGGTGATGACGACCACGGTGATCGTCGGCAAGAAGAGCCAGGCGCCGAACGGCGACCCGGAGCTTGAGGCGCTGGCCGGGCTCGCCAAGGACAAGTATTGGCCGGTGGACATCGCCTATTTCGACCTGAGCAAGGGCGACGGCGAGGAAGTGCCGGAGTACCGCATCAGCTTCAAGCTCCACGAGAACGGCCTTACCCGCGACCTCGTCATGGACTACGGCGACTTCTCGATGACCGGCAAGCTGGTCAATCTCTCCCTGTTCCCGACGCCCAAGGGCGAGTGCAAGCGGTAAGCGCGGACCAGTGGCGGTCTATGTCGATGCGGCTATCTGGAAGTGGGTGGGCCATCGCTGGTGCCATCTGCTCGCCGACGACACGGCGGAACTGCATCGCTTCGCTGCCCAACTGGGCTTGAAGCAATCGTCCTACCAGGGGCCGCCGAAGACGTCGGCGCCGCACTACGACATCACCGGCTTCGAGCGCGACAGGGCGGTGAGGCTAGGCGCGATCGAGTGCAGCCGCGAGGAGATCGTGGCGGTGTTCCGGCGCGTTCGCGTTCGCAACTTCAAGCGCCGGGAGCCCACTCCAGCGGAGCGGCCGGCCACGCCCGAGCCGGCGCTGTCCAGATGGGCGGCGGGCAGCTGAGCTGCAATGCTCGCGCCGGGCAGGGCGGCGCGATGCGGCGCCGGGCTTGCCTTCGCAGCGCAACACGTCTATATGCCGCCCCATTCCACACACGGACTTTGGTTTCCGACCGGGAGAAATCCGGCTGAGACCCCCGGTGGCGCTTCGAGCAAATTGGCACAAGGCGTCATGGTCCGTGGAGGCTAACCGGAAAGGAAAATGACAGATGGCATTGCCTGATTTCAGCATGCGCCAGCTTCTCGAAGCTGGTTCTCACTTCGGCCACCAGACCCACCGCTGGAACCCGAAGATGGCGCCTTACATCTACGGCGCCCGCAACAACATCCACATCATCGACCTGTCGCAGACGGTTCCGCTGCTGCACCAGGCTCTCAAGCAGGTTTCGGACGTCGTTTCGCGCGGTGGCCGCGTGCTGTTCGTCGGCACCAAGCGTCAGGCTTCGGACATCGTCGCCGACGCAGCCCAGCGTTCGGCTCAGTACTACGTCAATTCGCGTTGGCTCGGCGGCATGCTGACCAACTGGAAGACGATCTCCAATTCGATCCAGCGTCTGCGCAAGCTCGACGAGCTGCTGGCCGGCGAAGCCCAGGGCTTCACCAAGAAGGAGCGCCTGAACCTCGAGCGTGAGCGCGAGAAGCTGGACAAGGCCCTCGGCGGTATCAAGGACATGGGCTCGACCCCGGACCTGATGTTCGTGATCGACACCAACAAGGAAGCCATCGCCATCCAGGAAGCCAAGCGTCTCGGCATCCCGGTCGTCGCGATCATCGACTCGAACTGCGATCCGGACAAGATCGACTTCCCGATCCCGGGTAACGACGACGCGGCCCGCGCGATCCAGCTGTACTGCGACCTGGTCGCCAAGGCTGCTATCGACGGCATCGCCCGCCAGCAGGGCGCCCTCGGCGTCGACATCGGCGCTGCGGCCGAGGCTCCGGTCGAGCCGGCGCTGGACAACACCGCTTCGGGCGAAGCAGAAGCGTAATCGCGAAGGCCGGGTAACCGGCCTTCCTTTTCAGGATTGGGCGCATACCTCGCGCCGGCGTTCGGCGCATCATCGAACCCTCGGTGGTGCGCCAGCGCATTTAGAAACAAAGAGGCCACAATGAGCATTTCGGCAGCACAGGTTAAAGAACTCCGCGAACTCACCGGCGCGGGCATGATGGATTGCAAGGCGGCTCTGGCCGAGACCAACGGCGACATGGAAGCCGCGGTCGACTGGCTGCGCAAGAAGGGCATCTCCAAGGCCGACAAGAAGGCCAGCCGCACGGCCGCCGAAGGCCTGATCGGCGTTGACGCCGGCGTGCGCGAAGCCGTTGTCGTAGAGGTCAACTCCGAGACCGACTTCGTTGCCCGCAACGCGGCGTTCCAGGAACTCGTCATCAACGTCGCCAAGGTCGCGCTCGCGTACGGCACCACCGAGGCGGTTGCCGCCGCCAAGTATCCGGGTTCGGAAAAGTCGGTCACTGACACGATCAAGGACGCGGTCGGCACCATCGGCGAGAACATGAGCTTCCGCCGTTCGGCAAAGCTGTCGGTCTCGGAAGGCGTCGTTGCGACCTACGTCCACAACGCGGTTGCCGACAACGTCGGCAAGCTCGGTGTGCTGGTCGCGATCGAGACCACCGGCGACCACGACGCGGCCCGCGCCTTCGCGCGTCAGGTCGCCATGCACGTTGCCGCGACCAACCCGCTGGCCCTGACCCCTGACGAGGTCGACGCCACGCACGTTGAGCGCGAAAAGTCGATCTTCGCCGACCAGGCCCGCCAGTCGGGCAAGCCGGAGAACATCATCGAGAAGATGGTCGAAGGCCGCATGCGCAAGTTCTACGAGGAAGTCGTGCTGCTCAAGCAGGCCTTCGTGCTCAACCCCGACCTGACGGTCGAGGCAGCGCTCAAGGACGCCGAGAAGCAGATCGGCGCTCCGGCCAAGATCACCGGCTACGTCCGCTTTGCTCTCGGTGAGGGCATCGAGAAGGAAGAGAGCGACTTCGCAGCCGAAGTTGCAGCCGCTGCCAAGGGCTAAAAAGCAGCGCTGCATCAAGCGCTTCCTGAGGAAAGCCGAAGGGCGCCGCGTGACATCGCGGCGCCCTTCGTGTATCGGAACCCAACTTCAACAGCCGTGAGGAACCCATGACCGATAAGCCGCTCTACCGGCGCGTACTGCTCAAGGCGTCGGGCGAGGCCCTCATGGGCGAACAGCATTTCGGCATCGATGTCTCGGTGGTGGATCGCATCGCGGCTGACATCGCCGAGGCGAGGGCTCTCGGCGTGGAAGTTGGCGTGGTGATCGGCGGTGGCAACATCTTCCGTGGAGTAGCAGTTGCGTCCAAGGGCGGCGACCGGGTCACCGGCGACCACATGGGCATGCTGGCGACCGTCATCAATTCGTTGGCGCTGCGCACCTCGCTGGTCAAGCTCGGCGTCGACGCGGTTGTCCTGTCGGCCATCGCCATGCCGGAGCTTTGCGAGAGCTTCTCCCAGCGCCAGGCGACCGCCTACATGAACGCTGGCAAGGTGGTGATCTTCGCCGGCGGTACCGGCAACCCCTTCTTCACGACGGATTCCGCTGCGGCATTGCGCGCTGCCGAAATCGGCGCGGATGCCCTTTTCAAGGGGACCCAGGTCGACGGCGTCTACTCGGCCGATCCGAAGAAGGATCCGAATGCGACGCGTTTCGAGCGGATCACCCATGGCGAAGTCATCGCGCGGGGCCTGTCGATCATGGATACTGCTGCGATTGCACTTGCACGGGAAAACAACATTCCGATAATCGTCTATTCGATCCACGAAAAAGGCGGTTTCGGCGAAATATTGAAAGGTGGCGGTCACTGCACGGTTGTTGCGGACGCCTGATGATTGGAACGATGGCCCCGGATCAGGGACCAAGGAGACTGCGATGAGCACCGATTACAACGATCTTCAGCGCCGCATGGAAGGCGCCATCAACGCTTTCAAGCACGATCTTGCTTCGCTTCGCACGGGGCGCGCCTCGAGCAACCTCCTCGATCCGATCAATGTCATGGCCTATGGCTCGCCCATGCCGCTGAACCAGGTGGCGACTGTTTCGGTTCCGGAGCCGCGCATGATCTCGGTGTCCGTCTGGGACAAGTCCATGGTCGGCGCCGTCGACCGCGCCATCCGCGAATCTAACCTTGGATTCAACCCGATCGTCGATGGCACCAACCTGCGCATTCCGCTGCCGGAGCTCAACGAGCAGCGCCGCAAGGAACTGGTCAAGATCGCCCACACCTATGCCGAGAACGCCAAGGTGGCTGCCCGCCACGTTCGCCGCGACGGCATGGACGCGCTGAAGAAGGCGGAAAAGGACGGCGACATCAGCCAGGACGATCACCGCGTCCAGTCGGACAAGGTGCAGAAGCTGACCGACGACACGATTAATCAGATCGACAGCCTGCTCGCCGGCAAAGAAGCCGAGATCATGCAAGTTTGAGCTGACGAAGCGTCGGCCCGAAAGCGAATTGATGACTACGCCCGCGCATGTCGCGATCATCATGGACGGCAACGGCCGTTGGGCAAAGGCCCGCGGCCTGCCGCGCGTTGCGGGTCATCGCGCTGGCGTGGAAGCGCTGCGCAATGCCGTCCGCGCCGCCGGGGACCTCGGCATATCGTGGCTGACGGTCTATGCCTTCTCGTCGGAGAACTGGTCGCGCCCGAAGTCGGAAGTGACCGACCTGATGGGGCTGCTCAAGCTGTTCATCCGGCGCGACCTTGCGGAACTCCACAACGCCGGCGTCCGTGTTCGCCTGATCGGCGACCGCGAGACGCTGCAGCCCGACATCAGGGGCCTGCTGGAGGAAGCGGAGTCGCTGACGGCGGGCAACACGTCGATGAACCTGGTCATCGCCTTCAACTATGGCGGACGCGACGAAATCGCACGCGCTGCGCGGCGAATCGCCGAGGCGGTCGAGCGGGGCGAACTTTCGAGCAATGACGTCACGCAGGATCTTGTTGGCGAGCAACTCGATACCGCAGGCATGCCGGATCCCGATCTGGTGATCCGCACCAGCGGCGAAATCAGGCTCTCCAATTTCCTGCCCTGGCAAGCGGCCTATAGCGAGTTGGTTTTCCTGCCTTGCTTCTGGCCGGACTTCACCCGTGAGCACCTCGCCGAGGCAGTGCGCGAATACACTCGTCGCGAGCGCCGTTTCGGCGGGCTCGCCGAACGCGATATCGCCTTGTAGCGGCGGCAGGCATGAGCAATCTACAACTCCGGACCATTTCCGCGATCATCCTCGCGGCCGCCGTGCTTGCGCTCACCTGGGCAGGTGGCATGCCGTTCAGGCTGCTGTCGGCGGGGATCACTCTCGGCATCTTCTACGAATGGTCGCGCATGTCGCGGCCGAAGGCCGATGGCATCTGGACGGCAGGCCAGCTCGGATTGATTCCCGAGGCGCTGATTCTGGTCTTTGCCCTGGCGCTGCTGACAGGGGCGCCCGGGATCGCGCTGATCTCGATGGTCGTGCTGTTCACCGTGGTGCTGTGGTTTCTCGGCCGCGTCCGCGATGCCGGGGCGTGGGACGCGGCAGGATTCGGCTATGCGGCGCTGTCCGGCCTCTCGCTCGCCCTGCTGCGCGGTGGCGATTCGGCAGGCCTCTCGGCCATCCTGTTTCTGTTTGCAGTCGTCTGGGCGACCGACATCTTCGCCTACTTCGTCGGCCGCAAGGTCGGTGGCCCGAAGCTCGCTCCGAGCATTTCGCCCGGCAAGACGAGAAGCGGTGCCCTTGGCGGTGCGGTTGGCGGCGTGGTCGCGGGGCTTTTGTTGGCCGCAGCAGTTGGAGCGGGCAATCTCCTTGCCCTCGCGGGGGTGGCTTTCCTCCTTTCAGTGATCTCCCAGGCCGGCGACCTTTTCGAGTCCTGGGTCAAGCGCAGGCATGGCTACAAGGATTCGGGTTCGATCATTCCCGGTCACGGGGGCGTGATGGACAGGGTGGACGGGCTTGTCGCCGCGGCATTCGCCCTGTACGTCATCGGGTGGCTGTCGGGTTCTGCCGACCATCCGGCCCAGGCCCTCTTTCCGGCCTGACCGGACAGGCAGGCCGGCCGGGCGTCCGTCCGGCAGATCTGGGGTTCGTTGAGGGCATGATTTGAGCGAGTATCTTCCCGCTTTCCTGAGCACGGACGGTCTGCTTCTCGGCACGATCGTCCCGTTCCTCTTCGTACTTACCATCGTCGTGTTCGTGCACGAGATGGGCCACTATCTGGTCGGCCGCTGGTGCGGCATAGGCGTACGCGCGTTCGCAGTCGGCTTCGGGCCGGAGCTCTTGGGCTTCACCGACCGCCGCGGAACCCGCTGGAAGCTGTGCGCGATTCCGCTCGGCGGCTACGTCAAGTTCGTCGGCGACATGAACGTCACCAGCACGCCGGAGGGTGGCGAGGGCGAGCGGCTCAGTGCGGCCGAGCGCAAGGTCGCCTTCCATACGCAGCCGGTGTGGAAACGCGCGGCGACCGTTGTTGCCGGGCCGCTGTTCAATTTCCTGCTGACCATTGCCGTGTTCACCGTGCTGTTCACGGCCTACGGCCGCTACGTCATGGAGCCGACGGTCGCCGAGGTGCGCGCCGAAAGCCCTGCGGCAAAGGCCGGCATCCAGCCCGGCGACCGATTCGTCAAAGTCGACGGAACGACGGTCGAAACCTTCTCGGACGTGCAGCGGATCGTTTCGGGCCGCGGCGGCGATCCGATCGCCTTCGTGATGATGCGCGACGGCAAGGAAGTTTCCGTCACTGCCGTACCTGAACTGATGGAGCAGCAGGACGCGCTCGGCAACACGGTCAAGGTAGCAGTCATTGGTGTGGTCAATAACGAGGAGATGGGCCAGCCGCGCCTGATCACCTACGGTCCCGGCGGCGCCTTCGTGCAGGCCGTGGCCGAGACGGGCCAGATCATCGCCCGCACCGGGCAGTTCCTGAAGCGCTTCGTCGTCGGACGCGAGGACAAGTGCCAGCTCGGCGGGCCGGTCAAGATCGCCGACATGGCCGGCAAGGCGGCCAAGCTTGGATTCGGCTGGCTGGTGCAACTGGTTGCGTTGCTGTCGGTCGGAATCGGTTTTCTTAACCTATTACCCATCCCCCCGCTGGACGGCGGCCATCTCGCGTTCTATGCCGTGGAGGCCGTGATCCGGCGTCCCGTTTCGGAACGGGCGATGGAAGCGGTATACAGGGTCGGGATGATTCTCGTCCTCGCATTCATGGGCTTCGTATTTTGGAACGACTTGTTTGGGTGCTGAAAACATAAAGAAATTTGACGCGGGCAGGGGTGCCCGTTGAGGGAGCGTTTACCATGCCGGCCGATATGAGTGACGCGAAAGTCACGCTCGCAGGGTAAGTAAATACAAATTAACCAGAAGCCTTGCGTGTAAGGAAAATCCGGTTATTACGGTACGGGAAATTTACCGCGACGTCCGGTTTTCTCGCCGTGGGGACTTCGAGAAAAGGTTGTAAAGCCCGATGAAGGCAGCATTCAAGTTTGCGAGCGCCGCGTCCGCGGTGGCTCTGTCCGCCGCTCTGGCCGTGCCAGGGGCGGTGGTTGTTCAGTTTGTTGCCGTGTCCGCGGCAGAGGCTGCGGTGGTGAATCGAGTCGAGGTGCGCGGTAACCAGCGCGTCGATGCAGAGACCATCCGCAACTACATTACCATCAAGCCGGGCAAGGCGTTCTCGAACGCCGACATCGACGACGCCGTGAAGGCGCTGTTCGGCAGCGGCCTGTTCTCCGACGTCCGCATCAACCAGGTCGGCTCGACGCTGGTGGTGCAGGTCTCGGAATACCAGGTGGTCAACCAGGTCCTGTTCCAGGGCAACAAGAAGCTGAAGGACGCGCAGCTGAGCGGCGCGATCCAGCTCAAGCCGCGCGGGTCGTTCTCGCAGGCGACGATGGAAGCGGATGCGCAGACCATCAAGGAAGCCTACAAGAGCGTCGGCCGCGACGACGTCACCGTCAACACCCAGGTCGTCGATCTCGGCGAGAACCGCGTGAACGTGGTCTTCGAGATCAACGAAGGCGGACGCACCAAGATTGCTGCGGTCAACTTCGTCGGCAACAACGCATTCAGCGACCGCCGCCTGTCCGACGTGGTCTCGACCAAGCGTTCGTCGATCCTTTCGTTCATGCTGCGCGACGACATCTATGACGAGGACCGTCTGCGCGCTGACGAAGAGGCGCTGCGCCGCTTCTACTTCAACCGCGGCTATGCCGACTTCCAGGTCGTGTCCGCTTTCGGCGAACTCGACGAGGCGACCAACCAGTACACGATCACGATCACCGTCGACGAAGGCCAGCGCTACACGTTCGGCGACGTGACAGTCGAGAGCACGATCCCGGAGATCGATGCCTCGCAGTTGCAGTCGATGGTCGAGACCCGCAAGGGCGACGTGTACAACGCGAAGAACGTCGAAGATTCGATCATCGCCATCACCGAGAACGTTGCCGGCAAGGGCTATGCCTTCGCCCAGGTGACGCCGCGCGGCGACCGCAATTTCGAGAGCCGCACGATCAACGTGGTCTACACGGTCGACCAGGGCGCCAAGGCCTACATCGAGCGCATCGAGATACGCGGCAACGAGCGTACGCGCGACTTCGTCATTCGTCGCGAGTTCGACGTCAGCGAAGGCGATGCCTTCAACCAGGTTCTAATCCAGCGCGCGAAGCGTCGCCTCGAAGCTCTCAATTTCTTTGAGAAGGTCGAGATCGCCACGGCTCCGGGCTCGCAGCCCGACCAGGTCGTGCTGGTCGTCGATCTCGTCGAGAAGTCGACGGGCGAGTTCTCGATCGGTGCCGGCTATTCGACCGGCGGCGAGAACGAGGGTCCCTCGATCGAAGGCTCGATCACCGAGCGCAACTTCCTCGGCCGCGGCCAGTACATCCGCTTCTCGGCGGGCGGCGGCAAGAACTCGCGCGACTACAGCTTCTCGTTCACCGAGCCGTATTTCCTCGGCCGCCGTATCGCAGCCGGCTTCGACATCTATCGCCAGACGCGCGACTACGACGAGTACGACAGCGACATCACCGGCGGTACCGTGCGCTTCGGCCTGCCGATCACGGACAATGTCTCCGGTCAGCTCGCCTACAACCTGTCGCAGGAAGAGTACACGATCGACGACAGCTGTTTGGATGGAAACGGCGATGTCGATCCGACGCAGTGCGATATTTCACCGGCAATCATTGATAGCGTCGACGACAGCCCTTGGATCAAGTCGTCGGTCAGCGGCACGCTGGTCTACAATACCATCGACGACATGAAGAGCCCGCACAACGGCATCTACGCCAACTTCACGACCGAAGTTGCTGGCCTGGGCGGCGACGCGCAGTTCGTCAAGGTCACGGGACGTGCCAGCTACTATCAGACGCTGTCCGAGGAAATGGACATCGTCGGCCTGGTTTCGGCGGGCGGCGGACACGTTGCCGGCTTCGGCAGCGACAGCAGCCTGCGCGTGTTCGACCAGTTCAAGAACAACGATCGCATGATCCGCGGCTTCGAGTACAACGGCATCGGTCCGTTCGATGAGAACGGGCAAGATCACCTCGGTGGTACGACCTACTTCAATGCGTCGGTCGAGGCACAGTTCCCGATCCCGATCGTTCCGGAGAGCTTTGGTCTGCGCGGTGCGGTGTTTGCCGATGCAGCGACGCTGTACGGCAGCGATGTCGACGTTCAAGGCACCAACATTGTCTCGACCGATATGTCGTGGCGCGCTTCGGTCGGCTTCGGCCTGCTCTGGGCGTCGCCCTTCGGTCCGCTGCGCATCGACTATGCGGTGCCGGTGGCCAAGGAAGACACCGACGATACGCAGGAATTCAACTTCGGTATCTCGACCCGCTTCTAATCGCGCGGAACTATGCTTCCGGGCCCTTCGGCCCGGAAGCTGCCCGGCCTAGCTGGAACAGCAAATTCATGACGGATCCGGTATTTTTTGTGCCGTCACGCCGCTACACGGTGGGCGAGGTGGCCGAGCTAACCGGCGCCACGCTGATCGACGCAGGGCACGCCCACATTGCCATCACGACGATCGCGGCCGCGACTGACGGCGGCGACGGCGCGCTTGTGTTTGTCGACGGCAAGCGCAATGCAGGCCCTCTTGCCTCTTTGACAGCAGCTGCCGTGCTTTGCACGCCCGATGTCGTAGGTCTCGTGCCGGATGGCGTGGCGATCCTCGTCACGCCGCGCCCACAACAGGCTTTCGCGCGCATCGGCCGGCTTCTCTATCCCGAGGCCGAGCGCCCGGTGGGCACGACGGAAGAAACCGGTGTTTCGCCGTTCGCCCATGTGGACGCATCCGCCCGCATCGAGCCGGGTGCAGTGATCGAGGCCGGTGCGGTCGTAGGACCCCATGCCTCCGTCGGTGCCGGCACGGTGGTTGCGGCCAATGCCTTGATCGGCCGTTGGTGCCAGGTCGGGCGCGACTGCTACATCGGCCCGCACAGCTCGATCCAGTACGCGCTGCTCGGCAACAAGGTCATCGTCCACGCCGGCGCCCGCATCGGCCAGGACGGTTTCGGCTTCGCCGGCGGGGCCAAGGGCCCGGAACGCGTGCCGCAGATCGGGCGCGTCGTGATCCAGGACAATGTCGAGATCGGCGCCAACTCCACGGTCGACCGCGGGGCGATGTCCGACACGGTCATCGGCGAGAACACCAAGATCGACAACCTCGTGCAGATCGCCCACAACGTGCGGATCGGCCGCAATTGCGTGATTGCCGGCCTTACGGGTATTTCAGGCTCCTGCGTGATCGGTGACAACGTCATGATGGGTGGCGGCGTCGGCCTGGCCGATCATCTGACAGTCGGCGACGGGGCCAAGCTCGCGGCTCGCAGCGGATTCATGCACAATGTGCCCGCAGGCGAGGTCTGGGGCGGCTATCCCGCCAAGCCGATGAAAGAAACCATGCGCGAATTCGCGATGCTCAAGAAACTGGCCAAGGCAAGGACGAGAGAGGGCGGAAGCAATGACTGAGCAGGCAACCAAGACGCTCGAAGCCGTCGATATCCTCGGCCTCTTCAAGCTTCTGCCGCATCGCTATCCGTTCCTGCTCATCGACCGCATCGTCGATATCGACAGCGACGATTCGGCAGTCGGCATCAAGAACGTCACCTTCAACGAGCCGCATTTCCAGGGCCACTTCCCGGGCCAGCCGGTGATGCCGGGCGTGCTGATCATCGAAGCCATGGCGCAGACGGCCGGTGCCATCTGCCTGAGGCTGGTGGTCGACGAATGCCCGTCGCTCGTCTATCTGATGACCGTGGATGCCGCCAAGTTCCGCAAGCCCGTCGTTCCCGGCGACCAGCTGCGTATTCATGTCAAGAAGATCAAGAAGCGCGGCAATATCCTGAAATTTGCGTGCGACGCACGCGTCGATGGCGCCACCGTGGCCGAGGCCGAGGTTGCCGCGATGATGGTGCCCAAGGAATAGAACGAACATATGACGTCCGAGACTTTCATCCATCCTTCCGCCGTCGTTGAAGCCGGAGCGAAACTGGGCGCAGGCGTGCGCATCGGTCCGTTCTGCTACGTCTCGGCGGACGCGGTAATCGGCGATAGGGTCGAACTCGTGAGCCACGTGTCGGTCCTTGGCGCGACCACCGTGGGCGAGGGCACCAAGGTCTATCCGATGGCGACGCTGGGTGCGCCGCCGCAGAACAACAAGCACAAGGGTGGCCGCACGACGCTCACGATCGGCAGCAATTGCACGATCCGCGAAGGCGTGACGATGCACCTTGGCACCGACACCAGCCGCGGCGAGACCATCGTCGGCGACAATGGCAACTTCCTCGCCTATGCGCATATCGCGCATGACTGCGTCGTCGGCAACAACGTCACCTTTGCCAATGGCGCGACGCTCGGCGGCCACGTCGAGGTCGGCAACAACGTGACCATCGGCGGCCTGACGGCCGTCCACCAGTTCGTCCGCATCGGCGACAACGCCTTCATCGGCGGATGCTCCGCTGTTGTCGGCGATGTCATCCCGTTCGCCATCGCCGCCGGCAATCGCGCGAAGCTGCGCGGCCTCAACATCATCGGCCTGCGCCGCTCCGGCTTGCCGCGCGAAGAGATCCAGCTTCTGAGGCGCACCTACCGGACGATCTTCGATCGGTCGCATCCCGTCGCCGAGAACATCGCCATCGCGCGCGACGAATACGCTTCGTCGCCGATTGCGATGAAGATCGTCGATTTCATTTCCAGCCGCGGCAAGAGGCATTATGCGGTGCCGCCGCTGAAAGGTGTTGTCGATGACGACGCCGATGACGAAGGCTGAGAAGTCGGCGGGGTTGCAACTAGGCGCCGGCGATAAGGTCGGCATCATCGCCGGAAGCGGAAGGCTTCCGGCAAACGTAGCCGAGAGCCTCGTTCAGGCGGGCCACAAGCCCTTCGTCATACGTGTCGCGGGCGAGGCCGATTCCGGGTTCACCGGCTATGACGGCGACACGCTCGCGATCGAGCAGTTCGGGTCGCTGCTGCCGCTGCTCAAGCGCCAGCGCATCACGCATGTCGTCCTCGCAGGTGGCATCAGCAGGCGCCCGCTGCTGCGCGCTATCCGCCCAACTTTCCATCTGATCCGTCTTTTGCCCAGGGTGGCGGCAGCGCTTGCACGCGGCGACGACGGTCTGTTGCGCATTCTCGTCAACACGATCGAGGACAACGGCATCAAGGTCGTCGGCGCACACCAGATCGTGCCGGAACTGCTTGCCATCGAGGGCCGGATGGGCGCGCACGCGCCACGCAAGGAGGACTGGGCCGACCTCGACGCCGGCCTCGAGGCAGCGAGGGCTATAGGCGCACTCGACGTCGGCCAGGCTGCGGTTGCCATTGGGGGGCGTGCTGTCGCTCTCGAGGGCATAGAGGGTACCGATCTCCTGCTCGAACGCGTCCGCGAACTGCGCGACAATGGCCGCATCGCCGGACGCAAGCGCGGCGTGCTGGTCAAGTGCGCCAAGCCGAACCAGGAATTGCGCGCCGACCTTCCGACCATCGGGCCCGCGACGATCGATGCCGCACATGCGGCCGGTCTGGTCGGCATAGGGGTCGAGGCCGGCCGCTCACTGGTCATGGACTATGGCGAGATGGTTGCGCGGGCCGACCGCCTCGGGTTGTTCGTCGTCGGTCTCGGGGAGGGAACGAGGCGATGACTCCACCACCGCTCAAGGTCGCAATCGTCGCCGGAGAAGAATCCGGCGACCTGCTCGGAGCCGATCTCGTCCGCGCCCTGCGCAAATTGAGCGGGCGGGAGGTGCAACTGGTCGGCACCGGCGGGCGCCACCTCCAGGAACTCGGACTCAAGCCGATTTTCGATGCCGGCGAGATCGCCCTGATGGGATTGTCGGCGATCCTGCGCGACCTGCCGCGGCTGATCCGCCGGATCGGTGAAACGGCACGCTTCGTCGCGACGGAGAAGCCCGACTGTCTCATCACCATCGACAGCCCGGATTTCTCGCTGCGCGTCGCCAGCAAGGTTCGCAAGCTCGCGCCTGAAATTCCCATCATCCACTACATCTGCCCCAGCGTCTGGGCATGGCGGCCGGGCCGGGCCAAGGCGATGCGTCCGCATGTCGACGAGGTGCTCTGCATCCTGCCCTTCGAGCCCAAAGAGCTCGAGCGCCTGGGAGGACCGCCCGGAACCTATGTCGGCCACCGCCTGGCCACCGATCCGGGCGTTCTCATCGCAGCCGCCATGCAGGAGCGCGACCGCGGGCCTGAGGACGGTGAAAAGACGCTTCTGCTGCTGCCGGGGTCGCGAAGGGGCGAAGTCCGCGCGCTTCTCGAGCCGTTCGGCGAGACAGTCTCGATCCTGAGGGCGAGGGGGCATCGGCTGCGCGTGCTTCTGCCAACGGTCCCGCATGTGGCGGAAATCGTCAAGGAAGCCACCGCCAAGTGGCCATATCAGCCCGAAATCCTGGTCGATGCGCAGAAGAAATGGCTGGCGTTCGGGGAGGCCGACGCGGCCCTGAACGCATCTGGAACCGTCTCTCTGGAACTGGCGTTGGCTGGAGTCCCGATGCTCTCCTGCTACAAGCTCGATCCGGTCATGCGCATGGCACAGGGGCTGATCAAGGTTTGGAGCGCCTCGCTGCCCAATCTCGTGGCCGACAGAACTGTCGTGATCGAGGCCTACAACGAGTATGTGCGACCGCAATGGATGGCGCGGCATATCGAGGCCCTTTTTGTCGATACGTCGCTCAGGCAGTGGCAGAAGGATGGCTTCGCCGAGGTGCGGCGCCGGTTCGCCACCGATCGCCCGTCCGGCGAGATAGCCGCAGAAGCGGTCCTCAGACACATCCAAAAATGAAAAAAACGCCCGCCGGGCAATAGCCTGGCGGGCGTTCTTCACTTCACGGACGAGCGATCAGCGCTTGGCGATCGGCACGTAGTCGCGTTCGGTGGCGCCGGTGTAGAGCTGGCGCGGGCGGCCGATCTTCTGGCGCGGGTCCTCGATCATTTCCTTCCACTGCGCGATCCAGCCCACGGTGCGGGCCAGCGCGAACAGCACGGTGAACATGGTGGTGGGGAAGCCCAGCGCCTTCAGCGTGATGCCCGAGTAGAAGTCGATGTTCGGGTAGAGCTTCTTCTCGATGAAGTACTCGTCGGTCAGCGCGATGCGCTCGAGCTCCATCGCCACGTCCAGCGTCGGATCGTCCTTGATTCCGAGTTCGCCGAGCACTTCATGCGTGGTCTTCTGCATGATCTTGGCGCGCGGATCGTAGTGCTTGTAGACGCGGTGGCCGAAGCCCATGAGGCGGAACGGGTCGTTCTTGTCCTTGGCGCGGGCAATGAATTCCGGGATGCGGTCGACGGAGCCGATCTCGGACAGCATGTTCAGCGCAGCCTCGTTGGCGCCGCCATGCGCCGGGCCCCAGAGGCAGGCGATGCCGGCCGCGATGCAGGCGAACGGGTTGGCGCCCGACGAACCGGCGAGACGCACGGTCGAGGTCGAGGCGTTCTGCTCGTGATCGGCGTGCAGGATGAAGATGCGGTCCATGGCGCGGGCCAGGACCGGGTTCACCTTGTATTCCTCGCACGGAACGGCAAAGCACATGTGCAGGAAGTTGGCGGCGAAGTTCAGCTCGTTCTTCGGATAAATGAAGGGCTGACCGACATGGTACTTGTAGGCCATGGCCGCGATCGTCGGCATCTTGGCGATCAGGCGGATCGAGGCGACCATGCGCTGGTGCGGATCCGAGATGTCGGTCGAGTCGTGATAGAAGGCCGAAAGCGCGCCAACAACACCGCACATGACGGCCATCGGGTGGGCGTCGCGGCGGAAGCCCGTGAAGAAGCGCGACATCTGCTCGTGCACCATGGTGTGGCGCGTGACGCGATAGTCGAAGTCGTCCTTCTGGGCCTTGGTCGGCAGTTCGCCATAGAGCAGCAGGTAGCAGACCTCGAGGAAGTCGCCGTGCTCGGCCAACTGGTCGATCGGGTAGCCGCGGTGCAGCAGGACGCCGGCGTCGCCGTCGATGAAGGTGATCTGCGACTCGCAGCTCGCCGTCGAGGTGAAGCCGGGGTCATAGGTGAATGCCCCGGTGCTTGCGTAGAGCGAAGCGATGTCGATCACATCCGGCCCGACCGTTCCGCCTCGGACCTTGAACTCGTGGGTCTGGCCGCGGAACTCCAGTTTGGCGGTTGAATCGGTCATCGCATACTCCTTAGTGCTGAGTTGCCGCAGGGCGGCGCAATCGTCTTAACAAGCAAAACGCTAGGTCCGGAACGCTCGGTATCGCCTTCCAGCTTTCCTAATGCCGTCAAATTGGCCTGTTGCCGCAATGTTGCACCGCAACAGCCTCATTTCAATGCAAAATTAGGAAAGCACTGCTGACCTAATCGATTTGATCGGAAATGCGGGCTAGACTTTCGTCGCGCCCCAGAACAGCGAGCACGTCGAAAACCCCGGGGGAGGTGCTCTTGCCGGTCAAAGCAGCGCGCAGCGGCTGAGCGACAGCACCGAGCTTCAAGTTTTCGCGACCGGCGAATTCGCGGATCGCAGCCTCGGCGGTCGCCGCGCTCCAGCCTGAGTCGACGGTGCTGAGAGCCGCATGCGCGCCCTTGAGGATAGCCTTTGCCGCGTCGTTGAGAAGGGTAGCTGCCTTCTCGTCGAGCGGCAGCGGGCGCTGCGCAAACAGGAAGGCTGCGCCGTCTGCCAACTCGATCAGCGTCTTGGCGCGCTCCTTGAGACCGGACATAGCCGCCAGCAACTGCGCCTTGGTCTTGTCGTTGAGGCCGTCGGCGATGATCGAGCCGTTCGGCAGATAGGGCAGAGTGGCGATGAAGACGTCGAGCAGCCTGGCATCGTCCATCTGGCGCATGTAGACGCCGTTCAGCGCCTCTAGCTTGGCGAAGTCGAAGCGCGCGGCACCCTTGTTGACGTCTTCGATCTCGAACCAGCCGATCATGTCGGCGATGCTCATGACCTCGTCGTCGCCATGGCTCCAGCCGAGGCGCGCCAGGTAATTGAGCAGGGCCTCGGGCAGGTAGCCCATGGCGCGATAAGCGTCGACGCCGAGTGCGCCATGGCGCTTGGAGAGCTTGGCGCCGTCGGCACCATGGATCAGTGGGATGTGCGACATCACAGGAACGTCCCAACCCATGGCGTCGTAGATCACCGTCTGGCGCGCGGCGTTGGTCAGGTGGTCGTCGCCGCGGATGATGTGGGTGACGCCCATGTCGTGATCGTCGACGACGACGGCGTGCATGTAGGTCGGCACGCCATCCGAACGCAGGATGATGAAATCGTCGAGATCCTTGTTGGGGAAACGTACGTCGCCCTGCACCCGGTCGCGCACCAGCGTCTCGCCCTCGCGGGGTGCCTTGATGCGGATGACGGGCTTCACGCCCGCCGGAGCCTCTGACGGGTCGCGGTCGCGCCAGCGGCCGTCATAGCGGGGCGGGCGGCCCTCGGCGCGGGCCTTCTCGCGCATCTCGTCGAGTTCGGCCGGCGAGGCATAGCAATGATAGGCCTTGCCCATGCGGACGAGTTCCTCGGCCACCTCGCGGTGGCGCGGGGCGCGCTCGAACTGCGAGATCGGCTCGCCCTCCCAGGTGAGCCCCAGCCAGGTCAGGCCTTCCAGGATCGCGGCAGTCGCGGCATCAGTGGAGCGCTCGCGATCGGTGTCCTCGATGCGCAGCAGCATCTTGCCATCGGTGTGGCGGGCATAAAGCCAGTTGAACAGCGCGGTGCGGGCGCCCCCGATGTGGAGATAACCTGTAGGCGAAGGGGCGAAGCGGGTGACGACGGACATGGCGATTTCCAAGGGAGGCATGGCGTCGCCCGGCCGGAGACCGGCGGCGCATGGCGTTTCGGTGGCGCTGATGTAGCATAGAGGGTCTGGGGCGCAAGGGGCATGGCCCAATGGGCGAGCGTCTGCGGGAGGGGCAAGCCGGCGAAGGACCGGCCGGAGGGGCAGGCGAGCAGTTGCTGCTCGCCTGTGGAGACTCGTTGCCTGTCCTCGCCTGGCGCCGCCAGGGCGAGTTGCAGCCATCGTCCGATGGCGAAGGCCTGGCAGGGACGGATGGCCGACCAGTTCGTTATCGAGCAGCAATCGCGACTGTCCGAGGATGGTTCACGGCCCGGGCATTTGCCACTGCAGTCGAAACCGAGCTCGACCGCGGCGTGGCGTTCCTGCTCGTCCCCGTATTACTGGCCGTAGGTGCGTTCGGCTATTTCAGCCTCGCCGACGAACCGTCCCTGTTGCCGATCGCTTCCGGAACCATGGCTCTGGCGGCTCTGGCGTTCGCCCTGCGGACCAGCAGGTGGGTCCACTATGGATTGGCAGCGGCGACCTTTTGCATGCTCGGCATGGCCGCGGCAAAGCTCGAAACCGTCCGTTTGGGCACGAAGATGCTCGGCGCCGAAATATCGACCGAGTTACAGGGCCGTGTCGTGGAGATCGACCGGCCCGCGGAGGGGCGTATCCGCCTGACCATAGACGTGCTTTCCACCGCGAGGCCGAAACTCCGCTATGCGCCGGATCGCGTGCGCCTGACCGCGCGGCGCGCACCACCCGGCCTGGCTGCAGGAACCGTGATTGGCGGCTATGTACGGCTGATGCCGCCTTCCGGCCCGATCCGGCCCGGAAGCTACGACTTCTCCTTCCAGAGTTATTTCGATGGGGTGGGAGCCAGCGGATTCTTCATGCGGGGACCGGAACTTGTCGCGGATACGAAGCCGGTTCCGCTCGCCCTGAGAGCCGAGGCGTGGATCTCCAACCTCCGCGACCGCATCGCCCAGCGCATCCGCGACCGCATCGGTGGCGTGGAAGGCGAGATCGCCGCGGCACTCGTGGTGGGGGTGCGCGGCGGCATTCCGGAAGAGGTCAACGAAGCGCTGCGACGAACCGGACTCTATCACATCATATCGATTTCCGGCCTGCACATGGCCATGGTCGCCGGCACCGTCATGCTCGGCCTGCGCCTCGGCTTCGCGCTTTTCCCCGCCTTCGCGTCGCGGCGCCCGGTAAAGAAATACGCGGCACTTGCGGCGCTGGTCTCCGCGGGCGGCTATCTCTTCATTTCGGGCGCAGAGGTGGCGGCGCAGCGCAGCTTCATCATGCTTGCCGTGATGCTGACGGCCGTACTGTTCGACCGCGCGGCCCTGACCATGCGCAACCTCGCGATCTCGGCGATCATCGTCGTTCTCGTCTCGCCCCATGAGGTGGTCGGCCCGAGCTTCCAGATGTCGTTCGCCGCCACCGCAGCGCTGGTCGGCGCCTACGGCTGGTGGTCGGAAAGACAGGACGACCGCAGCCAACCCGCTGTCCAGCGGTCGCTGGCGTCGACGGCGTGGCACAGGCTTTGGACATTCGCGGTCGGGCTCCTGGCAACCTCGCTGATTGCAGGGCTGGCCACCACGATCATCGGGGCGTGGCATTTCCAGCGCGTCTCGCCGCTCAGTCTTTTAGCCAATCTGGCCGTGATGCCGATCGTGTCGGTGCTGGTGATGCCGTTCGCGGTTGCCGCCGGCGTACTTATGCCGTTCGGACTGGATGGCCCATTCCTCGATACTATGGGGAGCGGCATCGGTGCGATGATCGCGCTGGCGCGATGGTTCTCGGAGCGGTCGCCGGTCGACGCCGTCGGCCTGATCTCTGGCCGCGCGGTCATTCTCGTGACGATGGCACTTAGCTTCGCGTCCATGGCGACCACCCGGCTGCGCCTCGTGGCCCTGCCATTCGCTGCGAGCGGATTGCTGCTGCTCGGCGAGGCACGGACGCCCGACGTCCTGATCTCCGAAGACGGCCGGCTGGTCGGCGTGCCGACCGCGGGCGGCAAGCTCGCAGTGAACCGCGCACGCCCCAGCGATTTCATCACCGACAGCTGGATGCGGGCGGTGGCGGCGGAGGAGCTGGCAGTGCCTGCCCGCGCGAGCAACAAGGCGACCAATACCCCCGGCACGGCAGCAGCGGCACCGGTCGGGACGCTGACACTCTCCGGCGGGGATGGGAATACGGGCCTTCAAGAGGCCTTTGTTTGCAACGACGGCCTCTGCAGCATCGTGAGCCAGCGGGGCGCCGTGATAGCACATGCCGAGAGTGCAGCCCCCGCCAAACGCGCATGTCCCACGGCGCTCGTGGTCGTGATCGACGATGCGACGGCGCAGGATGCTTGCGCGGGTACGGAAGCGACCGTCATCACCAAACGCGACCTGGCGCGTTTCGGAAGTGTCGCCGTGTATCTGCCCCCGAAAGGCGAAGGAGCGGGCGGGCGGATCGAAATCGAACGCGCGATTGCCGCGCCTTACCGACCATGGCACGCGCAGCGGGAATTCTCCCGCGAGGCACGCGGACTGCCGCCGTTCCGGCGGGATCGTGCAAATCAGGCACCAGTGAATACTGCGCCATGACCCGGCGCGTGGTCGGCTCGACCGAACCACCGGGGGCAGGTTTAGTAGCGCCGGATCAGACCGACCAGCTTTCCTTGCACCTTGACCCGGTCGGGACCGAAGATGCGCGTTTCGTAGGCGGGATTGGCCGCCTCGAGCGCGATCGACGCACCCTTGCGGCGGAAACGCTTCAGGGTCGCCTCTTCGTCGTCCACCAGCGCGACGACGATCTCACCGGGATTGGCCGTATTGGAGTTGCGAATGATGACCGTGTCGCCGTCGAATATCCCGGCCTCGATCATGGAATCGCCCTTGACCTCCAGGGCATAGTGCTCGCCGCCTGAAATCATGTCCGGCGGAACCGAGATCGAATGGGTCTTGTGCTGGATGGCGTCGATCGGCACGCCGGCGGCAATACGCCCCATCACGGGAATAGAAACCGCCGAGCCGGCATCGTCGTCGTTGCCGGCGCTAAAAGTGCGGGACGGTTCCGGCTTGCGCCCCAGACTGCCCTCGATGACGCTCGGCGAGAACTTTCTCGCGGCGTTGAGGCCGGGTGCGATCGAGTCGGGCAGACGGATGACTTCAAGGGCGCGCGCCCGGTTCGGCAGGCGGCGGATGAAGCCGCGTTCCTCGAGCGCTGTGATCAGGCGATGGATGCCGGACTTGGAGGCGAGGTCCAGCGCCTCCTTCATTTCGTCGAAGGACGGGGGGATGCCCGCCTCCTTCAACCGCTCGTGGATGAACAGCAGAAGCTCGTGTTGTTTGCGCGTCAGCATCGCTGCCCCCAGGGAATCGAAAGAAAAACAAACCCGGAACAAACACTATCTGTTCCAGTTGTGTTCCGCAACCGATTAAATTTTGGTGAAGTTCGCGAGGGGGCCACATCGGGCGAGTGCTGGCACGGCAATTCGGAATCAAACGATGCTTGCCGTTTTCGCCAGGGCCGTCGTATCCGCCGGCCCTGGCGCGGTCAAACGTTCCGGGGCTGAGGAAGCACCCAGGAACGATCACCGTATCATTGTGCCGGGTCGATCTTCGTCACGGTCAGTCGGCCATTGACACGGTCGGCCTCGAACTTGACGTTGTCGCCCACTTTGAGGCCCTCGATCATCGAAGGTTCCGCCAGAGTAAAGACCATCGTCATGCCATCCATGCCCAGGTTGACGATCGGGCCATGCTTGAGGGTGATCTTGCTCTGGGCCTCGTTGATCTTGGTGACCGTTCCGCTCACTGGTGCGGCTTGCGCGAAGGCGCTGCCGGCGGTGGACGCAATCAGTGCTGCTGCGATCAGGTATTTCACGGTCAGCTCCTTCCAGGCTCGTCAGCTGACGATGATCTTGCCGGTCATGCCGGCTTCCCGGTGGCCGGGTATCAGGCACGAAAAGTCAAACTCTCCCGCCTGGGTGAAGGTCCAGAGAATTTCGCCGGTCTCCTTTGGCGCCAGGCGCGCGGCATTGGGATCGTCGTGTTCCATCTCCGGGTTCTTCTGCATCTGTTCGCCATGCTTGAGGTTGGCTTCCACCGTGCCGATGACCAGTTCGTGGTCGATCTCCCCGTTGTTGCGCATGACGAACTTGATCTGTTCGCCCTTGCGAACCTTCACCAGGTCCGGAAGGAAGAGCATCTTGCCGTCGTCCGTTTCACGCATGGTCACCTGGACGACGCGCGCCGGCTTCTTGGGATCGCCCGGCTCGCCATAGGACTGTGCGCCGGCGTGGTTTGGATCGGCCAGGGCCGGTGCGGCGAGCGCAACAAGACCCAGCGTCGCGAAGTAAAGACGAAAGTTCATTTGGTACTCCTTCAGTTATTGGTGTTGTTCTGGTGCGTGCCGGGCCTGACCACCGTCAGGTTCGCCTCTTGCCCGGTTCCGGGCGCGCGGGCCGCGTCGCGTGCCTCGCCCGTCCATTCAAAAGCCACGGTTCCCTCGGGATGCTGGTACCAGCCCGGATCGGCGTAATCGCCCGAGGCGAGGCCCTCGCGGACTTTCACCACGGAGAACATCCCGCCCATCTCGATCGCGCCGAACTGCGCCCAGCCGCTCATCATCGGCAGCGTGTTCTCGGGCAGCGGCATCTCCATCTCCGCCATGTCGGCCATGCCGGCGGTGCCCATCGGCATGTAGTCGGGAACGAGGTCGCGGATTCTCTTGCCGGCCTCCTTGGTGTCGACGCCGATGAAGGTCCTGATGTCGTGTCCCATGGCGTTCATCGTGTGATGGGACTTGTGGCAGTGAAACGCCCAGTCGCCCGGATTGTCGGCCACGAAGTCGAAGGCCCGCATCTGCCCGACTGCACAGTCGATCGTGACCTCCGGCCAGGCCGCGCTCTCCGGTACCCACCCGCCATCCGTGCAGGAGACCTTGAAGTCATAGCCGTGCATGTGGATGGGGTGGTTGGTCATCGTCAGGTTGCCGAACCGGATGCGCACCTTGTCGCCCTTGGCGACGACGAGCGGATCGATGCCCGGAAAGACCCGGCTGTTCCACGTCCACATGTTGAAGTTGGTCATTTCGGCGATGCGCGGCACATAGGCGCCGGGCTCGATGTCGTAAGCGGCCATGAGGAACACGAAGTCGCGGTCGACGCGGCGGAAGGCCGGATCCTTGGGATGGACGACGAAGAAGCCCATCATGCCCATGGCCATCTGGACCATCTCGTCCGAGTGGGGATGGTACATGAAGGTACCGCTCTTCATGAGTTGGAACTCGTAGACGAACGTCTTGCCGGCAGGGATGTGTGGCTGCGTAAGGCCACCGACGCCGTCCATGCCCGAAGGCAGAATTTGTCCGTGCCAATGGATGGTCGTGTGCTCAGGCAGCTTGTTGGTGACGAAGATGCGAACCTTGTCGCCTTCGACGGCTTCGATGGTCGGGCCTGGCGACTGGCCGTTGTAACCCCACAGATGGGCGATCATGCCCGGCGCCAGTTCGCGCACGACCGGCTCGGCAACGAGATGAAATTCCTTCCAGTCGCCGTTCATGCGCCAGGGCAGCGTCCACCCGTTGAGGGTGACGACGGGATTGTAGTCCGGGCCTGTGGCGGGAACGTAAGGCGGCTGCGTGGCAGCGTCCTTCATGGTTGCGGCTTCCGGGATCGAAGCGGCCTGCGTCCGCCCCGAAACGGTGCTCGCGCTGATCAGGGCAAAGGCGCCGGAAGCGCCGAGGAAATTGCGACGTGAAACAGTCATGTCCGTTGCTCCCTGGATCAGTCGCCGTCGCCGGCCCGCGCGACGGAAGGCTCAGTTCCGCCCGAGCCGTTGCCCATCACGGCGCTCTTGAAATCGACGCTGGCGATGAAGACGTCGCGTTTGGCAGTGATCGCGTCGATGTTGGTTTCGATGCTCTCCTCGAAAGTCGTCAACAGGTCGAACACGTCGATCAGCATGCCGTTGTATTGCAGCAGAGACTCCTCGTTCACCGTCTTGCGCAGGGGCAGTATCTGGGTTCGGTACTGATTGGAGATGTCGTAGGAAGCGCGGTAGGCCAGCAGCGCCGTGCGAGCCTCCGAGCGGACGTTGACTGCCTTCTCCGCAAACCGGTTCACCGCCTGCATGTAGGTTTCCACCGAGCGGCGGCGCGTCGTCTCTCCGAAGTCGAAGATCGGAATTTCCAGGGCCAGTTCCAGGCCCTGGCCGTCGACTGTATCCTTGCTGACGGCTCCGTTTTCCTTGCTACGGCTGAAATTCGAGAAGCCGGCGAGTTCGAGCGCGGATATGTAGCGCGTGGCTTCGCCGAGCTTCAGCGAGCGCGCCAGGGCATCGAGCTCGAGCCGCGCTGCGATGAGGTCGACACGCTTCCTGATTGCCTCGGCTTCGACCTTCTCGCTTGCCTCGATGCGGGGCAGAGCCTTCGGCAGTTGCGCCGGGATCTTGAAGTCCAGATCGGTTCCCCAAACGCCGAGCTCACGTGTGAGTTGTTCGCGCGCGGTGGCCGCTTCCAGCCTGGCCGCGGCCAACTGGTTCGAAACCTCGGCGTAGAAGGCGCTGGCCCTCGCCTGGTCGAGCTTCGATGCCGCACCGGACTGGCCGAGGCTGCGCGTGAGGATTGCCGCCGCATCGGCCGACTTTCGCGCCTGCTCGAGGAAGCCGACTTTCTGTCTTGCGGTAACAGCGCGGTAGTAAGCCTTGCGGGTGTTGGCGGCGAGCTGGAGCGTTGACCCGATCGCGCGGTAGCGCGTGGCTTCGAACTCGAGCGCGGCGACTTCGCGGCGGGCCGGCAGCGTCAGGAGCGACAGGACGCTCGCCGCGAGGCGGCGCTCGATCTGCAAGTCGCCCTCGGCCAGTGTCTGGCCGACCGAGATGACGGGGTTGGGCAGCAGGCTTGCTTCCACATACGCCGCTTCGGAAATGCCGAGCGCGTTGTAGTCTGCCTGCAGCCCGCGATTGTTGTAGAGAGCCAGCTGCACCGCGCTGTCGGCCGTAAGAGGCTTGGCCAGGATGGCCCTGGCGGCCGCTTCGGCCTTGCTTGCGTCGGCCTTCGAGGCGACCTTAAGCGTCTGGGCGCCGAGCTGCGAGGAAACCTCCGCTGAAACCGGTGCCATGCCTCCGTCGGGGGCGAAAGTGACGCAGCCGGCAAGAAGGAATGCCAGGGCGCCGACGGAAACGGTACGGGAGTGCGAGCGCCGCGCGGCGCCATGCAGCGAATTGGAGGATGCCATCACTTCGCTCCCGCCTTGGGCGCCACACGCTCGTTGGTTTCGAGCCAGGAGGAGGGCCCCACGGGGGTATGGTTCACGGTCCCGGCCAGGACAGGCGTGTAGCGGGTCGTCCCCTGCGGCGCGTCTGGGTCGTAGGGTGCGTATCCGGACTGCAGATCGGGCAATTGCGAGCAAGCGGATAGGATGGCGGCCACGGCCACCAGGGTCAGCAGTTTCATAGGTTCCTCAAAACAGGGGTCCTCGGCACGTAATGCCGGGATCAAAAGACAGCACCGCGATGCGGGCTGCAGAGGTCATGGACGCGTGTCGGCGCCTGCGGGACGATGGCTCGATCGCAACCTTCCGGGCATCGGCCCGGCCTCAGTGGCGCCGCATAGCCGCCGAAACTCCTTTACAAGCCGGTCGCCGGATTTGCTTTGGGTAAGATTTACTGTGGTCCGTCGTGGATATATCAAATCCTTACTGCGATTGACCGGAAGGTATTCTTTCAATCTAGCGGCAACAAGGGTCGATTTTATACAAATTTGTAAATCGCCGATTTCCCGACATTGACGCGCCGAAGGTCGCTCGCCTGTCCACGGAATGGCGTGAGAGGCTGCCGCCAATCCGGCGTGGAATTCGGTGCGATCGGCATCCAGGTCATCGTCGCGCCTTTTCCGCAATCTGTCGAAACCTGGCCGGATGCACGGAAGGGGGCGGGCTTATGGGGGAGTCGGTCTCGCCAACCGGTAGAATCGGGCTGCCGGCTAAGATTCACAAAAATGTAAGATTTCCGAAAGCGGAACGCCAACTAGCAAATGTACTCATTCGTTCAGCGAGCAATCACTCCTCCCATTTGATGCGTTCGCTGAAATGGAATTTGATGCAAAGGAAATGAAAATGAAGATCAGAATCGCTATTGCTTTGGCCCTAATGGCGGCAACCGCCTCTCCGACCTTCGCAAATAGCGGAATGACGCCGGAAAGATCAGTGTTGGACAGGATTCTGCAGGGCCACGGCAAGCCCGGTGAGACTGCAACCTCTGTGTCGAATCCGGCGATCTCCTATGTCGTCCGAGAAGATGGCAAGCTTGTGAAGACCAACACGAAGTTCGGCACGACCGAAGTCGTCCAGCCAAACTGGTGGTTCGGCATGTCGCCGCGCGAGCGCGAAATCCGCGGTCTTTACTAGGCGACGGTAGGGCGCATGCCCCGCCCGAATGACCTCGGGAGGGGCATGCGCCGCTCCATGTCACGGTGCATTCACCAAGACGTTAGGGGCGAATCCAAATTAGACAAAACAAAGTCACGAATTGAACACAGTAGAACGCAAATCACCGAACCGGCAAAATTGATGAATTCTACCTGTGAACGCATCGGAAGCGATGAACAACCCCTAATAATAATCAATGCAGAATTGAGGGCGCGGGCCGGTCTCTCAATAAAGTTGTCATAGGAAAATTAAATCAATCAATCGAATAATCCTATGGATGCAACAATCGCAAAACAACGATAAGAAAGATAGATAATGAGGATACTTCTCGTAGAAGACGATGACAGAACCAGTAAGTACATCGCCAGCGGACTTACCTCGTCAGGCCACACGGCGGACGTTCTCAAGGATGGCAGGGACGCTCTTTCCCTGGGGGTGCGCGAGCCCTATGACCTGGCGATAGTCGATCGCATGCTGCCCGGCCTTGACGGGTTGTCCGTGGTGCGTGGTCTGCGCGCTGCGGGCGCGAAGACACCGATCATCTTTCTCACCTCCATGAGCGGTGTCGACGACAGGGTCGAAGGGCTCGATGCCGGCGCGGACGACTATCTGGCGAAGCCGTTTGCGTTTTCCGAATTGTTGGCACGCGTCAATGCGCTCGGCAGGCGTCCACCGATCACCCAGGAGAAGTCCAAGCTAAAGGTTGCCGATCTCGAACTCGATCTGTTTCGCCGGTTGGCGCGACGGGACGACACCACGATCGAGCTCCTGCCGCGAGAATTCGCGCTGCTCGAACTGCTGATGCGCAACGAGGGGCGCATTCTCACCAAGACCATGCTTCTGGAGCGCATCTGGAACTTCAATTTCGATCCGCTGAGCACCGTCGTCGAGACCCATATCAGCCGGCTGCGAGCCAAGATCGACAAGCCGTTCGAGGTTCAGCTGCTCCATACGATACGCAATACCGGTTACAGCCTGCATGGCCCGCGCTAGCATCGCGCGGAGCACATCGCTTCGCGTCGCCGCACTCTATGTTGCGTTCTTCCTGGTTTCGCTGCTGGGTGCCAACGTCACTTCCTACAACCTGATCGCCGCCTATCTCTACGAGCGTCTCGATTCGAGCGTGGGGGAGCGTTTCGAGGAAATTTCGTCTGCCTATGAGCAGCGGGGAATTGACGGCGCCAAGGCGATGATCGCCAGTCACGGAGCTACGAAAGCCGCACAGCACACCGTCTACACGGTGATGACGCCGGGCGGGGCGGTCGTGGCCGGCTCGGGGCAATATTCCGACCTGCCTTACGGGTACTCCACGCGCGCGCCGTCATGTCACGACCAGTCGCTCACCAACTACCGCTTCTTTCGCGGCACCCTGGGTGAATATGACCTGGTGGTCGGAGTGAGCTACGATGACACTGACCGGCTCAGGAAGATAGCACTCATCAGTTTTGGCTGCGGCTCGGCGATCGTGCTCGCGCTTGGGCTCGGAAGCGGGGCCTGGTTTGCCTTTCGAACCCGCAGTCGCATCGCCTCCCTTACCGGCCGGATGAAAGCGGTGGGCGCCGGCGAACTCTCGACGCGGTTGCCTGTCTCTACGCGCAAGGACGAGATCGACACATTGGCTTGCGAGGTCAACTCGGCACTCGTCCAGTTGGAGTCCAGCGTGGCTGCGATGAAGCAGGTGACGACCGACATCGCTCACGATCTCAAGACGCCGATCGGCCGCCTGTTGCTCCTGCTCGAAGCGGCGCTGGACAGTGCGGACAGGGACTCGGCCGAACTTCACATCGCGACGGCCATGGACGAGGTGAGGCAGATTGCCAGCACGTTCGAGGCCCTCTTGCGCATTTCGCAGATATCTTCCGGCGCCCGCAACTCGAGGCTCGTCAGCCTGCACCCCGACGAGATCATCAGAGAGATATACGAGATCTATCAGCCGATAGCTGAGGATGCGGGACGACGAATGGAACTGGCTCAACAGGATCGGGTCAATAGGTTTGCCATCACCGCAGACCGTGACCTCCTCAGGCAGTTGTGTGTCAACCTGGTGGCAAACGCCATCCGGCATACGCACGATGGAGCCGGTATCCGCATGGGCGTGAAGTACAGCGAAGACACCTGCTCCATATTCGTCGCCGACACCGGACCCGGCATTCCGACGGAGGAGCGCCAGAAGGTCTTCAAGCGGTTCTATCGGCTTGAGAAGAGCAGGACCACCGAAGGCACTGGCCTGGGCCTAAGCCTGGTGAAGGCCATATCCGATTTCCACGAAGCGTCCATTTCGTTGTCAGACAACGCTCCCGGTCTTCTCGTGGAAGTAAAATTCCATCGCGCGTAAATACCGAAGAAACTCCGCTCGTCGACGTTTAGTCATACGGGCGGAGAGCTATTTGTCGCGGACGCCTGTTACGGTTTTTCGACCGAAGGGTGGCGCAAGGTCGTCATGCGTTTCTACCGTCTTGTACGCGCTGGCTGCGCGAATACGGGGTGTACCCAGTAGTGTCTAGCGACGTTGCCGGATCACAAAGCAAGCTAAAGCATAACCCTTAAATAGACGAAAATCTCCGCCCGTGGAGGTCAGGCGCACGGGCGGATAATTATTACGCTATTGAACGAGCAGGCGAGAACAACTGCTTGAACGGTTGGAGTGTGCACGTTCATTTTTGACCAAACCTGTGGCCAGTCTTACAAAAATGTATTGCAGTGCGGGGCGGCGCCGGTGGTGCCGCCTTCTACGCCGCAGCATCCGTCGACAATGCGGTCCAGCCGCTGCGCAGACGCTCCAGGGGAGTTGCCCTTAGACAGGGCGCGAATCGTCGCGAGCCTCAGCCGAGCAATCGACGATCTGCTTGGTGCGGCACGGCAGAGTGCAAATGCTGTAAAGATCAAGGCGGTGGAAGTTAAGCGGAAGTCTATTTCAATAATTAGGTTGGTCGTACTGATGCAAAACCGCAACAGGAAGGATGCGTGCATCATGTTGCCGGCTAATCTTGCAGATATGTAAATCTTCGAAGGGCTCGCAGCAAAGCCAATGCCTTTCTCATCAGTTCGGTCGCTTGGAAGCGATCTAACTGAAGTGAGAGGACAATAAATGATCAGACCCGCGCTCCTTGCTGCCGTTGCAATGCCTGCCATGCTGCAAGGTCAAGCATTCGCAGCCGATGCAGTGGCCACGCCTGACCCCGAGCAGGCCGAGTACGTTCGCGTCTGCGACGTGTACGGACCAGGCTTCCTCTACATCCCCGGCACCGAGACCTGCCTGCGCGTCGGCGGCTACGTCCGTTACGATATCGGCGTTGGTGAGAACGTGGGCGCCGATGTCGACGGCGACGGCAAGGGCGATACCTACTACAAGCGCGCAAGGGCCGCGTTGCAGACCGATGCCCGTTCCCAGACCGAGTTCGGCACCCTGCGTGCCTATTCGCAGATCAACTTCGACTACGACCGTGGCGGCTCGATCTGGAACTACCAGGACATTTCGGCGACGGGTGACGCGCTGTACATCAACCATGCCTATCTGGAGCTTGGCGGCTTCCGGGCTGGCATGACCGACTCGGTGTTTTCGACGATGACCGACTATGCCGGCAACGTCATCAACGACTGGCTGCTTCGGTTCGGCCCGTTCCGCACCCAGCAGATCTCGTACACCTACACGGCCACGAACGGGCTTGCGGCAACGATCGCGCTCGAGGCCGGCTCGGGACTGGATGTCGTCAAAGACTACGTCCCGCATGTGGTCGCCGGCGCCTCGCTGACCCAGGGATGGGGCAGGGCCATGGCGGTTGCAGCCTACGACAGCGTCAACGATGTCTGGGCGGGCAAGGCAAGGCTCGACGTCGACGTCACCGAGACGATCTCGCTGTTCGGAATGGTCGGCTACAAATCCGAAGACGAAGGGCGCAACTACTATGGCAACTGGGGTGGCGTCTGGGCCGTCTGGGGCGGTGGAACGGCTCAGATCAACGAGAAGGCTCGGGTCAACGCTCAGGTCGCCTACGATGATGACGACAACTTCCTGGCAATCGCCAACGTCGAGTATGACCTGGTCGAGAACTTCACGATCACACCGGAAGTCCTCTACACGGACAATCTGATCAACCGCGGCAGCGATTCCATCGGCGGTTTCCTTCGCCTCCAGGCGTCGTTCTAGCTAACGCGCACAACGTGGCGGCGGGCGCAAGCGCCTGCCGCCACGCCATCGGCGGTTCGCGTGCCTTCGGCGGATACCCCGTCTCGTCTGTCCACATGGCAGCCAGGCCATCGTGCCCGCAAGAACGAATGTCCCGGACTGTATTTTTCGGGAGCTCTTAGCGCAGCATCAGGATGCGGCACCCAGCCCCAGGTTCGGCGGCCGGCGCGAAGGGCTCGCGGACGATGGCGCAGTTGGACTGGGCCATCGCGCGCAGCATCGAAGAGTCCTGTATCGAGTAGGGCGTGACGACGAGACCGGAATCCGTCTCGCGGGCAAAGCCGCGCACGTAGTCCTGGCGCAGGTCGTTTTCCCGCATCGGAGCATCGAGGACCGCTTCGCGGATGTCGGGCGCGTAGACCCGTCCGGCGAGCTTCGCCAGCAGCGGCTTCAAGAAGAGGTGCGAGCAAATGAGGCTCGCCACTGGATTGCCGGGGAGGCCTATGCAGCGCGTGTCGCCTAGTCGCCCGAACATCAGCGGCTTGCCGGGACGCATGGCGATCTTCCAGAAGTCGAGTTCCATGCCGAGTCCCGTGAGGACGCCTTGCACCAGATCGTGGTCGCCGACCGATGCGCCGCCGAGGGTCACGACGACGTCAGCCTTGGCTTCGAGTGCCTTGTCCACCAACGCCGCGATGGCGTCCGTGCGGTCCGGGGCGATGCCGAGGTCTAGGACCCGTGCGCCGATGGACCGAGCGATGGCCGCCACGCCATAGGCGTTGGAGGCGATGATCTGGTCGGGGCCGGGATTGCTTCCCGGCGGCAGCAACTCGTCGCCGGTGGCGATGATCGCCACGAGGGGCGTGCGAAGCACCTCTAGCGTAGGGTGGTTGGCCGAGGCAGCGAGCGACAATGCGGCAGGGTCGAGCACGCGCCCGGCATCGAGCAGGAGGTCGCCTTGCTTGAAGTCCAGGCCCCTGGCGCGGATGTTGCGGCCCGCTGCGGTCGCCTCGACCACTTCGATTTCGCCGTTGCCGAGGTCGCGCACATTTTCCTGGATCACGACGGTATCAGCGCCCTCGGGCACAGGTGCGCCGGTGAAGATGCGCACTGCCTGGCCGCGCGCCAGTTCACCTTCGAACTGGTTTCCGGCAGCGGCCGATCCGATCACGGCGAGCCTTGCCGGCAGGAAGGCGATGTCCTGCGCCAGAACCGCGTAGCCGTCCATGGCCGATGCGTCGAAGGGCGGCTGGGTGCGCAACGCGTGCAAAGGCGCGCCCAGGATGCGGCCGAATGCTTCGGAAAGACCGACCTGCTCGGTACCTGAAGAGGCGGCGCCGTCCAGCAGGCGTTCCAGAGCTTCGTCGACCGGGAGCAGTGCCATCTAGTCCGTCGCCTTGTAGTCGCCCGACTTGCCGCCGGTCTTTTCCATCACGCGGATGCCTGAGATCACCATGCCGCGGTCGGCGGCCTTGGCCATGTCGTAGATGGTCAGGCAGGCGACCGAGGCGGCCGTGAGCGCCTCCATCTCGACGCCGGTCTTGCCGGTGACGCGGGCCAGCGCCGTAACCCTGAGGCCAGGCAGCGAAGCATCCGGCTCGATTTCGACGGAGACCTTCGTCAAAAGCAGCGGATGGCAGAGCGGAACCAGTTCGTGCGTGCGCTTTGCGGCCATGATGCCGGCTATCCGCGCAGTACCGAGCACGTCGCCCTTCTTGGCATTGCCAGACAGGATCAACTCGAGCGTCTCGGGGCGCATCGTCACGAGGCCTTCGGCGATGGCGGTCCGGGTCGTCTCGGCCTTGTCGCCGACGTCGACCATGTTGGCCTCGCCCGTCGCATCGATGTGGGTGAGGCTTGAAGTCATGTCAGGCGCTCGCGGAGATGGGCGTGCCTTCGAGCAGGGCCCGGGTGGCCGCGGCGACGTCGCCCTGCCGCATCAGGCTTTCGCCGACGAGGAAGCTTCCGATTCCGGATCGCTGGAGCCGCAGGCAGTCGTCATGCGTGAAGATACCGCTCTCGCCCACCAGAAGCCGGTCCGAAGGGACCATCGGCGCCAGGCGCTCGGAGGTTTCGAGGCTCACCTCGAAGGTGCGCAGGTTGCGGTTGTTGATGCCGAGCAAGCGCGACTCTAGCAGCAGCGCCCGCTCCATCTCGGCCTCGTCATGCACTTCGATCAGGGCGTCCATGCCAAGTTCGAACGCCGCGTCCTCAAGCCGCTTTGCGTCGTCGTCGCTGACGCTCGCCATGATGATGAGGATCGCGTCCGCGCCCCAGGCACGCGCTTCATGCACCTGGTAGATCTCGAACATGAAATCCTTGCGCAGGGCGGGCAGGGGGCAGGCATGGCGTGCGGCAGTGAGGAACTCAGGCGCTCCCTGGAAGGATGGCGCGTCGGTCAGCACAGAAAGGCACGCTGCTCCACCCTCGGCATAGGCGCGGGCAAGCGCCGGCGGGTCGAAGTCGGGGCGGATGAGCCCCTTGGACGGGCTCGCCTTCTTGATCTCGGCGATCAATCCGAAGCGCCCGGCGCGGTGTTTCGCCTCGAGCGCTGCCAGGAAGCCACGTGGAGCGCCGGCGTCGCGTGCCTGCGACTTGAGTTCGTCCAACGGCACGCGTGCCTTCGCGGCGGCAATCTCGTCGCGCTTGTAGGTCTCGATGCGGCGCAGGATGTCTGCCATGTCGCTATCCGTTCGACGCTGCGACGAGGCGGTCGAAAACGCCGCGCGCGCTGCCGCTGTCGATAGACTGAGTCGCCAGTGCAATGCCTTCGCCGATGGCTGCGACCTTGCCAGCCACCACGAGGCCCGCGCCCGCGTTCATCAGCACCGTGTCCCGATAGGCGCCCGGGGCGCCGTCAAGGACCGCGCGCAGGGCGGTCGCATTGTATGCGGAATCGCCGCCGCGCAGCTCTTCGCGGGTGTGGCGGGCGAGGCCGACCTGTTCGGGCGAAAGCGTGAAGTTGCTGATCTTGCCGCCGGACAAGGCGGAAACCCTGGTCTCGCCGGTGGTCGTGATTTCGTCGTAGCCATCGCCATGCACGACCCAGGCGCTCTCGGCGCCGAGTTCCTTCAAGGTCTCGGCGACTGGCTCGACCCATTCGGGCGAGAACACGCCGACCAGTTGGCGGTTCACGCCGGCCGGATTGGACAGGGGGCCGAGCAGGTTGAAGATGGTGCGGGTGCCGAGTTCGACACGCGTTGCGCCCACATGCTTCATGGCCGGGTGGTGAGCCGGCGCGAACATGAAACCGACGCCGGCCTGATGGATGCAGCGGCCGATCGCGTCGGGAGCAAGCTCGATGTTGACGCCGAGCGCGGTCAACACGTCGGCGGCACCCGTCAGCGACGACAGTCCGCGATTGCCATGCTTGGCGACCGGAACACCGGCCCCGGCGATGACGAAGGCCGACGCGGTCGAGATGTTGACGCTGTGCGAACCGTCGCCGCCCGTGCCGACGATATCGACAGCGTCCGCCGGTGCCTCGACGCGCAGCATCTTGTCACGCATGGTGGCGACCGCGCCCGAAATCTCGCTCACGGTCTCGCCGCGAACGCGCAGCGCCATCAGGAAGCCGCCGATCTGGCCCGGCGTGGCTTCGCCCGACATGATGATGTCGAAGGCTTCGCGGGCCTCGTCGAAGGTGAGGGACGCTCCCGTCGCGACCTTGGCGATGTGCGGCTTCAGCGCGCTCATGGCATGCCCACCGCGAGCGCACGGGTGATCGCGCCCTGATCGACCTTGACCTGATACTCGCCCTGCAACTGGGCGACGAGCTGGTCGAGCAGGTCGTCGGAAATGCCCTGGGCGAAGGTCCTCTGCGCGTCCTCGGGCACTGCGGATGCGTCGGCGCCCGCCGGCTCGAAGACCTCGGCGACCTTGAACAGGATCTGTGCGTCACCGGTTGGCGACGCGATGACGCCCGTGCCTCCCTGGCCCATGGCGAACATCGCGGCAGCGCCTTCGCGGCCGAAGTCGGCGTCGTCGGCTTCGCGCTTGAGGCCGCGCTTCGTCTGCTTTTCGAGCTTCAGCTCGGTAGCAAGGACGTCCATGGCGGTGCCGTCCTTGAGGCGCTTTTCCAGCTCTACGGCCTTCTCGTTCAACCGCTTCGTCGCTTCCGCTGCGGTCCAGTCGGCAACGACCTTGGCGCGCACTTCGTCGAGGGTGCGTTCGCGCGCCGGCGTGATGCCTTCCACTTCATAGAAGACGAAGCCGTTGGTTCCGGTGTTCAGTGGCTGGTTCTCGATGCCTGCCTCGGCTTCGAAGGCCGCCTCGATCAACTGGCGCGACTCGGGCAGGCCGTCGACGACGCTTTCGTCGGGCCGTTGGCCGGCACGGTCGATCGCATCGATGGTGACCATCTTCAGCTTGAGCTTTTCGGCTGCCGCCTGCATCGACTCGCCGCCTGCGCGTGCATCCTCGTAGGAATCGTGCACGTCCAGCAGGATGCGGTTGGCCTCTGCCAAGGCGAGCTCGTTGCGGATCTGGTCCTTCACCTCGTCGAGCGACTTGGTCTTCGCCGGGGTGATCTCGCTGACGCGGATCAGCAGCGGGCCGAATGCGCCCTGGATGACATCGCTCACCTGGTTGGCCTGCAGAGCGAATGCAGCATCGGCAACGGCCTTGTCGCCCACCTTGTCCTTGGCAAGCGTACCGAGGGCAACATCGACCGCAGTCTTGTTCTGGTCGGCCATGATCTTTTCGAAGGTGGCGCCTGCCTTGATCTCGTCGGAGGCGGCCTTTGCGGCGTCGGCGCTCGGGAAGACCAGCTGGTCGATCTTGCGCGTTTCCGGCGTCGTGAAATGCGAGCTGTTCTTCTCGTAGTCCTGACGGACCTGCTCGTCGGTCACCGAACCGACGTCGATGATGTCCTCGGGCTCGAGCTTGACGTAGCTCAGCTTCCGGTACTCGGGCGCGCCGTAGTTCTTCTTGTTTTCCTCGAACCATGCCTTCAGCACGTCGTCGGATGGGGCGGCGATCGGCTCCACCAGCGATTTCGGCAAGGCGAGGTAGTCGATCGTGCGGTCTTCGCCGCGATAGAGCGCGACGGCGCGCAGGAAGGTGTCGGGAGCCTTCATGCCGTCGGAAACCGCCTCGACGATCTGCTGGCGCACCGCAACCTGGGCGCGGTTCTGCAGGTAGTCCTCAGGGCGCATGCCGATCTGGCGAAGCACGAAGTCAAAGGCCTGGCGGTTGAACTGGCCGTCGGGTCCCTGGAATGCGGGATCGTCCCAGGTCAGCTGCGCCAGGCTGTCTTTCGACAGGCCGAGGCCGAGCTTGCGGGCCTGCTCGTCGAGCACCGCACCGGCCACGAGCTGGGCGAGGACCTGGTTGTCGATGCCGAGCGCAGTAGCTTGCTCGCGCGTCAGGCGCTGGCCGAATTGCTGGGAGAGCAGGCTGATCTGCCGGTCATAGGCGAGGCGATATTCGACACCGGAAACAGTGGTGCCCCCGGCCGTGACGACCTTGTCGCCGCCGAAACCGCCGAGCATCGAGCCGGAGATGCCCCAAATCGCGAAGCTCACCACGAGCAACAGCAGTAGGAGTTTCGCAACCCAGGTTCCGGCAGCACTTCTAAGCGTCTCGAGCATGTTCCGTTCCGGTCTTCGGGCGTCCTCGACGCCTAGTATGAACGAAGCGCAATAGCGCCCTTCGGCGCCACTGTCGATTGCTTTGTGGCTTGATTTTGGTAGTGAGGGTGCCCGAGCCAAGTTCGATTTCGAGGGAAGAACACATGACTCCAGGTATCCGCCCACTCGTTGCCGGCAATTGGAAAATGAACGGCACGAGCGCGTCGCTCAACGAGTTGCGGGGCATAGCCAGCGGCTTCATGGGCGGTCTCGACGCCGAGACCGAGGCGCTGCTGTGCGTTCCGGCGACGCTTTTGTCGCGGGCGGCCGAGATTCTGCACCGCACGCCGGTCAAGGCGGGCGGCCAGGATTGCCATGCCAAGGAAAGCGGCGCCCATACCGGCGACATTTCCGCAGAGATGCTGAAGGATGCGGGCGCGAGCCACGTCATCGTCGGCCACTCCGAGCGGAGGACCGACCATGGCGAGAGCGACGAGGTCGTGCGCGCAAAGGCGGAAGCTGCCTGGAGAGCTGGTTTGGTCGCCATCGTCTGCATCGGCGAGACCCGTGCCGAGCGCGAGGCGGGAGCCACGCTTTCTGTCCTGTCGCGCCAGATCGCCGGTTCGGTGCCCACCACGGCGACAGCCGCCAACACCGTGATCGCCTATGAGCCTGTCTGGGCGATCGGGACGGGCCTGACGCCGACCGTGGGGGATGTCGCAGAGGCTCACGCGCACATTCGCGCCCGGCTGACCGAGCTTCTCGGGCAGTCCGCAACGAAGATGCGCATCCTCTACGGTGGCTCGGTCAAGCCTTCGAATGCGGCCGAACTGCTCGCGGTGGCCAATGTCGACGGTGCGCTGGTGGGCGGCGCGAGTCTCAAGGCGGCCGACTTCCTCGGCATCGCCGAAGCCTATCGCATGATGTGATTTGGGCGCTGCTCGCCGTTGCAATGACGGCGAGCAGGCCCATATTCGGGCGGCGGGCTTGGAAATGCCATGAAAGCATTGTATTGAGCCGCCTCCGGAATGCCGGGCGCGACCGCGTGCCGGCACAATCCCGCCAGGAAAGATCCCAGGAAGCACTATGGAAACCATCGTTATCGTCGTCCACCTGATGGTCGTGCTCGCGCTCGTCGGCGTGGTGCTTCTGCAGCGCTCGGAGGGCGGCGGCCTCGGCATCGGCGGCGGCTCGGGCTTCATGACGGCTCGCGGCGCGGCGAACGCACTGACGCGCGCGACTGCCATCCTGGCGGCGGCCTTCTTCGTGACCTCGCTCACCCTGTCGATCATGGCGCGCTATGGCGAGAAGGCGACCGACATCCTAGACCGTACCCCGACCACGCAGGGCGGCTCGACCGGCAGCGGCGGTATACTCAACCAACTCGGCGGATCGACCCCGCCCGCGCCGGCATCGGATACCACAACTCCCGCGACGACTCAGCCTGCCGCTCCGGCTCCGGCCACTGCGCCGGCCGCGTCTGGTGGCACGGAACAGCCGGCTTCGGGCACCGCGCCGGCCCCGGCAACGCCGCAGGTTCCGAACCAGTAAGGCGATAGTATTGCCGCAACCTGTTGTTGTTTGAACACAGTTGCGGCAAATGCCGCTCAATAGCCCAAAATCATGCTTGCGGCCGGAGCTGCCTCACTTGAGGCGACTCCGGCTAATCGATTATAGGAGTGCCGCGGCGAGTGGACGGGAGCCTTGGGGGCACCGCGCGTTGCCGCGCAACTATTAGCGTTGAACGTTCGGGATCCTTCGCCATGCAGCTCCGCCGCATAATCCTTGCTGGTCTTTGCGCCTCCCTTCTGGGCTCGACCGCCTTTGCCGCCACTCCCGCCGGCACTGTCGCGCCGCCGCAGCCTGGGGTTGCAAGTGACGTGATTGCTGTCGCTGCCAAGAGCGACGCTGCCGAACTGAAGCAGCTCAAGAAGAAAAAGAAGCCCACCGACGCCGACCTGGCCCGGATCAATGAGCTGGAAGCCAAGATCAAGGCTGACAGGGAAGTCGCTCGCCTGAAGATGCTCGAAGCCAAGAAGATGGCGATGCGTGAGGCTGCCAAGGAGAAGGCCGACAAGGCGCGCGAACTCGCCCGGCTGAAAAAGGCGGAGAAGGCCAATACGCAGGTGGCGTCGGCCGCGCCGGTGGCAAAGCCGGTTGCCGAGGCCAAGCGCACCCTTCAGCCGCTTGCCGCAATGCAGCCCATCGAGCCGATGGCACCTGATATGATGCAGGTCGCGGCCACGGGCAACAGCGGTGAGTTGCGCAGCGAAAACCCGGCTCAGCCGAAGAAGGCGGGACTACTCGCCGGCATTTTCGGAGGCGACATTGCTGCGCAGCCGAGCCTGCTGCCGCAGACGCGTGCCCTCGATGCCGTGCTGCAGGACCGGCAGTCGAAGAAGCAGTTCAAGGTGAAGTCGGAATTCGAGCCCCAGGAAGTTGCGTTCTCGGGCTATGAGCGCGGCCAGATCGTGGTCGATACCAGTGCCCGTTTCCTCTATCTGGTCGAATCGTCGAGCACCGCGCGCCGCTATGCGATCGCGGTGGGTCGCGAGGGCCTCGAATTCAAGGGCAAGGCCACCATCGGTGACAAGCAGGAATGGCCGCGCTGGATTCCGACCAAGGAAATGCAGGAGCGCGAGCCGCAGAAATACGGCCAGTACAAGGACGGCATGAACGGCGGTCCGGACAATCCGCTTGGCTCGCGCGCCATCTACCTTTACCAGGGCAAGAAGGATACCCATATCCGTATCCATGGTACCAACCAGCCGCAGACGATCGGCACCAACGCTTCCAACGGTTGCTTCCGCATGGTCAACGATCATGTCATGGACCTGTACAATCGCGTGAAGATGGGCTCTGAAGTCATCGTCATGTAAGGCGTTTTTATAACGCACGAAGTTGGCCGGCGGTCACGCCGGCCTTTTTGTTTGCGCGCCTATCCGGCAGCAATAATGAACAGCCAGATAGGGAAAAGTCCGACGCGGCGGATTTTTCTCTGGCGGAATCGATTTGGCCGCGTTAAGCGATGACTCCCATGGCGCGATATGTTTTCATCACCGGCGGCGTGGTCTCTTCCCTTGGAAAAGGCATAGCCGCAGCAGCCCTCGGGGCTCTTCTGCAAGCACGCGGATATCGCGTGCGCATCCGTAAACTCGATCCGTATCTGAACGTCGATCCCGGAACGATGTCGCCTTACCAGCATGGTGAGGTCTTCGTGACGGACGACGGGGCGGAAACCGATCTCGATCTCGGTCACTACGAACGCTTCACCGGGCGTTCCGCAAACCAGAGCGACAACATCACAACCGGCCGCATCTACAAGAACATCATCGAACGCGAGCGGCGCGGCGACTATCTCGGCGCAACCGTGCAGGTCATTCCGCACGTCACCGACGAGATCAAGAACTTCATCCTGGACGGCAACGAAGAGTACGATTTCGTGCTCTGCGAGATCGGCGGCACGGTGGGCGACATCGAGGCCATGCCGTTCCTCGAGGCCATCCGCCAGTTGGGCAACGATCTGCCGCGCAACAATGCGGTATACGTTCACCTGACGCTGATGCCGTACATTCCGACGGCCGGCGAACTCAAGACCAAGCCGACCCAGCACTCCGTCAAGGAGCTCCGTTCGATCGGCATCGCTCCGGACATCCTGCTGGTCCGTGCCGACCGCAACATCCCCAAGGAAGAGCGCCGCAAGCTGTCGCTGTTCTGCAACGTGCGCGAATCGGCGGTCATCCAGGCACTCGACGTCGGCCACATCTACGACGTGCCGCTCGCCTACCATAAGGAAGGCCTGGATTCGGAAGTGCTGGCCGCCTTCGGCATCGACCCGGCGCCCAAGCCGCGTCTCGACGCCTGGCAGAACGTCTCGCAGCTGATCCACAATCCGGAAGGCGAGGTCACCATCGCCGTGGTCGGCAAGTACACCGGCCTCAAGGACGCCTACAAATCGCTGATCGAGGCGCTGTCGCATGGCGGTCTCGCCAACAACGTCAAGGTCAAGCTTGACTGGATCGAAAGCGAGATCTTCGAGAAGGAAGACCCCGCACCGTTCCTCGAAAAGGTCCACGGCATCCTGGTGCCCGGCGGCTTCGGCGAGCGCGGTTCGGAAGGCAAGATCCTCGCGGCCAAGTTCGCCCGCGAGCGCAAGGTGCCGTATTTCGGCATCTGCTTCGGCATGCAGATGGCCTGCATCGAGGCCGCCCGCTCGCTCGCAGGCATCGAGAAGGCCTCGTCGACCGAGTTCGGCCCGACCGACGAGCCGGTCGTCGGCCTGATGACCGAGTGGCTCAAGGGCAACATGCTCGAGAAGCGTAGGGCCACAGGCGATCTCGGCGGCACGATGCGCCTCGGCGCCTATGACGCGCGCCTGACCGAAGGTTCGAAGATCGCTGAGATCTACGGAGACACCGATATCTCCGAGCGCCACCGTCACCGCTACGAAGTCAACATCGACTACAAGGAGCGGCTGGAAGAGTGCGGCCTGGTCTTCGCCGGCATGTCGCCCGATGGCGTGCTGCCCGAGACGGTCGAATATCCCGACCATCCGTGGTTCATCGGCGTGCAGTACCATCCGGAACTGAAGAGCCGTCCGCTCGAGCCGCATCCGCTGTTCGCGAGCTTCATCGAAGCCGCCGTCGAGCAGAGCCGGCTGGTCTGATATCCATGCGCGCCGACGTGTACACGCCGGCGCGCATTTTTCTCCCCGGGTGGCATCCCGCATGACCACCTACGTCGCGCTCCTCTACAGCATCGTTCTCGGACCCGGCCGGCGTGTCATCATGTCCGACCTGCGCGACATGGCCAGCGATCTCGGCCTGGCCAATCCGCGCACGCTGGTCGCGACCGGAAACCTTGTCTTCGAAGCCGACAGTTTGATCCCCGAGCTCGAACGCGACCTCGAGGCGGCGTTCGCAAAGAAGTTCGGCAAGCATGTCGACATCATCGTCAGGGACGCGGCGGGCTGGATGAAGCTGGTTGCGGCCAATCCATTTGTCGATGAGGCGAAGCGCGAGCCCGACCAGGTGGCCGTGCGAGTGATGCGCGAGCCCGTGACACCTGACGTTGTCGACCGGCTGCGCCCCTATGTGGCGGCCGACGAGAAGCTCGTGACCATCGACGGCGACATCTGGCTGCATTTTTCCCGCAGCGCCGGAACGTCGCGCCTGCTCGGTGCGCTGACGCCGAAGCGGGCAGGCGGCATTGGTACCTCCCGTAACTGGAATACCGTTCGCCGGCTGGGCGACATGGTGGCGAGGCTTTGAGGCGCTTCGCCTTGCGCAAGGCACGGATTTGAGGCAGAGCGCTTGCCGATGACCGAAACCGTCCGGAACGGGCCGCGCGCCCTCGATCACGTGGTTCTGCCGACCGCAAGCCTTTCGGTCGCGCGTGAGCGGCTCTCGGCGCTCGGCTTCACCGTGGCGCCAGAGGGCGTCCATCCCTTCGGCACCGTCAATTGCTGCATCTATCTCGCCGACGGGACCTTCATCGAGCCGCTGGCGGTGGGCGATGCTCGGGCCGCCGACATGGCCGTAGCGGACGAAAACGTCTTCGTAGCGCGCGACCGCTCGTTTCGCGCCGCTCACGGCGACGAGGGCTTTTCCGCAGTCGTCTTCGCCTCCGACGACGCCGATGCCGACCATCGCGAGTATGTCGAGGCTCGCGTCTCTGCCGGTCCACGGCTCGATTTCTCGCGATCCTTCGTCGATCGCAGCGGGCGCGCCGATGTCGCCTCGTTCCGGCTCGCATTCGCGGCCGAGCCTGGCAACGCCGACGGCGCGTTCTTCTTTGCCTGTGAGCGCGCCAATGCGCCGAAGGTCGACCGAAGCGCATTGCAGCTGCATCCCAACGGCGTGAACCGCGTGGTCGCAATCGAGGCCAGGGCGGGCGACGCCGCCTCGGCCGCGGCCTTCCTGTCGATCGTCGCGCGCAGCGAAGCAGACATCGTATCCGGTGGAGCAAAAGTGTCGCTCGCAAATGCGGATTTCACGATTCGAGCCGAGGCCGGGAGCGACCACATCCGGCTCGACTCAATAGTTTTCGCCGTTGTCGATCTCGCAGCCTTGCGTGCGCTTCTTGCAGAGCGCGACATCGAACACGATCTACACGGCCATCGGCTGGTGATTCCGCCAGCGCCGGGGCAGGGTGCTGCCTTCATATTCGAGGACCAGAAATGACCAAGCCGAACGCCACCGTCTCCGTGGGCAAGACCCTGTTTGCCAACGATGCGCCGCTATCGCTGATCGCCGGCCCGTGCCAGTTCGAATCGCGCCAGCATGCGTTCGACATGGCCGGCAAGCTGAAGGAGCTGACGCAGAAGCTCGGAATCGGATTCGTCTACAAGTCGAGTTTCGACAAGGCTAACCGCAGCTCGCTGTCGAGCACGCGCGGCGCCGGCCTCGATGCGGCGCTCCCCGTCTTCGCCGACCTCCGCAAGGAGCTCGGTGTCACCGTCATCACCGACGTCCACACTGAAGAGCAGTGCGCGATCGTCGGCGAAGTGGTCGACGTGTTGCAGATCCCGGCCTTCCTCAGCCGCCAGACCGACCTGCTCGTCGCCGCTGCCAAGACCGGCAAGGTCATCAACGTCAAGAAGGGCCAGTTCCTGGCGCCGTGGGACATGAAGAACGTCATCGCCAAGGTGACGGGCTCGGGCAATCCGAACGTGCTGGTGACCGAGCGCGGTGCTTCCTTCGGCTACAACACGCTGGTGTCGGACATGCGTGCGCTGCCGATCATGGCCGACATGGGCGCGCCGGTGATCTTCGACGCCACCCATTCGGTCCAGCAGCCCGGAGGCCTGGGCGCCACGTCGGGCGGCGAGCGCCGCTTCGTCGAAACGCTGGCGCGCGCGGCAGTCGCCGTCGGCGTGGCCGGCGTCTTCATCGAAACCCACGAGGACCCCGACAATTCGACGTCCTCCGATGGCCCCAACATGGTTCCGTTCAAGGACATGCCGGCGCTGCTTGAGCGCCTGATGGCGTTCGACAGGATCGCCAAGGGCTAGGCACAGCCGGTCCTGGGCAGCGGGTTCGCCAGCACAACTCCAGCTTGAGCCCGGCTTAGGCCGGGCGTAGGCTTTCCTCCGTGACTGAGCATTTCAGCAGGAGGGTCTCCATGTCTGTTGCCCGCGTTACGGAAATCACCGCATCGTCGACCAAAAGCTTCAAGGACGCGATCGAGGAAGGCGTCGCGCGCGCCTCCAAGACTTTGAAGAATGTGGAAGGCGCCTGGATCCAGGAGCAGAAGGTCATCGTGGAGAACGGCAAGATCGTCGCCTACAGGGTAAACATGAAGGTGACGTTCATCCTCATGGACTGACGGCAACGCCCGCCGCACGGAGAAAACTTCGGAACCTGCCCGCCGGGGCGTCGTTAACCCTGCACCCCTGAACAACGAGGAGCAGGAAATGACCACTGCAACCGGACATACCGAAGCCATTCCCGCGTCGCGGGTTATTGGGACCAATGTCTACAACGCCGCCGGCGAGACCATCGGCACCATCGAAGACGTCATGCTCGACAAGACGTCCAACGGCATCATGTTCGCGGTGGTCGGCTTCGGCGGTTTCCTGGGCATCGGCGAGAAGTACCACGCGATTCCCTGGTCGGTTCTCGACTACGACAAGAGCCGCGGTGGCTATGTCGTTCCGTTCTCGGCCGAGCAGTTGAAGGCGGCGCCGGCCTATTCGGTCGACGAACTGACGGAAGGCGACGGCAGAATGGCCCGTGACGCGTCGTTCGCCCATTACAGGGTCGAACCCTACTGGCACTGACCGAAACGTGCATAGGACATGAAAAGCCCCGCGAAATGCGGGGCTTTTCCATTCAGCGCTGCAGTTAATTCGTACTCGGGATGATCCGCACCTGGGACGACCCCTGAGGGGGCGGTTGGCTGTCACAGGAAGTCAGGAACGCCGCGGCGATGAAGAACAAACTCAGGATACCACTCAACTCGGACATGGCGAAACTCCCTCTGTTTCGCCCCGCGCGCAGCGAACTTACCCGAAAGTGTTGGCCGATGCCTGCCTGTTAAGATGAATTATGATGTCAGGGCATCGCCGAAAGTGAATCGTGCGCCTGACGCTGGGTGATATTTCGACCGCCGCGATTGCCTTTTCCTCTGCTTTGGCTAAGACGGGCGCGGAAATCCAACCGATCCTTCTGCGATCAGCTCCCGGGGATGCCTCACATGACAGCAATCATCGATATCGTCGGCCGCGAGATTCTCGACAGCCGCGGCAATCCAACCGTCGAGGTGGACGTGGTTCTCGAAGACGGCTCGATGGGCCGCGCCGCAGTCCCGTCCGGTGCGTCCACGGGCGCTCATGAGGCGGTCGAGCTGCGTGACGGCGGCCCGCGCTATCTCGGCAAGGGCGTCGAGCGCGCCGTCGAGGCCGTCAATGGCGAGCTGTTCGAGGCCATCGGCGGCATGGAAGCCGAGAACCAGATCCACATCGACCAGACGATGATCGAACTGGACGGCACGCCCAACAAGAGCCGCCTCGGCGCAAACGCCATCCTCGGCGTGTCGCTCGCCGTCGCCAAGGCTGCCGCCGAGGCCTCCGGCCTGCCGCTCTATCGCTACGTCGGCGGCCCGAACGCCCGCGTCCTGCCAGTTCCGATGATGAACATCATCAACGGCGGCGCCCATGCTGACAACCCGATCGACTTCCAAGAATTCATGATCATGCCGATCGGCGCGCCGACGCTGCGCGACGCGGTGCGCTGGGGCTCGGAGATATTCCACACCCTGAAGAAGGGCCTCAAGGAAGCCGGCCACAACACCAATGTCGGCGACGAAGGCGGTTTTGCTCCGAACCTCAAGAGCGCCCAGGCGGCACTCGATTTCGTCATGGCCTCGATCGAGAAGGCCGGCTTCAAGCCGGGCGAGGACGTGGCGCTGGCGCTCGACTGCGCCGCGACCGAGTTCTTCAAGGACGGCGCCTATGTCTATGAGGGCGAGCGCAAGACGCGCGATCCCAAGGCCCAGGCCAAGTACCTGGCCAAGCTCGCGGCCGACTACCCGATCATCTCGATCGAGGACGGCATGGCCGAGGATGACTGGGAAGGCTGGAAGTACCTGACCGATATCTGCGGCGACAAGGTGCAGCTGGTCGGCGACGACCTGTTCGTGACCAATTCGGCCCGCCTGCGCGACGGCATCAAGATGGGCGTCGCCAATTCGATCCTGGTCAAGGTCAACCAGATCGGCTCGCTGACCGAGACGCTCGACGCCGTGGAGACCGCGCACAAGGCGAGCTACACCGCCGTCATGTCGCACCGCTCGGGCGAGACGGAGGACTCGACCATCGCCGACCTCGCGGTCGCGACCAACTGCGGCCAGATCAAGACCGGCTCGCTGGCCCGTTCGGACCGCACTGCCAAGTACAACCAGCTCATCCGCATCGAGGAAGAGCTCGGCCAGCAGGCGCGCTACGCTGGCAGGTCGATCCTGCGCGGCTGAACGACAGCTCGACATTGATTGGAGAAAGGCGGGAAATTTCCCGCCTTTTTCATTTCTGGCCGCCGCCCGGCCGGTGCTCGTAACCGTCCATTAAGCACAATGGAGCGACAAGGACGGGGAAGAGGGACGGGCCATGTGGACACGCCATCACAAGCAGAGAAATACCGGGCGCCTGATCGTCCCGTCGCTTGCCGCGATCTTCCTCAGCTATTTCGGCTTCCACGCCTACCACGGCGAATTCGGCATCTATTCGAAGTACCGCTACGAGGCCCAGGCCAAGGAATTGCAGGCTCGCCTCGATACGATCAAGTCGCAGCGGCTGGAAATCGAGCGGCGAGTGCAGATGCTGCACGATGGCAGTCTCGAGAAGGATATGCTTGACGAGCAGGCGCGCAAGGCGCTCAATGTCTCCCATGCGGACGAGCTGACGATCATGCGCGCTCCCGATGGTTCGATTAACTGAAATCAAGTTAATCAAGAAGAAATTCAACAAATTTAGGCTCTTAACCGCATAACTGCTATGCGTTTTTCCGCATGGCGCAAGGTTACTCTACGTGCTAGCGTTTTGGGCATGGAGAGGGGACCATGCGTGATCTCCTCGAATGTCCGAAAAGAGACGCCACTAGGGAGTGATGCATGGCCACCGCCGCTAAAAAAGCGCCCGCCAGAACCAAATCCGACACACGATCACAATCAGGTTCGGTAACGCCAAAACCGGTTGATTTCACGAAAGAGCAGGAACTCTCCGCCTACCGCGAGATGCTGCTCATCCGCCGCTTCGAGGAAAAGGCCGGCCAGCTCTACGGCATGGGCTTCATCGGCGGCTTCTGCCACCTCTATATCGGTCAGGAAGCGGTCGTCACCGGCCTGCAGATGTCGCTGATCGAAGGCGACCAGATGATCACCGCCTATCGCGACCACGGCCACATGCTTGCCATGGGTCTGTCGGCGCGCGGCGTGATGGCCGAGTTGACCGGGCGTCGCGGCGGCTTGTCGAAAGGCAAGGGCGGCTCGATGCACATGTTCTCCAAGGAGAAGCATTTCTACGGCGGCCACGGCATCGTCGGCGCGCAGGTTTCGCTCGGCACGGGCCTCGCCTTCGCCAACCGCTACCGCGAGAACCCCAATGTCAGCCTGACCTATTTCGGCGACGGCGCGGCCAACCAGGGCCAGGTCTACGAGAGCTTCAACATGGCAGCGCTATGGAAGCTGCCGGTGATCTACGTCATCGAGAACAATCGCTACGCCATGGGCACCGCCGTCACGCGCGCTTCGGCCGAGACGGATTTCTCGCAGCGAGGCGTCTCCTTCAAGATTCCGGGCATCAAGGTCGACGGCATGGACGTTCGCGCGGTCAAGGCCGCCGGCGACCTGGCCACCGACTGGTGCCGTTCGGGCAACGGCCCGATCATCCTCGAGATGGAGACCTACCGCTATCGCGGCCACTCCATGTCCGATCCGGCCAAGTACCGCTCGAAGGACGAAGTGCAGAAGATGCGCTCCGAGCACGATCCGATCGAACAGGTAAAGGCGCGCATGCTCGCCAAGAAGTGGGCAAGCGAGGACGAACTCAAGGCCATCGACAAGGACGTTCGCGATGTCGTGGCCGACGCCGCCGATTTCGCCCAGACCGATCCCGAGCCGGATGTTTCCGAGCTCTGGACCGACATCGTGATCTAAGGGAGGGCGAAAAGATGCCGATCGAAATTCTCATGCCTGCGCTCTCTCCGACGATGGAAGAGGGCAATCTGTCCAAGTGGCTCAAGAAGGAAGGCGACAAGATCGTCGCCGGCGATGTGATCGCCGAGATCGAGACCGACAAGGCGACGATGGAAGTCGAAGCCGTCGATGAAGGCACGCTTGGCAAGATCCTGATCGATGCCGGCACCGAAGGCGTCAAGGTCAACACGCCGATCGCGGTCCTGCTGCAGGATGGCGAAAGCGCTGCCGACATTGGCAAGGCTGCCGCGCCAGTCAAGGCCGAGGCACCTGCCGCCGAGGCTGCTCCGGCGCCCGCCAAGAGCGAGGCTGCCGCACCTGTCGCCGCCGCACCCAAGACCGAAGTTGCTGCCGATCCGGATATCCCTGCCGGCACCGAGATGGTGTCGATGACTGTCCGCGAAGCGCTTCGCGACGCCATGGCCGAGGAAATGCGCCGCGACGCCGACGTCTTCATCATGGGTGAGGAAGTCGCCGAGTACCAGGGCGCCTACAAGATCACGCAAGGCCTGCTGCAGGAATTCGGCCCGCGCCGCGTGGTCGACACCCCGATCACCGAGCACGGCTTCGCCGGCGTCGGCGTCGGCGCTGCGATGGCAGGGCTCAAGCCGATCGTCGAGTTCATGACGTTCAACTTCGCCATGCAGGCGATCGACCAGATCGTCAATTCGGCGGCGAAGACGCTCTACATGTCGGGCGGCCAGATGGGCGCGCCGATCGTGTTCCGCGGCCCGAACGGGGCTGCGGCCCGCGTCGCTGCCCAGCACTCGCAGTGCTATGCCGCCTGGTACGGCCACATTCCGGGCCTCAAGGTCGTCATGCCCTACTCGGCTGCCGACGCCAAGGGCCTGCTCAAGGCTGCCATCCGTGATCCGAACCCGGTCATCTTCCTCGAGAACGAAATCCTCTACGGCCAGCACTTCGACGTGCCGAAGCTCGACGATTTCGTGCTGCCGATCGGCAAGGCGCGCATCCACAAGCCGGGCAAGGACGTCACCATCGTCTCGTTCGGCATCGGCATGACCTATGCGGTCAAGGCCGAGGCTGAACTGCGCGGCATGGGCATCGACGCCGAGGTGATCGACCTGCGCACCATCCGTCCGCTGGATCTCGACACCATCATCGCCTCGGTCAAGAAGACCAACAGGCTGGTGGTCGTGGAAGAGGGCTTCCCGCAGTCGTCGGTCGGCGATTTCATCGCCAACCAGGTGTCGCAGCGCGCCTTCGACCATCTCGATGCGCCTGTCATCACCATCGCCGGCAAGGATGTGCCGATGCCCTACGCCGCCAATCTCGAAAAGCTGGCTCTGCCCAACGTGGCCGAGGTGGTCGAGGCGGTCAAAGCAGTCACTTATCGCTGACGGCGGGAGGACATCATGCCGATCAACATCACCATGCCCGCGCTTTCGCCGACCATGGAAGAGGGCAACCTCGCCAAGTGGCTGGTCAAGGAAGGCGACAAGGTTTCGCCCGGCGACGTGATCGCCGAGATCGAGACTGACAAGGCGACGATGGAAGTGGAAGCCGTCGATGAGGGCACCGTTGCCAAGCTCGTCGTTCCGGCCGGCACGGAAGGCGTCAAGGTCAATGCGCTAATCGCGATCCTCGCCGCCGATGGCGAGGATGCATCGGCTGCCGCCAAGGGCGGCAACGGCACGCCGGCAGCAGCCCCCAAGGCTGAGGCTCCGAAGGCCGAGGTGGCGGCTCCTGCCGCGGCACCGGCGCCGGTCGCTGCTGCTCCGGTTGCGAAGCCCGCCACCAACGGTGCGGCTGCTTCGGGCGAAGGCCGTACCTTCGCTTCGCCGCTGGCCCGCCGAATCGCCAAGGATGCCGGCGTCGACATCGCCGCCGTTGCCGGCACCGGTCCGCATGGCCGTATCGTCAAGGCCGACGTCGAGGCTGCGATCTCGGGCGGTGGCGCCAAGGCTGCTCCTGCCGCCAAGGCTCCGGCGGCGGCTCCCGCTACTGCACCCGCAGCCAAGGGCATGCCGGACGACCAGGTGCTCAAGTTGTTCGAAGAGGGCAGCTACGAACTCATCCCGCACGACAACATGCGCAAGACCATCGCGCGCCGTCTGGTCGAGGCGAAGAGCACTATCCCGCACTTCTACCTCACGCTCGACTGCGACATCGATGCGTTGTTGGCGCTCCGCGCCCAGCTCAACGCTGCTGCTCCGACCGTGAAGACCGAGAAGGGCGAGGTTGCGGCCTACAAGCTGTCGGTCAATGACATGGTCATCAAGGCGCTGGCTCTGGCCCTCAAGGCCGTGCCGGATGCCAACGTGTCTTGGACCGACCAGGCCATGGTCAAGCACAAGCACGCCGATGTCGGCGTCGCCGTGTCGATCCCGGGCGGCCTGATCACCCCGATCATCCGCCAGGCCGACATCAAGACGCTGTCGACCATCTCCAACGAGATGAAGGACCTGGCCGGCCGTGCCCGGACCCGCAAGCTCAAGCCCGAGGAATACCAGGGCGGCACGACGGCGGTTTCCAATCTCGGCATGTTCGGCGTCAAGGACTTCTCCGCCGTCATCAACCCGCCGCACGCCACGATCCTTGCGGTCGGTGCCGGCGAGGAGCGGGCGGTCGTCAAGGGTGGGGAGATCAAGATCGCCAACGTGATGTCGGTCACGCTGTCGACTGACCACCGCGCCGTCGATGGCGCGCTCGGCGCCGAATTGCTCGCCGCCTTCAAGCGCTACATCGAAAACCCGATGGGCATGCTGGTGTAGGGGCTTTCGCCCTCCTCGTCCGTGAGGAGGGCATTCGCCTTCAGTGGCCGAAGGGGCAGGGATCGAGGACCCTTTCATGAAGTCAGTTCTTTGCTACGGCGACTCGCTGACCTGGGGCTATGATGCCGCCGGCCCTGATCGTCACGCCTTTGAGGACCGCTGGCCAAGCGTCCTGCAGGCGGAACTGGGCGAGGGCGTGCACGTCATCGCCGAGGGCCTCAACGGCCGCACCACCGCATTCGACGATAATCTCGCCGGCGCCGACCGCAACGGCGCCCGCATGCTGCCGACGATCCTCGGCACCCATGCGCCGCTCGATCTCGTCATCGTCATGCTCGGTGCCAACGACATGAAGCCGTGGATCCATGGCAATCCGCTGGCGGCCAAGCAGGGCATGGCGCGGCTGGTGTCGATCATCAGGGGCTACGACCACGGCATCGACTATCCGGAACCGGAAATCCTGCTGGTTTCGCCGCCGGTGGTCAGCCGAACCGACAACGCCGAGTTCAAGGACATGTTCGCCGGCGGCGACAAGGCCTCGCACAAGCTTGCGCCGCTCTATGCCGCGCTCGCCGACGAGGTCGGTTGCGGCTTCTTCGACGCCGGCTCGGTTGCTGTCGCAACACCGCTCGACGGTGTGCATCTCGACGCCGAGAACACCCGCGCCATCGGCAAGGCGCTCGCGCCCATCGTGCGCGTGATGCTGGAGCTCTGACTTGGCGGGCCAGGTCACCATACGCCGCGCGGAAAAGCGCGACGCAGCGGAGCTGGCGATCCTCGTCGACCTGTCGTCGCATGGCTTCGCCTCCTGGCTCTGGCAAGGAGCGGTCGTTCGCGGCAAAGGCGAAACGGCGCTGGAGTGCGGTCGATGCCAGCTGCGTTCGGACGACGAGACTGGCGGCTGGAAGGATGCGAGCTTCGCCGAGGTCGATGGCGAGGTGGCCGGCGCCGTCATCGGCTATGGCATCGACACGTCGATCGGCGACGTGGAGGCGGATCATCCGGTGCTGCATCCGCTGATCGACCTGCAGAAGAAGGTGGTCGGCAGCTGGTTCATCGACAGCCTCGGCGTCTATCGCCACCATCGCGGCATCGGGCTAGGTCGGCAACTGCTCGACCATGAGCTGGAGCGGGCCGCGGGCCGGACCGCCAGCCTGATTACGGAAAGCACGAACGAAGTGGCGCTCGCCCTCTACAGATCCTCCGGGTTCGTCGAGGTCGAGCGAATGGAATCGGTACCGCTGTCTGCGGACGGCAAGACACACGACTGGGTGCTGCTCACGCGCAGCGCGACCTGAACAAGAGGCACACTCATGGCTGAGAACTACGACGTCATCATCATCGGCTCCGGCCCCGGCGGCTATGTCACCGCGGTGCGCTCGGCCCAGCTTGGCTTCAAGACGGCGATCGTCGAGCGCGAGCACCTGGGCGGCATCTGCCTGAACTGGGGCTGCATCCCGACCAAGGCACTGCTTCGCTCGGCCGAGATCAAGCATTATGCCGAGCACGCCAAGAACTACGGCCTCAAGATCGACGGCACCGTGACTGCCGACGTCAAGGCCGTGGTCGAGCGCTCGCGTGGCGTATCGGCCCGCCTCAACGGCGGCGTCGGCTTCCTGATGAAGAAGAACAAGGTCGACGTGATCTGGGGCGAGGCCAAGCTCACCAAGCCGGGCGAGGTCGTCGTTTCCAAGTCGTCGAAGAAGCCGATGGAGCCGCAGCACCCGGCGCCCAAGAACATCAAGGGCGAGGGCACCTACACCGCCAAGCACATCATCCTGGCCACCGGCGCGCGGCCGCGCGCACTGCCGGGCATCGAGCCGGACGGCAAGCTGATCTGGACCTATTTCGAGGCCATGGTGCCGCAGGAAATGCCGAAGTCGCTGGTGGTCATGGGCTCGGGCGCCATCGGCATCGAGTTCGCCAGCTTCTATCGCACCATGGGTGCCGAGGTGACGGTGGTCGAGCTGCTGCCGCAGGTCATGCCGGTCGAGGACGCCGAGGTCTCCACCTTCGCCAAAAAGCAGTTCGAGAAGCAGGGGATGAAGATCATCCTCGACGCCAAGGTCACCAAGGTGGAGAAGGGTGCCAACTCGATCACCGCCCATGTCGAGATGAAGGACGGCAAGGTCGAGAAGATCACCGCCGATCGCTTGATCTCGGCCGTCGGCGTGCAGGGCAACATCGAGAACCTCGGCCTGGAGGCGCTGGGCGTGAAGACCGACCGCGGCTGCGTGGTGGTCGACGGCTATGGCCGCACCAACGTGCCGGGCGTCTACGCCATCGGCGACGTCGCCGGCCCGCCGATGCTCGCCCACAAGGCCGAGCATGAGGGCGTGATCTGCGTCGAGAAGATCGCCGGCCTGCCGGGCGTGCACGCGCTCGACAAGTCGAAGATCCCCGGTTGCACCTACTGCAACCCGCAGGTCGCGTCCGTCGGCCTGACGGAGGCCAAGGCCAAGGAAGCCGGCTACGACATCCGCGTCGGCCGCTTCCAGTTCGGCGCCAACGGCAAGGCGATCGCGCTCGGCGAGGACCAGGGTTTCATCAAGACCATCTTCGACAAGAAGACCGGCCAGCTGCTCGGCGCCCACATGATCGGCGCCGAGGTCACCGAACTGATCCAGGGTTTCGTCGTCGCCATGAACCTCGAGACGACCGAGGAAGAGCTGATGCACTCGGTCTTCCCGCATCCGACCCTGTCGGAAATGATGAAGGAAAGCGTGCTCGACGCCTACGGGCGTGCGCTCAACGCATAACGGCCAAGCGCCGGCGCGCCTTTCGCGGCGCGCCGGTTGGCACTATATGGACGGAAATGTGTCTGTTGGTCCGGCTAGTCCGGTCGGAGAGGAGCGATGGAGCCTAGCTACGGAATTCTCGGCATGCCCGGTGTCGGATTCTTCGGCATGTTGCTCATCGGCTTCCTGGCGGGCTACGTCGCCGAGCGCACGATGAACCGCGACCACGGCGTCCTGACCAACATACTGGTCGGCATTGCCGGATCGTTCGTCGGCGGCACTCTGGCGGGGCTGCTCGGCATCAACTATTACGGGTTCGCGGGCAACCTCATCGTCGCCATCGCCGGCGCGATACTGTTGCTCTGGATTTTCGGCCGCTCGCAGTCGTCACGGCCTCAATAGGAAGAACCGATGGTCACCGTTCTCGATCTCAACGACCGTCCGCGCGTGCGGCACCCGGAAAAGGCCCACAGGCCCGACCAGGAAGTTCTGCGCAAGCCGGACTGGATCCGCGTCAAGGCTCCGGTCTCGCGCGGCTACCAGGAAACGCGCGAGATCGTGAAGTCGAACAAGCTGGTAACGGTCTGCGAGGAAGCCGGCTGCCCCAACATCGGCGAGTGCTGGGAGAAGAAGCACGCGACGTTCATGATCCTCGGCGAGATCTGCACCCGCGCCTGCGCCTTCTGCAACGTCGCCACGGGCATTCCCACCGCCGTCGATCCGAACGAGCCCGAAAGCGTAGCCAAGGCCGTGGCCCAGATGGGCCTGACCCATGTCGTCATCACCTCGGTCGACCGCGACGACCTGCCGGACGGTGGCGCGCAGCATTTCGCCGATGTCATTCACGCGATCCGGAAGCTCACCCCGCAGACGACCATCGAGATCCTGACGCCCGACTTCCTGCGCAAGGACGGCGCGCTCGAGATCGTCGTTGCCGCGAAGCCCGACGTCTTCAATCACAATCTGGAAACCGTGCCGTCGAACTACCTGACCGTTCGTCCGGGCGCGCGCTACTTCCACTCGATCCGCCTTCTGCAGCGGGTCAAGGAACTAGATCCGACGATCTTCACCAAGTCCGGCATCATGGTCGGCCTGGGCGAGGAGCGGAACGAGATACTGCAGCTCATGGACGACCTGCGCACCGCGAATGTCGACTTCATGACCATCGGCCAGTATCTGCAGCCGTCGAAGAAGCACCATCCGGTGAAGAAGTTCGTCACGCCGGAAGAGTTCGAGTCCTACGCCACCGTCGGCAAGACCAAGGGCTTCCTGCTCGTCGCCTCGAGCCCGCTGACGCGCTCGTCGCATCACGCTGGCGACGACTTCGCCAAGTTGCGCGCCGCCCGCGAGGCGATGCTGGCGAAGCGGGCCTGACGTCGTCAGCGGATGCCGAAGTTCGAGACCACGCGCCACGTCGGCCACTCGCCGGACAAGATGTTCGCGCTTGTGGCCGACATCGAGAAATATCCCGAGTTCCTGCCACTGTGCGAGGCGCTCAACGTGCGCACCCGCCGCGAGCGGGACGGACGGGAGGTTCTCGTGGCCGACATGACGGTGGGATACAAGGCGATCCGCGAAACCTTCACCACGCAGGTTCTGCTGACGCCGGCCGAGAACACCATCGACGTGAAGTATCTCGATGGGCCCTTCCGCTACCTCACCAACGAGTGGAAATTCGTCGATGCGCCAGGCGGGGGCGCTAGCGTAGAATTTTTCATCGACTACGAGTTCAAGAGCCGCATTCTTGGCGCGCTGATGGGCACCATGTTCGACCGCGCGTTCCGCATGTTCGCCGAAGCTTTCGAGAAGCGGGCGGACGTGATCTACGGGGCGGCGAAGCCGGCCTGACCCACTGCCTTCAAGCCCAGCCCAAGCGCTGTCCTGACCGTCTCACGGCGGATGAAATCGCGACCCTTGTCCTCGAACAGGCGGAACTCGGCCTCGACGGGCATTCCCTTGCGGGCAACGCCGAACCAGACGAGGCCGACGGGCTTTTCGGCGGAGCCGCCGCCGGGGCCGGCGACGCCGGTTACAGCCAGCGCCAGACTCGCGCGGGAGTGGGCCAGGGCACCTACTGCCATTTCGAGGGCTGTTTCGCGCGACACTGCACCATGTGCCTCCAGGGTCTCTTCGGAGACGCCCAGCATGTCCATCTTTGCTTCGTTGGAATAGGTGATGAAGCCGCGGTCAACGACGGCGGACGAGCCGGCGATGTCGGTCAGCGCCGCGATGATCATTCCACCGGTGCAGCTTTCGGCCGTGGCGATCATCAGGCCGCGCGCCTCGCAGGCTTCGAGCAGTGCAGCCGCAAGCGCGCCGATGTCGCTCATTCCGGCAGCTCTCCCGGATAGACCACGCTTGCGGTCGCGATCGCGGCGATGCCTTCCTCACGGCCGACGAAGCCCAGCTTTTCGTTCGTCGTCGCCTTGACCGAGACGCGCTCCGGGGCAATCCGCAACATGTCCGCGAGTTCGGCAGTCATCGCTTCCCGGTGAGGGCCGACGCGCGGCGCCTCGCAGATCAGCGTCACGTCGGCATTGGCGATGCGGCCGCCGCGGGAACGCACGATGGCCGCGGCGTGTTCGACGAACAGTCGCGAGGCGGCACCCTTCCACTGCGGGTCCGACGGCGGAAAATGCGTGCCGATGTCGCCGGCGCCGCAAGTCGCCAGAAGGGCATCGGTCAGCGCATGCAGGCAGACATCGGCATCCGAATGGCCATTCAGCTTCTTCGTGTGCGGGATATTCACGCCGCAGAGCGTGACGTGGTCGCCGGGCTCGAAGGAGTGCACGTCGTAGCCGTTGCCGGTTCGGACGTCGGGAAAATGCGGCATTTGGCCGGTGAGGCGCTGATCGGCCATGGTTATGTCTCGTGCCCAGGTAAGTTTGACGTTGTCCGGCGAACCGAGCACCAGCCGCACGGGGATTCCCGCCCATTCGGCGATGGCCGAATCGTCGGTGAAGTCGATGCGGCCTGCCTCGAAGGCGCGCTGGTGTGCCGAAAAGATGGGGTCGAAGGGAAAGCCCTGCGGCGTCTGCGCCGAGTGTAGCCCCGCGCGCGGAACCGTCTCCGCCACGGTGCGGTCGAAGGCCTCCTTCTTGAGGGTGTCCGACACCGGAAGCGAAGGCAGCGAGCCATGCTTGTCGTCGATGCCGGCGATGGCGCGGTCGATGACTTCCGCGCCGATGAAGGGCCTGACGCCGTCATGGATGAGGACTGCGGACGGTGCGGCGTCCTTCAGCGCAAGCAGCGCGAAGCGCGTAGAGTCCTGCCGCGTCGCGCCGCCCACCACGGTGGTGACGCGCGAGGCATAGTCTCCCGCCGCGGCGGCGAACAGTTCGGCATCGTCGGCATGGATGGCAACCGCCACTCGCCCGATCCGGGGGTGTTCCAGAAAAGCCTTGAGCGTGTGCCAGATGACGGCCTTGCCGCCGATCTTGCGGTATTGCTTGGGTCCGTCCGCCTGGCCGGCGCGCTCGCCGCGTCCGGCCGCGACGATCACGGCGGCGACGGTTGGCAATCGGCTAGCGGACAATGCTCTGTCATTCATGAGGTGAGGCTTAGTCGCGCGCATCGGAGAAGGCCAGAAAAATCCCGAAAGCGCCTCATTCCGCTGTCATTTCGCAGTTGCACAATGAAACTTTCCTGTCTACTCATTGTGCAGGAGCGAATGGTGCTTGGTTTTTGTGCATGAATGAGCTGGCGAAACTTGGCGAACCGTTGTCGATCGGCGATGTGACGATCCGCAATCGCGTCTTCCTTGCGCCTATGTCGGGCGTCACCGATGAGGCGTTCCGCACGCGCGCCTATGCCCATGGTGCGGGTCTCGTGGTGTCGGAAATGGTCGCCAGCGGCGAACTCGCCAAGGGGCGGGGCTCGAGCGGCTTCCGCATCCGCCATTCGGGCTTGCCTATTCACATGGTGCAGCTTGCCGGCCGCGAGGCAGCCCACATGGCGGAGGCTGCGCGCATCGCGGTCGGCGAGGGCGCCGATGTAATCGATATCAACATGGGGTGCCCGGCCAAGAAGGTCACCGGCGGCTACGCGGGTTCCGCGCTGATGCGCGACCTCGATTTTGCTCTCACCCTGATCGATGCCGTGGTTGAGGCCGTTGACGTGCCGGTCACCGTAAAGATGCGGCTCGGCTGGGACGACGACGCGCTCAATGCTCCAGAGCTGGCGCGACGGGCCGAGCAGGCAGGCGTCAAGATGGTGACGGTGCACGGCCGCACCCGCTGCCAGTTCTACCAGGGCAGGGCCGACTGGCGCGCGATCGCCCCGGTCAAGCAGGCGGTCACAATTCCGGTGGTCGCCAATGGCGATGTCGCCACCGCCGAAGATGCGGCCCGAATTCTCCAGCAATCAGGTGCCGACGCCGTGATGGCGGGACGCTCCCACTATGGTGCTCCCTGGACGGCGGGCGCGATAGCCGCTGCGGCGAGCGGCACTGATGCCGCCGGATTGCCGGCCGGCCCGGACGGCATGGCCGACTACGCAGTGGCCCATTACGAGGACATGCTCGCGCTCTACGGCGTCGAAAGCGGGTTGCGCCAGGCGCGAAAGCACCTCGGCTGGTATCTCGACCGCCACACGGCCGGCGTGCCCGACGACCTGCGCCGGAAGGTGCTGACCTCTTTCGATTCGAAAGAAGTGATAACAGCGCTTCGTCAGGCACTTGCGGGCTACGGCGGACGTGATCTCGAAAGGAACGCGGCATGAGCGCTGCAACGGCCCCATCCGCATCCGATCAGGCCGATGCCGCCCAGATCGTGCTCAACACGATACGTCGCCCGGTCGTCATGATCGGTCCGGACAACTTCATCACCTTCGCCAATGCCGATGCCGAGGACTTCTTTCGTTCGAGTGCGACGGTCCTTGCCCGCAGCGAACTTTCGCGCTTCCTGCCGTTCGGTAGCCCGATTTTGACGCTGGTCGACCAGGTGCGCGAGCGCGACACGCAGGTCAACGAGTACCGTGTCGATGTTTCGTCGCCACGGCTCGGTGCCGAGAAGATCGTCGACATCTACGTCGCGCCCGTTCCGGAATTGCCCGGCTCGGTCGTCCTGATGTTCCAGGAGCGGTCCATGGCCGACAAGATCGATCGCCAGATGACGCATCGGGGAGCGGCGCGATCGGTGACGGGCCTTGCCGCCATGCTGGCGCACGAGATCAAGAACCCGTTGTCCGGCATTCGCGGGGCTGCCCAATTGCTGGAGCTTTCGGCTTCGGACGAAGACCGCGCCCTGACCCGCCTCATCACCGACGAGACCGACCGCATCGTCAAGCTCGTCGACCGCATGGAAGTCTTTTCCGACGAGCGGCCCATCGACCGCTACCCGGTCAATATCCATGTGGTCCTCGACCATGTGAAGGCGATCGCCCGAAACGGTTTTGCCAATGGAATCAAAATCCTGGAGGACTATGATCCATCATTGCCTCCGGTCTATGCCAACCGTGACCAGCTGGTCCAAATCTTCCTCAACCTGGTGAAGAACGCGGCCGAGGCTATTGGCCACCAGCCTGGAGGAGAAATCACCCTGTCGACCGCGTTTCGCCCCGGCATCAGGGTCTCGATACCCGGCACCCAGGACCGCGTTTCGCTGCCGCTCGAATTCTGCGTTCACGACAACGGCCCGGGCGTCTCGGAAGACATCCTTTCCATCCTCTTCGATCCGTTCATCACCACCAAACCCAACGGCTCCGGCCTCGGTTTGGCGCTCGTGGCCAAGATCGTCGGCGATCATGGCGGCGTGATCGAATGCGATTCGACGCCGAGGGGCACGACTTTCCGCATCCTGATGCCCGCCTGGAAGGAAGCACCGGTGCCGCAAGGCGACAGCGAAGGAGGTCATGCATGAGCGCGCGCGGGAACATTCTGGTCGCGGACGACGACGCGGCGATCCGTACGGTGCTCAACCAGGCGCTCTCGCGCATGGGCCACGACGTGCGCGTGACCTCGAACGCGGCAACCCTCTGGCGCTGGGTCGCGGCGGGCGAGGGCGACCTGGTCATCACCGACGTGGTGATGCCCGACGAGAACGCCTTCGACATGCTGCCGCGCATCAAGAAGGCTCGGCCGGAGTTGCCGGTCATCGTCATGAGCGCCCAGAACACCTTCATGACAGCCATCCGCGCCTCGGAAACCGGCGCCTACGAGTATCTTCCCAAGCCGTTCGACCTGACCGAGCTGCTCAGCATCGTCAACCGTGCCCTGGCCGAGCCGCGGCGTCCCAAGGTCGATCACCGGCATGACGACCAGCCCGATTCCATGCCGCTGGTGGGGCGGTCGGCTGCGATGCAGGACATCTACCGTATGCTGGCCCGCATGATGCAGACCGACCTCACGGTGATGATCACCGGCGAATCGGGCACCGGCAAGGAACTGGTGGCGCGGGCGCTCCATGAATACGGACGCCGCCGCAATGGACCCTTCGTGGCGATCAACATGGCGGCGATCCCGCGCGACCTCATAGAATCCGAGCTGTTCGGCCACGAGAAGGGGGCGTTCACAGGGGCGCAGAACCGCTCGACCGGCCGCTTCGAGCAGGCCGAAGGCGGCACGCTGTTCCTTGACGAGATCGGCGACATGCCGATGGAGGCGCAGACACGCCTGCTGCGCGTGCTGCAGCAAGGCGAATACACCACCGTCGGCGGTCGCACCCCCATCAAGACCGACGTTCGTATCGTGGCCGCGACGAACAAGGATCTGCGCGCGCTCATCAGCCAGGGCCTGTTCCGCGAGGACCTCTTCTACCGGCTCAACGTGGTGCCTCTGCGCCTGCCCGCGCTGCGCGAAAGAGCCGAGGATATTCCTGACCTTGTGCGCCACTTCTTCAAGCAGGGCGTGAACGAGGGTTTGCAGACCAAGCGCATTTCGGCGGGTGGCATCGAACTGATGAAGCGCTATCCGTGGCCGGGCAATGTGCGCGAGCTCGAAAACCTTGTGCGCAGGCTGGCGGCACTCTATCCGCAGGACGAAATCTCTGCCGAAATCATCGAAGGCGAGCTCAAGACCGGCGAGCAGCAGGTGGTACCGGGCGGCAATCTCATTCCCGACGATCTTTCCGTGGGGCAGGCTGTGGAGCACTTCCTGCAGCGGTATTTCGCGATGTTTGCCGGCGAACTACCTCCGCCGGGCCTCTATCAGCGCATTCTCGCTGAGGTCGAGTATCCGCTCGTGCTGGCGTCGATGACAGCCACTCGCGGCAACCAGATCAAGGCGGCGGAGCTACTGGGGCTGAACCGCAATACGCTGCGCAAGAAGATCCGCGAACTGGGCGTCAACGTCTACAAGGCGTCCCGCGCGGGCTAACTGTCGCGCCCTGCTGTCGAAAGGCGCAGGAAAGATTTTCGCTGGCCGCCAAAATGTTGCATAATCGCCACAATGCGTTGCATAGATGCGACGCAATTGATGTCTCAGCATGACGGCATGGCAACTCAGGCACCGCAACTGAACAAAACGATCTTCCCCGCGCACGGGAAGCCGGAAGGCCGCCGCCTTCTGGCGCTTCCGGGCGTGGTAGCGATCGTTGCCGCCCTAGTCACGGCCGCGATCTCCTTTGCGATCCTGGTTGGCGTCACGCCCATCACTCCCGATTCGACCACGACGCTGACGCTCATTGCGATCAATGCGGCATTCGTCCTCATCCTTGTCGGACTGATCGTCTTCGAGGTGCGACGGATCGTCATGGCACGGCGACACGGCAAGGCCGCATCGCGGCTGCATGTCCGCATCGTCACGATGTTCGCGCTGGTGGCGGCGCTGCCGGCGCTGCTGGTCGCCATAGTTGCCTCGATTACCCTTAACATCGGGCTCGACCGCTGGTTCGAGATCAGGACCAAGACGATCGTCAATTCGTCGCTGTCGATCGCTGAAGCCTATGTGCAGGAGAACGCCCGGAACCTGCAGAGCACGACGCTGTCGATGGCCAACGACCTCGACAATGCCCGATCGCTTTACGGACTCGACCGCAGCGGCTTCCTCGACTTCATGAGCCGGCAGGCCCAGTTGCGCGCGCTCGCCCATGCCGCGCTCATTCGGCCCGATGGCTCCTTCGTCATGAGTGCCAAGACGGGCGCGGACTTTGCCATGCCCGAACCGCCGCCCGCCGCGGTCGAGGTGGCCGCCGACGGCAAGCCGGTGATGATCGATCCCCGAACGCGCAACATCGTCGGGGCGATCATCAAGCTCCGCGAGATTGAAGGGCTCTATCTCTACACGATCCGTCTGGTCGATCCCGAGGTGATCAGGGCGCGCCAGATCGTCACCGCCAACACCGAGGAGTATCGCGACCTCGGCGCCAATAGGCGCACGACACAGATCGCGTTCGCGCTGCTTTATCTCGGCCTGACGCTGATCGTGGTCCTGTCCGCGATCTGGACCGGCATTGCAGTTGCCGACCGCCTGGTCCGGCCGATCCGGCAGCTGATCGGCGCGGCCGACGAGGTGGCCACCGGCAACCTCGACGTTTCCGTGCCGGTGCGGCCGTCGGACGGCGATGTGGCAGCACTTGCAGGCACCTTCAACAAGATGCTGCAGGAGCTGAAGTCGCAACGCAACGAGATCCTGACGGCCAAGGACGTCATCGACGAGCGTCGCCGCTTCTCCGAGGCGGTTCTGTCGGGCGTCACCGCGGGCGTGATCGGCGTCGATCCCTATGGCAGCATCACCATCGTCAACCGCTCGGCGGAAACGATGCTGGCGCTGCCGGCGGACAGTTCGCTCGGCCAGAACCTGTCGATCCTGCTGCCGCATGTCGGCCGTGTCTTCGAGATCGGCCGCAGGTCCGGGCGTCCGGTCTATCGCGAGCAGGTCACTTTCTATCGCGCCGGAGCCGAGCGCACCTTCAACGTGCAGGTGACGGTCGAGCAGGGCGACAAGGAGACGGACGACAAATCCTATGTCGTCACAATCGACGACATCACCGACCTCGTCACCGCCCAGCGCACCTCGGCCTGGGCCGACGTGGCGCGGCGCATCGCCCACGAGATCAAGAACCCGCTGACCCCGATCCAGCTGTCGGCCGAGCGCATCCGGCGCCGCTACGGCAAGGTCATCACCGAGGATCGCGAGGTCTTCGACCAATGCACCGATACCATCATTCGCCAGGTCGGCGACATAGGCCGCATGGTCGATGAATTCTCCGCCTTCGCGCGCATGCCGAAGCCGGAAATGAAGGTCATCGACATCCGAGAGCCGCTGCGCGAAGCCTCGTTCCTAGTAGAGGTCAGCCGCTCGGACATCGCATTCGAGCGCGACGTGACGCCCGGGCCGCTGAAGGGCACCTTCGACAGCCGCCTGATGGCGCAGGCCTTCGGCAATGTGATCAAGAACGCGGCCGAGGCGATCGAGGCCGTCGAACGGCAGACCGGCGAGCCGGGCGTGATCCGAATCCGCGCCCGCCGGGATGGAAGGTCGATCGGCATAGACGTGATCGACAACGGCAAGGGCTTGCCGCGAGAAAATCGCCAGCGGCTGCTCGAGCCCTATATGACGACGCGCGAGAAGGGCACTGGCCTCGGCCTCGCTATCGTCAAGAAGATCGTCGAGGACCACGGCGGACGATTGGAGCTTCACGACGCACCGGCCGACTTCTATGGCGGGCGTGGCGCGATGATCAGCATGATCCTGCCAGCAGCGGCCGAAGAGGCCACGGCACCTTCGGGTGGCGCCGATGCTGGACAGGGCAGAGAAACTGAAAAGGTCGGAAATGGCGTCTGATATTCTTATCGTTGACGACGAGGAAGACATCCGCGAACTGGTGGCGGGCATCCTGAGCGACGAAGGGCACGAAACGCGGACGGCATTCGATGCCGACAGCGCGCTCGCGGCGATCGCAGACCGGGCGCCGCGCCTCGTTTTCCTCGACATCTGGCTGCAGGGCTCCCGGCTCGACGGGCTCGCCCTGCTGGACGAGATCAAGACATTGCACCCGAACCTGCCGGTGGTGATGATCTCGGGGCACGGAAACATCGAGACCGCGGTCTCGGCGATCCGGCGCGGCGCCTACGACTTCATCGAGAAGCCGTTCAAGGCCGATCGGCTGATCCTGATCGCGGAGCGGGCGCTCGAAACCTCCAAGCTCCGCCGTGAGGTGTCCGACCTCAAGATGCGCAGCGGCGAATCGCACGATCTGATCGGCATGTCCTCGGCGATGAGCCAGTTGCGCCAGACCATCGATCGCGTATCGCCGACCAACAGCCGCATCATGATCATCGGGCCTTCCGGCTCCGGCAAGGAAATGGTGGCGCGCGCCATCCATGCGCTGTCGGCCCGCAAGAGCGGCCCGTTCGTGACGCTGAATGCCGCAACGATTACACCCGAGCGCATGGAGATCGAGCTGTTCGGAACCGAATCGAACGGTGGCGAACGCAAGGTTGGCGCACTGGAGGAAGCGCATCAGGGCATCCTCTACCTCGACGAGGTGGCCGACATGCCGCGCGAAACGCAGAACAAGATTCTGCGCGTGCTGGTGGACCAGCAGTTCGAACGCGTCGGCGGCACCAAGCGCGTCAAGGTCGACGTGCGCATCATCTCATCCACTGCCCAGAACCTGGAGGCGATGATCGCCGAGGGCCGTTTCCGCGAGGACCTTTATCATCGCCTGGCCGTGGTGCCCGTGCTGGTGCCGGGCCTGGCCGAGCGCCGCGAGGACATTCCCTACCTCGTCGACAACTTCATGAAGCAGACCGCCAAGCAGGCTGGAATCAGGCCGCGCCGCCTTGGCGACGATGCCATGGCGGTGCTGCAGGCGCACAACTGGCCGGGCAACGTCCGCCAGTTGCGCAACAACATCGAACGACTGCTGATCCTGGCGCGCGGTGACGATCCGGAAGCACCGATCACGGCGGACCTGCTGCCGTCGGAGATCGGCGACGTGATGCCGCGCACCCCGAGCCAGTCGGACCAGCACATCATGGCGCTGCCGCTTCGCGAGGCGCGCGAGATGTTCGAGAAGGAATATCTCATCGCGCAGATCAACCGCTTCGGCGGCAACATCTCCAAGACGGCTGAGTTCATCGGCATGGAGCGCTCGGCGCTGCACCGGAAGCTCAAGTCGCTCGGCGTCTGACCGGCCAGCCAGGATAGGCATCGCAAATGCGCGTAATCATCTGCGGGGCTGGCCAGGTCGGCTACGGTATTGCCGAGCGACTGGCCGCCGAAAAGAACGACGTCTCGATCATCGATACGGCCCCCGAGCTCATCCATGCGGTGCGCGACCAGCTGGATGTCCGGGGCTTCGTGGGCCACGGCTCGCATCCCGAGGTGCTGGAGGCGGCTGGTGCCCAGAACGCCGACATGATCATCGCGGTGACCTTGTTCGACGAGGTCAACATCGTCGCCTGCGAGGTGGCACACGCGCTGTTCAACGTGCCAATGAAGGTAGCCCGCATCCGCTCGCAGTCCTACCTGCAGCCGCACTATCAGGACCTGTTCTCGCGCGATCATCTGCCGATCGACGTGATCATCTCGCCGGAACTCGAGGTCGGCGAGATGGTGCTAAGGCGGATCACCCTGCCGGGTGCGACCGACGTGGTGCGTTTTGCCGACAACCGCATCATCATGGTGGCGATCGAGTGCATGGAGGATTGCCCGGTCATCAACACGCCGCTGGCGCAGCTGACGGAGCTCTTCCCGGACCTGCCGTCGACCGTGGTGGGCGTCAGCCGCAACGGCCAACTGTTCATCCCGCGCTCTGCCGACCAGCTCGTGGCGGGCGACCTTGCCTATGTGGTGACGACCAAGGACCAGGTGAGGCGCACGCTCGGCCTGTTCGGCCACGACGAGCAGGAAGCGACGCGGATCGTGATTGCCGGCGGCGGTAACATCGGCCTGTTCGTCGCGCGTACGCTCGAGCAGCGGCAGAGCCGCACCAAGATCAAGATCATCGAGGCGAACAAGGAGAGGGCGGTCAAGGCTGCCGACGAGTTGCGCAGGACTGTGGTGCTGAACGGCAGCGCGCTCGACCAGAAGCTCCTGCTGGAAGCCGACATCCAGGATTCCGACCTGATGGTTGCGCTCACCAACAACGACCAGGTCAACATCCTGTCGAGCGTCATGGCCAAGAGGCTGGGCTGCAAGGGCAATCTGGCGCTCATCAACAGTCCGGCCTACCACGATCTCACCCGCCCGCTCGGCATCGACGCGCACGTCAATCCGAGTGCGGTGACCATCTCCCGCGTGCTGCAGCACGTCAGGCGCGGGCGCATTCGCCAGGTGCACAGCATCCAGCGTGGTGCGGCCGAGATCATCGAGGCCGAGGCGCTTGAGACATCGCCGCTGGTCGGCACGCAACTGAGCGATCTCGACCTGCCCGACGGCATGCGCATCGGCGCGATCTATCGCGACCAGCATGTGATCAAGCCGAGCGGTACCGTGAAGATCAAGCCTAAGGACCGGGTCGTCATCTTCGCGCTCGACAAGGCGGTCAAGCAGGTCGAGCAGATGTTCCGCGTCAGCCTGGAATTCTTCTGATCAGGCCGCGACCCAATCGAACCAGAATTCCGCACGCTCCCGAGGAAAAGGAAACCATGCCGCGCATTGCCTATGTCAACGGTCGCTACGTCGCGCATTCCGATGCGTCCGTCCACATCGAGGATCGCGGCTACCAGTTCGCCGACGGTGTCTACGAAGTCTGCGAAGTGGCGCGGGGCTACATCGTCGACAGCAAGCGGCATCTCGATCGCCTTGATCGTTCGTTGTCCGAACTGCGCATCGACTGGCCAGTCAATCGGGCCGTCCTGGTCCACATCATGCGCGAAGTGGTGCGGCGCAATCGCGTCCGCAACGGGCTTGTCTATCTCCAGGTGACGCGCGGCGTCGCTCCGCGCGACCATTTCTTCCCCGCGCCGGGTACGAGGTCGGCCCTTGTGGTGACGGCGAAGCGGAGCGATCCGGCGGTCCTGGCGGCGAAGGCCGCAAACGGCCTCAAGGTCATCACCGTGCCCGAGAATCGCTGGGACCGCGTCGATATCAAGTCGGTCGGCCTGCTGCCGAACGTGCTCGCGCGCCAGCAGGCAAAGGAGGCCGGCGCGCAGGAGGCCTGGTTCGTCGATCCCGACGGAACGGTGAAGGAAGGGGCGGCGACCAACGCCTGGATCGTCACCAAGGACGGAGTGCTGGTCACGCCCCCGGCAGACCACGGCATCCTGCGCGGCATAACTCGGACCACGCTCATGGAAGTGGCCCGCAAGCTGGGACTCAAGGTCGAGGAGCGGGGCTTCACGGTGGATGAAGCTAAGTCGGCAAAGGAAGCCTTTATCACCGCAGCTACGATGGTCGTCATGCCCATAGTTGCAATCGACGGTCTACCTGTGGCCAATGGACATCCCGGATCGGTTGCACTTTCGCTGCGTGAGGCCTTTTTTGACGTTGCGGAAAAAATCCAAGCCTGATAACCGCTTGGGCGCAAATGGTTAAATTCATCTCGTTCAGCTTGCCGCCTGTAGTGGCAAGGGGGTGTTTGCTCGCTTGACACGGGTCGAGTAATTTGGCGCATTGGCAGCAGACAGGGATCGGCGAAAGACAAAAAACAATGGCGGAACGATCGCAGAATCTTCAGGACCTTTTCCTGAATTCAGTTCGCAAGAGCAAAAACCCACTCACCATTTTCCTTATCAACGGCGTGAAATTGACCGGGGTAGTCACCTCCTTCGACAATTTCTGTGTATTGTTGCGCCGTGATGGGCACTCCCAGCTCGTCTACAAACATGCCATCTCCACGATCATGCCGAGCCAGCCGGTTCAGATGTTCGATGGCGAGGAAAGCCAGGGCGGCTGATTGGCGCGCAATAGGAACGCCGGCTCCAAGGACGGAGCCAACAACGGACCCGAATCGGTAGGGGGCGACAAGGCCCCTACACGTGCCGTCGTCATCGTGCCGACGCTCACGCGGTTGGCCAAGCCCGACGACGACGGCGCGCGTCCGCGCCTGTCGCGCTCGGCCGACGCCCGACACGACGAGGCTGTCGGTCTGACCAAGGCCATCGACCTCGAACCGGTCCATACGGCTGTTGTCACGGTAAACGACCCGCGCCCGGCCACGCTGCTGGGCAGCGGCAAGGTCGAGGAATTCGCTGCAATCGTGAAGGAACGCGGGGCGGAACTGGTCATCGTCGACCATCCGTTGACCCCGGTTCAGCAGCGCAACCTGGAAAAAGAGTTCAACGCCAAGGTGCTCGACCGCACCGGGTTGATTCTCGAGATTTTTGGCCGGCGCGCCAGAACCAAGGAAGGCACGCTGCAGGTCGAGCTTGCGCACCTGAACTACCAGAAGGGCCGCCTGGTCCGCAGCTGGACCCACCTCGAAAGGCAGCGCGGCGGCGCAGGTTTCCTCGGCGGTCCCGGCGAAACCCAGATCGAGGCCGACCGGCGCGCGCTGCAGGAAAAGATACTCAAGCTCAAGCGCGAACTCGAGACCGTGCGGCGGACGCGCGACCTGCATCGCGCCAAGCGGCGCAAGGTGCCGTTCCCGGTGGTCGCGATCGTCGGCTATACCAATGCGGGCAAGTCGACGCTGTTCAACCGTCTGACCGGCGCCGGCGTTCTGGCCGAGGACATGCTGTTTGCCACGCTCGACCCGACGCTGCGGCGCGTGCGCCTGCCGCATGGCACGCCGATCATCCTGTCCGACACCGTCGGTTTCATCTCGGACCTGCCGACGCACCTGATCGCGGCCTTCCGCGCCACGCTCGAAGAGGTGGTGGAAGCGGATCTGGTGATCCACCTGCGCGACATTTCCGATCCGGATACCGCGGCTCAGGCCGCAGACGTCGAACAGATCCTCTCGGACCTCGGAGTCGATGCGGCCGATACCGACCGCGTGATCGAGGTCTGGAACAAGATCGACCAGCTCGACGAGGGCAACCGCGAGCGCCTGCTGGCGGACAGCTTCGGCGACCGCAAGACGCCGCCTATCGCAATATCGGCGATCACTGGCGAGGGCATCCCGGCGTTGACCGCGCTCATCGAAGCGCGCGTTTCCGGCGAGTTGCAGGCCATCGACGTGACGCTGCAGCCAAGCCAGCTCGGCCAGATCGACTGGCTCTACCGCAATGGCGACGTAGTCTCGCGCACCGACAATGACGATGGTAGCGTGACGATGACGATCCAGGCGACGGCTTCGGCACGCGATGAGATCGCTGCCAAGATATTCCGCAAAAACAAGGGCTAGGCCGCGTTACTTCGCGGTCTTTGCCTGCTGCCAGAGGGCTTCCATCTCGTCGAGGGTGGCAGCTTCCAGGCTGCTGCCGGCTTCATTGAGCGACTTCTCGACGTAGTGGAAGCGGCTGCGGAACTTGTCGTTGGTGCCTGACAGGGCAGCTTCAGAATCCTGCTGCAGGTGGCGGCCGAGATTGACCAGCGCAAACAGCATGTCGCCGAACTCGTCCTTGATCGCCGCCTGGTCGCCCTTGGCCATGGCCTCGCGCAATTCGCCGATCTCTTCCTCGATCTTGTCGAGGATGGGGGCGGCTTCGCCCCAGTCGAAGCCGACGCGGGCTGCCTTTTCCTGAAGCTTGAGGGCTCGGGTCAGCGCCGGCAAGGCGACTGGCACGCTGTCGAGAAAACCCTTGCCGTGATCCTCGGGGTCGAGCCCGCGCGCAACGCGGGCCGCGCGCCTTTCGGCCTTCTCCTCGGCCTTGATCTTTTCCCACATGCCCTTGGCCGAGTGGGCCTCGCGCGCCTTGGCATCGCCGAATACATGCGGGTGGCGGCGGATCATCTTGGTGGTGATGCCCTGCACCACGTCGCCGAAGGAGAATTCGCCGGCCTCCTCGGCCATCTGCGCGTGGTAGACCACTTGCAACAGCAGGTCGCCTAGCTCTTCCCTCAGGTGGTCGATGTCGTTGCGCGCGATGGCGTCGGCGACTTCGTAGGCCTCCTCAATCGTGTAGGGGGCGATTGTCGCAAAATTCTGCTCGATGTCCCACGGGCAGCCGGTGTCTGGCTGGCGCAGGGCGGCCATGATCTCGATCAGGCGGGAGATGTCTCTGGAGGGTTGCATGGGCCGATGCTATTACCCGCTCCCGCCCGGCCCAACAATGGCCTTCGGGCGCGGGGGCTTGTCCACAACCTTGTTGGCTCCTCCGCCATTGCGCAATCGGCCTTCCAAGGACCGCCGGCGGCGTCCCGTGCTATTGCTGGAAGATCGGCGCTCGCAGGATGTCCCCATGCTCCATATCTCTCTCGTTGCAGTCGGCGGCGCCGTCGGTGCTTCGCTGCGACATCTCGCCAATCTGGCATCCCTGCGGCTGTTCGGCCCGAATTTTCCGTGGGGTACGGTGGTCATCAACATCGTCGGCTCGTTGGCCATGGGCCTGTTCATAGGCTGGCTGGCCCGCAAGGCGGGTGCGTCCAACGAACTGCGCCTGTTCGTTGCCACCGGCATATTGGGCGGCTTCACGACCTTTTCTGCCTTTTCGCTCGATTTCGCCACGCTTTGGGAGCGAGGATCGCTCGCGGCCGCGGCGTTTTATGCCTCTGCGAGCGTCGTCGGAGCCATTCTGGCGCTGTTTTTCGGCTTGTGGCTCGCAAGAAGCATCGGCTGATGCTATTGGGCCGCTTCGAAACGTTAAGGTGAACAATGGCAGGCGTCGAACAGATCACGGTGGAAGCCGGCGAGGCGGGCATGCGGCTCGATCGCTGGTTCAAGTCCCATTATCCGGGGCTCGGCTTCGGCCATCTGCAGAAGCTGCTGCGTTCGGGCCAGATCAGGGTCAATGGCGGTCGCGCCAAGGCCGATACCCGCGTAGAGCCGGGACATGTAATCCGCATCCCTCCGCTGGAGGTCGACAAGAAGAGCGACGGCCCGCTGACTGCGCGCACCATGCGCAACCAGGAAGACGGCGATGTGCTCGCCCAGATGTTGCTCTACGAGGATCCCAAGGTTTTCGTGTTCAACAAGCCGGCAGGCCTTGCCGTGCAGGGCGGTTCGGGCGTGGCGCGTCATGTCGACGACATGCTGGAGGCCTGGCGCAACAAGAAGGGCGAGAAGCCGCGTTTGGTGCACCGCCTCGACCGAGACACATCGGGTGTGCTCGTCGTCGCGCGCACGCGCCTTGCGGCAATGAAGCTCGCCGAGGCATTCCGCGCCCGCGAGACCAAGAAGACCTACTGGGCGCTGGTCAAGGGCGTGCCGCCGAAGCGGGAAGACAAGATCTCGACCTGGCTGGTCAAGGAAATGACGCCGGACGGCGACCGCATGCGCATCGCCAAACATGGCGAAAAGGGTGCCGATCACGCGGTTTCCTACTACCGTATCCTTGAGCAGGCTGCTCAGGCGCTGACCTGGCTTGAAATGGAGCCTTACACCGGGCGCACCCACCAGTTGCGCGTGCATGCCGCTCATATCGGCTGCCCGATCATCGGCGATCCGAAGTACTTCGAGCACGACACCAACTGGGAATTCCCCGGTGGCATCCAGAACCGGCTGCATCTGCACGCCCGCCGTATCGTCATTCCGCATCCAGATGGCGGCATGATCGATGTTACCGCGCCGATGCCGCCGCACATGCGCCAGAGCTGGAACCTGATCGGCTTCGATGAAGCCAGCGGCGAACCGGACGCCTAAGCACAGGCAGCGCCATGAAACTCGTACTTTTCGATTGCGACGGCACGCTGGTCGACAGCGCCGACATCATTCATGCCTCGATGGTGACGACGTTTCGCGAGGCCGGCCTGCCGGTTCCGACGCCTGAGGCGACCAAGGGCATCATCGGGCTCACGCTCGACATCGCGATCGCGACCTTGCTGGAGCGGCCGCTCGATGACGAATGCCGTCGTCTTGCCGCGCGCTACAAGGAGCATTTCATCGCTTCGAGCCACCGGCCCGACTTTCGGGAGCCGCTGTTCGACGGCATTGCACAATTGTTGGGCACGTTGGCCGCCCGTGATGACGTGCTGATCGGCATGGTGACCGGCAAGTCGCGGCGCGGCGTGCATCGTGTCCTCGAAACGCACGGCTTCGAGCGCCATTTCCTCACCATCCGCACCGCGGATGACTGCCCGTCGAAGCCGCATCCGGCCATGGTGCTGGAATGCTGCGCCGAAATGGGCGTCGATCCGGCCTCGACTTTGGTGGTCGGCGACGCCATCTATGACATGCAGATGGCCAAGAGCGCAGGTGCGCGGGCGATCGGCGTATCGTGGGGCTATCACCATCGTGAAGGCCTGCTTGCTACCGGCGCCGATGCGGTGATCGATACTCCCGGCGAATTGCTGGCCTTCATCGACTGACAGGAACGAACCATGCGCGACATTCTGAGCGACCTCGAGGCCGGCCAGCAGCTGTCCGATCCCGATCCGATCCGCCGGGCGCAGATCCAGATGCGCACGCCGCTGCCCAAGCGCTTCTACAAGGAGGCGTCGGTCGCGGAAATGGACGGCGCCCACGCCGTGCAACTCGACGGAAAATCTGTGAGGACCCCCGGCAAGGCGCTGCTCGCGCTGCCCACGTCGGCTGCGGCTCGGCTCGTCGCCGACGAATTCGCTGCACAAGTGGAGGTCATCGACCCCTTCACCATGCCAGTTTTGCGGCTCGTGAACACGGCGATAGACGGTGTGGCCGCCGATCCGCAGGCCGTGCTCGAGGATATCCTGCGCTTCGCGTCCTCGGATTTGCTCTGCTACCGCGCCGAAAGCCCGGAAAAGCTCGTGCAGCGCCAGTCCGACGCCTGGGATCCGGTGATCGACTGGGCGAGGGCGTCTTTGAGCGCCCGCTTCGTCCTCGCTGAGGGCGTGATGCATGTCGAGCAGCCGCGCGAGGCCATTGCCGCGCTGGGCGTCCACCTCGCTCAGCGTGCGGAACCCATGAAGCTCGCCGCTCTGCACCTCATGACATCGCTCACCGGTTCGGCCCTGCTGGCACTAGCTGTGGAGACAGGCGAACTCGACGTCGAGGAGGCCTGGACGGCCGCGCATGTCGACGAGGACTGGCAGGTCGAGCATTGGGGCCAGGATTCAGAGGCTGTCGCCCGCCGAGCCAATCGCAAGCGCGACATGCTCGCGGCCGCCGCATTGCTGGCGTCGCTGAAGGCTGCCTGACGCGACGGGCAGCACGTCCTTTAGGCATGGGTGTTGAGGGCAGGCTGCAGCCTGCCCATTTCTTGTGCAGTGCACGCGCCCACGGGCCGCCGAGGCCTTGCAAGCGCTGGGCTTCCGCACTTGGCACGGGGCTTGCTTATCTTCTGTCGGCAAAAAAGCCGCGCCCTGGCGGCGGCACGACACTAAGAGGATTAGCATGACGAAGTACAAGCTCGAGTATATTTGGCTGGACGGATACACGCCGACGCCGAACCTTCGCGGCAAGACGCAGGTCAAGGAGTTCGCGGAATTCCCCAAGCTCGAGCAGCTTCCGCTGTGGGGCTTCGACGGCAGCTCGACCCGGCAGGCCGAAGGCCGCAGCTCCGACTGCGTGTTGAAGCCGGTCGCCGTCTATCCCGATCCGGCCCGCACCAACGGCGTGCTGGTGATGTGCGAAGTGATGATGCCCGATGGCGTCACCCCGCATCCGTCCAACACCCGCGCCACCGTGCTTGACGACGACACCGCCTGGTTCGGCTTCGAGCAGGAATATTTCTTCTACAAGGACGGCCGTCCGCTCGGCTTCCCGGAAAGCGGCTTCCCGGCTCCGCAGGGCGAGTATTACACCGGCGTCGGCTACAAGAACGTCGGCAACATCGCTCGCCAGATTGTCGAGGAGCACCTCGATCTCTGCCTGGCCGCCGGCATCAACCATGAAGGCATCAATGCCGAGGTGGCCAAGGGCCAGTGGGAATTCCAGGTATTCGGCAAGGGTTCGAAGAAGGCCGCCGACGAGATCTGGCTCGCTCGCTACTTGCTGCAGCGCCTGACCGAAAAGTACTCGATCGACATCGAGTACCACTGCAAGCCGCTGGGCGACACCGACTGGAACGGCTCGGGCATGCACGCCAACTTCTCGACCGCCTATATGCGCGAAGTCGGCGGCAAGGCGTACTTCGAGGCGCTCATGGCTGCCTTCGGCGAGGCACGTGCTGATCACATCGCCGTCTACGGCCCGGACAACCACCTGCGCCTGACGGGCAAGCACGAGACTGCCTCGATCCACGTCTTCACCTGGGGCGTCGCCGATCGCGGCGCCTCGATCCGCGTGCCGCACAGCTTCGTCCGCAATGACTACCGCGGCTACCTCGAAGATCGCCGCCCGAACTCGCAGGGCGACCCCTACCAGATCGCCTCGCAGATCCTGAAGACGATCGCTACGGTTCCGACCAGCATCGAGACCAAGGAAGCCGCATAAGGCTTGGAACGAAATTCCAGCAAAAAGCCCGGGGATTTCCCCGGGTTTTTTGTTTCCATGCTGCCGAGGCCGAGGGCCGGGGGCCTCTGGAAAGTCTCAAACGCTGGGGGATGGCACGCGCTAGGCCGCGTAGCGCTTCAATCTCTCGACCTCGTCGGGAGCCGGCCTGTGGCCGCGCAGATAAAGTGCGCAGGTCGTGCGCAACATGGAGGCGAAGTTGGGGATCTCGCCGTTGATCTCGATAGCCTCGTCATAAAGCTTCGAAATGAATTTCGGTGTCGTCAGGCCTTCGGATGCGGCGATCTCGTCTAGAAGGTCCCAAAAGGTGGCTTCGAGCTGAATGCTGGTCGAATGTCCGGCGATCCTGATTGACCTGTTTATCTGGCGATAGCCTTTCGGGTCCTGGCCGGCAAATACCTTGCACATTCCTATTCTCCTGCTTGCTTGCGCCGGTTTCCGCCGGCGCTGGCGTCGGACACGCATCATCGGACCAATGGCGCGTCCTCGCAACCAGCTTTGCGGCCATGCATCCATTTGAAGCGTGGTAGTGGGCTGCCACCATTTGCCCCGGCACGGATTCATAATCGCTCCCTAACGAAATGCCAGGAGAGCGAATGGCGAAGGCAATACACTCCATGGTGCGCGTCCTTGACGAGGCGCGCTCCGTTTCATTCTACCGCGCGGCCTTTGGGCTCGAAATCGCCGACCGGCTCGATTTCGAGACCTTTACGCTGATCTATCTCAGCAATCCCGAGACCGAGTTCGAAGTCGAGCTGACCGTCAACAAGGGCCGGACCGAGCCCTACGCGCTCGGTGACGGATACGGTCACCTCGCAGTGTCGGTGCCGGATCTCGAAGCGACGCGGCAGCGGATCGTCGCGGCGGGGCTCACACCCAAGGACATCGTCGATTTCGCACCCGGAGGGAAGCCACTCGCCCGGTTCTTCTTCATTGAGGATCCCGACGGCTACAAGATCGAGGTTTTGCAACGGGGAGGCCGGTTCAAGTGAAGCATAGGCGGCGCTGGAGGAGCGCCGCGCCAGCCAGACGCCGAAAGGCGCAAGCAAGCTAGGGAGGAGAACATGGTGACGATCTATCGAGGCAGGCCCGGCCTGTCGCGGCGGGAACTTCTCAAGCGCGGCAGTGCCGCCGGAGCACTGCTCATCATCAGCGGTCCCGCGGTCCTCAGCACCAGCGAGGCCTGGGGTCTGGAAAGCACGACGCTGAAGCCGGAGACCATTGCGACGCTCATCCAGATGGCGCGCGACATCTATCCGCACGACCAGGTGCCGGACAGATACTACGCCATCGCCATCAAGAGCCATGACGAACTCGCGGGCAAGGATGGGGACCACAAGGCGCTGATAGAGCAGGGCATCGCCGACCTCGATCAGAAGTCCGGCACCGGTGGCTATGCCGGGCTCGGCTGGGAAGAGGAGCGGGTGGCCGTCCTCAAGCAGATCGAGGGCACGCCGTTCTTCCAGGCGATCCGGGGCGGCTTGGTAGTCGGACTCTACAACCAGAAGGAGGTGTGGCCGATCTTCGGTTACGAGGGCGAATCCTACTCCAAGGGCGGTTACATCGCTCGGGGATTCGACGACATCGACTGGCTCTGAGCGGCCCGTCCAAGTCACGGTTTTTCAGCGTTTCCCGGGAGGAAATCATGGCTGCACCTTATGATCTCAACGACGACGGCGTCGTCGTCATCATCGGCTCCGGTGCCAGTGGCGGCACACTCGGCAATGAACTGGCGCAAAAGGGTATCGACGTCGTCATTCTCGAGGCCGGCCCGCGCATCGAATACACTGACTTCATCAACGACGAATGGGACTCCTTCGGCCAACTCGCATGGCTGGACAATCGCACCACCGGCGGCGGATGGCGCGTGCACAAGGACTTTCCCAATCTGCCCGCATGGATCGTCAAGGCGGTGGGTGGCACCACCACTCACTGGGCGGGTGCGTCGCTCCGCTTTGACGAGCACGAGTTCAAGGCGCTGACGACCTACGGCAAGGTCGACGGCGCCAACCTGCTCGACTGGCCGATCACGCTAGCCGACCTCGAGCCCTACTATGCCAAGGCCGAGGACAAGATGGGCGTCACCCGTACCAACGGCATCGAGGGCCTGCCCGGCAACAACAATTTCAAGGTGTTCAAGGCGGGTGCCGACAAGCTCGGCTACAAGGAATGCCATACCGGCCGGATGTCGATCAATTCGGCCGAACGCGATGGTCGCATGGGCTGCCAGCAGACCGGATTCTGCTTCCAGGGTTGCAAATGGGGCGCCAAATGGTCGACGCTCTACACCGAAATCCCCAAGGGCGAAGCCACCGGAAAGCTGGAGGTCAGGCCCAACAGCCAAGTCCTCAAGATCGAGCATGACGACAGCGGCAAGGTAACCAGCGTCGTCTATGCCGACAAGGACGGAAAGCAGCAGAGCCAGAAGGCGCGGGTCGTCTGCGTCGCTGCCAACTCCATCGAAAGCCCGAGGCTGCTGCTCAATTCGGCGTCAGCGAAGTTCCCCGACGGTCTCGCCAACTCGTCGGGCCAGGTGGGCAAGAACTACATGCGCCACACGACCGGCTCGGTCTACGCCATCTTCGACAAGCCGGTGCATTTCTGGCGCGGCACCGTCATGGCCGGCATCATCAGGGACGAGTCCAAGCACGATCCGTCACGCGGCTTCGTCGGCGGCTACGAGCTCGAGACGCTGTCGCTCGGGCTGCCTTTCATGGCCGCTTTCCTCGATCCAGGCGCCTGGGGGCGTTCCTTCACCAGCGCGCTCGACCACTACGACTCGATGGCTGGCATGTGGATCGTGGGCGAGGACATGCCGCAAGAGCAGAACGCCGTGAAGCTCCATGGCGAACTGAAGGACAAGCACGGCATGCCGATCCCGGACGTGTGGTTCACCGACCATCCGAACGACGTGGCGATGCGAAACCATGCCTACAAGCAGGGCACGGCGCTTTACGAGGCCGTGGGCGCCACGCGCACCTTCCCGACACCGCCCTATCCTTCGACGCACAATCTCGGCACCAACCGGATGAGCGAGAAGGCGTCCGACGGCGTCGTCAACAAATGGGGCCAGACGCACGACATCAAGAACCTGTTCGTGTCCGACGGCAGCCAGTTCACGACCGGGGGCGCGGAAAACCCCACGCTCACGATCGTCACGCTCGCCATCCGGCAGGCCGACTACATTGCCGAGCAGATGGGGGCGAAGAACATCTGAATTGACAAGCGGCGGACCTTCCTCCCTGGCGGGCCTTTCGGGTCCGCCTCTTTTTTTCTCGGTCTCCAAACAAAAAAAGCCCCGGAGCGATCCGGGGCTTTTCTCTGTCTTTCTCGATGCTTAGATCGAGTAGTACATGTCGTACTCGACCGGATGCGGGGTCATTTCGAAGCGCATCACCTCGGCCATCTTCAGCTCGATGAAGGCGTCGATCTGGTCGTCGTCGAAGACGCCGCCGGCCTTGAGGAAGCCGCGGTCCTTGTCGAGGTTCTGCAGCGCCTCGCGCAGCGAGCCCGAGACGGTCGGAATCTTCTTCAGTTCCTTGGCCGGCAGGTCGTAGAGATCCTTGTCCATCGGCTGGCCGGGGTGGATCTTGTTCTTGATGCCGTCGAGGCCGGCCATCAGCAATGCTGCGAAAGCGAGGTAGGGGTTCGCGCCCGGATCGGGGAAGCGGACCTCGACGCGCTTCGATTTCGGCGACGAGCCGAACGGGATGCGGCAGGACGCCGAGCGGTTGCGCGCCGAATAGGCGAGCAGGACCGGAGCCTCGTAGCCCGGCACCAGGCGCTTGTAGGAGTTGGTCAGCGGGTTGGTGAAAGCATTGATCGCCTTGGCATGCTTGATGACGCCGCCGATGAAGTAGAGGCAATTCTCGGACAGGCCGGCATACTCGTTGCCCGCGAAGGTCGGCTTTCCGCCCTTCCAGATCGACATGTGGACGTGCATGCCCGAGCCGTTGTCGCCGAAGATCGGCTTCGGCATGAAGGTGGCCGTCTTGCCGTAGGCGTTGGCGACCTGGTGCACGACGTACTTGTAGATCAGCATCTTGTCGGCGTTGCGGACGAGCGAGTCGAACTTGATGCCGAGTTCGTGCTGGGCGGCAGCCACCTCGTGGTGGTGCTTTTCGACGCGCACGCCCATCTCGGACAGAACGGTCAGCATCTCGGAGCGCATGTCCTGGCAGCTGTCGACCGGCGGAACCGGGAAGTAGCCGCCCTTGACGCGCGGACGGTGGCCGAGGTTGCCGGTCTCGTAGTCGGTGTCGTCGTTCGACGGAAGCTCGGTCGAGTCGAGCTTGAAGCCGGTGTTGTAGGGGTCGGCCTTGTACTTGACGTCATCGAAGACGAAGAACTCGGCTTCAGGGCCGACATAGATGGTATCGCCGATGCCTTCAGCCTTCATGTAGGCCTCGGCCTTCTTGGCGGTGCCGCGCGGGTCGCGGTTGTAGGCCTCGCCCGAAACCGGGTCGAGGATGTCGCACAGGATCACCATGGTCGACTGGGCGAAGAACGGGTCCATGTGGACGGTGTCGGTGTCCGGCATCAGCACCATGTCGGACTCGTTGATGGCCTTCCAGCCGGCGATGGATGAGCCGTCGAACATGACGCCGTCGGCGAACATTTCTTCCTCGACCTCGGCGATGTCCATGGTGACGTGCTGCAGCTTGCCCTTGGGGTCGGTGAAGCGCAGGTCAACGAACTTAACGTCGTTGTCCTTGATCTGCTTCATGATGTCACTGGCTGTCGTCATGTCATGTTTCCCTGTGATGACGTTGAATTTGGAATGGGGTTGGGGAGGGGTCAGATGGCGTCGATGCCGGTCTCGCCGGTGCGGATGCGGACCACTTCCTCGATGTTGGAAACGAAGATCTTGCCGTCGCCGATGCGGCCGGTCTGGGCGGCCTTGCGGATGGCCTCGATGGCGGATTCCACGGCGTCGTCGCCGAGGACGACCTCGATCTTAACCTTGGGCAGGAAGTCGACGACATACTCGGCGCCGCGATAGAGTTCGGTATGACCCTTCTGGCGCCCGAAACCCTTGGCTTCCGTAACGGTGATGCCTTGCAGTCCGGCTTCCTGAAGCGCTTCCTTCACCTCGTCGAGCTTGAACGGCTTGATGATCGCTTCGATCTTTTTCATGCGAATACTGGCCTCCAATGCCGAACTGTCTTGGCGCGCGAGTCGCGCCACTCGCGCAACTATCTAGCACGAAGCGTGCCAAGTCGGGTGCCTGCGGCAATCTTGAACAAGTTGCCCCTCGGGTGGTCACTGGGGATGGGTTTTGCCGTCGAGTTCGCCCGGTTTGGCGTCGGTAGCCCAAGAATTCATCGTCCTGGCCTGGCTGCATGTGCATAAAAAAGCAGCAGGGTGCGCATGAAGTGGGCGGCGCACAATCGACTTCGGACCTGCGAACCTCCGTGCTAACCATCGACGGAGACCCAAAGCGGATACGGCCATGGCATTTGAACTGCTCACTCCCGCGGAGATGGCGGACGCCGACCAGCGCACCATCGCCGAAGGCCCTGTCGACGGGATCGGCCTGATGCGGAGGGCGGGGGCTGCTATCGCCGAGCAGATCCTGGCCCGCTTCCCGGGGACGGAATGCGTCGACGTCCTGTGCGGCCCGGGCAACAATGGCGGCGACGGCTATGTTGTTGCGCGCCTGCTGCATGCGAGTGGCGTACCGGTGCGGGTCTTCGCAAGTGGTTCGCCTCGGGAGGACAGCGATGCGGCGCTCGCCGCGGCCGAGTGTCCGCTCACTGCCGACCCTTTGAGCGCGTTCCTGCCTGCATCCGGCTCTCTGGTGGTGGACGCACTTTTCGGCGCTGGGCTCTCCAAGCCGTTGCAAGGGGCGGAGCTGGAAGCGGTCCGGCGGACCAACGCGGCGGGAGCGACGGTGGTCGCGGTGGATCTGCCATCAGGCCTTTCCGGAGCCAGCGGCGCGGTACTCGGTGACGCGTTTCGCGCCGCAGTCACCGTCACCTTTGCGCGCATGAAGCCCGGACATCTGCTGCAGCCCGGCAGGGCGCTTTGCGGCGACACCGTCGTCGCCGACATCGGCATTTCGGACACTACGGTTGCCGCGACCGGCGCGCGCTGTTTCGAAAATCGGCTCGAGCTATGGCGAGCGCATTATCCTGCGCCGGCAAACGACACGCACAAGTACAGCCGCGGCCATGTCGGCGTTTTCTCGGGCGGGCTTTCGGCGACAGGTGCCGCGCGGCTTTCCGCAATGGCGGCGGCGAGGGCCGGGGCAGGCGCGGTGACGGTGCTTTCGCCGGGCTCGGCGCTTGCCACGAACGCCGCGCATCTCACTTCGATCATCCTCAGGCGATCAGACACGATCGACGATGCATTCGGGTTCATCGAAGCGCGCAAGCCGCAGGTGCTGGTGTTCGGGCCAGGGCTCGGGCCCGAGCCAGACACGGGACGGTTCGCGATCGAACTGATGTCGCGCGCGGCAAGCCGCGTCGACGCCTTTGTCCTCGATGCGGATGGCATCAGTTCGCTTGCGCATCAAAGGGACGCATTCTTCGCGACGCGGCGGCGCAAGGGACGCCCGGCGCTAGTGCTGACCCCGCATCATGGCGAATTCGGCCGGCTGTTTCCCGATCTCGCCGCCGATGCCACGCTGTCCAAGCTGGGACGCGCAAGGCAGGCGGCGGCTGCTGCCGATGCCATCATCATCTACAAGGGGCCGGACACGGTGATCGGATCGCCCGACGGGCGCGCCGCGATCAACTCGAACGGAACGCCACTGCTGGCCACTGCTGGTTCCGGCGACGTGTTGTCCGGCATCGTCGCTGCCCTGATCGCTCAGGGCATGCCTCACTTCGAGGCTGCCTGCGCGGCCGTCTGGATGCATGCAGAGGCGGCGCGACGCTTCGGGCCGGGGCTCATCGCCGAGGATCTGCCGATCGCACTGCGCGACGTGGCGGCGGAACTGTGGGCAAGGACGGCTCGCTAGTGGCTCGTCGGCAAAGCGACGATATGGCTTGCCGTCTCACGCAGGTCTCCAGAAAAGGCGGAGCCGGCCGAGTTAGGGCCGGCTCCTGAACCCGGTCGTCGGGGACGGGGACGGTGGGGACGCGACCGGGCTTTCCCGTAAGCGCTAGCGCACCGACGCGACGAAGTCGGCGCGGCCGTCGTTGATGGTGATCCAGACGCCGGAGTTCCGCTCGGACTGGCGCTTCAGATAGGTGTAGACGGTCTCGTCCCAGGCCATGACGCGGGTGTCGAGGTTGTCGAGAATGTACTCGCCGAGGCTCGTGCGCACTGTAAGCACCGCATGGCCTTCGCCATTGGGCTGGCGCGCCACGGTCAGCAGCAGGTCGCCGGCGGGCACGCCGAGTTCCATCAGGCGGCGGCGCTTCTCCAAGGCGTAGTCCTCGCAATCGCCGGCATTCACCGGATAGGACCAGACTTCTTCCTGGCCCCACATTTCCATGTCGGTGCGCGGGGCGACCGCGGCGTTGACCTCGTTGTTGATGTCGATCATCGCCTGCCAGAGCGTGCGCGTAAGTTCGACCGGGGCGTTGCTCGCAGTCTTCTGCGTGCATTCATCGGGCAGGCGCTTGCACAGTTCGTAGTGCCCGATGGGCTGGGTGGTGCGACCGTTGGTCTGCATCACGGCCGGTGCCGCCATTGCAGTGGTCATGGCTCCGGCCTGAAGAACTGCCGCCAGCGCCAGCAGCCATCCCTGTCTCTTGTTCATTCGGTTGTCTCCCCGTTTGAGAAGACAATGCCAGACGCGGATTTATTTCACGCAAAACAGCGAAGAAGACATTGAGTAAAAACAAGAATCAACTCTCATAAACAAAGAATAGAATGATCATAAAATCAAAATCGAATTTGATTAAAATTGTAGGGATCGAAAGCGACCGGGGGGAAGGCAGGAATTGCGAGACTGGGATGGGCGCTTGGGCGGCGGCGTACAGTGGCGGCAATCCAGTCGTAAGCTGCAAGCGCGGCTGACCCCTGCGGTGCTCTGCTCTTTGGGCAGAGTTTGGTGCCTGTGGCTGGACAGCCTCCAAGCGGTCCAAGAATATGGACGTCAGGCGAGGGGCCTTGAAGTCGATTGGGCATTCCGAGGAGGCAGCCATGAGCAGCGATACGGAATATCTGCGTCTGGCAATGAAAATTGCCGCAGAGAGCCGGGCCAATGGCAATCACCCGTTCGGGGCGCTTCTTGTCGGGCCTGATGGCGACGTGCTGCTTTCGTCGGGCAACACATATGTGCGGGATCGCGGCGTTGGCCACGCCGAGGCGAACGTCGCCCGTGCTGCCGCTCGACAATACGAACCGACATTCCTTGAACGTTGCACGCTGGTGACCTCGGTGGAGCCCTGCTGCATGTGCGCTGGGGCCGCTTATTGGGCTGGCATCGGCACCGTGGTCTACGGTCTCAGCGAGAGCCGGTTGGCCGAGCTGACCGGAGACAACCCGAAGAACCTGACGCTCGATTTGAGCTGTCACCAGGTGTTCGCCGCCGGACGGCGCCATGTGGCGATCCGTGGTCCATTCCCCGAGCTCGAGGAAGAGATCGTCAACGATCACAAGGGTTTCTGGTGACGGTGAGGGGGTTCGTTGCTCCTCCGGCGCCGTAGGTTCCAATCCACGAAGGCCTGCTGAACGCACCGATGGTGCGGCAGGGTCAGGCCAAGTCGGAAGGCGTCAGGATAGACGGGCTCCTGCGCCTACAGGCGCGCCCGGTTGAATTCGGAATCGAGGGTTTCCGGGCGCTGGATGACCGCGAATTCGATCGCGACGCCGTCCTGGAAGTGGCGCACGACCTGGCCGCGCATCGAGCCGAGCATCACCTGTACGCCGATTGCCGGCTTGACCTCCATTTCGATGGCGGCGCCCGAGAGGGAGAGGTCTATGATCCGGCAGGCATATTGCCGCCCGTCGGTCAGTTGCAGCACGCCGATCGGATGGCGCGGGGCGACGCGCTCGTGGCGGCGGTCTTCCGGCAGGTCGAGTTCATGCTTGTTGGCGAGCCAGGTGAGTTGGGCAGCGAGCTTGTCGCGCTTGCGCTCAGAGGCGATGACGGTCATTGCGAAGCCGTCAGGCAACTTGCGGGTGACGACCCCTTCGACGCGGCCGATATGGTCGATATAGGCGATAACCTTTTCGCCCAGGGCACCCGAACGATCGGTGCGGAAGGCGACGTCGCCCGGAGACATGTCGATGACCTGGCCGGAATGCTCGCTGCGGTCCTCGAGCATGAAGCGGCCGTAGATCTTCACGCTGACGCGCTGGAAGTTGCGCCGTTCCGCACGTGACGGCGCGTAGTCGATCGCCGCTGGCCTCATGCTGCCCTCATTACCGCAATCTCCCGCAACCCCGAGCGTGGGAGCCATTGCGGGAAAAATACCGGCAAACAGGTTAATAAAACGCGTAGCCGCTACCGCTGCGGAAGCCGTTGGTGGCTATTCCTCACGCCCACCTTCGAGCACGAAAAGATGACGTATCCGGCGTGCCCCGCTCAGCGGGTTGGACTCGCCCGCCAGCGCTGAATCGCTCGGGGCGAGGGAAGGGACCGTGACCGCCGGGCGGTTTTTCAGGAACATCGGCTCGATGTCGGGGTCGACGACCCGCACGCTTTCGATCGAGGCGTCAGTGATGGGATCCGAGCCCAGCCAGAAGGGCCGATCGACGCTGGACAGCACGCCGAGGCCGCGCGGGCTCTGGACGCCACCGTCGAGGGGCAGGAGCAGCATCTCGAAATTGGTGGAGCGAAGGCTCGCCGTGAAGCCCTCGAAGCAGATAACCACCACCGATTTCTGCTGGAAGACGCCGTAGGCGAGGCGCGCGATCAGCCGCTGGTCCTTCTGGCGCCAGAGGGAGGGGAAGGAAAAGCCCTTGAGTTCGCGGCCGAAGGTGGCGCAGAGGCGGGTTCCGGCAAGGCGGAACACGGCCTCGCCGCGCGTATCGCGTTCGAGGATGAACGTATCGGCGAGCAGGCCCTTGATCTCGGCGGGCTCCACCTCCGTACGCCTGGGCGCGGGCCGGCCCTCGCGCAGGCGGTTCCAATATTGGAACAGTGCCAGCGATCCCTTCTGTTTCATATTGCTCCGCTCCGAGCGCTGCTGTGCCTGATGTCCCATCGCCGCACAGAATCGCTTCATTCTTGAGGACTACATGAGGGACGGAGCATGACGCGTGCCAGTCGTAGTAACAGTTGTTAACGGGGCAGGTGCATTAAGGTTAACAAAGAGTTTACATTGCTGCCGAAGCCAATCGGTGTAACGTGCTGCTTACTCCAGTCTCGGCCGCCGGATGGTGGCCAACAGCACGCAAATTAAGGTTTTGGGGAGGGCTTGGGGGGCTCGACCGGCCGTTCAGGGGAAACTCTGGACGGCTTCTTTTTTTGCGCTTTTCGTTCGCCCGTTCTAGATGGTCTTGAACCGGGCGTCGGCCCGGGCGAAAGCGGACCTGAACACATGAGCGAACCAGCCAGCCCGATCGACAATCCGGAGCAGGGTGCGGATACGCCCCCGAGGCGGGAGCCTATCTTCAACATGCCGGGCATCGTGGTCGCCATCATTGCCGCCTGCGTCGGAATCCATCTGGTGCGGGTCTACGCGCTCACACTCGAGCAGGATTTGTGGCTGCTCATACGCGCGGCCTTCATCCCGATCCGCTACTCCGGCCAGTATGACATTGATATCTATGCCTTTACCTCGCCGTTGACTTACGCCTTCCTGCACGGAGGCTTCGCTCATCTCATCATCAACATGGTCTGGCTGGCCGCATTCGGCTCGCCGCTCGCGAACCGCATGGGTGTGCTCCGCTTCGCAGTCTTCTTTGCCGTGACTTCGCTTGCGGCGGTGGCTCTCCACTATGTGCTGCACCCGCTTGACCAGACTCCGCTCGTGGGCGCGTCGGGCGCGATCTCGGGCATGATGGGTGCAGCTGCTCGCTTCAGCTTCCAGATCGACCGCGCGCACGGCAAGCCGGCTTTCGCCGGCGAGCCGCTGCCCATCGCCGAAGTATTTCGGTCGCGGGCGACGGTCACCTTCCTGGGCGTGTGGATGATCGTCAACCTCGTCACCGGACTGGTCGGATTTGCCCCGGGGGTGGAGAACCAGATCGCCTGGGAGGCCCATATCGGCGGCTTCCTGGCGGGATTCTTCGGCATCCGGCTTTTCGATCGCAAGCCGCCGCGCACGACGGTTCACTACACTTGAAATACATGCTGATGCAGCGCACCATGTGATTGGCTGCAAGGCTCAGGAAGTGCGTGCGCAGACCGACGGCAGAAGGAGGACCCGATGACTGTGAAGGCAATTCTGGACAAGAAGGGCCACGACGTTTTCACGATAGGGCCCAACGTCAAATTATCGGAGGCTGCGAGCACCCTGGCCGAGCATCGCATCGGTGCCCTGGTCGTGACCAACGGCGACCGCAAGATCGTAGGCATTCTCTCTGAACGCGACGTGGTGCGGGTGATCGGCAAGGAAGGCGCTTCGGCGCTGGACAAGACCGTGCGCGAGGTCATGACACCCAAGGTCAAGATCTGCAACGAGAGCCATACCGTCAACGAGGTCATGGAGATCATGACCAATGGCAGGTTCCGTCATTTGCCCGTCGAGCGGGACGGATTCCTGTTCGGAATCGTTTCCATCGGTGACGTGGTCAAGCGGCGCATCGAGGATGTCGAGCGCGAGGCCGAGGAGATCAAGGCCTATATAGCGACTGCCTGAGCCTCTCGGCCGGAGCGGCTTGCGCCGGCCAGGAAAAATCCCGGCCGGCGATGCTGCGGCTTACCTATTGTCGAGTTCGGACCGGACCAGTTCCAGTCCGCGCCGCGTGATGCGGTAGGGACCGCCATTGGATGAGGCGACCGCCTTCTTCCGCTTGAGTTTTCTGAAAAGTTCGAGGTCGAAGCCCGGATAGCGCCAGCCGTCGCGGGTGAGGCAGATCACTGCCCCGATCTTCCTGCTGTCGTTCTTTTCGATTTCGATGCGCCCGCCCTGGGCGAGCATGTGGAGGATGCGCTGCTCCGTGCGCGAAATGTCCATTTTCGGATAAGTCCCGGAAAACCTGGCTGAAACAGCCAATGAAAAAAGCCGCCGCCGCAATGCTCTGCGGCACGGGGTTTCAGGTTTTCACGCCCCGCCTTCGAGAGAAGGTCGGGGCCTCAGCGGGACTCAGACGAGTAGAACATCCACACTCCATAGGGATGGTTCCGATATAGGCGTGCCCTTCGCGGAACGCCAGAGCGGCGCGGCTTTGCCGCACATTTCGTACGACGAGGTTGCAACGAGGCAACGATTGATCTAGCGAAACCGTAAGGTTTGTCGGCCCGCTGCCGGCGAGACAGAAACGATTCCGGATCACCATGACCATCATCGACACCCGCACGCCCGATCCCAAGCGACTGATCCCCGGCGCCACCGGCGACTGGGAAGTGATCATCGGCCTTGAGGTCCATGCCCAGGTAACGTCGGAGGCGAAGCTGTTCTCCGGCGCTTCGACGGCGTTCGGCGCCGAACCCAACGCCAATGTCAGCCTGGTCGACGCTGCGATGCCCGGCATGCTGCCCGTCATCAACGAGGAATGCGTGCGCCAGGCGATCCGCACCGGCCTTGGCCTCAAGGCGCAAATCAACCTGAAGTCCGTCTTCGACCGCAAGAACTACTTCTATCCGGACCTGCCGCAGGGCTACCAGATCTCGCAGTTCAAGCAGCCCATCGTCGGCGAGGGCACGATCACCATCTCGGTCGGTCCGGATCGCAAGGGAGAGTTCGAGGACATCGAGATCGGCATCGAGCGCCTGCATCTCGAACAGGACGCCGGCAAGTCGATACACGACCAGCATCCGACCATGTCCTATGTCGACCTCAACCGTTCGGGTGTGGCGCTGATGGAGATCGTCTCCAAGCCCGATATGCGCTCGGCCGACGAGGCCAAGGCCTATGTCACCAAGCTGCGCACCATCGTGCGTTATCTCGGCACCTGCGACGGCAACATGGACGAAGGCTCGATGCGTGCCGACGTCAACGTCTCCGTGCGCCGCCCGGGCGGCGAGTTCGGCACGCGCTGCGAGATCAAGAACGTCAACTCGATCCGCTTCGTCGGCCAGGCCATCGAATACGAGGCGCGCCGCCAGATCGCCATCCTCGAGGACGGCGGCAAGATCGACCAGGAGACCCGCCTGTTCGACCCGAACAAGGGCGAGACCCGCTCGATGCGTTCCAAGGAAGAGGCGCACGACTACCGCTACTTCCCCGATCCGGATCTCCTGCCGCTGGAATTCGACCAGGCCTATGTCGATGCGCTCGCCAAGGACCTCGTCGAACTGCCCGACGACAAGAAGGAGCGTCTGGTCACCTCGCTCGGCCTGTCGGTCTATGACGCATCGATCCTGGTCTCGGAAAAGTCGATCGCCGACTATTTCGAGAAGGTGGCGAACGGCCGTGACGGCAAGGCTGCCGCCAACTGGGTCATCAACGACCTGCTCGGCGCCCTGAACAAGGCGGGCAAGGACATCGAGGATGCCCCGGTGTCGCCCGACCAGCTAGGCGCCATTATCGACCTGATCAAGGAAGGCACGATCTCCGGCAAGATCGCCAAGGACCTGTTCGAGATCGTCTGGAACGAAGGCGGCGACCCGAAGGAACTGGTCGAAAGCCGCGGCATGAAGCAGGTGACCGACACTGGCGCCATCGAGAAGGCCGTCGACGACGTCATCGCCGCCAACCCCGACAAGGCCGAGCAGGCCCGCGCCAAGCCAACCATGGCCGGCTGGTTCGTCGGTCAGGTGATGAAGGCGACGGGCGGCAAGGCCAACCCGCAGGCGGTCAACGACCTGGTCAAGGCCAAGCTCGGCATCGTGGAATAACGCGATGTTCGTGCGTACGGCGAGCGAGCGCGACCTTGACGCGATCAAGGCGCTGCTCGCCGAGACCTGGCACGCGACATATGACGCCATCTATGGCGTCGAGCGCGTCAATGAGATCACGACGGAGTGGCATTCGCTCGCCTCGCTCAAGGCGCGGCTGAAGCAGCCGAATTCAGAGTTCCTCGTTGCCGACGATGGCAAGGCGATCGCCGGCATGGCCTTTGCCGCGGCGACCGACGATCCCAAGGTCGTGATGCTGCGCCAGCTCTATGTGCGGCCAGCCAACCAGCGTTCCGGCATCGGCCGCATGCTGCTCGAGGAGATCGAGCAGTGCTTCCCCGAGGCGCGGACATTGCGCCTGGAGGCTGAAGAGGCGAATGGCCAGGCCGTCGCCTTCTATCTCGCGAACGGGTTCAGCCAGGTGGGCAGCACAGTCGATCCGGCACGGCCGGAGCTCTCGGCGCTGCTGTTCGAGAAGGAATTGGGGTAGGGCGCCTTATCCCACAAGGGCCGTCCCCCGACCCCACCGCTGCGTTTTAGTTTGCGCTGACGCAAAGAGCGCCCGACTGCAGCATCTATCCTGCCGCGCAGATCCGAACGGAGAGACGCGCGTGCCTGATGCGAACCAAGACAGCACCCTGCTTCCAATGTTGATTGCCGGGCTCGTCCTGGTCGTGGCCGGCGCCATCGTCGTCATGATGTTCGTCTGACGCCGACGCAGGCCAGGGCCATCCGCAGGGCGGACCGGCTATTCTGGTGCGCTTGGCGGTGACGGCTTATCGCGCCGTCACTCCCACATTGTCGATGAGGCGGGTCTTGCCGAGCCGTGCGGCTACGAGCACGCGGCCGTTCGTGTCGCGCCGCCAAGAGGCGAGCGTATCGATCTGGCGGGCGGCGACATAGTCCACCGCGTCAAAACCGGCATCGAGGATTTCCTGTCTCGCCGCAGCCATCGTCGTGGCCTCGTCGGCTCCGCCTTCAAGCGCCGTGGCAGCCTTGCGTAGGATCTTGTTCAGCTTCCTTGCGACGTCCAGTTCGGCCGCGCTCAAATAGGCGTTGCGCGAGGACATGGCGAGGCCTTCCGGGTCCCGAACAGTCGGCGCGCCGAAGATCTCGACCGGCAGGTTCAGGTCCCGGCAGAGCTTCTTCACCACGCAAAGCTGCTGGTAGTCCTTCTCGCCGAACACGGCGAGGTCGGGTGCGGCCTGGATAAGCAGCTTGGCGACCACGGTCGCCACGCCATCGAAATGAGTGGGCCGGAAGTCCGTTTCGAGCCCTGCGGAGGGGCCGCCAACCGAAATCGTCGTGGCGAAACCCTCGGGGTAGACTTCATCGACGCCCGGCGTGAAGGCGGCGTGGACGCCGGCCTGCTCGAGCTTGTCGAGGTCGAGCGCCAACTGGCGCGGATACTTCTCGAGGTCTTCGGTCGGCGCGAACTGGCGCGGATTGACGAAGATGGAGACAACGCAGCGGTCGGCCCTATCGAGAGCAGCCCGCGTCAGCGAAATGTGCCCTTCGTGCAATGCGCCCATGGTCGGCACCAGCGCGACAGTGAGGCCGTCGGCACGCCACGCCGTCACCTGCGCACGCAGCGCCGAAACGCTTTCGATAACGACCGTCATGCCTTGTCCTGGGGGCTGAAGAGATGTTCGGGCGCCGGAAACGAGCGGTTGCGGACGTCGCGGGCATAGTTTTCGGCAGCCGCAGCGACGACGTCACGCAGGTGCGCATATTCCTTGACGAATTTGGGCACCCGGTCGACCGTGAGCCCGATCGCGTCGTCGATGACGAGTATCTGACCGTCGCATTTCGGGCTGGCGCCGATGCCGATGGTCGGGATCGACAGCATGGCGGAAATGTCGGCCGCCACGGGCTCGACCGTGCCTTCGATGACGACCGAGAAGGCGCCTGCGGCCTCGACCGCGCGCGCGTCGGCATGGAGGGCTTCGATGTTAGCGTCCGTGCGGCCCTTGATCTTGTAGCCGCCTTCCTTTTCGACCGACTGGGGCAAGAGGCCGATATGCCCCATCACCGGGATGCCGGCCGCGACGATGGCAGCGATTTGTGCCGCTATCGCCACGCCGCCTTCTAGCTTGACCGCGTCGCATCCCGTCTCGCGCATGATGCGTTCGGCCGAAGCCAGGGCAGTCTCGACCGAATCCTCGTAGGAGCCGGCGGGCATGTCGACCACGACGCAGGCGTGGGCCGCCCCACGCATCACCGCCTGGCCGTGGGCGATCATCATGTCCATGGTCGCGCCCAGCGTGTTCTTATGGCCGTGCAGGACCATGGCGACGCTGTCGCCGACGAGCAGCAGGTCGACATGCGGATCCAGCAGGCGTGCGATCGGATAGGTGTAGGCGGTGAGGCAGACGATCGGCTCGCTACCCTTGCGGGCGAGCAACTCGGCTGGGGTGATGCGGGCGGCGGTCGCGTGCGCGTCGGATGCCATGCGTGTTCCTCCCTCGACGCGACTGGCCTGAGCCAGTGCCGGTGCCCGCACTGGGCCAGAGTCCTTTACGGACCGGCTAATTGTTTTGCAAGTGCGAGATCAATTTGTGAGCAATTGCGAAGTCTCGGCCTCAGGCCGTGGCACGGGCGGCTTCATCCTCAGCGATCCGCCTGATGTAGATGGCGAATTCGGGGTCTTCGCCGGGCAGGAGCTGGGGCAGGGCAGTGCGAAAATCCTCGCGCCGGCACCATTCGCGCATGAAGTCCTCCCATGACGCCCAGCGACGTCGCCTGCGCTCGGTCATGCCGGGTTCGTAGGCAACGAGGTAGGCGCGTTCGAACAGGGCGATCAGGATGGAAAACATCGCAAGAAGGCGATCCTGTTGTTCGGGATCGAGAGTTCCGGTCGCCGTCTGCGATTGCAGGTGCAGGTCCGAATGGTCGAGCGAGAGCGTGAGGAAATTGGTGTAGCCGTCCGACAGCGACTGGTAGATTTCCTCCTCTTCGTTGATGCGCGCCTTGCGCTGTTCGTAGACGAAGATGAAGATGGCAAGCGGCAGGCCGAAGATGGTCACCAGCATGCTCAGCATTTCGAGAATCTGCATGAAGGACATGGCGGCACTCCCGTCAGGGCTCGGCCCGGAACAGTAGGTTGTGCATCGGCGCCTGCCAATCGTCGCAGCCGGCGACAAGGGGCCTCTAAGCACTTGCCTTCGCGGGTGCGTGACGCCATAAGCAGGAAATATTCGACGCGCCAGTCGCGAGGACCCGATGAAGAATTTCCTTGTCCAGTTTTTCACTTGGTGGAACGGCCAGACCCTTGGCACGCGCTTTCATACCTGGCGCAAGGGCACCAAGGTCGGCCAGGACGAATTCGGCAACACCTATTACGAAGGCGGCAAGGATTCCGAGGGGCGCACACGCCGCTGGGTTATCTACAAGGGCTATTCGGAAGCGTCGATGATTCCTCCTGGCTGGCACGGCTGGATGCACCATCGCGTCGATGTGCCCCCGACGCAGGAAAGCTACGTTGCGCGCGAGTGGCAGAAGCCGCACCAGCCGAACCTGACCGGCAGCAGCGCGGCCTACCGGCCCAAGGGTTCGCTGCTTGGTAACACGCACCGTCCGCAGGTCACCGGCGACTATGACGCCTGGACGCCCGGCGCATAAGGCTCCCTCGGCGTGGACTTTTGTCGCCACAATTGGCGGCTAACTGCTTGCCCAACGGGTCGGGAGACTAGCCTCGGCGCGGGGAATCACCGATTGGACAATGCTAGGGCGCGCAAGGGCGGTAACGGCTGTATGACACTTTCTGGCCAGTCGAACGGACGATCGAAGGCGAAAGTTCTTCTTGCCGCCGCAGCGCTGTGCGCCGGCCTCGGCCAGGCGCTAGCCCAGGACAGCATTGAGCGGCTGCCGCTCGATCCGCAGGTGTTCCCTAGTGAGGAAATGCCGGCCGAGGGCATGGATGACATGCCGGCGCTGGACGAGACCCAGCCCGCACCTGCGCCTCAGCAGGCCCAGCCCGCTCCGAAGCCTGCCCAGCCGCAGCGCATCAAGAACCCGGTTGCCGAGTTCGCCGGCATCGACAAGATCACCGGCCGTATCATCACCTTCGACGTCTATGTCGACGAAACGGTCCAGTTCGGCGCGCTCCAGGTGACGCCGCGGGTCTGTTATTCGCGGCCGGAAAACGAGGAGCCGAAGACCGATTCCTTCGTCGAGGTCGATGAGATCACGCTCGACCGCAAGATCCGCCGCATCTTTACCGGCTGGATGTTCGCGGAGAGCCCGGGCCTCAACGCCGTCGAGCATGCCGTCTATGACGTCTGGCTGAAGGCCTGCAAGCAGAAGTCCGACGTGCCCGCGCCGGAAGCCCCCAAGACCAACTGAGCGTTCGGAACGGCCGACCCGGCTGTGCGTTGACCCTGTGAGCAACGCACATGGAGGATCCGTCGTGACCGTCGATCGTGATCAACTGCTCGAGATCGAGCGCGGCTTCTGGACAGGCGATTCCAGCTATTTCGCCGAGAATGCCGACCGCGAGTGCCTCGTGGCCTTTCCGGAAATGGTGGGTGTGCTGGACAATGCCGACCTTGCCGCTACCGCCAGCAAACCGAAACGCTGGCGAAATCTGGAAATGAAGCTGAAGGGCATCGTAGAACCCGGCAGCGACATCGTGGTTCTGTCCTATGAAGCCAAGGCCGTGCGACAGGACGGGGAGCCCTACGCGGCGCTCGTCAGCACGGGTTATGTCAGGCGGCTACAGGGTTGGAAGATGATGTTCCATGCCCAGACGCCCATCGTCGAGCAATCACGCAAGGCCGCGGAGAGCTGACCTTTCTCAGGGATAGAAGGCGGCTTCGCCGGTGAGCGCCTCGATGAGGAGCTTTTCATAGCTCGCCCGCGGCACGTCAATCGCCCCGAAACGCTTGAGGTGGTCGGTCGTGAACTGAGTGTCGAGAAGGACGAACCGGCGCGCCCGCAGCCTTTCGACCAGATGCACCAGGCAAACCTTGGAGGCATCCGTCTCGCGCGAGAACATGCTTTCGCCGAAGAAGGCGCGGCCGAGCGAAACGCCGTAGAGCCCGCCGACCAGTTCGTCGTCCTGCCACGCTTCGACGGAATGGGCGTGGCCGATCCTGTGCAGGCGCGTGTACGCCTCGCGGATGGGGCCGTTGATCCAGGTCGACAGGCGGCCGGCGCGCCTTTCGGCACAGGCGTCGATCGTCGCTTCGAAGTCACTGTCGATACGCACGTCGAAGCGGCCCTGGCGGATGGTCTTGGCCAGGCTGTGGGGGACATGGAAGGCGTCGAGCGGGATGACCCCGCGTGTCTCCGGCCTGACCCAGAAGACTTCCGGGTCAGTGGCGCTCTCGGCCATGGGAAAGACGCCCGACGCATACGCCTTCAAGAGAAGGTCCGTTGGAATGCTGTAGCCGGGCGCATAGGGTCGGGTCATTTGACCCCCAGTCTACTCGTTCTTCGCGAGGTACTTTTCCAGCCAATGGATGTCGTAGTCGCCATTCGCGATGTCGGGGTTGCCCACCAGGTCGCGGAACAGCGGCAGCGTCGTATTCACACCATCTACCACGAATTCGTCCAGCGCGCGCCTGAGACGCATCATGCACTCGACGCGGTTGCGGCCGTGCACGATCAGCTTGCCGATCAGGCTGTCGTAGTAGGGCGGGATCTTGTAGCCGGAATAGACGCCCGAATCGACACGGATGCCGAGGCCGCCGGGGGTGTGGAAATGCGTGATCGTGCCGGGCGAAGGCGCGAATGTACGCGGATCCTCGGCGTTGATGCGGCATTCGATGGCATGGCCGTTGAACTTGATGTCGTCCTGCGTGACCGAAAGGCCGCCGCCCGAAGCGACGCGGATCTGTTCGTGCACGAGGTCGATGCCGGTGATGGCCTCGGTGATCGTGTGCTCGACCTGGAGACGGGTGTTCATTTCGATGAAATAGAATTCGCCGTCCTCGTAGAGGAACTCGATCGTGCCGGCGCCCGAGTAGCCGAGATCGGCGATCGCCTTGGCGCAGATGTCGCCGATGCGCGTGCGTTCCTCGGAGTTCAGGGCAGGCGAGTTGGCCTCTTCCCAAACCTTCTGGTGGCGGCGCTGCAGCGAGCAGTCGCGTTCGCCCAGATGCACGCCCTTGCCCGCGCCGTCGCCGAAGATCTGCACTTCGATATGGCGCGGCTTCTGCAGGTACTTCTCGATGTAGACGGCGTCGTCGCCGAAAGCGGCACCCGCTTCCGAACGCGCCGTGGCCAGCGCCACGTCGATGTCCGCCTCGGTCAGAGCAACCTTCATGCCGCGGCCACCGCCGCCGGACGAGGCCTTGATGATGACAGGGTAGCCGATCTCGGAGGCGATGCGCTTGGCTTCCTTTTCATCGGTGACGGCGCCGTCGGAGCCGGGAACGACCGGAATGCCCAGGCGCTTTGCGGTGCGCTTGGCCTCGATCTTGTCGCCCATGATGCGGATGTGGTCGCCGGTGGGGCCGATGAAGGTGATGTTGTGCGCGGCCAGGATGTCGGCGAACTTGGCGTTTTCAGCCAGGAAGCCGTAGCCGGGATGGACTGCGTCTGCGCCCGTGATCTCGCAGGCCGCGACGATTTGATGAATGTTGAGATAGCTGTCGCGCGACGGCGGCGGTCCGATGCAGACGCTTTCGTCGGCCAGGCGCACATGCATCGCGTCGGCGTCGGCGGTGGAGTGCACGACGACGGTCTTGATGCCGAGCTCCTTGCAGGCGCGCAGCACTCTCAGGGCGATTTCGCCTCGATTGGCGATAAGGATCTTCTGGAACATCGCGCTCGCCTTCCGGCTCACTCGATGACGACGAGCGGCATGCCGTACTCGACCGGCTGCGCGTCTTCGATCAGGATCGCCGTGACCGTGCCGGAGCGCGGTGAGGGGATCTGGTTCATCGTCTTCATCGCCTCGATGATGAGCAACGTCTGGCCTTCCTTGACCTTGGCACCGACCTCGACGAAGGGCTTGGCGTCGGGCGAGGGGGCGAGATAGGCCGTGCCGACCATCGGCGAGGGAACAGCGTTCTTCGAGGTATCGACGGCAGCGGCAGCCGGTGCTGCGGCGGCAGGAACAGAATTGACCGCCGGTGCCGCGACCTGAAACGGCGCAGGAGCTGCGATCGCATGAACTGCCTGTGCCTGGCGCGACACCCGGACCTTGAGATCGCCCAGCTCGACCTCGATCTCGGTGAGATTGGTGTCGTTCAGGATTCCTGCAAGGTCGCGGACGAGCTGCTGGTCAAAACCATCGTTCTTCTTCGTCGCCATGTTCAAGCCTTTTCTGTCTGTTTCCGGTCAGAGCCGGGCGGCCAGCGCCTGCAGCGCCAGCGTGTATCCGAGCGGCCCGAAGCCGCAGATCATGCCCACCGCCACCGGCGCCACCATCGATTTATGGCGGAACGGCTCGCGGGCGTGGATGTTGGAAAGATGCACCTCTGCGACCGGCAGCGGGGCTACGGCACGGATTGCGTCCTGGAGCGCTATCGAGGTGTGGGTGTAGGCGCCTGCATTGAGCACGATGCCGGCGGCCTTTTCGCCAGCCTCGTGGATCCAGTCGACCAGATCGCCCTCATGGTTGGACTGGCGGAAGTCGACCGCAATGCCGAGCGTCGCGCCGGCTGCCTTGCAGTCGGCTTCGACGTCGGCAAGCGTCTTGCCGCCGTAGATGCCGGGCTCGCGTTTGCCCAGCATGTTCAGGTTCGGACCGTTGAGGACGAATACCGTTTTCAATCTAAAGACCTCTCCACCCGCCAGATCCTCTCTGGCGCGGCGGACCCTCTATAATCGGCATAAGCCGTCGCGAAAAGAGCGCAAGCGACTTCTTGCGCTGTCCACAGCGGCTCGCTGAACGCTGGACTCAGCAGGTGGCGCTGTCCTGGCAGGTCCGGGCGGTGGCGACCTTCTCGGCGAGGACGTCCTTGCCCAGTGCACCGAACACGACCTCGTTGCCGACGACATAGGAAGGAGTGCCGCTGATCTGAAGCTTGTTGGCCAGATCGTAGGTCTGGTTGAAGGCCTCGATGATGGCCGGATCCTTCATCGCCTCGCGCAGCTTGGCCTCGTCGGCGCCGAGTTCGAGGGCGACCTTGATGGCGCTCTCTTCGCCGGCGCGGCCTTCGCCGCCGAGCAGCTTGTCGTGGTATTCGAGGTACTTTTCCGGCATCAGCTTGAGAAACGCCATGGAAACGACGTGGGCTTTCTGCGAATCCGGTCCCAGGATCGGGAATTCCTTGAGGACGAAGCGCAGGTCCGGGTTCTCCTGCATCAACGCGTGCATGTCGGCACGGGCACGTTTGCAGTAGCCGCAATTGTAGTCGTAGAACTCGACGATCGTGACCTTGCCGTTCGGGTTGCCCACGACGCCGTCGAAGGGCGAATTGAAGATCGCGTCCTTGTTCTGCTTGATCGCCTCGATGCTGGCGACGCGCTGCTCCTCCTTCTGCCTGGCTTCGAGTGCGTTCTGCATCTCGAGCAGCAGTTCGGGGTTGTCGAGCAGGTATTCGCGCACGATCGTCTCGACCTGTTTACGGTCGAGCTGCTCGGCGTTCTGCGCGTGGGCGGGCTGCGCCAGATAGCCAAACGCCAGCATCGCGAAGGCGGCAGCAATGCCGGTCGTGCCCAGAAGAATTGCCTTTCTCATAGTCCTGATCTCCAGCCCTTTCCGGCTCTGTCTCTGCCCGCCTTGCGAAGGTTCACTTCTTCTTGCCCGGCTGCTTGTAGTTGATGATGTCCTGGGCGCGTACCCATCCAGGCGATCCGCGCTTGAGCTTGGTCTGCGCGCGCGCCGCGAATATTTTCGCATCCTTGTAGGCGCCGCCATAGAAATGGCCTTCGGCGGTGGCGAGTTCCGCATCGGCGACGTCGCCCTGCATGCCGTAGGCCTGGGCCAGGTAGCGGTAGCCCGCAGAATTCTCGCGGTCGTTGTCGAGGCCCTTGCGGATTTCCGCGACGGCCTTCTTCAGCGAGTCGGGCGTGCCCATGGCCAGGTAGGCCTGTCCGAGTGCGATGGGAAGAATGCCCGATCTCGCGGGATCCAGCCGTACGGCGGTGGCATATGATTCGGCTGCGGCGGCGGGCTTGTTCGACTTCATCAGGATGTCGCCGCGCAACTCGTGGAAATAGGGGTTCTTGGGCTGGGCCTTGATCAGCGCATCGGCCTTGCCGAGCGAGGAACGCAGATCGCCATAGAGATAGGTGGCCTGGGCATCGCCATAGCGGTTGGCAAGGGGATCGTTCAGGTTGCGCAGGGTACGCGAGGCCGCCGCCTGTCCCTGGGTGTAGACCGCGATCTTGACGCGCATCATGTCGTGCCGCTGCTGCAGCGCCGGTGGGTCGAGCTTGTCGAAATAGGGGCTGGACTTGGCCAGCGTCTCCAGGTTGGCGATGCGCTCGCGCGGCATCGGGTGGCTCACCTGGTAGGGATCGACGCGCGCGCCCGACAGCGACAGCGCACTCTGGAAGCGCTGGAAGGTCTTGAGCATGCCCCGTGACGACTGGCCGGTGGCGTTGAGATAGGTGATTGCCGAGCGGTCGGCGGTCGATTCCTCCGACCGCTGGTAGCCGAGGAGGCCGCGGCGAGCGAACTCCGAGCCGCCCGCGACGATGCCGGCGCCCGCGGCGCCAAGGCCGCTGGTGTCGGTCGCTGCCCCGGCGACCATGGCACCTGCACCCAGCAACGCTGCCACGATAGCCATCGTCTGGGCGCGCTCCAACTGGTCGCGCAGCCGCTCCTGATGGCCGCCAGCGATGTGTCCCGCCTCGTGGGCGAGCACGCCGATCACCTCGTTGGGCGTCTCGGCAGTCATCAGCGTGCCGGTGTTGACGAAAATACGCCGGCCGGCGACGAAGGCGTTGAAAGCCGGGTCGTTGACGAGCACGATGTTGATGCCGGAGTTGGCAAGTCCCGCCGCCTTGAGGATCGGCCGCGCATACTCGCGCACCAGGGCCTCGATCTCGGCGTCGCGGACGATCGGCACCCGCTGGGCGTGTGCTGCGCCGGTGGAGCCGAGGGCGAGCCCAGCCGTCAGCGCGAACGCAACGAGTGCGCGCGCCGTTCTTGCGAGGAAACGCGGAAGACTTATCTGGCTCTGCATTGCGGCAAACACTCGTAAACGAGCCCACGGGCGATGAAAAGGCGGGTTGAGAAAACTCATCAACTTGTGATCCCCATACCAATCGGGCAATTGTGCGGCGCATTGCCTGAGCGGCGGCAAGGGAAACGGACTGAAAATGGTTGTTGCTATTTCACGGCGCGGCGAAGTCGAGCCATTCCACGCAATGGACATACTTGCCGAAGCCAACAGGCTCAAGGCCCTTGGAACGCCTGTGGTGTCGATGGCCGTCGGCCAGCCGTCCGATCCGGCCCCCGATCGAGTTCGTGAGGCGGCGGCAGCGGCACTCAAAACGGGGCGCATCGGCTACACCGACGCTCTCGGCCTGGCCGACCTGCGCAAGGCGATATCGGCTCACTATGCCGAGCATTATCGAATCGACGTGTCAGCGGCGCGAATCGCGGTGACCACCGGGTCTTCGGCCGCCTTCAACCTCGCGTTTCTCGCCATGTTCGATGCCGGCGACCGGGTGGCGATCGCTGCGCCGGGCTATCCGGCCTATCGCAACATCATGGGTGCGCTCGGGCTCGACGTGGTCGAGATCGAGCTCGACGGCGAGGCTTACCTCCATGCCGGGCACCTCCGGCAGGCGCACGCCGAGAAGCCGTTGAAGGGCGTTCTTTTCGCAAGCCCGGCCAACCCGACCGGCGCGGTCGTGCCCGCGGGCGACCTCAAGGCGCTGGTAGAGACGGCGCGCGAACTCGGCATCGCGGTCATCTCGGACGAAATCTACCATCGCCTCGCATATGGCGCGCCAGACGTGACGGCGCTCGCCTTCGACGAGGACGTCGCCGTCATCAACTCGTTCTCGAAATACTATTGCATGACCGGCTGGCGCATCGGCTGGATGGTCCTGCCGGAGCGCCTGGTGCGACCGGTCGAACGGATCGCGCAGTCGCTCTATATTTCCGCGCCGGAACTGTCCCAGGTCGCGGCGATCGAAGCCTTCAATGCCACGGATGAACTCGAGACGGTGAAGGCTCGCTACGCCTGGAACCGTGAGTTGCTGGCGCAGCGCCTGCCGGAACTGGGCTTCAGCTTTGCCGCCCCCATGGACGGCGCCTTCTACGCCTTCTGCGATGTTTCGCGCCTGACCAACGACAGCATGGAGTTTGCCCGCCGCATGTTGGCGGAAGCCCATGTGGCGGCTACGCCTGGCCGGGATTTCGACACGCTGGCCGGCCATCGGTACATGCGGTTCTCATATGCCGGCAGCCACGACGACATGGTTGAGGCGATGAACCGAATCGAGCGCTGGTTGCGCTGACCAGTACTTCCGCCCCGCCGGTGCCGGCGGGGCGGGGCGGGGCAGAAGCATGGCTCCGCCCCGATATCGGAACGCCAGGCCCCCCAAAGGCCCCACATGGCATCCCGAAGGCTGGCTTAAGTGCCCCGTCAGTTCCCAATGACCGCCTTGACGGCCTTTCCGGCATTGAGCAGTCCTGCGCCGAAGAAATATGCCTTGCCTTTACTCGGCTCGTTGTCCGAGTTCATCGGATCGGGCGTCAGTGGCGTCGTGCCGGGCTTGACGGCGGCGTTCTCGTCGCAGGCTGCAACCAGGATACCCTTCGAGGCGACCCCATCGAGACGAGCCGTTGGCCCGTTCTTCGCTTTGTTGGCGCGCGCGACCAGTGCGGCGACACCTGCAACCAGCGCGGCAGCGCCGGACGTTCCGCCGAAGGCCGTGTAATAACCTCCGCCTATGCCCGGATTGTCGTAGGGCGGCAGTATCGCCGAATAGGGATCGGCGCCTCCCGCATAGCCGAACGTGCCCGGCAGGTCCGTCGTCAGCAATCCGAAATGGCTGTGCGGAATGACCTGGCCCTTGCCGGGGTCGTAATGGTGATGCTCGATCGTCGGATCGGTGCGGTCGATACGCGTCTGATGGCGCGTGTAGATCTCGAAATCGTCCGACGGTGCGACCAGCGTCAGCTTGGCGCCATAATTGCTGTAGCCCGAGCGGAAACCGTGCGGGGTCACTGCGCCAACCGAAATGATGCCATTGGTGCCGGCGGCGAGATTGGCCGGATAGATCAACTGGCTCTCGCCGTCATTGCCGGCCGCGCAGACGATGGGGACCTTCTTGCTGACTGCGACGATGAGCTTGGCCAGCACACCCCAGGCGAGGTCGCGGTTGGCGGTCTTGCCTACCGCGTAGGGCCGCAACTCGGCGGATGGCGGCGTTGCCTCCTCGAGACGCGCGAACAAATCGGCACGCTCCCAGTTCGCCCGGTCGTCGAGGCCTTGCGAAAGTTCGGGCTTCGGGTTGAGGGCGCCGCGGACCGGATCGGGAATGCCGCGCGGCAAGAGGATCACGTCGGCGCCGTTGGTGAAGGCATAGAGGAATGCTGCAATGAACTGGTCCGGGTTCTGCTCGAAGCCGGTGCGGATCGAGATCAGCTTGGAGAAGGGATCGACGCCGAAAAAGGGAATCGTGTTGCGGTTTGGATTGGGCGCTGGCCCAGAGAGTTCGCCGAGCAGGGTCTCGGGAAGGACCGGAGTGGGATCCGGCGGGATCACCACAGCGGGTTCGCCGACGGCGAGCCCTGCAACGGCCGTACCGTGCGTGCCGAAGGTCTCATCCCCCTCTATCAGGGTGCGCAGCACGCCTTCCGAGGCCTTCAGTTCTGCGACGAGGCTGTCGAAATAGTTCGTCTCCGGGGCGGTCAGGCTCATGGCCCCGAGCCCCGACGTCGAAAGTCCCGCGAAGAATGCCTGCTTCACTTCGGGATCGAACGGGCTGGCCGCCTGTGCAGCCGCTTGTGCGGCCACCGTCTTTGCGCCGTATGGATGGCTGACAAGGTCGATCGATTTCACCATGTCGAGCCGGCTCTTGAGGTTGGGGTGGGAGCGGCTGACGCCGACGTCGATCAATGCGATCGTCGCTGGTGCGTCTGCCGCCGGGAACTTGTGCGCAATCGCGTCCCAGACCGTCGCGTCGATCGTGGGCGACGCAGGATCGGCTGCGGTGCCGTCCGGTCTCGGCTGCGGGGGCGTGGCGGTGATGACGCCGAGCGCGGCGAGGTGCCAGAGATAGTAGTAGGGCAGTGGCGCCTCGAAGGAGAATGGCTGGTTTCCGTTTGGCATGGTCTGGTCCTCACAACCATTCACGTTGGGCGGCGAGATAGGTCGCCATGAAGGCATCGCGCAGATAGGGCTGGAATCGCTGCGCCAGCGCGCGCCCGCCATTGGTGTCGCTCGGGTAGTGCAGGCCGGCCCACTCGCGGTTCTCGGCAACCTTGCGGGCAATCCGCGACAGTTCCTCCGTCGCCGAATGCTCCGGCAGGATCGAGTTGAACGCGAAGGCGATCGAGTGGCACTGGAACGAGTGATTGCTCGGATAGGACTGGTGCGCCGGATTGGGCAGCACCAGACGTAGCCGCGGCTCGATCTGATTCGGCCGCGTGCGGTTGAACTTGGCCTTGTAGATCAGGCCGACATATTCGCACGCGGTCAGGATCGCCTGGAACAGCCCCTCCGTCTGCTCGAAGCCGGAAATGCCGTCGATTCCCAGTGGCTTGGTGAAGTCGGACACGTCGAGGGAAGCCTCGCGCTCGATGTCGTCCTTGCGCCGCACCCGTTCACGGTCGCGCGCCTGCAAGGACATCAGTACCGCCGTTTCGAGGCGGGTTACGTCCGGTCCCGGGGGCAGGGGGATGTCGAGTTGCTCCCAGGTAAACTTGCGTGCCGCCGTAAACGCGTGCGGCGAGGGCGCCGTGTGCAAGCGGCGCAACTCGAAGGCGGGGATGAGGCTGCTCTGGACCCCGGCACCCGAGCCGGACTGCAGGGCGCTGCCTTTGTTCTTGTTCTTGTTTTTATTCTTGTTCTTGTTTTTGTTCTTGTTGAGCGACGCCTTGTTCTGGACGCCCGAACCCAGGACCGGGCCACCGAGCACCATGGCCTCGGCAGCGAAGCCGGCTGGCAATTCGCTCGGTCCTCCAGCTGCATGCGGCGCGGGCTGTCCCGCAAAAGCACCCGCCGGGCGTTCACACGGCACCACGTCATCGCCGGCGATCTTGAAACGGTAGAGATTCATGAAACGGGACACACCGCCTGCGCGCTGCCCCAGACTGTCGTTGTCGGCCACTTTGCACCCCACTGATGTGTTCGAGACAATACGGCACGCCGTCACGACGGTGCGCCGGTCAGGCTACTTCTTGACGCCGGCCTTGATCAGACCCGCGATCAGGTTCGCGCCGCCCTGGGTACGCATGATCGGGTAGCGCGCATCGATCAGAGAGCTGATCGTGAAGTTTGGCTCGACGGCGTTCAGGCGGTCGAGCAGCGAGCGGGCGGCGCGGATGTCGCCCAGTTGCGCATGGCTTGCCACGAGGTAGCGCAGCAAGGAATTGAAGTCCGGACGCTCGCGCAGCGCCTGTTCGCCCGCATCGACCGCCACCCGGTAGTCGCCGGCGAGGGCCGCGTTGATCAGCCGCGACGTGTCGAAATAGTAGCGGTAGGGGCTGTAGGTTCCGAGATGGCGCGCCCAATTGGCGAGGCTCAGCCCCTTGCCGGGCTGGCCGGCATAGGCATGCAGCATCGAATAGAGGTCCCAGCCTAGGACCTGCGTCGGGTTGGTGCGGATTGCGCGCTCGAACAGGCCCGAGGCGTAGTCGTACTCGCCGAACAGGAACGAATGGACGTGGCCGACAAGCGCGAGCGTCACCGAGTTGTTGGCGTCGAGCTCCAGCGCCTTGCGGGCATATTGTTGGGCCTGCTCGACCACGGTGGCCGCGTCCGAGAAGCGCTGGCCGACCTGGAAGGTCGTCAGGAAGGCAAGCCAGGCATAGGCTTGTGAAGAGGGGCGCTGAACGACGATGCGCCGGAGCGAAGCTTCCGCCATCTGCAGGTCGTTGCGCGACAGGCGGAACATCGCGTTGACCGCGCCGTAGAGGCTCTCGGCCTCATTCTCTTCGTGCTCCACCGTCGAGCGGGCGATGAAATACTTGCGCAACTCATCCATCGCCTCGTTGATCAGCTGGTGTGCCGCCGATGTATCGCCCATCTCCACCGCCCTGCGCTCGAGCGTCGAGCCGCCGGTCCAGAGCAGGCTACGGTCGGCGGTACGGTGGATGCTGACGGTGATGTAGGCTTGCTGCGCCGAGAAGCGGTAGCGGACCTGGATGGCCAGCGCGATGCTGTCGAATTCGTTGCCGGTCTCCGACAGCGCCGCCAATTCGGGGCGCGAGAGGTCGCACACCGCAAGCTCGCCGCCCTCCAGCAGCGACCTGACCAGCGAGCCCGAGAAGATGTCGGGCAGCGAAGTCGCCTCGAAGGCGTCGCCAGTGATGGAAGGGGGCAGGAGTGCCACGGACCATCCTGCGAGTGCCGTGCGTTGCGATGAAGTCCGGCTGCCACCATCCGCCGAATCCGACCCGGCCGGCGCACCCGCTGCCGGAGCGACATAACCATTGGCGCGACGGTCCTTGGGGCTAACCTCGCGTTGTCCGAGCGCGTTTTCCAGTCGTCCGTGCCAGACTTGGCGCTCGAGCGTGAGCCATTCCTCGAATTCGGGGTCGCCGATGTCCAGCCCCTCGAGCAGTTCGGGCCGGGTCTCGAGCTGGGCGTCACGGTCGGGCTGCCGCGCCGGGTCGATGAGCTGCAGCGCGTCCACCGTGACCCGGCCGAGGTCGAGCGAGACGGTATGGTTGTCCGAGATGATGATGCGGTCCGACATCGGCCCGAGCGACTTTCGCACGTCGACGAGCGCCTGCCTGAGACTCGCGGCGGACTGTTCCTCGCCGCGGTCGCTCCAAAGCTTGTCACGTAGCCAGATGCGCGACCGCGCCCCCCGGGGAGCGAGTGCCAGCATGGCAAGCAGTGCGCGCGACTTCTGGGCCTTGGGCGTGCATGTGGCGCCGGCTGCGTCGGTGACTGCCAACGCCCCGAACAAATATATATGACACAATGCACCGGCGTTTTCGGCCGTCATCGTCTGGACCTTCGCAACAGGCCGTTCGTGCCCCAGTCGAGCGTAGCACAAGTCGAATCGTTTGAGGCCCCTATACCGTAGATTGGAATCGCGTAACGGCAATCCGGCTGGCAGGCGAATCGGCCCGCCGTTGTGACCTTGCAGCGACTGCAGCATTCCAAATCTCCACGGGCGTTGGGCGTAATCCCGGTGTGCTTCGAAACGACCTTTAGGTGGGCGGAGTGATCTCAGCGTGAGAGAAACGTCAAAGCGGGCGAAAAACTGCGTCGGTCCGACCGATTAGCCTGACCGCGCCTTGCAGCAGTTCCGGCAATGCCGCCAAGCTTCCCAAACGGTGGGGACCTCCGGTTGGCGTCGGTGACGGGCGGGCGACTGGTGCGCGACCGCCCATCGGAGAATCGGAATCAGACCAGGGTGGCGCAGACGACGCGGCGGCGCGGCTGCGCCAATTCTCGTCCCAGCACGAGCGCGTCGTGGAGATCGGTGGTGTATTTGGCCGTATCCTCCAGCCCGCCGAAATGATTCAGGCGGATCGTTTCGCCTCTCTTGCTCATGACCACTCCGATGGAACGGAGAGATTCGCGAACTTCCGAAAACCGCATTTCACTTCTCCTGAACGATGATTGAACGAGGGCAGTGATCGGGTTTTAGACCCCTTCCGTAGGGGCAGCGTGATCGCGGCGTGAATCGGTTTAGAAAAATCGCCGGCCGGGCGCAGATTCGATTGTTGCGTGAGGGCGAAGCGACCGGCGAAACCGTGGTCACCAGGTGGTCGCGAAACGTTAGGCGGGCCGCCGGAAAGGCAAGGTCTCTTTGCGGAGATGGGGGCTCGAGGCCAGGCTACTCAACGCCGGACAGGCCATATCGAGACACTGGCTGCCCATGCAGGAGTACGGCCTCCGAACACGGAGCGCCACCACGAGCAAAGATGCGAAATGTTCAGTGGTTATGGACACGAAAGGTCCGAATGGAGGCCTCGCCCGGAATCGAACCGGGGTGCAAGGATTTGCAGTCCTCTGCGTAACCACTCCGCCACGAGGCCTCGCCGCTTCGGGCGTCTACACGGCTCCAATAGGTTGCCAGGAATCTTGCGTCAAGCCGGCAAGACTATTTCCCAAGCGTTTTGCAGTTGCTTGGTGCATTCCCCTGCGGAATACCTCCGGCATCGATATCCGGCCCGGCGCACCCGATCACTGGCCTCGGCGCTTGCGCCGCTCCCACCAGATGATCAGCCGGCGACGGATGCGCCGCACGACATGGAATTCGTGCGAGAGAATCAGCAGACCGAGCGGAATCATCCAAAACCCGAGCACGGGCAGAAATCCAAGCAGGCCGAAGAAGCACAGCGCCACGCCCAGTCCGATCCGCACGCCCCTCGAACGGGGCATCGAGAATTCACGCCCGAGGATCGAAAGCTTGCGCCCCTGGGGATACCGTTGGCCTGCCATGGTCATTGCATCTCTTTTTCCGGCGACTCCGGAATGCAGCGTCGCAGCGCGAAACCCCACCGGAAGGCGTCATATGAGACCGCCTCGGGGCAATTACCAGCAAGGCTCCGGTGAAAAACTTCGAAAAAAACGCGATTACCGCTTTGCAAATCGAAAAGCCGTTGCTATACGCCGCCTCGTTCACACGAGAGCGCTCTTCCCCGGTAGCTCAGTGGTAGAGCAACCGGCTGTTAACCGGTTGGTCGCTGGTTCGAATCCGGCCCGGGGAGCCACTTCCACTTAGGAAGTTCATATCTTCCCATTTCAGTGACAATCAGGAATTCGTAGCTGTCCACGCTGCGGTGGGGCTCGAAGCACGCCTCTTCTGCGCTGAGGCAAAAGCAGCCGTTCGGTAGGTCCCGAGATCCTGGCGCTGAATCCAAGCGACGGTCAGCGCCTGCAGGGCGGGGCAAAATGATTCGCCCCGTGCCGCCAGCAGTCGGGGCTCAGGCTTGCCAAACGTGCGCTGCCGGGCCGATTCTGCGGAAGCGGGCAACCTGTCGCTCCCAAAGCCCTCCAAGCACTGCAAGTCCCGTTTTTACCCGTGGCGGCCACGACCTCGGGGCAGGGCTGCTGAAGGGCCGGTCCCGCACGACATGCTGGCAGAATCTACTGTCGTTGCCAATGTCGCAGCGGGCCCAGTCAGGGAGCACGTTGCGGGAGCGGTTACCACTTCACCTTCATGCCGATGCGTCCGCTCCAGCTGTCGAAGTCGCCGTCGC